>Ga0126370_10001028_pt1 | contig 12428 bp, 9 predicted proteins | sample PanSoiMetaPlot_3_FD_92586 | JGI IMG/M metagenome (GOLD analysis project Ga0126370, IMG submission 92586) | Tropical forest soil microbial communities from Panama - MetaG Plot_3 | ecosystem: Environmental > Terrestrial > Soil > Tropical forest > Bulk soil | place: Panama | collected 2016-02-17 | reverse complement strand
CCGCCAGGGAGCTTGCTGAAGTCCGCTTGTTCGATTGCTTTCAGAAATCGAGGATGTAACTTCGTGAAAGATGAGACTTCCTGTAGCGTAAGCCCCAAGCGCTGGCGACGCTGAACGAACATCTCTCCGAATGCACGAGACCGGGCCGCCAAGACTGAGTCGTCGTTGCCGCGATTCGCCTGACCGTTAGCGAGAGTGGAGCCGCTTTCTGACTCAAGCGCCATTTCGACACCCCTGCGCTACAGCGCTGCTCTCCTAGTTCTATAAACACAGACGCGGCTTATCGCCACTAGGAAAACTTCTACATAACATCGCTAACACTAGACGCTCCGCCTACAAACTGTCGGACAGCCGGTGTCGATAAAGTTCGATGCGCGGCAGGGTCGAGCTGTTAAGCAATAAATGTCGTTCCTATCAAAACTGACAGGTGTAATGCTTGCTGCCGAATGAGACCTTTATTTAGCTGTTTCCCCATTGTGAGGTTGTGTGGACTGCACGGGCTTAAACCATGGCACGTGGGGACTGTTGTCGCGCTCCAATTGCCGATGTTATCGAGGAGAGTAGCTGACGGACGCTAGTGCTACGAAGAGCATTGTCACCGATCTCCGAGATATTTGGAGAGACATCGAGAAGAAGAATTTGCCTTTGGCTACCGCCGGAATAGCGTACTACCTTCTGTTGTCGCTCTTTCCGGCGCTCGCTTTGCTGAGTGCTGTCCTCTCCTATTTGCCGGTTCAGAATGGACACGGCGAAGTGACTTCAGCACTAGGGTATGTAATACCACCTCAAGTGGTCACGCTAATCGACGATCTGCTGACAGGGATTGCTCCGCATCGCGCAGCGTTTTTGTCTTTTGGACTCATTACAACGCTCTGGCTCGCTTCGATGGCATTCAAGGGTCTTATCTTAGGCCTGGACATGGTGCACGGCTCAAATATGAAGCGTCCACTTTGGGTCACTAGAATACTCGCGCTCGTGCTGACCGTAGTAGTTGGAGTCTTGTTGTTGCTCGGCGTCATCCTGACTTCGGCAGGTTCCGTCTTGTGGGCGAAACTCTCGAAGCTGATACCGTTCGAATCGTCATGGTTGCGGCTAGGGCCTTACCTCAGGTGGTCGGTTTCGGCTTTAGTCCTTTTCACAGCGATAGAGCTACTTTATGTACTGGGACCCAGCCTACCAGTATCGAAGCGCCCGACGATCCCGGGTGCCGCAGCCGCCACTCTCTTTTGGCTGATGTTGGCTTGGGGACTCGGTTTTTATTTTTATCACTTTGGTGAGCTAAAGTTCGCCAAGTTCTTTGGAATCCTGGCGGCTCCCGCCGTGTTCATGACGTGGCTCTATTGCAGCGCAGCCGCTGTATTGCTAGGAGCCGAGATCAACTCGAGACTTAAAACGGCAAAAGACTAATGCTGCTTGCCCTCCAGCATAGGTGGCGAGGGCGAGCTAATCGTCGAAAGTCACCTTCAGATCGCGAGAGTGGCTCTGCTACGAGCAAGTCTCTCTGCCAGATCGCGGGAGAGATGGGGCTGCAGGGCGATGCGCGTTTCGGGATTACCGTCGAAACAGTATTTTCCATGTTAGATGGCTTAAGCCATGCAAAGCCATCTTTTCTGCAGGGTCAAACTATCATATTGCTATATTGCTAGACGGCTTCTCCTCTTTCTTACTCTCCGATGACTGGGCCGAGAAAGATAAGAACGCCCTTGTTTGCCAGCTCAACAGCTATCTCGGCCAAAAGGAAGGTGTCGCATGAAACGGCAGATCGCAGGCCTACACGCAGCCGACCGCTGCGCAGCCGATCAGGTCCCAGACGGAATCTTTCTCGTGCGGGTGCAGAAGGTTTTTTTCCGTCGGCAGCCACAGAAGCCGTACTACACCGTAAATATGGTTATTCTTGAGCCACATCGATTTGCTGACCATGCTTACGATTACCCTATTCAACCCGTCAAACCGCGTCCTCAGTGATCGCTCAAATCCGACATGAGGTTTTCCGGGGGACAACACCACTCGTCCAATCATCCGCGGCAACAGACATCCGGAAGAAATACTATCCCGAATGATATCTGCGAAAGATCGCGCAATCGACGTCGCTCTAAATCCTGTGCGACTCTGGCTTCGAACCTTGCTCTTCGCACTTCTTAAAGCTTATGGGCGAGTTTCGCTATTTGAAAGGCAGCGGAAAATGTTTCCACGCTTCCCTAAACACCTCCTCCATCTTTTCTCGATCAATCGCAGATGGATTGATCGTTTGGTTCTGCTCTCGATTGTCGGCTGGTTGCTCGTTTGTCACGGGAGTTGGGGGCTGCAGGAATTCCGTTTCTGAATTTCGTGTGCTTGTATCGAATGTCGGCGCATCCAGTCTGATCTCAGCAGGCGAGGAAGCCGCCACTTGAGGGGTGCACTGCCCCACCTCGATTTCCCGGCCGCGCGCGACGAGACTATCCTTGGGTCCATTGTCCGGGTTCTGCGGAGTCCCGCAGCTCAATTCCGAGTTACTTCGGGCGGGTAAAGCCGCGGAAAGCATCAAAGAAGACTCGCATCACCTCCGCTCTTAGGTTGTCCCTGTGCTGGCTAGCCCCTCATCCTGCTGCCCCACGGCCACTTTCATATGCTGATCATTACGAGTGCGAGATGACCGGTCCGTCATCTCGCCCACAGTCCGCCCACACCGTTGACAGACGCCGCGTTATCGTTGCTTGTAACGTGGAGGTGCTGGAGCCGGAGAGTTAGGGGTCATCCATTGCGCGTCGGTTAGCTTCCATCCTCCGCCCAGAGCCTTGTAGAGCTGAACGATGATCAGCCGGCGGCTAACCTCCGTCTGGCTAATAGCCAGTTGGGACAAGTAGAGCCGCTGCTTCATTTCGAGAGCGTCGAGACCGCTGACCGTCCCATTTGTAAGCCGCATCGACATCAGCCGAACGGCATCCTCATTCGACTGCAGCGCTTTCCCCTGCTCAGCACGTATAGCGTCAAGCTTCTCGCGTGTGATGAGTGCGTCTGAGACGTCACGAAAAGCGCCCAACGCCGTTTGCAAATACTGCGCCCTTGTCTGTTTCCACGTGGCGACCGCCTGTCCCTTCTGCGCTTTGAGAGCCCCCCCAGTGAAGATAGGGCCTCCGATGGAGGTGCCTACACTCCAGGCATTCGTATTGCTCGACGTGATGTTTTCGAGCGGTGTGCTTAACTTGCCGAAAAATGTCGTAAGCCCAATGGTCGGAAAGTATGCCGCCTGCGCAACGCCGATCTGGGCGTTTGCGCTCCGCATGGCATGCTCGGCCGCGAGCACATCGGGACGGCGCTCAAGCAGCGTGGAAGGTAGTCCCGCGGGGACTTCTGGCGGTATTTCGCCAAGGGCATCCGTCTTCGTTTCGATTGGTCCAGGAATCCTCCCCAACAGCACACAAATTTGATTTTCCTTTAACGCAATGAGACGTTCGACCTCCAGGACACTGGCCGAGGCATTCGCCAACTCCATTGAGGCGCGCGAGGCCTGGAGTTCATTGCCAACTCCTTCCTGTACGCGCTGCGTCACAAGCGTAAAGGATTGTGTGAATGACTGAGCAGATTGCTTGCTGATCTCGAGCTGAATCCGCAGTCCAATAAGTTCGAAATAGGCCTGCGAGACACTGCTCACCACCGTAAGCATGACTCCCCGGCGAGATTCTTCGCTTGCGAGAACCTGAGCGCGAGCGCTCTCGTTGGTGCGACGAATGCGGCCCCAGAGATCCGCCTCCCAGGTTGCCCGGGCGATCGCAAGCAGGAAGCCCTGAGATCCACTCGGAGGATTGACCGGACTGTAGATGAACTGATTGTGGCCGTTGGTGAGAAGCGTCGAATAACCAAGAGTGGGGAAGTATTGCGACCTGGCCTGCGCGGCAACTTCGCTGGCCTGCTCAACGCGCGCAGCCGCAACGCTGAGATCGTTGTTATTGGCCAGCGATTCTTTGATGAGTCCGGTCAGTGTTTCGTCGTGGAATATCTCCCACCATGGCAGATCAGCGAGGCTGGCTTGTTGCGATACATCAGGACCACTTCGAAAGGCAGGTGGAGTAGGTACGTTTGGCCTTTTGTAGTTTGGCCCGACCGCGCAACTCGAAAGAAGAAATACGGGAAAGAGAATCAATGTAGGAGGGCGGAGTCTACTCAGCATCCGGCGGAAGAGTTCTGGTTTCGATGATGAGTTCATAGCTCTTCACTTCGTCGCCATCGAGAAAGCAAGGCCTATGTCTCGATAGTTTCGGGTACACGAACGCGAAAGAAGATCGCGTAGAGAACGGGTACGACAATCATGGTCAGCACGGCCGCAAAAGCCAGTCCAAACATGATGACCGCCGCCATGTTTGAGAAAAACGGATCCATCAGAAGCGGAATCATTCCGAGCACGGTTGTGAGGACTACCAGGAGCACCGGCCGCAAGCGACTCACCCCCGCTTGCATGATCGCAGCGTAGGGTTCTTTTCCCTGATGAATCTGAAGGAAAATCTCTTCGACCAGGACAACCGAGTTTTTAACCTGTTCGCCACCCAGGGAAAGCAACCCGAGTAGAGCCATGAATCCGAACGGATTGTTCGTGATTAAGAGTCCTGCGACTGCTCCTATGATCGCCAAAGGCACAGCCAGGCAGATGACCGCCGTGGCTCGAAAGGAATTAAACAAGCACACGACGATAAAAATCATTCCCAGCACCGCCGCCGGAAGCGGTTCGGCAAGAGAGGCGCGTGCGTTGTTTGAGTCCTCATACTCGCCACCCCATTCGCGCGAATATCCCGGAGGCAACTTGATCTGCTCTATTTTTTCTCGTACGGAGTTCATCAAGACGCTGGGAAGAACGCCACGTCCATCGGCAAGCACGGTAATGGTCGACATGCGATCGCGGCGCATCATGATCGGGTCTTCCCATGCGACCTCGACGCCTGAGACCACCTGGCTCATGGGGATCATTCTCCCTGCGACAGGGCTCCAGATTTGCATATTGTTTATCTGATCGACGTCGTTCCGCTCAGCAAGAGGTGGGCGGGCGATGATCGGCAACAGTCTGGCTTCTCGCGGAAAGATTCCTGTGCCAGAGCCGGCGGCTTCCCGGGAGAAGCCGACAGTGCGACCCTCAAAACCGGATTCAACGGCCTGAGCCACATCAACCCGGGTGAGACCGTTGCGGTGGGCCTGGAGTTCGAGCACCTTGGGACGGAGAACTTTTTCTGGCTGGCGCCAGTCGGTGCGTACACCCAGAGCTTTGCCACTTCCCTGGATGATGGTTTCAGCCTGGCCGGCAAGGATGCGCAAGGTGGTAGGATCGGGTCCGCTGAATCGCACTTGGACGCGTCCGTTACTGCCCGGGCCGAGTTGAAATTTCCTGGTGTTCGTGTTGGCGTTGGGATAGTTCTCCTCCAGGTACTTCTGAACTTTGGGAATCAATCCGTCAATCTTTCTCCAGTCATCGACTTCGACCAGAAACTGAACATAGGCTGTGTTTGGCTGTTCTGCGGAGTACACCAGCAGAAAGCGCAGAGCTCCACCCCCGACGAATGATGACACGTGTGTTACCCCGGGCTGAGCCAGAAGATACCGTTCGATTTCGCCGGCGAAGCCCTCCGTTGTGCCGATGTAGGTACCGGACGGCAGAAACGCGTCCACCATAAACTGCGGTCGGGTTGCGGGCGGGAAAAAGCTTTGATCGACTTTCCTGAAGCCGTATAACGCCGCGAAGAAGAGCAGAAGCGTCGCGGCCAACACAGTTAACCGATAGCGGAGTGCCATCCTCAGGAAACTAAGATAGGTTTGAAAGAACCGGCCATCGTATGCATGCTCTTCGGAATGACCATCGGCGCTCGGCTTGAGAAACAAGTGAGCCAGCAGCGGAGTGAGCGTGATCGCTGTCACCCAGCTCAGAGCTAAGGAGATGCAGATGACCCAAAACAGCGAGCTGAGTAATTCGCCGGATGAATCCTCCGATAGTCCGATCGCTGCAAAAGCCAAGACTGCGATGCCCGTAGCTCCGAACAACGGCCACTGGTTGTGAGCTACCACATCGCGAATCACTTGTAGTTTGTCCTTACCCGCTTCGATTCCGACCTTGAGCCCCTCGGTGATGACAATCGCATTGTCGGTGAGCATGCATAGCGCAATGATGAGAGCGCCGAGAGAGATGCGCTCCAACAGGAGACCGCCCTTGATTTTCATCACCAGAAAAGTTCCGACGATTGTTACAAACAGAATGAATCCGATGATGAGCCCAGCCTTCCGGCCCATCGCAAACAGGAGGACCACGAAGACAATCGTCACAGCCTTGATCAGATTAAACGTGAACGCTCTCGTCGCTTCGCTGACCGCGATGGGTTGAAAGTTGATATCGTGAAACTCGATTCCGAACGGCTGGTTATGCTTAAGCTCCTCGAGGGTTTGCAAGACGCCCTTGCCCATCGTTACTACGTTTCCACCTGGTACCGTCGAGATACCGATGCCGATGGCAGGCTGGCTGTCATACCGTAAAACGCGGCGCGGCGGATCTTCATAGCTGCGCTCGATGGTCGCCACATCTCTAAGCTGGAGTTGATGACCCGAGCTGTCCGATCCGATCACCAGATCGAGCATGTCATCGGCGGAACGAAAACCACCTGTCGGATCGATGGGGACGTGTTGGTTTCCGATGCGAACGCGCCCACCGTCCGCGACAACATTCTTCGCTTGGAGCTGAGCGTAGATCTGGTTCTCATTGATGCCGAATCTCGCAAGTCGTGCCCGTGACATCTCAAGGTAGACGACCTCCCGCCGTTCACTGAAGAGGTCGACTTTCGCGACGTCAGGAGCCAACTGCAGTTCGCGGCGGACGGCATCCACGTAGCGACGGAGTTCCGGCTGCGAGAAGCCTTTGCCTGTGACTGCCATGAAGACGCCGTAAACGTCACCGAAATCATCGACAACCTGCGAGGTGCCGCGCACCGAGGGCGGCAGTCTGGGCTGGACATCGTTGACCTTGCGGCGAAGTTCGTCCCAAACTTGCTGGATCCTGTCCTTGTGATATCGATCTTTGATGTGGACTCTGACCAGCGATCGTCCGCGGGTGGACTCGGATTCGACGCGGTCCACCTGCCCCATCTGTTGACAGGCGCTCTCGATGGGATTCGTGACCTCCCTGGTTACCTCCTCAGGGCTGGCCCCTGGGTAAGGTGTGATGATCAGAGCCTGCTTGATCGTGAATTCCGGATCCTCAAGGCGTCCGAGATTTTGATATGCATAGATCCCACCGATCACGAAGATGAACGTCAATGCGAAAACGATTCTGCTGTGGTTAACCGAGTAGACGCCGGGGTTCATGGTTGACCGTCCGCTAGCGCATCGCCCAGATCTCGAACCTTCATTCCCTCGTGCAGAAATGTTGCTCCGGCTACAACCACGCGATCACCCGGCTGCAGTCCGCCAAGAACTTCGATTTCTTCGCCGGTCGGCGCGCCTAACTTCACAATTCTGCGATGAATCGTCTGATCGGAGCCTAGAATCCACGCCACCTGCTCTCCCGTGTCCTGCTTGACGACGGCTGATATCGGTACAACGAGCGTGTTGCTCGACTTTATGCTTGCTCGGGTAGTGATGGTGACATTGGCCGTCATGCCGGGCAGTGCTCTGATTCCCGGCGGAGCCTTCATGGCGAAGCGGACTTCGAAGATCTGCGTCTTGGGATCGGCTATTTGTGCGACCTCCTTGACATGTACCGGAAACTGCCGGCCTGGCGCTATGCTGAGCTCTGCCACACTCTGCTGAATCACAATCGAGTGAAGGTTAGAGGCAACGTATGCTTCCGGAACATCCGCTACGATATCGATATCGACCACGTTCTGGAACCGAATCACAGGATTGTTCGCAACTATGTTCTGCCCCACATCAACAAGCCGCTGAGCTACTACGCCATCGTACGGAGCACGCAGCGTGCTGTCCCCAAGCTGAAGTTTCGCTTCAGCGACGCGGCCTTCAAGTCCGCGAATTGCGGCCTGCTGAGCGTTGTAATCCTCCTGTGCGGCTCGGTATGCAGTTTGAGCGGAGTCGTAATCGGAACGTGAGACTGCGGTGGAGTCGACGAGGCGTCCGTAGCGCTCCGATTCTGCTTTTGTATTTGTGAGCTTCGATTCCGCTGCTCCCAACTGTGCTCGCGCCTGATCGAGCGTACCCTCAGCGGTCTGCAGCCGGGCTTGAAATTCGTCCTGTCGGAGTTGGGCGATCACTGTGCCCTTCGATACTTTCTCCCCCTCTCTGAAAGGCAGACGGACAAGTACGCCGGACACCTGGAACGCAAGGTCGACCATCTTCGAAGCTTCGACCCTTCCAGGAAAGGAGCGCACGCTCGGTCTATCGCCCGCTGTCACCACGATCGTCTTGACGGGGCGAGCCTGCTCGGGAAGAGCTGGCTGATGCGACGAACATCCGACGATAAGACAGATTATCGACGAGGCCACCGGCAACCCCAGTTGAGCTGTGTTACGCATGTGGTCGCTCAATTACTCAAGCCAACTTCTCTGCATCTCGTTCTCAATACCACAGTAGACAGGATTCGGGTACATATGTAGGTTTCATTCCTGCTTATACGGCGGCGCTATGAGATCAGTTCTATTAGTCGACAGCGTCGCGACTGATGGGGCAGGTCATGCAATGGCCTCCGCCGCGACCGCGGCCGAGTTCAGCCCCGACGATTGTGATCACTTCGATGCCCGCCTTACGCAGCAGCGTGTTTGTGTATACATTGCGGTCGTAGGCATAAACAACACCCGGCGATGCACAGACAAGGTTGGCCCCGCTGTCCCATTGTGTTCGCTCCCGCATGTAGGGATCACCGCCAGTGTCGACCACGCGCAACTTCTTCAATCCCAGGGCTGCAGCAATAACCTCGACCAGTGACCCCTTGTCTTTGGTCAACTCGAGGTCGCCATTGTTACCGGCGGGGCGGTACGAGAAAGCCTCGATACCATTTACGATGTCGGGATAGATCAAAACGCAGTCGCGGTCGGCGAACGTGATCACCGTATCCAGGTGCATGGCCGCTCGTAGTTTCGGCATCGCAGCGATGATGACTCGCTCAGCCCCACCCTTCGCAAACAGCGCGGCGGCCACCTGACTGATGGCCTGACGCGATGTGCGCTCGCTCATGCCTATTAGGACATTCCCTTTGCCGATTGGCATTACGTCGCCGCCTTCGAACGTTGCCAAGCCATGGTCTTTGGTTGGGTCGCCCCACCAGACATTGACCTTGCCGGCGAAATCCGGATGGAACTTGTAGATCGCAGTAGTGAGGATGGGTTCTTCGTGACGAGCGGGCCAAAACAGAGCGTTGAGGGTAACGCCGCCGTAGATCCAGCAGCTCGTGTCCCGCGTATAGAGCGTGTTCGGCAGCGGCGGCAATAGATACTCCGTAACACCAGCAGCGTCCTTGACAAGCTTGAGCATTTCGCCGCCGTGAGTTTCCGGAAACTCCTCGGTCGACAGACCGCCCAGCAGCGTCTCGGCGAGCTTGCGAGGTTCCAAGCCTTCGAGATAACTCCGAATTTCATCCACCAAGCCCAGACCGACCTGATCCGGCACGACCTGGTTATCCAGGATCCATTTCTTTGCCTCCGGAATGGCAACCGTTTCAGCCAGCAGATTGTGCATCTCCACTACATCAACACCGCGGTCGCGCAGCTTAGTAATGAAGTCGAAGTGGTCGCGCTTGGCGGCATCAACCCACAGCACGTCGTCAAACAGCAATGCGTCTGAGTTGGAAGGGGTCAGCCGGGTATGAGCTTTGCCCGGAGCACAAACCATCACCTTACGGAGCTGGCCGACTTCCGAGTACACGCCGAAGTTTCCATTCTCTTTTGCCATTCACAAACTCCTAGTTAAATTGCGATCTTGCCACTTACGAGTCCATAAATGCCTGCCAGGGCACCGATAATTGCAATTACGAAGATGACGATGTCTGCGGGCTTAAATACTTTGAGGTTCTGTTCACGCCTTGCCCAGATGTAAAGTAGCGTCCCCGGGCCGTACAGGATTGCAGAAAGCAGGATGAACTTCAGCCCACCTGCGTAGATCATGAAAGCGGTATAGACCACCGCAACGAGTGCAATAATCAAATCGCGCTGGCGGCCCTGCGGCTGAACGTCGTAGGTTTCGCCACGCTTTGACACTTGGAACCCGTAGGCCGCTACAAACAGATAAGGGATGAGCGACATCGCACTCGTGAGACTTAGCATCAACGCAAACGCGTCTCGGGAAAAATACGTACTCATGACAATGAGCTGAACAACAATGTTGGTTAATAAGAGCGCCGCTGCCGGAACACGGTTGGCGTTCTCAGTAGCGAAAAGTTTCGGCATGTCTTTGTTTTTCGCCGCGGCAAAGAGCACTTCGGCGCAGATCAGCGACCACGCAAGGTAGGCTCCGAGCACGGAGACGAGCAGTCCCAGGCTGACAAACACCGCGCCCCAGTGCCCAACAACGGCCTCCAGCACAACCGCCATCGACGGTTGGCGCATGCCGGCAACATCGGCCCGTTGCAGGGCGCCATACGGGGTTAGGGTTACGAGTACCATCAAAGCCGTGACACCGATAAAGCCGACAATCGTGGCCACTCCTACATGGGAGCGCTTCTGCGCGTAACGCGAGTACACGCTCGCGCCTTCAATCCCAATAAAAACGAACACTGTGACTAGCATCGTGGCTTTGACCTGTTGGAACAGGTTACCCTCCAGATCGCCGCCATAGAAATTACCGCGGAACATGTCTGCCCTAAAGAAAAAGAGCATGATTACGATGAATACCAGGATGGGAATGACCTTCGCGATCGTGACGATGGTATTGACGAATGCCGCCTGTTGGACGCCTTTCAAAATCATGAAGTGGAAGAGCCATATCCCAATCGAGGCGACGAGGATTGCCACCACCGTGTTGCCATCGCCGAAAACGGGGAAGAACGTGCCAAGCGTTGCCTTGATCAGCACCCAGTAAGAGACATTGCCGATGCAACTGCCAATCCAGTAACCAAAGGCGGACAGAAAGCCCGGATAGTCACCAAAGCCAGCCTTGGCGTATGCGAACACGCCCGCATCCAGATCGGGTTTGCGCGCTGCGAGCGTTTGGAAGACGCGGGCCAGCATGTACATTCCAGTACCAGCAATCAGCCAGGCGATGACCGCACCAAATGGTCCAGTTGCGCTCGCGAAGGTGCGCGGGAGTGAGAAGATCCCGGCCCCAACCATGCTGCCCACGACCATGGCAGTCAGCTGGGTAAGCGACATCTTCTGTTCAGTGGAAGCCATGCCGTACTCCTCGTGAAATAGGATGGTTGGCTAATTTCGTGCTGTCGAGTAAATGAACAATATGTTGAGTAAATGAACAATAATAGAGGCCTATCTTTACTCAATCCTCTTGTGCTTTATGGCTGTTCTGATCTCTTGCCCTTATCTATCTCAGACAGACTGTGCCTAAAAAGGTATGCAGATGCCACTGACGCTCTCACAAGAACTGCTGGTGGCCAACTGTCAAGACTTACAGGATTAAGAATTCAACATCAACGGCACCAACAAGACAGAGCTTCTTGACCAAATCGAGTTGACCAAATTGACTCAAGAACGGTCACGATCATTGGTTTGGGATCGGCAAAGGACCGGTAGCGACAAAACTAGATGTGGTGCTCATCTGGTAACCAAATGTCTTTGCCGCGCATCTTGATAACATCGGAATCGAAAAGTTGAGCGGGCTGTAGAAAAATCAGAGCGGCGCTGGAACGATTCTTCTGGAAGGCCACATCATGGATGATGAATCCCCTAGGCTAAGCAACGTAAGAGAGCCGTCGTATGCGGATGCCATCATTCCGGTGGCTATCCTTTTAGTTCTGGTCGCTGGGGGTGCCTTTCTGTTTGGTGTGGCCGCCACAGACGGGCCCGTTCAGGTCGCGTTGCTTATCAGCGCCGCGGTCACCGCCCTAATCGTTCTGAAAAATGGGCATCCTTGGTCCGAAATCTCTAAATGCGGAGGAAACGCGCTCGCGACCGTCGCAACGCCCTTTTTTATTTTGTTTAGTGTGGGCGCGCTCATTGGCACATGGAACATGTCAGGCACCATACCAACTATGGTCTATTACGGCGTTCAATTGCTCCATCCGGCCTATTTCTACGTGGCCGCGTTCGTGATCTGTGTTGTGATATCGCTCGTCATTGGGAGTTCCTGGACGACCGCGGGGACGATGGGCGTGGGACTGGTTGGACTCGCAGCGATGGTTGGCGTGTCGCCAGTCATCACCGCCGGAGCCGTCGTTTCTGGCTCCTACGTGGGCGACAAACTGTCTCCTCTTTCCGAAACCACGGTCCTGACAGCCGAGCTCGTGAAAATCGATGTGTTCACTCACATCCGAGCGATGCTTTGGACTTCAGGGCCTGCCTGCATCATTGCGCTCGTCGTGT
>Ga0126370_10001027_pt1 | contig 12429 bp, 12 predicted proteins | sample PanSoiMetaPlot_3_FD_92586 | JGI IMG/M metagenome (GOLD analysis project Ga0126370, IMG submission 92586) | Tropical forest soil microbial communities from Panama - MetaG Plot_3 | ecosystem: Environmental > Terrestrial > Soil > Tropical forest > Bulk soil | place: Panama | collected 2016-02-17 | reverse complement strand
CTGGGCCTCGCCGACTCTCACGGTGTACACTCATGCGTTCCTAAGACAGCGCGCCGCCCTGTGTTCTGTGGCTGCGCCGCCAGTTGGCGGGAGAATTGATCAAGAAAGCGAAATTGCGCGGGAACGAACGCGTCGAAGGAATTCTGCGCGAGCTGCGGCGTAAGGGGAACATCTCACTGGCCGAACTGGTCGAGGAACTGAACGCCTCTCCAGCGAGTATGCGCCGGGATCTTTCGAAGTTGGAGATGAAAGGCCTGGTGCGGCGGACGCCGGGAGGCGCGACTCTGGTCGAACCGCTGCTTTATGAACCGTTTCGTTACGATTCCTTGTTTCAAAACCGCGAACAGCACCGGGCTGCGGAAAAACGTCGCATCGGTTTGGCCGGGGCGGAACTGGTCGAAGAGAACGACACGGTCGGCTTCACGGCCGGTACCACCACCACCCATGTGGCTCGCAGCCTGCGGAATCGCCGCAATATTCGCGTCATTACCAACGCGGTTAACATCGCCATGGAACTGAGCAATTGCGAGGGCCTGAGGACGTTCGTCACCGGGGGCTTCGTGCAGTGGGCGGGTTCTTTTTCACTGGTGGGCCACGCGGCCGTCAATTTCCTGAACGACATTTATATGGACAAAGTGTTCGTGAGCGTGTGCGGCATCGATGCCGCTCGCGGAGTGACGGTGATCGAGTCGGAAGAAGCTCTGACCTTTCGCGCCATGATTCATCAAGCCAAGAAGGCGATTGTGGTGGCCGATTCTAGTAAATTGGGCGAGGTAACCCCGGCGCTGGTATGCCCGATCTCCCAAATCCAAATGCTCATTACCGATACGCGCGCCTCCGATAAGGCGGTCGCTCTGTTTGCCGAGCGCGGCATCGAGGTTCGACGGGTCTGAGCGTCTTAGTTGCATTGTTCTGCACGCGCTCCTCAATGCACGGTACCATTTTGATGATCGTAAAGGCTAAATTCGATCAATTAATCCTTGACAGCGCCTTCCTTCGCGTGTCATAACTTAGTTCCTGCTTTTCCGCGCCACAAGCTTTTCAATTCAACTGCACCGAGGCACCACCTCTTGAAAAGGAGCGAGCATTCATGTACTCAGCCTGTCAGCGGTTAACCATAGTTCTGGCAGTTGTGGCTAGCCTGGTCCTGGTGACCAGCACGAAGCGGGCACAAGCTCAAAGCACGAACCGGCAGATCGGGACGCAATTCACCGTAACCGCGGATCCGCTGGTGCCGCGCCCTCACGTCAAGCCCTGTGTTGTTCCCCTTTTTAGCAATTTTCAATTCGCTTTATTTTCCGATTCGGCGCAGAACTTTCAATTCACCCCGCCGGCGAGTTGCCCTGGTCCCTGGCAAACGGTGGTCTTGGAAATTAATTTCGGCGAGAACGCGGGACGGCAATTCGACCGCACCTCCACCCTGTTTATGGGAGATACCAACCTCTACTTTGGCACCACTCCGGAACCAATTAGAACGGCCGCCAACAGCTGGCATATTGAGCGCGATGTGACCGACTACAGCGCAATCCTGAAGAACGGCCAGCAGGGAACCATGATTCTTCAGAATTGCACGACGGATTGCCCTCCCCCGTTTAACACAGAGTTGACTGGAATCTTCACCGTCAGCGCCGATCTGGAGTTCTATCCGGACACTGGACAGAAGCCTCTCCCGCGAACACCGGATGTCGTGCTTCCGTTAGTACAGACGACTTCGGGCGGGATTAACCTGCCCGCGTTTTTATTTTCACCGACCGACCAGCTGACCACCACCTTCACCCTGCCGCAGAATATCGAGCAGGCTTACCTGGACGTGATCGCACAAAGCCAGTCTACCGACGAGCAGTGGTTCGCCTGCTTCCCTAACGATCTGAGTAACATTAACGAGGTATACGGTTGCGGAAACACCGATTTTCGCGAGACCGAGGTTACGATCGACGGCCAGCCGGCTGGCCTGGCGCCAGTTTCTCCCTGGGTCTACACCGGCTTTCTGCCCGATCAGTGGCGGCCGATTCCGGCGGCGCAAACCCTCGACTTTGTCCCCTATCGGGTAAACCTTACCCCCTTTGCCGGGTTGCTCGATGACGGCAATCCACACACCATCGCGCTGAGCGAATTCAATGATGATTCCTTTTTCTCGGCCACAGCATCGCTCTTGCTGTTCCTCGACGCGGGAAGCACACAGGTGACAGGAACACTTACTCAGAATACCTTGACAAGCCCGTCGCCCGTGGTGACAGAGAAACTCAAAGGCACTTCCACCGTGACCGGTAACATCGGGGTAAGCGCGAAACGGGACTTTGCCATCGCCGGCTTCGTCAATACTTCCCACGGACGAGTAAACACGTCCATCTCGCAATCGCAAAAATTCTCCAGTAACCAAAACATTGATTTCGATACTGTGAATTTCACCGTGCTCGATCAGAAGACTTCCATGGATACAAGTGTGGTCCGATCGACAACTGTGTCCAGCAGTGATGACACGCTCTTTACATTAGAAAGGTTCAGTTTCCCAATAACCGTCGATTTTGTCTTGCCGGTGGCCAACTCAACCTTTGGGTTCACAGTAGCGACTACGCAGAACTACCAGAACAGCCGGTTGGTTTTGCACAACGGCGAGGTGGCCGACTTTACCTCCGTTCGCAATACGGCCAGCGCAAGCGACGTCAGTCCCGCGTCCAGTTCCCAACGCTACATGTCTACCGGCATGCAAGGTCCGGCTTACAACTGTGAGGTGGACTCTGCGAACAATGTGCTGACCTCAGTCAGTCACGGATGCAGGTAGTTCGTCGGAAATAACCCCGATGCTGTATCCGCTCGGTTGCGGGATAGCATCCGGTTGGCCTCGAATGTACGCAATCGCTTTGTGTTTCCTGGCGGGAGACTGTTGAAGGGATTTGATCGACTGTTTCTGCTGAGCCACGCCCGGCATGAATACCAAACGGACGTGCTCCACTACTTCCTTTTCCATCCGTTGGTTCTGGTGGATTACCTCGCTCGCCTCCACCAAGCGATGGCGATAGGACGTCGAGGACAAGAGAGAGGCGAGGTGCATGATGATGTGTATGCGGAGAGCCCGGTTTCAGCTTGGAAAGCTGCCGTTCACTAAAGCGCATACAGCCACACTTATTTACCGTCTTGATCCCTATTTCCCCCGGCGACCTGGATGGTATTTTTGGTAGACCTGCGAGGTTTGGAGCGGGAGACGGGGATCGAACCCGCGACCAACGGCTTGGGAAGCCGTGACTCTACCACTGAGTTACTCCCGCTCGTGGCCGACTATTCTATCGCATCTCACCATAAGGTGACAGAACGGTGCCAACTCACGCAAGTACAGCTCCAAGGTGACCACCCACACGCTGAGCGATTGCGCAACGGACTTCAGCGGGGTAAGCACTAACAATCTTTGCGGAAGCGTGAAGAAAATTCGTCAAGAGTCATGCGGAGGCCGGTAGCCGCCCGACCCAATGAACAAGCAATACGCGTCATCGGAACGAAAGCAAAGCTTGGTTAGCGCAGCAGGGATGAAGACGAGGAGAGTGTACACTGAGCAAACTGTATGAGCCCGAAGACGGATACTCCCGCCCTTGCGTGCGACCACGCTGTTGGGCGAGACGGCTTCCGGCCATGCCATGCCCATCCGCTGGCCGCTTGCCCCTGGCTCACACGGAAGACGTCCACTCGTCGACGTGCGGACACGAATGGAAATGCTTTTGATAGGGGAAGAGTTTCCGTGTTGGCTCCGCCAGCGCTGGAACAGCAGAGGGCAACGAGAGATCTTCGCCGCGCCAACGGTCGTGATCCTAGACGGCCGCTAGAGCATAGGCCGGCTCTGCTAGATTGATTTTCACACCTCCCGAGGTTGATAGCTTCCCGCTATCTGGTTTGGGTGATATCCATGATGAATGATCTCCCATGCGTGACGCCGCTGAGAGGCTCGGAATCAGTTTCACCTCCCTGAACCGCGACCGCGGTACCCTAATTTGCGGGAGATTTCGCCAGCCCCTTCACGAATGACTTTCCCGAATGTATTTAACCGGGTGCGGTCGATACGGGCGGTTGGGCCAGACACGCTGATGGCAGCGACAACCTTGCTGCTGCGGTCGAAGATAGGAGAAGCGGCACAACGGGAGCCCAACCCCGCCTCTTCATCGTCGATGGCGGAGCCGGACCGACGGATTTTTTCAAAGTCCCTCCGCAGACCTGAACTACTGGTAATGGTGTTCGGCGAGAAACGTTCCAAGTCAAGTGATCGAATTATCGCCTCCCGCTCGTCTACCTGAGTGAATGCCAGGATAGCCTTGCCCAGCGCCGTGCAATGCAGAGGCCGGCGCATCCCCACTTGCGAGACCAGCCGGAACGAGTGCTCGCTCTCCATCACATGGATGTACAGCGCGTGCCTTCCGTCAAGAACTGCGAGATTAACCGTCTCGCTGGTAAGGTTCCACAACCGCTTCATGATCGGGCGGCTGACACTGCAAAGCGTCGCATTGTAGGACATCCCGGCACCGAGACGCGCAAGTTTAGGCGAAACCAGATAAGCACCCGCGAGGTCACGGAAAAGGTACCCTTCTCTCTCTAAGTGTGCGAGAAAACGGTAGGCTGTGCTCTTGTTGATGCCCGTCTGCTTGGCAATCGCTCCGAGCTGCAGGCCCGAAGGCGCGGTATCCAATGCCTCCAACAGTTCGAGCAGCTTGGATAACACTCCGACAGGGGCAGACTTCGACTCCTGGGCTCGAATCACCACGGTTTACCGGTTATGTTTTATATAGTGAAATATGTGTTTTTCCAAGTGAATTACTGTTGGACTTCTGATATATGTCTTTCTGCCTTTTGGCGGCTAAGGGCGTATCCCACACTAGCTTTGGGGCCAAATCTGCCGATACGGGCGCGGTGCGGTTTCTATGGTAGTACCTGACCAGGATCAGTTTGCTCTCGGAAGCACGGCGTCGCCAGACAATCAACGAGTACTGCGTATCGATCCTCGGGACAACGTTCTGATCGCGCTGGATGACCTTCCACGCGGACAGCGAATTGCATTCGGTCAGACCACTTACGAGCTTGTCTCTGATGTTCCGGCGAAGCACAAGTTCACCATCGCCGACCTCGAACCGGGCCACGAGGTGGTCATGTACGGCGTCGTGGTCGGCAAAGCTACGCAGCCGATCCTAAAAGGCGAACTCGTCAGTACGCGAAACTTGACGCACCACACCGGCGGTTATAGGAAGCGATCAGCACGGCCACGCTGGCAACCACCTGCCGACCTCGATCAATGGCGCAGCCGTACTTTCCGCGGATATGCGCGGGCCGACGGACAAGTGGGAACGCGGAACTATTGGCTCGTAGTCCCTTTGGTGTTTTGCGAAAACCGCAATGTTCGAGTGCTGAAGCAGGCATTTGAGGAGGAATTAGGGCTTGCCCCACCAAACCCTTATCGGAACCTGCTTTCCCGCCTCGTGACTGAATACCGCACTGGAGGTATGGCCGCTGCCCAGAGTTCGGTAACCGAGCTGACCCTTGAGAGACATACCAGAAACCGGCTGTTCGAAAACTTTGACGGCGTGAAGTTTTTAATGCATGAGGGCGGATGCGGAGGAACACGCGAAGATGCGAATAACCTCTGCGGTTTGCTTGCAGGATACATCCATCATCCCAATGTCGCGGGCGCAACGGTCCTTAGCCTTGGGTGCCAGCACTCGCAAGTCGACATTCTCAGAGAACAGCTGTTCCGTCGCGATTCATCCTTCAGCAAACCGCTGCTTGTGTTTGAACAGCAGCAGTGTGGCTCGGAGGCAACCATGCTGTCTGCCGCCACGCGTGAAACCTTTCTCGCCATGGCCGAGTGCAACAACGCAACACGCGCGCCCGTCCCGCTTGCGAAACTGTGCGTGGGATTGAAATGTGGCGGCTCCGATGGGTTTTCTGGCCTTACCGCCAATCCAGCCCTTGGTCACGTGTCGGACACCTTGACGGCTTTAGGAGCGACTACGATCCTCTCCGAATTCCCCGAGTTGTGCGGCGTGGAACAGGAACTCATTGATCGCTGCAAAGATGACAGCGTTGCCGACCGTTTTGTCCGCCTGATGAACGATTATGCGGCCCGTGCCCGCGCGGTTCGGTCGGCGTTTGCGATGAATCCTTCCCCAGGCAATATCAAGGACGGGCTCATCACTGACGCCATGAAGTCAGCCGGGGCTGCAAAGAAAGGCGGCACTTCTCCCATCACCGCCGTGCTCGACTATCCCGAGTACGCAAGCTCGCCTGGTCTCAATCTCCAATGCACACCAGGCAACGACGTCGAGTGCGTCACCGCTCAGGTGGGAGCAGGTGCGAACGTTGTTGTGTTTACGACTGGGCTCGGAACCCCCACGGGGAACCCGATTGCGCCCGTGATAAAGGTTTCCACAAATTCTGAGTTGGTGAGGCGCATGCCCGACCTTATCGATGTAGACACGGGCGGCATTATCGCGGGAGCCAAAAGAGTCGAGGAAGCTGCGGCTGACATTCTGGAATTGGTGATCAGAACCGCCAGCGGGGAGGTGGAGACCAAGGCAGAATCGCTCCATCAGGACGATTTTATTTTGTGGAAACGCGGCGTGTCACTGTGAGTCGAGAACACAACCGAGGTTTTGAATCGTTAGTAACGGAAACATTACGAGGCGCAGGTGATTTCCCGTTTCGTTTAGACAACAAAGTAGTTGCGATTACCGGCGCTGGCAGCGGGATAGGCCGGGAGATTGCAGAAGTATTCGCGGCTGCGGGGGCGCGGGTGAGAACACTTGACATCAACCTGGGCGCCGCCGAGGAGGTTGCACAAATCATCCGGAATAGGGACTTGGAGGCCGCCGCCTTCGAGTGTGATGTTAGCAGTGGCGACGCCGTCAATCGCACGTTCGCGAGTCTGTTTTGCCAGGACCGCGTACACATTCTGGTCAACAATGCAGGAATCGCCCACGTAGGGAACATCGAGCAAACATCTGAGGCAGATTTTGAAAAGATTTTTCGGGTCAATGTTGCGGGCATGTACCACTGCATGCAGACGTGCATCCCGAATATGGTCCGAAGTGGTGGCGGCGTCATTCTGAACATGGCATCGATTGCTGCGACTTCGGGCGTGGCAGACCGTTTTGCTTACTCCATGAGCAAGGGCGCGGTAGTCTCCATGACGTATTCTGTAGCCAAGGACTACATTTCCAAAAATATCCGATGCAACTGTATCTCGCCCGCTCGCGTGCATACTCCTTTTGTGGACGGGTTCCTGGCACAAAGCTATGCCGGGCTGGAGAAGCAGATGTTCGACAAGTTGGCCGCTTCGCAGCCCATCGGCCGCATGGCACAACCTCGAGAAATTGCTATGCTGGCCCTCTTTCTTTGTTCCGATGAAGCTGCGTTTATCACTGGCGCTGATTTCCCGATTGATGGAGGGTTTCTCACTCTGCGCGGCTGAGCCCGCGGGAGTCAAAGCTAAACCATGAGAGTCGACAAACATCGGCATTTCTGGCACTACAATCCACAGCGAGACACCCGGATAACAAAGGAAATGGCCGTGCTCAAGCGCGACTTTCTCGCCAGCGACCTGCGAGGGGAGTTGATCGCCAACCGCTTTGACTCATCGATCGTTGTTCAAGCCGACCAATCCGAAGCGGAAACGGCGTTTCCGTTGGATATCGCGACCCAAGCGCCTTGGGTTTCCGCAGTTGTCGGGTGGGTCGACCTCACGAGTTCCAGGCTCGCAGAGCGCCTCAAGTTTTTCCCACAGTTTTCCAGGTTGCGGGGTTTTCGACACGTAGTCCAGGCTGAATCGAACGAGCGGTTCCTGGTACGGGCGGATTTCGTCCGGGGTTTGAGAGAGCTCGAACCATTCAGATTTACTTACCAGCTTCTCGCCTATCGGGATCAATGGAAAACGCGGATTCGCGAGTTGGCACAGTCGCCAAACGTCGTGACCGAGGCAGACTGGCACTGCTGGAAGTACGAGTACTTGATTCCGTTCCTTGCTGTTGTCTTTGAGGCCCTCTCCCCTGACCGGCTGATGTTTGGGTCTGACTGGTCCCGTATGGTTGCTGGCAGCAAGTTATGCGGAGGTGGTGCAAATTATTGAAGCCTGTATTGAGCGCCACGCGCCCGCGGCCCATCGCAAGATATTTGGAGCTAATGGGGTACGTTTTTACGGGGTTGAAACGCCGGTATGGACCTGCAACTGAAAGAGAAGGTGATCCTGGTGACCGGAGGCGCCAAGGGGATTGGCGCCGCCATCGTACGTTCCAGCGTGGCTGAAGGCGCTTGCCCGGTGGTCGTCGATGTCGATAAAGAAGCGTGTGATAAGTTGAACGGCGAACTCACTCGTGCCGGGGCGCGATGTCATTTCGTTCACGGGCAGTTGACCGAGGTCGAAACTTGCGAGCGCTGCGTAACAGAGGCCGTACAACAATTTGGCCACCTTGACGCCTTGGTCAATAACGCAGGTGTGAACGATAGCGTTGGACTCGAGAATGGATCGCCCCCTGCTTACGCACGTTCCCTCGAGCGCAACCTGCTTCATTACTACAACGTGGCCCATTTTGCTCTGCCACATCTCAAAAAAACTGCCGGGTCCATGGTCAACATTGCCTCGAAAACAGCGGTTACGGGCCAGGGTGGCACTTCCGGATATGTCGCATCGAAGGGCGCCATTCTCGCCCTCACGCGCGAATGGGCGGTTGAACTGCTGCCGTACCGAATTCGGGTAAATGCGGTCGTTCCGGCCGAGGTTGAAACCCCGCTCTATCAACAATGGCTGAGCCATTTCCCGGATGCAAAACAGAAACTTGCTGCGATAACCGCGAAGATTCCACTCGGAAGGAGAATGACAACGCCGGCGGAAATTGCGTCAACCGTGCTCTTTCTTCTGAGCGTGCAAGCGAGTCACATCACCGGGCAGCACATTTATGTGGACGGAGGCTATGTCCATCTCGACAGAGCTTTGACCTAGGAGCCGCAATGCAGGTGGGAAACCGCAAAGAGCTGAGTGCGCCATTGACGGAGCGGCGATTCGTTTTGCCGTTCGTACTGATCACGAGCTTGTTCTTTCTGTGGGCGTTTGGGGTCAATCTCAACGACATACTCATTCCACACTTCAAGCGGGCATTCGCGCTGAGCGATTTTCAATCATCATTCATCCAGGTCGCCTTCTTTGGGGGTTACTTCCTGGCAGCGTTCCCCGCCGGGCGGCTGATGGAACGTATTGGATACAAGCGCGGCATTCTTTGCGGCCTGGGCCTGTGCGGCTTGGGCGCGCTTCTCTTCGTTCCGGCATCTCGAGTGGGAATCTATGAATTTTTCTTGCTAGCGCTATTCGTCATGGCCTGCGGGCAAAGTTTTCTTGAGGTCGCAGCCAACCCTTACGTGACGACTCTAGGCCCGCCAGAAAGCGCGGAGCGTCGGCTAAACTTTGCGCAATCGTTCAACTCGGTCGGCGCGGTCGTGTCGCCGTTGTTGGGCAGCGCTCTCATCCTGAAGGGAGTTGAGTACACGTCTGCGCAGGTGGGAGCCATGAGTCCCGCGCAGTTGCACGCATATCGGTCGGCGGAAGCAAGCACCGTAAAGTTCCCTTATCTAGTCATCGCCGCAATTTTCGTGGCGATGGCGGTCTTGATTTCTTGGGCGCGCCTTCCCGACATCATCGAAACGCATGCCCAGGAGAAAGCGGCCAGGCGGGACGCCGGACGGATCTTTGCGCAACGGCACCTGGTAAAGGGAGTGATCGCACAATTCTTCTATGTCGGCGCCCAGGTCGGTGTCGCCAGCTTCGTAGTCCGGTTCGTGCAACACACAATGCCCGGTACGGCAGCAAGGACCGCTGCCTTTTATTTACTGGGGCACCAACTCGGTTTCATGCTGGGCCGCTTTACCGGGTCGCAGTTGATGAAAATTGTTGCCCCGGCGCGGCTTCTGGCAGCGTTTGCGGCCGGCTCGGTACTGTGCGCAATTCTTGCCATACAGAGTCACGGAATTATTCCTATCTATGCCATCGTCGTGCTTGGCTTTTTCCACTCGATCATGTTCCCAACTATTTTTGCTCTGAGCATTAAGAATCTGGGTGCGCTTACCAAACGTGGCTCCTCCCTGCTGGTGATGGCAATCATTGGCGGGGCCGTGTTTCCGGCAATCATGGGAAAAATTTCCGACAAGCTGAATATCCAAACAGCATTCATCGTGCCGGTAGTGTGTTATGTGTACATCCTCTACTTCGCAATGTTCGGCTATAAGCCGCACGCAGCTTCGGCGAAACAGGATGAAGCGCGTGAATTGGAGGGTATGGCGACGTGACGCGTCGATAATGTATGGACGGCACTGCGGTCAACGGACACAGCCGAAGTTCTGCCGTAAGCGCAGATGGCCGTTACGTGGCCTTTGATTCCCAGACCACAAACCTTCTTCTGGGGAACGACCCCTGTTCACCGAATTCGTGTGTGTTTCTGCGCGACACTTGTACCAACGCATCGTCTGGCTGCGTGCCCTCGACAATCCCGATCTCAGTTGCTATGGATGGAACCGCGGCAGGGAACAATCAACTGTTCAGCATAACTCCGGACGGCCGGTATGTAGCATTTGGCGGGAACTGGCCCAACATTGTCGCTGGCGGAACAAATGGAGTCTATCAAGAGCATCTCCGAGATACGTGCAACGGCGCCCCACCGCGGTGCGCTCCATCTACATCCGTCGCTTCGATCTCCTCATCGGGAGCCTTCGCCGACGAATCGAGGTACGACGGATCGGTAAATTCCACTGGGCGCTTTGTTCGCCTTCCTCTCCGGCGCCGATAACCTGACGCCCGCCGGCAGCTCTGGCGGGTATCATCTTTTCCTACGAGACCTGTGCTCGGGTTCCACGAACTGCTCCCAGACCACGACGGAGGCGAACCCTAGGGCTCGGAGACGCACCGCCGAATGCGCCCGTCGATAACGGTGCGGCTCCCAGCATCAGTGGCAACGGGGCGGTTCTTGCTTTTGCCTCGAACGCAACTAACCTTGTAACCGAAAACGTGAGCGGAATGACGAACGTCTATGCGAAAGACCTGTGTCACTGGGTTTTCTGGGTGCACGCCTTCCACGACGTTGGTCTCACTCAGCAATGACGGCTCCATTGCCAACGCGGGCAGCAACAATGTGTCAATCAGCGCCGACGGCCGGTTTATCGCGTTTGGGTCCTTGGCCTCGAACCTGGTCCCCGGAGACAACTTTGAGCCGTGGGCATGGAAAGACATTTTTGTTCGGGATACCTGTTACGGCGCGCCGAACAGATGCATGCGCAGCACAGTCCGGGTTTCTGTGGCGATCGCCTCCGAGATCGGAACCTCTTCGAATGAACCGAACGATTATCCGGCGATCAGTGCCGACGGGCATTACCTGGTGTTCATGTCCTTCGCTACCAACTTCTTAACCGGCGCCGGAAACGGCAATGTGATGATCTATCTCGCCAAGACAGGTTTCTGAAAGAGGCTGCTGGCGGCCTGCACTCCCTTGCCGCCTGCGGCGAGCAACGTAGAAGCAGCCATGCCTGTAAGAAACATAGTGTTGCGCAACAGAAGTTACCATGCGAGGTGATAGGAGATGATACCCGATGTCATAACGACGCCAGCCTCGCAACCGAGCGAGTAGACTTCGCGCTATCCAAAAAATATAAAAGGAAACGTTCCTTTTCCGGCGCATGCAAGTGTAACTACCACACGGGCCGAGTTAACGAAAACAGAGTTTGGCGATGCACAACTGCGGCTCACGCGTAGACTGCAGTACGTCATACGCCGTGCTGTGTACACTATCTCAAATATGGGACCAGGAAGTACCGAAGTACTCGGTGCATCGGCAAATTCTCAGTGCCACATTTGCCGCTACAATCGCTTTATGACCGACCTCTACAGTGTCTCGGCCAAGTACTATGACGAGGCGTACGCGACGCTCCAAGATCTGCGCGACCTACAGTTTTACTCAGAAATGGCGCGACGCACCGGCGGGCCGGTGCTGGAACTTGCATGTGGCACCGGCCGCGTGCTGCTACCCATCGCGCAACAGGGATTTAGAATCGATGGCGTAGACGGCTCGGCGGCCATGCTCGATCAACTTCAGCAGAAACTGGCGCGCGAGCCACAACACGTTCGTGAGCTGGCGGCGACCTCATTAGGCGATCTGCGAAGCTATCGCTCGGAACGGAAATACGCACTCGTGATCATTCCGTTCCGTCCTTTGCAGCATATGTACTCCGTGCGAGACCAGCTTGCGGCACTCAACACCGCAGCCTTTCACCTCGCCTCCGGCGGCCTCCTTGCGTTCGACGTCTTCTATCCGCGCTTTGAATCCCTTCTGGCAGGCGTGGGTGAGGAAATATTAGAATTGCAATGGACGCGCAAAAACGATCCTACGACGAGCGTCCGCCGGTACTTGCGAAAAGAATCGG
>Ga0126370_10001026_pt1 | contig 12436 bp, 10 predicted proteins | sample PanSoiMetaPlot_3_FD_92586 | JGI IMG/M metagenome (GOLD analysis project Ga0126370, IMG submission 92586) | Tropical forest soil microbial communities from Panama - MetaG Plot_3 | ecosystem: Environmental > Terrestrial > Soil > Tropical forest > Bulk soil | place: Panama | collected 2016-02-17 | reverse complement strand
GGATAAACCAAGGATCGATTTTTGTCAGCTCGGAGATTTCTTGTGCAGGAAGGCCGCGGTCCACCGCAGTCAGGAGCCAGTGAATGCGATCCGGGCGCGGCGTGGCCAGTTTTTCGCGCAGAAGTGAAACGGGCGTATCCGCCGGAGCACGCCACGGGGTGTGCGGTTCCAGTGAGCGAATGCCCTTCTGCATTGCTTCTCGGAAGGTGCGGCCGATGGCCATCACTTCGCCGACCGACTTCATTTGCGTGCCAAGCGTGCTGTCGGATCCAGGAAACTTTTCAAACTGCCACTTGGGGATTTTGGTTACGACGTAGTCGATCGTAGGCTCGAATGAAGCCGGGGTTTTCTTGGTGATGTCGTTGGGGATTTCATCCATCGACATGCCAACCGCCAGGCGCGCGGCGATCTTGGCGATCGGAAAGCCCGTGGCCTTGCTGGCGAGCGCCGAACTGCGCGACACGCGGGGATTCATTTCGATCACGACCATGCGGCCGTTTTCGGGGTTCACGGCGAACTGGACGTTCGACCCGCCGGTTTCCACTCCGACCTCGCGCAGAATCGCCGCCGCGGCATCGCGCATGCGCTGGTATTCTTTGTCGGTAAGGGTTTGCGCGGGAGCGACGGTAATGGAATCGCCGGTGTGCACGCCCATAGGGTCGAAATTTTCAATGGTGCAGATAACCACGAAGTTGTCGCGGTAGTCGCGCATCACTTCGAGTTCGTATTCTTTCCAGCCGAGGACGGATTCCTCGACCAGCGCTTCATGCACCGGGCTCGCGTCGAGAGCTTGCGCAATGGCGTCGGCAAACTCCTCGCGGTTGTAGGCAATGGCACCGCCGGTTCCGCCGAGCGTAAAGGAGGGGCGGATCACCAGCGGAAAGCCCAACTGTTCGCAGAGTCGCATGGCGTCTTGCGCGTTGTTGATCAGCGCGGATGCCGGCACCTCCAAGCCGATCTTACGGCAAGCGTCTTTAAACCACAGGCGATCTTCGGCGACTTTGATGGCGCGCAACGACGCGCCGATCATTTCCACCTTGTATTTTTCTAGGATGCCGCCTTCGGCCAGCTCCACGGCGAGGTTCAAGGCGGTCTGGCCGCCGACCGTGGGCAGCAGCGCATCCGGCTTTTCCGCTGCGATGATAGCTTCGAGATATTCCTTCGAAAGCGGTTCGATGTAGGTGCGGTCCGCCATGCCCGGATCGGTCATAATGGTCGCAGGATTGGAGTTGACAAGAACCGTCTCGTAACCCAGGTCGCGCAGAGATTTGCAAGCCTGCACGCCCGAATAATCAAACTCGCAGGCTTGTCCGATGATGATGGGCCCAGACCCGATGATCAAAATTTTCTTGATGTCTTTCCGCTTCGGCATTTCACCCCTTCAAGACTGTTCCTGCCCGGCGCCGGTTACCGCCGCGAGCTGCCCGGCTGCTTCCATTCCTTCATCAGGTCCGTGAACTGAGTGAACAGGTAGTGCGAGTCGTGCGGGCCCGGCGACGCTTCCGGGTGATACTGCACGCTGAACAACGGCAGATTCCGGTGCCGCATGCCTTCGTTGGTGTCATCGTTCAAATTCAGGTGCGTTACTTCCACGTCGCTCGACGGCAGCGACTCTGGGTCCACGCAGAATCCGTGATTTTGTGCAGTGATCTCCACTTGGTTGGTGAGGAGATTCTTGACCGGATGGTTCGAGCCGTGATGCCCGAACTTGAGCTTGAATGTCTTTCCGCCGAGCGCGAGGCCGCACACCTGATGTCCGAGGCAGATGCCAAATACCGGCACCTGGCCCACGAACTTGCGCACGTTCGCTACGGCGTACTCCATCGGTTCGGGATCGCCCGGTCCGTTTGAGAGGAACACGCCATCCGGCCGCATCGCCAGCACATCCTCGGCGGAGGTCATGGCCGGAACCACGTTGACTTCGCAATGATGGTCGGTCAGCAACCGCAGAATGTTTTGCTTGATGCCGAAGTCGTACGCCACGACCCGCAGCCGCTGGGTGTCTTCGCTGGCGGCGGCTTCGCCCATCGCTTCCGACCACGGAGAAGTGGCCAATTCGATCGAGCCTTTGTCCCAAGCGTAAGGCTTGGCGCAGCTCACGCGGCTCGCCAGTTCCTGACCGGTCATGGTCGGGAGGTTTTTGGCTTCGTAAATCAGTTGATCTGCCGGCGTGCCGTCGGTCGCCACCACTCCGCGCAAGGCGCCGACCTTGCGGATGTGACGCACCACCGCGCGTGTGTCGATATCCCAAATGACCGGAATCTTGTGGCGGTTCAGGTACAGGTGGGCGGTTTCCGTCGACCGCCAGTTCGAAGCAACCTGCGAAAATTCGCGCACCACCAGCGATTCTATGTAGGGCTTGCCCGCTTCTTGGTCGTCGGAATTCGCCCCGACGTTGCCAATGTGAGGATAGGTTAGGCAAACGATCTGGCCGGCATAGCTGGGGTCGGTGAAAACTTCCTGATAGCCGGTGAGGCTGGTATTGAAAACGACTTCGCCGCCGCGGCGCGTGATGGCGCCGGCCGCGCGGCCATTAAATACGCGCCCGTCCTCGAGCGCCAGAGTTGCGGGACGATGCAGAACTTCGGTCAGTGTGCCCTCCGCTGATCATTTTTCTTTTGCTTCTGTGGTCGTGCCGCCGAGCGAACCGAAATGGTCCACTGGCCAATAGGCGAAAACCGCTCGCCCATAAATGAACCGGCTGGGGACCGGGCCAAACACTCGCGAGTCGTTGGAACTGATGCGATGGTCGCCCATCACAAAATACATACTGGGCGGCACGCGCACCGGACCGTAATCACTCAAGTCCTCGTATTGGGGCGGGACATAAGGTTCCCTGATTTCCTGTCCGTCCACGTACACCAAGCCCTGCCGGATCTCGACGCTTTCTCCCGGCAGCGCAATCACCCGCTTGATGAAGGACTTGGTACGGTCGAGCGGGTACCAGAACACCACTACGTCGCCGCGCTGAATGGGCTCAAAGCGGTAGACAAACTTGTTGATGAAGATTCTTTCCTGGTCGGAAAGCAGCGGCGCCATGCTGGTGCCTTCTACCTTCACCGGCTGATACAGGAAAATGATGATGACCAGCGCCAGGCCGATGGCGATCAGCAGGTCGCGCGTCCACACCCGCACTTCGTGCCGCAAATGCCTGTGCCGTTTGTTTTTTTCTTCTAAGGAATGGAGCGCCGGTTCCACGGCATCGTTCGGTGGATTTGCGGGAGAGGTCTGTGAGCGCTCGTCCGTAGTCGCCATGTGTGCTTACTACTTTCATTTATAGCATGCGAAGCGCCAAAGTTTCTAGGTTGATTCTCGCGCGAGAGCGCCGATCCTGACGCGGCTTTTACTTTTCGAGTGCGTAGTTCACGGCGGCCAGCGAAGCCGTGACCGCGGTTTCTGTCCGCAGGATCAGGGAGCCGAGCGATGCCTCCAGGAACCCCGAGCTGCGTGCGGCAGCAAACTCCGTCTCCGTCCATCCGCCTTCGGGCCCAACTGCCAACGCCACGCGATCCCTCGACTGATCCTGCAAAACTTGCCGCAGGGGACGCGCTTGCGGTCGCTCGGATAGCATCAACCCCAGCGCAGTTCTCTCGCGGCCGAAAGCCGCGCTTGGTTGGGCCAAGTCTTCGATCGAGGGAAGCGCCACGCGCCGCGACTGCTGCGAAGCTTCCAACACCATCTTCTTCCAGCGCTCGGAGCGCTTCCCGGCTGCGGCCAGCAGCCCTTTTTCGCTGCGCGCAGCGGCCAGGGGCACGATTCTGTCCACGCCCAGTTCCGTCGCCTTCTCGATGGCCCATTCGAAGGAGTCGAACTTCACGACCGCCAGCAACAGCGTCTTTTGTAAGGATGAAACCCGAACCGCAACCGGCTCGAGAAGAGAGAATTCCACGCGGTCGCGGCCGGCAGACTCGATCTTCGCGAGCCGCACCGAACGGCCATCGCTCAGTTCGTAAAGCTGGCCCGGCTCGGCACGCAGTACTCTTCCCAAATGGTGAGCCGCGTCGCCAGAGACTACCGCTCGATCGGCCTCGAAGGCTTCTACAAAGAATCGTCTTCTCACGCGTCCCCGAGTCCAAGCCCCACGGTTCGCCTTCGTCCGCCATTCCCTGCCGAGAGAGGAGGCTCTCTCTCGGGCCGGGACTAGCCGAAAATGTCTTTGACTTTGTCGAAGAATGACGACCCGCGCTCGGCCGGCTTGTTGTCCACTTTCAACGTCGCACCTAGCTGCTCCATCAACTTGCGCTGATCGCGGTTCAGCTTTGACGGCGTGATCACGCGTACGTGGTAATACAAGTCGCCTTTGCCGCCGCCGCGCGGGTCGGGCAGTCCATGGCCTTTGATCCTGAACACCGCCCCACTCTGCGTGCCTTCGGGAATCTTCAGCTTTTCATCTCCATTCAATCCCGGCACCGAAAGCTCGGCGCCCAGCGTCGCTTGCGCGATGCTTACCGGAATCGTGCAGTACAAATCCGCGCCACGACGCTCGAAAAAGCTGTGCTCCTTGACCTCCAGCACGACATACAAGTCGCCGGTTGGGCCGCCATTTGCGCCCGCTTCGCCTTCGCCGGGCACGCGCAGACGTGTTCCGGTGTCGACGCCGGCCGGCACGCGCAATTCGATGGTCTTTTCCTTTTCGAGCCGACCGGCGCCCCGGCACTCCGTGCAGCGCTCCTTGATGACCTGCCCCGCTCCCTGGCAGGCGGGACAAGTCCGCGTGATCGTGAAAAAGCCCTGCTGATAGGCCAGCTGCCCACGGCCGCCGCAGGTTTGGCACGTCGTCGCCCCGGTCCCGGCCTTTGCGCCGGTGCCGTGGCATGCGCCGCACAACTCCTGTTTGGGAAGTTTGATTTTGGTGGCAACGCCAGTGGCTGCCTCTTCAAAGGTCAGCGACATATCGTAGCGGAGATCGGAACCGCGCTGCGCCCGGTTGCGCCCCCGGCGCCCGCCGCCGAACAGATCCTCGAATCCGAAGAAATCGCCGAAGATGTCGTGGAAATCCTGGAAGACGGTTCCGTTAAAGTCCACGCTGCCACCGGCGTTGCTCAATCCTGCGTGGCCGTAGGTGTCATAGATCTGGCGCTTTTCCTGATCGCTCAACACGCTATAAGCTTCGGTGCACTCGCGAAACTTGCCTTCGGCTTCCTGTTTGTTGTCCGGATTGCGATCCGGATGCCACTTCAGGGCGGCCTTGCGGTAGGAAGCTTTGATCTCTTCGACCGAAGCGGTCCTCTCGACTCCCAGCACCTCGTAAAAATCGCGTTGATTGCTTTTCGCCATTCCCCTTGCACCTCGTTCGAGCGACTAGTTTGCTTTCGATGCGGCCGGCTGATGGACGGCTACACGCACCATGGCCGGACGCAGCACGCGGCCGTGAAACACATAGCCGGGCTGAAAGACCTGCAATACCGTGCCATCTGCCTCTTCGGTCGTTTCCGTGCGGTCCATGGCCTGGTGCAGATGCGGGTCAAAAGGCTTCCCGACCGGATCGACCCGCTCCGCTCCGAGTTTCGTCACGTTTTCCAGCAACTGCTTGTAGATGAGCTCAAATCCGCGGCGGTAGTTTTCATATTCGGCCTCGCGGTGAGCCGCCAACGCGTGCTCAAAGCCGTCAATCACCGGGATCAGGCCCTCAATCACCCGCGCCGTGGCCCGCTTCTGGTCTTCCGCCCTCTCCCGCTCGATGCGTTTCTTGTAGTTGTCGAAGTCCGCTTGTCTGCGCAGCAACGTCTGCCGCAAATCTTCGAGATCGGTGGCAAGCTTCGCTACGTCCGCATCCGCGCGTACGTTTTCCGCGTCCATGCCCCCTTCGGGGCTCTCCGCCCCTTCATTCATAGGAATTCGCGTATTTCTGTCGTCCACTGCTCCCTCGTTTCTAGCCAGGAATTGCGTTCTTGCCGGTCCCCACTCTTTGTCAAATCCGCTCAGGAGATCTTGTTCAACGTCTCGCTAAACAGCTGCGCCACATAAGCCACGGCGTTGACAGCCCGTTCATAGTGCATACGCGTCGGCCCCAGCACGCCCAATGATCCCTGCACGCCGTCCCCCCGGGTGTAGGCCGCGCTGATCAACGCCAAATTCTCCCCCGCGGGCGAAATCTCCTTTACGCCAATCTGCACCAGCACTGGTTCAGGTGCTTCAATGCAAGCATTCAGCACCGTGACCAGCCGGTGTTTTTCTTCAATCGCCGCCAGCAGCTCCCGCAACTGGGCCTGGTTTGCAAACTCCGGCACGCCCACAATCTGCGCTGTGCCCTCGACATGCAGCTGCGGCGCCCCCTCTTCCCCAAGCAGGGCCGGATCGCAAAGCGCCAGCGCGCTGCGCAATAACCCTTCATACTGCTCTCGCTCCGTCGCCAGCTTCGTCAAGAGATCGGTGCGAATGGCTTCGAGCGTCCAGCCCGAATACTGCCGATTCAAAAATTCCGCGGTAACGTCCAGTTCCTGCTGCGTAAACGACCGCGGCGGACGCAGTACTTTGTCTCGCGTCACGCCTCCCGGAGAGACCAGCACGACCACCACCCGTCCGTCCGGCAGCAGCCACAGGCGCGCATGCTCGAGTACGGTCTTGCTCAGTGGGGGCGAGACCACGATTCCCAGCCCGTTTGAAACCTCGGCCAGTACGTGCCCGGCGCGTTCGGTGACCTCCATGCGGCTGTTCGCGGCGGCAAATTCGCGCCGGATCCAGGCGCGGTCTTCCACGCTGAGCGTCGCCTGCGAGGCAATCTCCTGTGCAAAAAAGCGGTAGGCCGCCGCCGTGGGCACCCTTCCCGCCGAAGTATGCGGCTGATAGAGGTACCCGCCGTCCTCTAAATCCGCCATCACGTTGCGGATGGTCGCCGGGCTCAGGGTCTCTTCATACCTTTTCGAAATGGCGCGCGAAGACACCGGCTCCCCCGTCTCGATATACGTGCGGACTAGGTCGGCCAGGATCTGCCGGTTGCGGCGTTCCTGAAGTGGCGCATTTCTCATGGTTAGCACTCGAAGCTGTTGAGTGCTACCTACTATTTTAGAAACCCTGTCAAGCCCGGTCAATTTCGGCGTGCGGCTGGTAGCCCACGTCAAAAGCCCCGGGATGAGAGAAGCGCATCAATCCGCGTTGTCGATCTGCGCCCGCTGCAGCTTGTCGGAGTAGTCGATATAGAGGGTCTTCCACTCGGTGTAAAAGTCGATGGCTGCAATCGCCGCCTCGCGGTGACCGTTCCCGGTTTGCTTGGTACCGCCGAACGGCAGGTGCGTCTCGGCTCCGATGGTCGGCGCATTTACGTAAACGATGCCGGTATAGATATCGCGCATCGCGGCAAAGGCCTGATTCACGTTTTTGGTATAGATTGAAGCCGATAGTCCGTACGCCACGCCATTGGCGATCTCGATGGCCTCGTCGAAAGTTGCAAACGGAATCAGCGACACCACGGGGCCAAAGATCTCCTCCTGTGCGACCCGCATTTTCGCCGCGCAATCGCCAAATACCGTGGGCTCGTGGAACCATCCTTTGGCGAACGCGCCACCGTTCAACCGCTTTCCACCCGCCAGCAGCTTGGCGCCTTCCGCCGTTCCGATCTCCACGTACGACGTCACTGTCTCTAACTGCTGTTCGTTGATGCACGGCCCCATCTCGACGCCCGCATCGAGACCGTTGCCAACCTTGAGCTTCTTGACGCGTTCCACCAGACGTTTTGAAAATTCGCCGTACACGTTCTTGTGAACCGCTACCCGGCTTGCTGCCGTGCATCGCTGACCGGTGGTGCCGAATCCGCCCCACACCGCCCCGTCCACCGCTAAGTCCAGATTCGCGTCATCCATCACGATGATGATGTTCTTGCCGCCCATTTCAAGCGAAACGTGCTTGAAGTCCGGGGCAGAAGCCTGCGCGATGATCCGGCCGACGGCTGTTGAACCGGTAAAGCTCATCACCGGGACTTTCTTGTGCTGCGACAACGGCGCGCCCGCATTCGGGCCGTCTCCACTCACCAGATTCACCACGCCCTTTGGCAGCCCCGCCTCCACCAGCGTCTGCACCAGGTGATAGGACGACAGCGGCGTATCTTCGGCCGGCTTCAGCACCACGGTGTTTCCCGCCACCAGAGCCGGCATCATCTTCCAAGACGGAATCGCCATGGGAAAATTCCACGGCGTAATCATTCCACATACGCCGATCGGCTGCCGCGTGCTCATGGCGAACTTATTCGGGAGCTCGGAAGGTGTGGTCTGGCCAAACAGCCGCCGCCCTTCGCCCGCCATGTAGTAGGTCATGTCGATCGCTTCTTGTACGTCGCCGCGCGTCTCGGCCAGCACTTTGCCCATCTCGCGCGTCATGTCGCGAGAGAATTCTTCTTTGCGCTGCACCAGCAGCTCCGCCGCGCGGTAGAGAATCTCTGCCCGCTTGGGCGCCGGCATGAGCCGCCACGACTTATACGCCTGGGTGGCGGCTTCGACGGCGGCGTCCACGTCTTCCGCGCCTGACGATACAAACATCCCCACCAGCTCATCGGTATTCGCCGGGTTGCGATTCTCGTACGCCTTGCCGCCGCTGGCGTCCACCCATTCCCCATTGATGAAATTCTTGTACACGCGCGGAGCCGCTGCCGTTGCCATACTTCCTCCTTCAACTCTTCGGGTTGCCCTGGTTCGAATTGCCGGCCGATCCTCTTCACCGGTTGCGCGCTGAGCAAATTCCCGAGCCAGCCGGTCTCTAGTAAGTCTAAGGCTCCGGCTTTCATTCAACCAAATCGCCGGGGGAGCCTCCCGCCCGAGATTCGCGCCACCCGATCCGTCTCCGGCGACCAGCTTTCGCGAAGCTGCTCTGCCGCTATTTTTGCGCTCTCTTGTCAGCCACCGTCTCACCGCCCTTCATCACCCATTTCACTTTGCCGATCGCCACCCCGATATCCGCCATGGGATCGCCTTCAACCGCTACCAGATCCGCGTAGTACCCGGCCGCCACCGCGCCGAGTTCATCCTTCTTCCCCAATAGCTCGGCGGCATTCACCGTAGCGGTCTTGAGCGCGGCCTCCGGGGTCATGCCCGCCTTTACAAACCATCCTAGCTCCCGCGTATTCTCGCCGAACATCGAATAAATCGCATCCGATCCCATCGCGATCTTCACTCCGGCTTGATACGCCCTTCGCGCGGTCAGAACGTTACGTTCGATATAGGCTCTGCTCTTGGCCTGAAAACCGTCCGCGTAGCCGATCTTCTGCCAGTTTTCCACGTAATAACGGTTGTGGTCGATGGTCGGCACGTAATAGGTGCCGCGCTTCACCATCTCCAGTAGGGTCGCGTCATCCATATCGGTCGCGTGCTCGAGGGAATCGGTTCCCGCGCGCACCGCATCCCGCGCCCCGTCCGGGCCATAGGAATGGATCGCAATCTTTTTGCCGAATTGATGCGCGGTATCCACTGCCGCTTTGATCTCTTCGTAGCCGTAAGTTTCAAATCCCGAAGTATCGTCGTCCGTTCCCGTGCTGGCGTACATCTTCACCACGTCCGCTCCGGCCGCGATCTGCTGTCGCACCGCGCGCAGCACCTCCGGCACGCCATCGGCCACAGCCGTTCCCGCAACAGCGGGCAGGGCCTTTCCGGTTGGCGTCATGGAGACGTTCAGTCCGTATCCTGCCACGAACATGCGCGGCCCGGTCATTTCCCCGCGATTGATCAAATCCCGCATGGCGATATCCGTATACTGGTCCGCGCCCAAATCGCGCACCGTCGTCACGCCGGCTTCCAGCATTCGCATCGCGCCTTTCCGCGCCAGATAGACCTGGACCGCCGGAGGGTTGGCTGTGATCTGCTTCAACATCGGCACGCCCGGCGTCTCATCCGTGTACATCGTCGAATGCGTATGAACGTCAATCAGTCCCGGCAATCCGTAGTATTTCGTCAGGTCAATCACCTCCGCCCCCGGCGGAATCCGCGCCGCGTCGGTCGTCACCTCTTTTACGCGCTCGCCTTCGAGGACCACGATCGCATTTGTCCACACCTTCCCTCGCCCATCCCACAACTTGCCAAACTTCACGGCTTTCCATCTTGCCGCCTGCCGTTCCTGCCCGCGCGCCAACCCCGTCGTTAAAGCCGCGCAGAGCAACACGGCGCCAAGCTTTGCCCATCTGTGACGCATTTCTGCTCCTGGTACTCGCGTCAGCATTCTTTCACAGTTTGCGCCGCGCCGAGGCCCGCCCATGGCTTGCTCGGGCGGTTGAACCGCAAAGAGTACCGGGGGCGCCATTTTTCGACCAAAATGGATCTTTCCAGCCGGGCAGGCTGGCGCGTCAATAGTGCCAACCCAGGAAATGAGGGGAAAATGAACCAAGACCTTTCGGCGACCGTGGCCTTGCTCCGTCGCACTCCCGCCGCTCTCGATGCGCTACTCCGCGATCTTCCCGAATCTTGGATCCGTGCCGACGAAGGCCCCAATACCTGGACCGCGTTCGACATCGTCGGCCATCTCATCCACGCCGAGCAAAGCGACTGGATTCCGCGCGCCGCCATGATTGTGCAGCACGGCGAATCACAAACCTTCAAGCCCTTCGATCGCGAAGCACAAAAGGAAAAATCGCTGGGCAAGTCGCTCGGCAACCTCTTGGATGAGTTTACGGAAGCGCGCGCGGAAAGCCTGACGCAACTTCGCTCGATGAACCTGCGGCCGGAAGATCTCGACCGCCGCGGCCGGCACCCGGTTTTTGGCCCGGTCACTCTAGGTCAGCTGCTTGCAACCTGGGCCGCGCACGACCTCACTCACCTGCATCAGCTCTCGCGCCTGATGGCCCATCAATACCGCGAAGCCGTGGGGCCATGGAGCGTCTTCCTGGGCGTCCTAAATTGCCACGGCCACAGTTCTGACGCTTAACCGGCTGAACTATTCACGCACGGGATGAGCGGGGGTTTGTCGCGAGGCCTACTTCGTCTGCAGTTCGGCTACGCTCTCAAGCAGCACATGGCCGACGACCCCAAGACTGCGGGCGCTGATCTTTTCGAGCGTGTCTTGCGGCGTGTGCCAGTAACCGGCCGAGTTGACAAGATCGATCACGTCCGCCGACGGCACGCCCCGGGCAAGGAACGACAGGTGGTCGTCGTCTACCGGTGTGACCTCATCCAGAAAAACCTGGCCGTAGCCCAGTCTTTTTGCCGTGGCCCAGATCAAGTCTTCGAGCGCTTTCGTCGAATTCTCCTCTTTGCGAATGCCGAGCGCCTTGCCGCCAACCAGGTCCGCCAGGATCATGGCCCGTGTATGCTTCAGGTCCCCGCTCGCCGCCATCCGCGCGGCCATCTGGCGGCTGCCGTAGCGGTTATCCGGGTCCTGCCACTCCCGGCGCACCGCTTCTTCCCCGTCAAAAAATGCGATCCAGATCGAGTAGCGCGGCCGCATGGCGCACATTTTCCGCGCCAGCTCCAGCATAAGGCCGGTCGAAGAGCCGCCGTCATCGGCGCCCACGAAGTTATCCAGTCTCTTCGTGTCATAGTGCGTCGCCAGCAGGATAATCCCCTGTCGCTCACCCGCAATTTTCGCCACGATATTCTTCATCGGCAGACGGCCGGCCGGCGTGTCCGCCGAAAACGCGTCCGTATCGACGGTGCATCCGAAACTGGAAAGCTGCGAGGAAATGTAATCCTGCGTCTGCAGGATGGCCTGCGAACCCGCCGGTCTCGGCCCGAAATTCACCAGCTTCGCGACGTGGTCGTAAGCCTTCGCGCCGTCGAAGCCGCCCGTTTTTTCTGGCGGCAGCGCATCGTCTGGAACCTGCGGCGACGCGGTGGTCGTTCCGGCCATAAACGGCGTGTTGGCCTTTTCCGCCGCTTCGCCCTGGGTCGTAGTTTTGCATCCGGCAAAGGTCAAAGCGCACAGGCCAATCGATATCGCTGCGCTTCGCAACGTCGCTCCGCTTCCACCCATGGATTACCCCTGCGTTTCCGCCGCCAGTCTCCGCTCTCTTTTCCGCACCACAGCCCAGGAAACCGCCACACCCACGAAGTACAAGCCGGTCATCACCGCCATTACCATCATCATGGTCAACGCGTCCGGGGTGGGCGTCACAATCGCCGCTACCACGGTGATGATTAATACCGCGTACTTGGTATTGGCAATGAGAAATTTCGGGGTCACGATCCCGAAAAGCGTCAGGAAGAAGATCAAGACGGGCAACTCAAACACCAGTCCGAGCGCCACGATCACCAGCAATACCAGATCAAAGTAATCGTCGATTTTGATCAGGGGAACGGCCGGTCCCTGAAAGCTCACCAGAAAATCCAGAATGTGCGGCAGCGCAAGATAGTACGCAAAAGCGATTCCGGCGAGAAACAGAAAAACTGTCGAAGACAGGAAACCGGTGACCGCGCTGCGCTCGCGCTTATACAAGGCCGGTGCCACGAACAGCCAGACCTGGTAGAGGACAACCGGCGAAGCCATCACAATGCCGAGATAGATGCTGAGCTTGATCAGCAGG
>Ga0126370_10001024_pt1 | contig 12437 bp, 10 predicted proteins | sample PanSoiMetaPlot_3_FD_92586 | JGI IMG/M metagenome (GOLD analysis project Ga0126370, IMG submission 92586) | Tropical forest soil microbial communities from Panama - MetaG Plot_3 | ecosystem: Environmental > Terrestrial > Soil > Tropical forest > Bulk soil | place: Panama | collected 2016-02-17 | reverse complement strand
CCCGGATACCTTGCGACTCTGGGAATCCCTCTTCTCTCAGGCCGAGAATTTGCGCGCAACGACGATGAGAATGCGCCGCTCGTAGCGATCGTGAACCGAACTATGGTGATGCGCTACTGGGGCGGCCAGGATCCGATCGGTCGCAGACTTCAAGTGAAGGACCGCTGGGCGCGAGTTGTTGGCGTCGTCGCGGATTCGAAATATGAAAGCGTGCGCGAGACCCCTCGGCTATTTTTCTATGTGCCTCTGCGCCAGGACTTCGCGCGAGAACCTGATCTTCACATCCGCACCACTCAGTCGCTGGCGAGCCTACGGGCCGCGCTCCTCCGCGAAGTGCACGCGTTAGATTCAAACCTCGCGCTCTACGAAATGATCACACTTCAGGAGCAGGTCAACCGCTCCACGTCGCCTCAGTTGGTGGCAGTGACCTTAATTTCGATCTTAGGAGGCTTGGCGCTTTTACTCGCCGGAGTCGGTCTGTACGGCGTCATGTCCTACGCGGTAGCGCAAAGCACGCGCGAGCTAGGATTGCGGATGGCTCTTGGCGCCCAGTCTGCGAACCTGCTTCGGCTGGTCATTTCGCGCGGTCTCAGGTTGATAGTTGGAGGTGTCCTCTTCGGCGCCGTTGCAGGCCTTGCGCTAACCAGACTGCTCGGAAACCTTCTCTATAAGGTCAGCCCCCATGACCCAGCGGTATTCGCATCAGCCTTCGTAGTGATGATCGCGATCGGAGTCACCGCCTGCCTGTTGCCCGCCTGGCGCGCATCGCGCACCGATCCGGCGCGTGTCCTACGCGACTAGAGGATTTCGTCTTTACGTAGGGGTTCAAGGCATTGCGTCGAATGCACCGACAAATTTGCTACCGCAAGCTGGTTGGCTGTCGCTCATATGCGGCGAAGGCCTCCAGAACAGATGGTATGATCGCGGGCGGAGTCCACCAATGGAATCGACAAAACCCAAGCTACCGCGCGAAGCCATAGAGCTCTACAACGATTTCATTCACGGTGAGATTAGTCGCCGCGCCTTCATCGATGGCGTGCAACGACTAGCGGGCGGTCTGGCGGCGGCCACGGTGATCAGTCAGTTGATGCCGAACTACGCTTTCGGCCAGCAAGTCTCGCGCACCGATGACCGGATTAAGGCAACTTACGAAACGGTGCCCTCCCCAAAGGGCAACGGAAGTATCAAAGGATATCTGGTGCGGCCCATCAGCGCTGACACGCGATCCGAGACCGTGACGAAGTTGCCGGGCGTAATCGTCGTCCATGAGAACCGCGGTCTGAACCCACATATTGAGGACATCGCGCGGCGTTTTGCCTTGGCCAACTTTATGGCATTTGCGCCCGACGGGCTTACCTCTCTGGGTGGCTATCCTGGAGACGATTACAAGGGCGGCCAGATGTTCAACAAGATCGACAAGAACAAGATGTCTGAGGATATGGTGGCTGCGGCTCTGTGGTTAAAGTCACGCCCTGATTGCACGGGAAAGATCGCCGCTACCGGCTTCTGCTACGGCGGTTCTACAGCCAACATGCTGGCGGTACGATTGGGAGCCGATCTGGCAGCAGCCGCGCCGTTCTATGGCGGTCCTCCCGCATCCGAGGACATTCCGAAGATTAAGGCAGCGATTCTGGTGCATCACGGTGAACTCGACACCCGATTGGCGTCGACTTGGCCGGCTTACGATCAGGCTCTAACCGCGGCGCATGTTCCGCACGAGGGCTATATCTACCCCGGTGCCGTGCATGGCTTCAATTGTGACGCGACACCGGAGCGTTACAACAAGCCCGCAGCCGATCTGGCATGGCAACGCACCATCGACTGGTTCAACAAATACCTGCGCGGCTGATTCCGCCACGCGGGCAATTGCGGTGCCAGCCGGCAGCCGCATCCGTTCCGGCCTAGCCGACGTGGGTCTTTAGAGCCGTCAATTGCATAGGCTCCGGTTTCTTGGCCAGCAAAGATATCCACCTTAGGCGCGGGACTTAATTCTGGGAAATCTTCTGCGAAATTGCCCGTTGTGCGTCCAGGACTTCCGTCCTCCCTGGCTTGTCCGCATGTCCGCAAACCTTCATCAGCTCGTGAAAATATCTTTGACTCGCATCGCGATTTCCGTTGATCTGGGCAGCATGTGCTGCCCCGTATAAAGCTCGAAAGCGGCCCGGTTCCTTCTTCAGCGTCGCTTCAAACTGCTCGAGTGCACGCGCAGGCTCTTTCATTTCCAGCAGCATCTCACCTAGCAACTCACGCGCCGGTGCCAGCGGACCAGGTGTCACGGCGCTTTTCTCTGTCCCATCTTCCAGGTCCGCTGCCGATCTCATCCGCCGCAGTGCTTTCTCTCGTTTTCCTTCAGCCAGTGCTGCCCACGCGTCAATGTCAAGCTCTTGGATTTCCACCTGCTGCGCCCAGTAGTTTTCGCCCGCCTTCAACAGCCGGTCGCGGATCTGCTTTAGCGCCGTCGCTGACTCGTTCGCCGCGGGCACTTGCCCCAATCGCGCGGCTCCCAACCCGCGGCCAAACCAAGTGATAGCGTCTGCATAAGGAAATGGTGTTTCTCGCACCGTAAGTTGCGCGGCTTGCTTCCAGTCGTGACGTTCCAGCGCGTATCGTGCAGGGATGGCCGCTAGTGCAAAATATGCAACCGAAGGACCCCCGGCGCCCCTCAGTAACGCCTTCGGGTCGAAACGCGACGCGATCTCTGGCAAGGAATTCACTATCCGCCCAGCCGCTTCGTCCTGCCCAGTTTGCAGGTAGGCGTAAATTTCGTAGTCGCTCGCGTGTAACTCTTCGGCCGTCTGACCCTCTCGCCGCGCCGCCGTTGCCGCTGCTATGTTGCTGTCGATGGACTCTTGCCAGTAACCCGTACGGGTAAAGGTATGTGAGGGCATGTGCAGGGCATGCGGCGCGTCTGGCGCGATTTCCGCGTAACGCCGCGCCGCCACCAGTGCGCGCCCAGCCAGTGCTGGCACGTCGTAGGTATGAATGATGTAGTGTGCGAGTCCAGGATGCTCAGGCTCCTGCTCGAAGAGTTTTTCGAGGATTGTTCCCGCCTTGAGGCGTCCGGCGTACGTTTTGTCCATCGGGTCTTCCGAAGCCGTGATCGCGAGTGCGTAGAAGATCTGGGCTTCGTGGTCTTCCGGATATTTCGCCGCGACTTCCTGCATGGCATCGCGATAGGCGATCAGGCGCACTCGCTGTGGCACGCTCTCGAAGTCACTGTACAACTTGCCGACGGCGGCGAGATAAGCCCTCTCGCGCTCCGTTTTTGCGGCTGCGGTCTTACCCCTCTCAACATTCTCGCGCCCTGCCTGCAGTTGGCTCTTGTCCTTCATTCCCGCCGCAAATGGATTACCCCAATCGCTGAGTGCGATTCCCCAGTATGCGAGTGCGCAGGTTCCATCTTTCCCAAGCACGCCGTTGAACTCTTCTATCGCACGACTGAACTGAAAAGAATGCAGCAGAGCCACAGCCCGGTCGAACTCCGCCTGTACCGCGCCGCATGAAGTGGCAAAGTGCACCGATCCCAATTTCTCGCCAGTCCCGTGCTGGTGCTCCTGTGCAAAACAGCATGCCGCGAACACCATTAGAAATCCTGCAAGGGCTCCAGCCCTGATCATTTTCGCTCCTCCAACCTCCGGGATTATAGCCCCGACTTCGCAAGGTATCGTAGCGGGGCCGTCCACCGCACGCCGATAAAATCGTGTGCTTTTGCACCCAATTCCGAATCACGGGCTTCCCGAAGGCCGTCACTATAATTTCGGATCGTGATGGCCGATCTGCGATTCCTCACTACAATGCCTGAGTATGAGTTTTGGCGTCCTTCTCCGTCGCTGGCGCGCTGTTCGCCACCTCAGCCAACTGGACCTGGCACTCGATGCAGAAATCTCAACGCGTCATCTCAGTTGCGTCGAGACAGGCCGCGCACAACCGAGCCGCGAAATGGTTCTGCGTCTGGCTGAGGCTCTGCAGGTTCCGCTCCGTGAGCGCAATGCGATGCTGCTCGCCGCCGGCTACGCGCCACTTTACCGTGACACCGCTCTCGACAAGCCGGAATTAGAGGCTGCACGCCAGGCGATCGGGCTCCTCATAGCAAAACTTGAGCCGTATCCTGTACTTGTGCTCGACCGGTATTGGAACATCATGAAGATGAATGCCGGCGGACAGCGCTTTCTCTCCCTCTTCCCCGGCTGCGATTCGGTAACGCCCCTCAACGGACCTCGGCTTGCATTCCTTCCGCGCGGGCTGCGGCCATTCATCGAGAATTGGGAAGTGGTTGCGGCACGTATCATTCGGCGCGTGCATCGCGAAGTTGCAGCCAACCCTTCGGACGAAATGCTGAAGTGTTTCCTCGATGAACTACTCAGCTATCCGAACGTTCCAAGCCGCTGGCGCGCGCTCGATTTGGATGACGCTCCACCACCGTTTCTGACCATCGATTACAAGTGGAAGAATTCGACGCTTCGTTTGTTTTCTGCGCTGACCATTTTTGGCACTGCTCAGGATGTCGCGTTGCAGGAACTCCGGATTGAAAGTTTCTTCCCTGCAGATGAAGGCACGACCAGCCTGCTGCATCGGCTTGCCTTAGAAGCGGCATGAACTCAGAACTCTGTCCCTCCGCGTCTCTCCATGACCTCGGAGGTCATGGACACTGTTCTGCCTCCATTCGATACTGACTCCCGGATCGGCAACTTTTCTCGAATGGAGGACACCCCCGCATGCTGCGCACAACAAACATGGTTATTTTGTTGCTTCCTCTGATGGCCTTTATTCCCTCACAGACGCAGGCTAAAGACACAAGTGATGTCGAGGCCGTCAAGCAAGTCGAGCAGACCATGGGATCTGCAATGGTGGCTGGCGATGTCGTAAAGCTCAATCAGATTTACGCCAACAACTTTGCAACCATCGGATCCGACGGTAAAGTTGTCACGAAGGAGGCTCTTCTGACTGATTTTGAATCCTTTCATGACAAGCTTCAATGGTTTGAAAATGGACCGATGGACGTGCAGGTTTTCGGCAACGTTGCCGTGGCCCAAGGCACTGTCAAGGAAAAGAGAAGCCGGAACGGAAAAGATACTAGCGGTGAGTTCGCTTGGATGGACGTCCTCGAGAAACGCGCAGGCAGCTGGGTGGTGGTCCAGAGTGCAAGCGCCAAAGTTGTTTTAGCCGATTCGCCGAAAGCGCAATCCCAGGATCCGACGGTTATCGAGAGTATTAAGCAATTTGAACAGGAGATCGGGGATGCAATGGTAGCCCGCAATACCGAGAAACTTAATCAGAGATACGCGGACGACTGGGCAACAATTACGTCGTCGGGCAGTGCTTTCACGAAGGAGAGCCTCTTAGATGATTTTAAATCCGGCAACCACAAGCTCGTCTCCTTTGAAGCTGGACCAATGGACGTGCGGGTACTCGGCGATGTTGCGATGGTCCAAGCCAGTGTCAGCGAAAAGAGGGTTCAGGACGGAAAAGACATTAGCGGTCAGTTTGTTTTCATGGATCTCCTCAAAAAGCGCGGGGGAAAATGGGTAATCGTGCGCACCTTAGGGGCCAGGGTGAGTTGAGGGATTGAAAAAGTGGAGGCGAGGCTTTTCCGTGCTCGCATCCGGCACTTGGTTGCGCTTCGTGACAGCCGCAACGGATTTGGGAGATCGGTTCTAGCCTTATTGCCCGGGCTGCAACTCCGTTGTGAGTTGATTCACGGCAGCCACATCATAGTAGGAAGAAAGATCTGCATGCCCCGCGAGTGTGTCGCGTTCCTTGCCGTCAACCAGGATTTTCACTTTTAGAATTCCTTGCGTATTCGCTGTTATGGTGCGAATCAGCGATGCCACGGTGAGCGATTCCACCAGCACCCCCGAGCGATGCGTATCGGCGAAGGCTTCGTTGAGATCAATGACCGCGACGCCGGGATCCACCAGGAAGACGCTGCGAATGTCGGCGCCCGGACCCAGCGGATGAGGTGAAGTCCTGTCGAGATAAATCGAGATTAACGCGCGCAGCAACTCTTCCGCGCGCTGCTGCCGCCCTGAAGGCATGGGGATCTGCGCAGATTCGGCCCGCAGGGTGCCGTCGTCGTCGTGCGCAACGAATAACACCACGGGTACGGTCGGTCCGGAGACTGGTGGCGCGAGCGGCCGCGTATCGTGCGCCGCAGTGATCGGACTAGAAATAACCGTCTTGCGCACGTGCCAGGCGTAGATACTAAGTCCCAACGCAGCGGCTAGCAGCACCGACAAGGCAATTACCATGTGGCGTGGAATCATGGCGCGCCTCCAAGCTGATCGCGCGATGCAGCAATCGCCGTCGCGACGGCGCTGGTCACAAGTTGCTGATAATCAGGTGCAGTCAGTTGCGAGACGTCGGACCCCTGCGGCGCCACTTCAATCGCAATGGCCGGTCTGGTCACGTTGTTAAGCGGGCGCAGAGGCGCAGCAAGCGCGCGAACCGGGACCTGGCGCTTTTGCAGTTCGCTGGCGACGGACGCCGCAGTGCTTTGACTCAAAGGCAGAACGTCGTGCTGCGCGGTTCTCCACGAGCGGAATGGACCTCGGTCGTCCTCGCCAATGGGCAGCAGCGCAGTATACACGCGAACTCCATGGCCGCTCGAAGACGCGTGTACCGCGATATAGATGGCGGCATGATCGGCGTTGGCAAACACCGCGCGCTGATCAACCGGTAGATTTGCATCGGAGTCACGTAAGACGAGGGTTGTGATCCCACGGCTCTCGAGTTCCTGCCGCAAGCTCCGGGCGATGGCCACGGTCACGTCTTTCTCGAGCAGAGTGCCACTTAGCGTTTCGCCGTGATCGTCTCCGCCGTGGCTGGCATCCACCACAGCAAAGTACCTTCGCGGCGCAGGCATAACAGGCGCGGACGGTGGTGTAGGGGTTGCTGCTGGCTGAGTCGCAGGTGCAAGTTGACCCGCTGGTGTCGTTGTCGCCGGAGTGCTCTGTGCGGGCGCCGACGTTGGAGTGATCGTAATTGTTCGGCCATCGCCTCCAAATGTGGCGAGAACGGGTGCAGTTGCAACCACCGTCACAGTCGCTACTCCATTGCTCTCGCTGTAGGCGGCGGATGGAATTACTTTGTTTCCGAATGTGAGCGTCGGCGATGCGGGTCCGACCACCGGTTCGCGAGAAAATGTCATGCGCAGGATGCCATTATCCGTCGCGATGCTGGGATTTACCGGCGCGGAGAAGTGAAACACGAGCCGGGGAGGGTTATCCCCCGCAAGCGACGCCGTGAAGTGCGTTGCCACATTTCCAATAAAGAGCCTGTCCGCGACTTCATGCAGGCTCACTGGGCCTCCGAGAATGCGTGGCAGCAGCGATGCCAGCGATCCGACAGGAACCAGCCCCCGGCCGTTTTCCATCAGAAACTTGCTGCCGAGGTCGGCTTCCCGATCCTGTACGCGGGCCCGGGTCTTACCCACCTGAAACTCACTCTGAACGTTGTTGTAGCGCAGACGCCACTTGTTACCCTCCCCTTTCGCGCTCACTCGCCCCAGCGGCTCCAGCACTTCAAGCAGACCAACGTAATCGCGTCCATCGCGCTGCACCAGGGGCAGGGAATAGTTAGCAGCGACTGAGTACACCGAGAGACGTTTTTCAGGAGCGGCGCCCGACAGTAGAGCAAACAGCGCGATCAGCACGCACCCGAACACCGATGCGCGCCACTTCCTTCGCCGTTCCCAAATCAGCGTTGAATTATCTGCCGTCTTGATCTGAACCTCAGTCGAGTGCATACGCCGTGAGTCCGCTCAGCAGCTTGGGATAGAAATCAGTGGACTTCTGCGGCATTACCTCGCCTGCGAACGCGATGTCTCGTACCTTCTGCACCGGGCACGGATTCATCAAGAACACGATATCAGCGCTCTTACCGGCTGCTTGCCCACGCACAGTAGCAAGGGCCTCCGATGCCTCGCGTACATACGACAAATTCTGCTGGTTGCGAATGGATTCCTCGGAAAGCTGCAATATGCCCTCCAGCAGACACTTATGCAGCTGAACGACGTCCAGTGACTGCTGCTGCTCAGACAGGTTGCCAACGTATTTCTGTGTCGCTGGCTTCGGAGAGTGCAACAGGAAGGCCCGATTCGCCGCAACAGCAAGCAGCGCAGTTCTGCGCTTGCCCTCCTCGCGCAGAAGTTCGGTCGCCCGAGCCGCGTCGATCCCAGCTTCGACTTCTTCGACGTCGAACAATTCGCGTGCCGTCTTCTGGAAGTCGTCTGCCGAAAACGAACTGAGAGAATGCACTACCCGATGCGTTGGTAAAACCAGCAATCCCGGATCGTTCATGTTCACGAAGGTCATCATGACGTAATCGTACGGCGACTGCGGATTCGCGCCCTGCGCTCCGTTACGGCATTCGTTGCGAAAATTCAGGGCGGTCTCATACCGGTGATGGCCATCTGCAATCACGAGTTTCTTATCGCTCATTGCCTTCTGCACAGAAGCAATGACTCCGGTATCTGAAATCCGCCAGACGCGGTGCGTCACCCCATATTCGTCGACAACTTCGATTGTGGGCTTCGTCGTTGTCACCAGCAGGGAATCGATCTGTCCGGAATCCTCATATAACAAGAACAACTGCTCGTAATGGACCCGGGTAGTCCGCAACAGTTCAAGCCGGTCCGCCTTAGGCTTGGCCAAGGTCTGCTCATGGCGGTAGACAACCTTCGCCGAATAGTCCTCCACCCGCCCCAGGGCGATGAATCCTCGCCGCTCAAAGGTCGCACCCGAAGGAGCCTTGAAAGTCTGGGAGTACGAATAGATCGAGGGTGTCTCGTCCTGCCGCAGAATGCCTTTGCGGCGCCACTCTTGGCCGTAGGCCGCCGCCCGCGTATATACGTTCTTCAGCGTATTGTCGGGTGCATCGGGACGGCGCAAGATGATCTTAACGAGGTTGTAGGGGCTGGCAGTGTAATACCGTTCCTGCATGGCAGGGCTAATCTTGTCATAGGGTTGGGTTACCACCTGCGCGGCGGTAACCCGCTCGAGGTTGTAACGAAGAGCGCGAAATGGAAGTATGTCAGCCATAGGAAACCTTTGATTGTAACAAGTTAGCCTGAGAGGCCGGATAGCCTGTCCGGCGGGCGTTTCCCGCCCGCTCAGGTTACCGTTCCTCATTAGAAACTTGTCTCCGAGATTTGACAGAAAAACTCTGCGTCGCCAGACAAAAGCTGTGCTAACATCCGCGGCATAGAGGTTTATTATGGCCCGCCTGGATGGTTGGCGTCGGTCATCTCGCCCTGAGGCTCTAGTTCGAAGTGGCTGCGTGGTTCTCCCCTGGGACCCGACCCCTGTCTTGCGGAAAAAAGACCTGCAACCCATATCTATGAGAACTTGCGTCCGGCTCCTTTTCGTTCTGGTTTTGGCTTGTCTGCCGATGCTTGCCCAGACGGACGTCAATGACGTTCACGTCCAGGCCCGCGAGGTGCAGAAGCCGGAAATTGAAAAGCCGAAGGCGGCAAGTCTGATCTCCACTGATGGACTCAGCACACGCATCCGGCCGCTGAAGGTTGATGTCGATCTGGTGCTCGTTCCGGTCACGATCACTGATCCTCTGAACCGGCTAGTCACTGGACTGGAAAAGGAAAACTTTCAGCTTTTCGAAGGCAGCTCCGCGCAGGAGATCCGCTCATTCTCCAGTGAAGATGCTCCCGTGTCTCTCGGCGTCATTTTCGACTCCAGCGGCAGCATGAGCAGCAAGATGGACCGCGCCAAAGATGCCGTGGTCGAGTTCTTCAAGACGGCCAACCCACAGGACGAGTTCTTCATGATCACCTTCTCCGACGAGCCGGAGCAGGTCAGCGACTTCACCAGTTCCGTCGATGACATTCAAAACCGACTGGTTTTTGCTGTCCCGAGGCACCGCACTGCCCTGCTAGATGCCATTTATATGGGCATCAGCAAGATGCGCCAGGCCAAGTATCCAAAGAAGGCGCTGTTGATCATCTCCGACGGCGGCGACAATCACAGCCGCTATACCGAGAACGAAATCAAGTCCCTCGTCAAGGAAGCCGATGTAATGATTTATGCCATCGGCATCTACGACCGCTACGCCTCCGCCGTGGAAGAGCGGCTCGGACCGCAGTTGCTCACCGACATCTCTGAACTTACCGGCGGGCGTGCCTTCACCATCGATAATCCCAACGACCTCGCCGACGTAGCCACCAAGATCGGGGTTGAGTTGCGCAACCAATATGTCCTTGGATACCGTCCAACCAAGGTGGTGCGCGACGGCAAATGGCGTAAGATAAAGGTGAAGCTGCTGCCACCGAAAGGATTACCACCTCTACGGGTGTATGCCAGGACGGGATATTACGCGCCTGCTGAATAGTGCTGCCAGAGTTCTACTCCTTCTTACGTGCGTGATCGGCTGCGGCACGCGCCTGTCTGCTCCTGCTTGGTCCCAGGAACCTGCGGCTCAAACTCAATCCAAGCCCGACGACGCCAAACAGACTCCCGACAAATCTTCGCCCACCCAGGCCGCTCAGTCCAAGACCGATCAATCACAGACGGATCAGCAAAAGCCGGCGCAAGAAACGACTGACCAACCAAAGCCCGACCAACAACCATCCGAGCAGCAGAAGAAGGCCGACGATGAAGGCATCTACGTCCTCCGTAAAGACGTAGACGAGGTCATGCTCCATGCCACCGTCGTCGATGACAAGCAGCACATCATCACCAATCTCGACCGCGGCGCCTTTACCGTCTTTGAAGATGGCAAGCAGCAAAACATCATCTCTTTTCACCACGTCGATATCCCGGTGGCGATGGGCATCGTGATCGACAACTCAGGGTCGATGCGTGAAAAACGCGCCAAGGTCAACCAGGCCGCGCTCAACCTGGTTCGATCAAGCAATCCCAAAGATGAAGTTTTCGTCGTGAACTTTAACGATGAGCAGTATCTCGATCAGGACTTCACCAACGATCTGCGCAAATTGAAAGAAGCATTGGAGAAGATCGACGCCCGGGGTGGGACCGCGCTCTACGATGCTATTGTCGCCTCCGCCGATCACCTGAAGCAGAATGCGCGGCTCGAGAAGAAAGTCATCTTCGTCGTGACTGACGGAGAAGATAACGCCAGCAGCGAAACCCTCGAGCAGGCCGTCAAGCAACTGCAGCAGGAGAATGGGCCTTCGGTCTACGCGATCGGAATCCTCGGTGACGAGGAACATCCCAAGCGCGCCAAGAAAGCACTGCAGATCTTATCCGACCGCACCGGCGGCATTGCCTTCTTCCCCAAGACCCTCGATGAAGTGGATGACATCAGCAAAAACATCGCCAATGACATCCGCAATCAATACGCCATCGGTTACAAGCCGACCAATCCCAAGGGCGCCGGCGGATTCCGCCAGATCCATGTCGACGCCAAAGCCAAAGGCCACGGGAAGATGGTTGTCCGCACCAAGAGTGGTTACTACGCCGCCTCGCAGACAGCTTCGGCAAGCAAATAAAATCTACCTAGTATAATTATATCGTGATACGATGTATTTGCATCGAGTTTAGGTGCATCTTCCAGGCTGTGCACGGCATCTGTTTCTAATTAGAGGGGTCAGAAAAACATCCAATGTTGGCAATGAGACTAGTGCGCTTGATCGAAGCGCATTCTGAGGCGTTGTCCCAGGGGTTAGCAGAACAGATACGAAAATCGGACCGGACTACGGATTTCCGCAAAATCCCTCGCAACGAATTGCGGCTGGCGGCTATCGAGGTTTACCGCAACCTCGGAGAATGGCTTCTGCAAAAGACCGAGGCAGATATCGCGGAGCGCTTTCGCGCCGTGGCAGCTCGGCGCGCCGCCGAGGGAATCCGGCTCCATCAGTTTGCCTGGGCGATCATGCTTTCACGCGATCATCTGTTGCAATTTTTGCGGCACGAAGGCTTTGCCGATAACATCATCGCTCTGCACGGGGAAATGGAGTTGCAGCGAATGCTCAACCAGTTCTTCGACCGGTCGCTGTACTATGCCCTGCAGGGATACGAAGAAGCCGAGCAAGGCGCGCCCAAAGGCGATCTGGCGAGAGCGCGGGATCTGGCAGTCTCCATCGGATTACTCGCCGAAAAGAGCGAATCGCCGGAGATCTTCGAAGACTGATTTGAGCACGAAGCAAAAGGCTACGGAACAATTTAGGAAACAGTGTTGACCCGCCATCGATGCGGTCCACCGCAGTGCCATCTGCGCCACCCGGAACACTGTCATGCTGAGCGGAGCCGGAGTGCAGCGAAGCGGAACTCCGGCGCAGGCGAAGCATCCCTACCTTGGAATAGCCGTCGCCAGTATCCGCGTCTCTGAAATTCGACCTCAGGCCGTTCCATTTCGGGAAAAGAAAAAAGAAAACTTGCTTTTTTTGGGCTGAATTTTCCTCATGCCCACTTAGACTGTCTTTATAAGCATTCCCCATTACCCAACACGGTGGCGGGACCTTCGGG
>Ga0126370_10001023_pt1 | contig 12453 bp, 9 predicted proteins | sample PanSoiMetaPlot_3_FD_92586 | JGI IMG/M metagenome (GOLD analysis project Ga0126370, IMG submission 92586) | Tropical forest soil microbial communities from Panama - MetaG Plot_3 | ecosystem: Environmental > Terrestrial > Soil > Tropical forest > Bulk soil | place: Panama | collected 2016-02-17 | reverse complement strand
GCGCTTATTCTATTTTACATATTAACTAGGACAATAAATATTCCTTCGATAGGGATACAAGATGATGTTGGTATAATAGATATGCTCACAAAGGTTATGCAGGCAGCAGTTGTTGTTGTACTATCTTTATATATATCATTGTATCTCTAAGAAAGAGAAAATCTCAGCAGCCATATCAATATTAGAATATGAGTGAAGACAATTACGGGCACAATTTTTATTTAATGCTGAGTTGTTAGCGGGTTTAGCTTGGGTGATTAGTGGAAATGATTTACTGGTAGATCGGTGTAGCGGTCACATCGAACAGTGAATCTATCAACTAATCACATGTCAATTATCCCTATGCTATTTTGTAACAAACTATAAAGCTGCCATTAGGTGGAATTCGGACATATCTGAATGCAATGACTATTAAACCTCGAGCCTCATTCTAATCAACAAGGACGAATAGAATGTGAATTTGGATGCCTGAAGACACTAAAAGAGGGTTTCGTGTAATCAATAATTATGTATTATCAAAGTAATTTTATAAATAGGAAAGTTCGTAGTTTTGGCTTGCAAACTTCAGGCTTTTCCATAGTTTAAATTTCTGATGACTTGTCTATAGATCTACATATTATTTGATGTAACTTTGTATAAGCTAATAGTCATATGCATTGAACCAATTTACTTTAGATTCGAACATGTCACTAATGATACTCAAAAAATTACTCTACACAAAACAAATCAGACAGGTTCAAATGTGATCGTAACCGCATTTAATAAGAAGAATTAAGTAGGCATATCCATATATGCCTTCTAAAATTGTTGATGTAAAAACTTCCCTCTGTGAAATAAGAGATAACGCAATTGTCGCAATTTCTGGATTCAATATGGCTACTACTCCAGAATACTTGATTCTCGAGCTTTATAGAAGATATGTTGAAGAAGGACATCCAAGAAATATATTTATAATTTCAGACGCACTTCCTGCCAGTCCCGGAAGAGCGCTAGATCAAATAGCGGAAAATCTATACAAAGAACCAAATCAGGAATTTCTTAGAGGTATTTTGTTGCCTTTCTTAGGCTTTTCACCATGGCTACAAAAGCTTGTTACAGATAATAGAATAGAAAGTTACGGATGGCCTATAGGGATTACAGCATATTGGTTTAGGGAGATATCAGCTGGAAGACCGGGCCTATTGACGAAGATAGGTGTTGATACGTTTCTAGATCCAAGGAAAGAAGGCGCAGTTTTAAATGAGCGTGCAAAGGATAAACTTTCATGTAGAGTGAGCGTCCTAGATATAGAAAAGACAGATTATCTTCTTTACCAAGCGCCGAAACCGGAATTCGCTTTAATCAGGGCTTCCATATCCGATGAGAAAGGCAATTTGTCATTACAAGATGAAGGAACGCGAGGTACAGTTCTTAGTATAGCTCAAGCAGCTAAATCTCGGCCGAGTCCCGGTACGGTAATTGCTCAGGTCAGATGGATAACAAAAGCCGGTACTATAAATCCAAGAGATATAGATGTCCCTGGTCCGTTAGTAAATAACATTGTAATTGCACCAAAAGAATATCATTGGCAGAGTGCCACCATAGAATATGATCCTAGGATATCATATAAGATCATGCCTCCAATTAATGAGAACTTATTGAATGGTATTGCTAAAACATCGTTGGAAGTGGATGAAAAAATAATAGTTAGAAGAATCCTATTAGAGTTAATAAGATTATTCCAAACTAAACGAGATACAGTATTGGTAAATCTAGGAATTGGAATTCCAGCCTTGATCTCATTAGTTGCTGCTCAGGAAAATGTAACAGAATTAATTGTATCAGTCCTTGAATCTGGTCCTTGGGGAGGTGTTGCTCTATCTGGAAATGACTTTGGATTGGCAGTAAGTCCCTTTGCACTCTCATCCATTCCTGATGTATTCTCTAACTTTGAGGGTGGGATAATTGATGCTGCTTCTCTTGGCTTTCTACAAGTCGATAAAAAAGGAAATGTAAATCCATTTATGCTACCAGGAAGAATATTTGGACCTGGTGGATTTCCAGTTATAGCCGGAGGAGTACCCAGGATTTACTTCGGAGGAACTTTTACTGCAGGAAGAACCGAATTTAGCATCACAAATAACAAGCTGAATATAACTCGAGAGGGTGCCATATCAAAATTTATCGAAAGTGTGTTTGTGGTTGCATTTAGTGGACAACAGGCGATAAAATACGGACAAGAAATACTATATGTTACCGAGAGAGCTGTTTTTAGATTAACTAAAAATGGAATAACTCTTGAAGAGGTCGCTCCTGGAATTGACGTTGACAGAGATATAATACAAAAGATGAGCTTCGAGCCTATGATAGGAGGATCAGTAAGGGAAATGGATGAAAAAATTTTTAATGAATCAATAATGGGTATTAGAAACGAAATCAAGCAAACTTGAAATGTGGCCACAAAATTGGATCATGCCTTACTGAAGGAACTTGGAGTTAGTACAATGAAATTTGAAAAATGGATTTTAATGGCTCTCTTGAAATGATATGGCTGACAATTAAGAGATAGTTACATTTCTACTACTTGGACAAATGACCATATGTAGTAATTAGAATATCCCATTACAAAGTTATGGCAGATTGGTCATTAATTCTAATAAAATAATAAACAATTACGTATTTAGTCCTACGAAACATACCCATAACCGTCAAGAAGGTGCCCTTATTGTATTGTCAGCTTTGATTATGCCCTTGATAGCAGGCGCATTCTTGTCGTCAATAGAGTTTCAAATAACTGAAAGCTTTGCTAAATCATGTGTTAACGAAAATATACGCAATGATGTTACATCCTCATGTGGATCGCAAGGGCTAAGCTATCTTTTATTATCCTCGTCAGGTAACGATGTAAAATCAACAACCGGAAATAGTTTAAAGACATTTGTGAACTCGAATTCTAATTCTGAGGGTAGTAGCAAGGGTAAAAATAGTGAATCTCCATTTATTTTACCTTATCCCTAAATATCTAAGATATTTGTAAAGATAACCTTACATTCGATATGGTCGAAATTATAGTCTATATGTTCAGGCTCTTCATTTCATACATTGAGTATTTCGATTAATGTGGTCTTGCTAAAGTAATTAGGTTCTGTCTTTTCTTATTTCTTTGCCTCTCATGGAAATAATTCAGGATTTCCAAATGCAGACAAACCCTTATGGTATATGATTTGAAAATTTTTGACTATGAATAAGTATGAACATCTAAGTTTGAAAAATTAACTCCATGAGAATTTAGAAGATGCAGCCTGTTTCGCTTTTATCAGGTTTGGAGAGCACCTGATCAAGTTTCCATTGATTACCAAAATACATCTGGCAATCATAACACGAATACAGGCTGCAATCTTGGTTTATAGGTGAAATAATGTTTACAATTTATTAATATTTAAATCGAAGGACCGCAAAGCAGTGCAAAGCAATCATTCGTGCAATAATAGTACAGGATTCCTTTTCCTGAGAATCCCTTGTTCTATTTGGTTCCTTATCTGGTACCTTTTTTTCATTCTTGAAATAGTATTATCACTGGTCGAATCAAACACTTCTGATCGAAGTGTATTGACGATTGTTTTATCAGACTAGGCCAGTTTACAAGAACACAACCCAGATCTTTATTTCATTTGCGTCACGATAGTGTTTAAATATAAAAAATCCCAAACCGAGGTTCCCGTCTACTGCTACTCCTATCGATGCCATCATTGCTCCTCAGATAATCAGGATCTTATTTACTACAGACATACCAAACTCACCTTCTCCTCTTTTTGTTTTAGCTGATGATGATGCTGATGATGGCGCTCCCGAATAAGCTCAAATATCAGCTGGTCATATGTCTGGTCCTTCCTATCGAGAGCCTTGAGCTCATCTCTTGTCTTTGTTTCCAGTAAAATCGTGACCTTTGCCATTTTACTTACCCTCACCTTTCCCCCTCTCAATAGTGTGATACCATATGAAACCGTATAAGATTTGGGTCTACACTGTAATGCTCTGAGCGATGTCTGTTTGTCTGTTGTTGTGTGGCATGACTTGTGTAAAGTCTCGCTGCAGTTCGCTTGATTACCTGCCTTCTTATTTAGCTTTTAACCAAATTATTTTATTGGGTCTACAAAAGATCTCCAGATTATACTAGAGTTTGGCCTCTAGAATAGAGACGCGGAATGCTTATTTTTCTTGCCTATTCAACAACAATACCGTAGAACTAGTGCAATGCACTGCATTCCTACTACCTATATTTTTGATATGCTAATATTCACCGAACACGTTGATGATTGCTCCTAAAAGTAGTAGTAGCGGTCTGATAATTTCGTCTTCGAAAATATCAATAATCGTTGGATCGCTGATAATTCTAGACAGCTTAATATCTCTGACTATTAAGCGGGTGAGTATTAAGATATGAAAGGTCACAACTATACTTATTCTGTATTTGTAGCAAAATACTGTAGGTTGGATTATAATGAAATATGAGCACATAGTGATATCTCGGTTCGGTGGGCCAGAGAATCTCTTACTATCTGAAGAGGAGCTTCCCGAACCGCGAGCTAACGAAGTGCGTGTAAAAGTGCTCGCTGCTGGAGTGTCCTTTGCAGATATTCTCATGCGACAAGGGGTTCATCCAGAATCTTGGAATCTTGGAAGAACTCCATTTACTCCAGGATGGGATGTTGTTGGTGTTGTTGACAAATTAGGAGACAAAGTATCAGCATGGCAAACAGGTCAAATAGTCGCTGCTTTACCAATAGTTGGAGGATATTCAGAATATATATGTCTTCCATCAAATGATTTGGTTCCAATTCCTGTAGGACTTGATCCTGCAGAAGCTGTAAGTTTGGTATTGAATTATACTACTGCTTATCAGATGCTGCACCGTTGTGCCCACATAAAACCTGGTGAAAATATTTTGATTAATGGTGGTGCTGCTGGCGGTGTTGGCACAGCACTTCTCCAATTGGGAAAGCTTGCCAATCTGAAAAAAATGTATGGAACATCATCACCTGAAAAACACGATGTTGTATCTCATTTAGGCGGTATTCCAATAGATTACAAGTCTGTAGATATAGTTCAAGAGATTGCCAAAATGACGAGTCGTGATAATGATCATGAATCGGGCATAGATGTTGTATTCGATGGCATTGGAGGAAAATCGTTCAAGTCCTCATATGAGATTCTTCGTAGTGGTGGTAGATTAGTTGCTTATGGAGGTACTCCGAATACAGACCTTGAAGATTGGCTAATGATGTTTACCATGAACGTTGTTTCAGACAAGAGAAAATTTATCTTGTACAGTATACAAACACTAAAAAGGCTAAAGCCTATGTGGTTCAAAGAAGATTTGATCTTATTATTTAATATGCTAAAGCAAGGACAGATCAAACCTGTCGTAGTAACGAGAATGCCTTTGAATCAGGCTGCACAGGCTCATAATTTACTAACAAATGGGTCGTTAAAAGGGGGTAAAATTGTATTAATTTGTGACTAGATCACACAGCTTATGGCTTTTACCATCTCTTTGGGAATGACAAATGTTAGCATAATGACAACACCGGTGGTAATCAAAACATAGGCAATTAATCCCCTAATCGCAATTTCTAGATTTATCAGTGTTGAAGGTGATTGTATGTAAATGTACTACATTTCAGATCTGTTATTCGTGCGAATAGCTTCCAAGCTCAATATACTCCATATATAATTTCAGTGAGCATAAAAGTTAGATGGGTGATGGTTCTTAAGTTGAAGATGGACTGGCGATATTGCCGATACCACCCAGACTTAACGCATGACTAGTCGAAGATGAATCCTGTACAATGATTGACATTACTGATATGAAGTATTACACTACGAAGGAATGAGGGAATGTAATTAGTAAGGCTACTTGGGTTCTGACCAGTAACATAAATTCGATCTAATGTAGATCTGAAATGCTATGTTAGCATAGAATTTGTCAAGCTAGTAACAATGTTAGGATAAGCATTCTCTTCTTCTTATTCTGTTGTCTGACTTGCAATAGTTATAGCCTGTATATTTGTTGTTTTCGTTGTTGTTATTATATTTCCGAATTATTAAATCCTATAATTTAGTATCTACTAGAGTCTTTTAATACTGCCTGTATGCTAATGGGGTCATGGATTTCAAAGAACTTAATGATAAACGTATTGCGCATTCCTTCGGAGGTGGAAAAGAGAAGCAAGAAGTCCGTAGAAAAAAAGGAAATTTGACAGCCCTTGAAAGAATGACCACTTTGTTTGATTCCCAAACGTTTGTAGAGCTTGACCAATTTGTGAATCATGAATGCACAGACTTTGGAATGGAGAAAAAAAAGTTTCTTGGTGATGGGGTAATAACAGGTCATGGCTTAGTTGATGGCAGAGTGGTGTTTGCATTTTCGCATGATTTTACAATTTTAGGAGGATCTTTGGGATGGGCTTTTGCCTCCAAAGTTGCAAAGGTGATGGACCTTGCATTGAAACAAGGGGCTCCAATTGTTGGAATCAATGAATCTGGTGGAGCTCGTATTCAAGAAGGGGTAACTGGTCTAGCCGGTTATGCAGAGATTTTTCATAGGAATGTGAGAGCGTCAGGAGTAGTTCCTCAGATTTCTCTAATAATGGGGCCTTGTGCTGGTGGAGCAGTCTATTCTCCAGCTTTGACAGACTTTATTATCATGGACAAATCAGCGTACATGTTTATCACTGGTCCAGACGTGGTTAGAGAAGTCACCAATGAGGATGTAAGCTTCGAAGATCTTGGTGGAGCTCAGGTCCACAATGAGAAGAGTGGAGTTGCACACTTCATTGCTGATGATGAATTTGAATGTTCAAAAATTCTACGATCCCTTCTTTCTTTTATCCCGTCCAATAATTTAGAAAACCCTCCTCGCATAGCATCAAAAGATGATCCCAAAAGACAAGACGCTGAACTCGATTCGATTCTACCTTCAAATTCAAACTTGTCTTATGATATGGGATCAATAATCAGAAAAATTGTTGATAATGGAGATTTCCTTGAGGTGCAAAAATATTGGGCAAGGAATATCATAGTGGGTTTTGCAAGACTTGATGGTAGCTCTGTAGGTATTGTAGCTAACAATCCTGCAATTTTGGCAGGAGTTCTTGATATTAATTGCTGCGATAAGGCGACACGATTTACAAGGTTTTGTGATTGCTTCAATATTCCTTTAATTGCTCTAGTGGATGTACCAGGCTTTCTTCCTGGAACTAGTCAGGAGTGGGGTGGGATAATTAGGCACGGGGCTAAACTACTATATGCCTTCTCAGAGGCTACAGTGCCCAAACTTACAGTTATAACAAGAAAAGCATATGGCGGAGCATACGATGTCATGAATAGTAAGCATATAGGAGCAGACTTTAATTTTGCATGGCCCACTGCAGAGATTGCAGTCATGGGACCAGAGGGCGCTTCTAACATTATCTTTAGGAAAGATATATCAAATTCAAAGGACCCAGAAAAGAAAAGAATGGAATTAGTACAAGATTACAAGAATAAATTCTCCAATCCTTACATCGCAGCTTCGAAAGGTTATATAGATGAAGTCATAGAACCTAAAGAAACCAGAGAAAGGCTCATAGCCGCCCTTAGATGTATTTATAGGAAGAGAGAAGAAAGACCTATGCGGAAACACGGCAACATTCCAGTTTAGCTGTTCCTAGCATTCATGATTAATTAGTTAATTAATCAGAATAAATACTAATATCTAAGAATTACGTGCGTTTAGCCCCCATACAATGTATTAAAATGTAAAGCTTTGAAGATGGAATTTGATTCGATTACAATTAACAATGCTTGATATAAAATTAAGCCCAAAAGTTTTTGTGTTTTTATTTTGACTTGTCTTCATTGTCTAAGAACGTACTAATTGCAAACCGAGGAGAGATCACAATAAGAATAGCAAGAACCTGCAAGAAACTTGGTCTCAAGCCATTTGGTATCTACTCTGATGCTGACAAGAATTCCCTTCATATAAAACATTGCGAGAAAGCAGTAGATATTGGGGGATTTACACCATCGGAAAGCTATCTTAATATGAACAAGATAACTGAGGCTGCTAATGTACTTGGTTGTGAACTAATTCATCCCGGATATGGATTTCTTTCCGAAAACCCTGACTTTGCAATGCTTTGCAAGAAAGAAGGACTAACTTTCATAGGCCCATCTTACGAGTCGATGAGCATTACAGGAGATAAAGCGCGTTCCAGAAAAGTTGCTTCAAGAATAACGTCAATAGTAGACGGAGATGAAGTATCTAATGAAGTTATGGCTATGGAGTTAGCAGAAGATATTGGCTTTCCTGTAATCCTTAAGGCAGTACAAGGGGGAGGCGGAAGAGGTCTTAGAATAATAAGATCTTTTGAAGAACTGAAAGAAGCGTTTACTGATTCAAAAAATGAGGCAATGATGAGTTTTGGTTCAGATAGAATATACATAGAAAAATACATAGAAAACCCAAGACATATCGAAGTACAGATACTTGCTGATGATTTTAATATAATTCATTTAGGCGAAAGAGAATGCTCAGTCCAACGTCGACACCAGAAACTCATTGAAGAAACACCTTCTCCCGCACTAACTGCAGAAATGAGAGATAGAATTACTAAAACAGCTATAGCAGTAGTAAAGGAAATGAAATATACAAATGCGGGTACTGTCGAATTCTTATTTAAGGATAATAGGTTTTATTTTATGGAAGTCAACGCGAGGATACAAGTTGAGCATCCTATAACTGAGGCAGTTACAGGTGTAGATATAGTGGAGCAGCAACTAAGAATAGCATTAGGCGATGGATTAATGGTTAAACAAGAAGATGTAAAATCAAAAGGACATGCAATAGAATGTCGAATAAATTCAGAACACCCCTTGAGTTTTGTTCCCTATCCCGGAACTATTACAAAATTCATAGTGCCCAATATCGAAGGCATAAGAATAGATAGTGCAATATATTCTGGATACTCGATTCCGAGCTTCTATGATTCACTTATAGCTAAGATAATATCATTTGCAAATACTCGTTTGGAAGCAATTGAAAAGATGAAGAGTTCGTTGATGCTGTTTAGAATTACCGGAATACCTTCTACTATCCCATTTCATATCTCAGCATTGAATGATGCAAGGTTCTTTAGTGGAAATTATGATACGTCGTTTATAGACAAACTAAGGCCGTTCTCATCAAAAGACGGAGAAATTGCCGCAGCTTTAATATCGCTATTACCAAAAAAGATCGAATTCTTGGATAAGTATGTGCAAGAAGTGGTAATAGACCCATGGACAATAAGTAGGTTTGATACTATAGATCTATTCAATCGTAATTATAATGTAAATAAGTGGATTAGATGAAAATCAAAGTTAACGAGACACAATATAACATAGAAATTATCGGGGATAAAGTCCGAGTAAATAATGATAAAGAAGTGATGATTAAACAGCTGAATTCAGATGAATTAAAAATAAATGAAAAGTTATTTCATTTGGATTATGCTGGGGAAGGTGAACCATCAATTATGATTATAAATGGTATGGTGTATACAATATCAAAGGAATCTCCAATCCATGCCCCTTTTAATGAGATAAAAGCACCTATAGCCGGCAAAATTGTTAAGATTTTAGCAGATGTAGGATCCGTAGTCTTAAAGGATCAAGTTTTATTTATCTTGGAGGCGATGAAGATGGAGAATAGATTATTGTGTCCAGCTAGTGGGAAAAAGGTTAAGGAAATCAGAGTTGTCAAGGGTCAATCGGTAATGACTGGTGAAGTACTTTTAATCTTTGAGTAGCACTTAAAATAATGAAAAAAGTTTAATTTAGAAGCTCACTTCACCAGATGTATCCTATCCAATTAATTTCTTAAATGGCTTGTAGTCAATTATGAGCATAGGTAAGAATTAATTTCAAATATGCTGCAATTTATCTGGATGATGGTGCATAGCTGACATATCAGGTTATTCATCTTGTACCGATTTTCAAATGGTTGATTATGTTTGTTAATATTTGTTGCATTTATTGATATTATACAACACAATCAAGGACAGAAAAATGTATTCCCTCTAAAATTAACAGAACAATAACTAAACCTTGTAACCAATCTTTCTCAGGAAATATCTCCTTTCTTCAACATCCTTTTCGGTCTCTATTCCTTTTGATTTAAATCCGTCAACTACACCAAGTATGGCTCTTCCTTGCTCAGTTTCGATAAAGATAACTTCGATTGGATTTGCAGTAGCGCAATATATATTGACCATTTCAGAAACCTCTTTCAATCTGGGTAGCACATTGATAGGATAAGCATTTCTTATGAGAATTACTATACAATGACCAGCAGAAAGTTTGTAAGCGTAATCAGTTGCAAGCATATCTAATTCGGCAATATTTCCTGCATGCCTTACTAAACATGGACCGCTGGCCTCACAAAAACCAATTCCAAACTTAATGTTAGGAACACAGTTGACTAAGCATTCCGAAACATCCTCCACAGTTTTTATAAAATGACTTTGAGCTAGGATTATTTGCACATCACTTGGTAACTCTATTTTCAAACTATGTATTTCCATAATCTACTTTTCTAAGTAGTTCCAAATATATAAAAAAGCTAAAAACTGCATTAGAGAAATAAAGAGACTAATATGTTGTCTCAAATTTCTGGCAGTATTATATTTACATCATTATATAAATTCCCTTATCATATTCATTAATCAAATCCACCAGAACCATAACTTCGATATAAAACGCGATAGCCATGCTATGTATATTTTGTAAGCAATATGCCACGAATCATAGACGGATTCATATGAACGCATCTCAATTTTATGTGCTTTGTTTGCATGATTTAAGGTTTCAATGTGCTTTGTCTCTCTTTTTCTTTCTTTTTCATTTTGCAGAATTCTCAACAATGTCTCAAGCCTAGTCTTATGATCAATTATTTTCTTTGTTTCTAAATCAAAAAATATGCCTCTTTCTTTTAGTATATCAAGTAATAGTTGTCTCTTATGTTCCTCTTTCTCTTCGATTTCTTGTGCAGATTGAAGTTTCATTCCTTCTCGCTCATTTGAATTAATGCGTAGACAATATGTAAAATATTGGTCTACAGTGTGTTTCACTGCACTCCCATAGTCATTAATTCTTGCCGAAGTAGCCCAATTCTGAGAAAGCAATCCTTTCAAATTATTCTTTGCCAAGAACTAATCCACATATTCTAGATTATATTATTGTGAGAATATGTCATAGTATACGATTTACAACAGTCAAATCATAAATACGAATTATTATATATACCTTCATTTTAGATTTTTCCTATATTTATGCGAGGCTTGTTTTAACAATCTATGTAAAATTATATTCATCTATTGATCATAAAACTGAATCGATTTCTATCACCATGCTTAACTAGTTTACATAAGCCGTAACTATTAGTGAGCATCAATGGGTATGTTAATTGATAGATTTATCTCTATTGAATTCATTTAATGTGATTCTTGAAAATTCTTGATATAAATAATACCTCTGTCAGTTGTGATATACAAGTGTTGTAATTCATCATAATGTATTAATCTCTTGTCAATTAACTCTGCAAGACATCTTCTTAATTGTACATGTGAAAGTTGGAATTTGTTCATAATCTCTCTATTTATGATTCCGTTCCTAGATGCCTCAAGTATCTCTAAAACGACTTCTGTGTTGCAATCAGTCCACTTTATTGATTTACTTGTCATTGCTAATATAATTCATCCCTATTTTACGGCATACAATTCTATAAATAATTGTTTATTGGGGAATAGCACTTGCATCTATCATTAATGATGATTAGATAGAGTATCGATTCAAATAAATGATTTTCAATATTGTTAATGTAACAGCGATGTAGTACGTGTCACCAGATTAAGCTCAATAATCGTTTTGTCATTGTACTCTAGCATATGCATCTGAGTACACTTTTTAGCACTATTTCTTGAATATGGCGAAGAATTCCTAAACTATTCGTACTATCATCTGCAGTTGAAAGACTTGAATATTTATGCCTTTGATTAGTCTTTGAAAGTAATTAGTAAGCTTAGTAGATAAAAATAATTTATTGTTGAATTATCGACTATAGTTGCTCACGAGATTATCTTAACTCGATATCTGCTCTTTATAGCTCAATTAGATCAATATTCTCTACATTCTTACAGGATCGATTGTCTGAATTGGGTTTCGTGTAACATACTAACACTAAAACTGAGACTATATGATTCAAATTTCAAAATTGTTAATACCTATAAAATTGAGCAATGTACAATAATTAAAAATCCTCTTATCTGAATAATGCATTATCCCAAATCTAAAATGAATTAGCATATCTAACTAACAATTTCTATCTGATAATCATGACAGAACAATGAGCATGTTGAACTACACCATTTGCAACACTTCCAGTCAAGAATCTTT
>Ga0126370_10001022_pt1 | contig 12471 bp, 6 predicted proteins | sample PanSoiMetaPlot_3_FD_92586 | JGI IMG/M metagenome (GOLD analysis project Ga0126370, IMG submission 92586) | Tropical forest soil microbial communities from Panama - MetaG Plot_3 | ecosystem: Environmental > Terrestrial > Soil > Tropical forest > Bulk soil | place: Panama | collected 2016-02-17 | reverse complement strand
TCGGGATCATAAGGCGCGTGCTGATGTTTAGCGACGATGCCCTCTAGCAATTCGCAAGCTTTCTCAAACAGGGCAATTCCAGACTCATAAATGTGGTCTGCAAAAATGATCGGCGGCAGACCGTTGTCGATAATTCGTCGCAGTTCGTGTTTCCTGTCCAGCAAGCTCTCGCGTCGCAAGTCATTGCCACTTGAGTGCAGTAGATCAAACGCTATGAAGCTCGGTTCACTGCGCCTAAATAGCAAGTCACTAAATTGGCAGTGGCCGCGTTTGTCCAGGCAGACGATTTCGCCGTCCATCACCAGGCTGCGCGGCATGAGAGCGCCCGATTTTCGTTGCAAGGTCGCGAAAGACGCGAACGGGTGACCGTTGCGAGAATAGAGAGTACAGCGCCCGTACTCCAACACCGCTAAGGCCGGGAATCCGTCATACTTCAGCTCGAAAATCCATTCGGGATGGTCGAAGGGTTCAGCCTTTCGGCCCAGTCGCATTGGTTGATAGAAGGGCATCTCTGATTAGCAGAGGGGGTGGACGAACAAAAGGCGAAGGCCGCAGACGAGTACTGGGCATCATCGCTGGAATCTTAGTAGCGCGTCACCTGAAAACGAGCGAGGATCTCTTCGATACGCGAGACAGCCCACGAACGCGGTCGATGGTGGCCGCTGCGGTGCACTGGGCTGAGAGAATCCGCAGAAGATCGACAACGTGACTGCAGACGAGAAGGTTAAATCCTGAAAACCCATCCACGAGCAGAAATCGGCTGACGAGGGTGAACTGGAGCAAACGATGCACGAGCCCTTCATGAACGATTCTTAATTTGTAATGATCCCGGACCAGGAATAATATCTCGTGCGGCCTTCCGTAAAAGCCAAATAGGCTCACGTCATCAGTCATGCCTCCCGTAAATGGCGTGGGCCTTTTTCAATGATGCTACTGCGTGCTTCGCAAGCTCTTGTAGGGCATCGGTATTTGCGGTATATCGCAGAAAAGTGCTCTCCCGACGAACGTTCACTAAGCCTTCATTCCTGAGCTTGTCCAAATGATGAGAGAGCGTGGAATTCGGGATGTCTAGCGCCTCTTGAATCTCTCCAACCACCAAGCCTTCGGGATGCGCAAAGAACAGTAACTGCATGATCCGCAACCTTGCCTCAGTTCCCATGGCCGAGAACATATCGGCGTACTTCGTCACCTGTTCGGTGTTTTTCTTTGTTGCAGCGCCAGGCATATTTCGATATACGCAGAAATAAAGAACCATGTAAATCAATTCATGATCAGAATGGCGCAGGCGTCGACGGATCGGTGGCTCCTGGGAATCACGCCCGTTCTCACCCAGTCGCAGCTTGCCAAAGAAAATTTTATTGTCCGGCAGCGAGATAGGGGCATGTCAAGCGCCGCGCTGCTCCCCCTGCGGTCCAAACATCCCCGGGTGTCTTGGCCTACCACCCGCTCTTTGATGAGAATTTCTCGCAACGCCAGCGTGTTGCAATCGAGCGATGGCTGGCTTGGGCACCCGAGCGGACGGGCACGGACCCAGACGGACACATGGCTGGTGGAGCGTGGATGTGGGGTAAGTGTGCAGTAGGCTGGTTAAGTTATTCAAAGCACAATGCCCGTTTCGAGGTGAAGTATCTGCGATAGTTGTCGCTGAAGTTTCCCCGCTCGCTTTTTCCGTTGACGAGACCGGCGGACAGATACATAATTCGTGCCAGTTTAGGAGAGCCAACCGCTCAACACTTCCCGTTGATCAAGCGGTCGCCCCTGCGCTCTCCCAAGCTAATCGGCCCAACCCAAGAGAACCCATCGGCACCTGTGCATCTGTTCGCAATGCCTCCTGGAGGTGGACCATGCGCTATCCCCATTCGATGATCTTCACGACGCTCACTATCTCGATTCTGTTCTTATCGACCGCGCACGCAGAGGATTGGCCCAAGTACCGCCGCGACTATTCGAATACTGGACATAGTGCTGAAACCGGTACACTTCCCAACGGTGTAACCACAGTAAATTCGCAGAACATCAACAAATTGTCGCTCAAATGGATCCGCTCTCTGGGCGGCATAATCTCAGCTTCGCCAGCCATTGTTGGCCCTTCGGTGTACGTACCTACTTGGGGTGGCGCGATCTACAAGCTGGATGCGGTAAGTGGCACTATTCTCGCTCACCGTCAGCTGGTAAATCCCTCAACATGCACTAGCACAAACCATGTTTGCCGTATTGCCGGCTCGCCCATGGTTGCGAATGGATTGGTATACATTGGTGCCAATAATGCGCTGTTTGCGCTAAATGCGTCAAATCTCTCCATCGCTTGGTCGAGATCACTGACTACACAAGCTGGCGCGGAAATCTGGTCTTCACCGGTCGCATTTAATGGCTTGGTATATGTGGGTATTGCTTCTCAAGGCGATAATCCTTGCGTCAAAGGTGCCATATACGCGGTAAATACCTCTACTCACACGATTCAATGGACATTCAACACACTCGATGAGTCTAGTTGTCCGGGCGGCACGAATTGCGTAGGTGCAGCTGTGTGGTCTTCAGCAGCTATAGATAAGGCAAATGGAATTGTTTATTTTGGCACCGGCAATCCCGGTTCAAATTGTAAGCCGCCTACAGCTAATGCAACTCGTTATCCAGATAACATCATTGCCTTGAAAGCTACTTCGGGTACGCTGATGGGACACTTCCAAGCTATCGCCAACGATACTCATGATTTCGATTTTGGCTCTTCACCCGTGCTGACGACAACCGCTAGTCAAAGTTGGGTAGCCGAATCGAGTAAAGACGGAATCATGTATTTTGTGTCGCGCAGCTCTAAAGGAATCATTGGCAGCCCACACGCAATTACCATAGGATCACAATTGATTGCTAGTCCCGCAGTCCAATTAGGTGCTTCCAATAACCTCTATCAACCAACGGGGTTTGGCAGCCAAGGCAATTTCGTAAAAATCAACCAATCGTCTACTGGCAACTTGACAAAACAAAAGCAGACTTTTGTATCGAGCTCATCCATCTTTTCTGCCCCCCTGATGGTCAACGATGTTTTGTTTTTTGGTTCGGATGATTTCAAACTGCACGCTATTTCGATGACTGGATCGCTGTTGTGGACCTTCCCCACGAATGGAAAGGTCGACTCCGGACCATCGGAAAGCAACGGTCGAATTTATTTCGGATCGAATGACGGAAACCTGTATGCCCTGTCGATCGGCGCAAAGTAAAATACCGCGCGGAAGCCGGCTTATCGGCACCTAATACCCCACATGCGAGGATCAGTTCAGGGCCTAGCACCGTACACCGTTCTTCCACCGACAACTGTCCACAAGACTTTCGTATCGCGTGCCTCTTCCGCGGTTACAGTCAGTACATCCCGATCCAGCAGCACGAAGTCTGCCTGCTTTCCCAAAGCGATGGATCCAATCCTGTCCTGCTGGTCCAATGCTCGAGCGGAATTACGGGTGTAGGCGTATAGCATGGCCTCCCGAGGAACACGCTGGCTCGCATCGAGCACACCAGCGGGTCCCTTGCGAGTTTCAGCCTGGTAGATAGCTAGAAAGACGTTGGCCGTGGACACCGGCCAGTCGCTTGCCCCCGCGATGATGCCACCTTCGTCGAGTACGGAGCGCGCAGGATATTGCCACTGATAAAGACTGGGATCTATGTATGGCTTCACTAGGTCAATCGTATCAGTACCAGCATTCGCCCAATACAGCTGGAACGAGGCGATAACCCCAAGCTGGCGGAAGCGGGGAATATCATCGCGCCTGATCAGCTGTAGGTGAGTGATCGTATGCGGTAGGCGGGACGCCCCGTTGGCTTTCCGGGCCGCTTCAATGCCATTCAAAGCTTCTGTTACGGCTTGGTCGCCGATAGCATGCACGTGAACAATCATTCCCTCCTTGTCTGCGGCAACCGCAATCTTGGCGAACTCTGCCGGATCGAATAGCAACTCGCCATTTCTTCCCGTGGTTCGATAGGGCTTGGACAGAACAGCCGTTTGTGAAGGGTATTCGAGAACGCCATCGGCAAATACCTTTATCCCGATCACCTTCACGTCGGGTACATTCTTGAACTGTTCGCGCAACAGCAACGCCTTCGCCAGCTGCTGCTCGGGATGTCCTTTTTTGAACTCGACTACGGGCAGCGCGCCGACATGAGAGTTCAACTCACCGTTTTCGGCAAGTTTTCGATAGCTGGTGAGGATGGCATCACTCGCCATGGGATCGAGCCACGCGGTAATGCCCAGACCATGCATATAACGAACGGCAGCACGTCCGGCCACGAGCATTCGGTGGTCGTCGGGCTTCGGAACTACGGCGCTGACCTTATCCACCCCGGCGTCGACGACAAAACCATTAGGTTCCAAATCTTGACCAAAACCGTAGTATCCGCGGCTCACAGAATCGAGTGTGTTGATGAATTGCTTGTTGATCTGCACGCGCTTCAGCAACGCTTTGTTCGCCCATGCGGTATGACCGTCCATCCCGTGCAGTAGCACAGGCTGGTCCCGGTATATGCCAGCACTAAGACGTTCGTTCAATTCCTTGTTTTTGGACCAGAATGTGAGTGGGACTCCACTTACGACCAGAATGTCACCCTGCATTCCTCGGCCGCTCTTCTTTGCATCGTCTGCGAAAGTAACGAGTTGATCAATAGTCCTGACATTCTCTCCAATATCGGCGGAAATCAGTGAGAGCCCGCCATCCACCGCATGGCAATGGCTATCGATTAGCCCTGGGAGTAACGTTTTGCCCTTGAGATCGATCATCTCCGCGGCGCTCGTGACGGCCTTCGACACGTCCGCGCGATTGCCAACGCCCACAATCTTGTCGCCTCTGATCGCGACAGCATCAGCGTAAGGATGATCGGGTTCAGCTGTAAAAATCTTGCCGTTGAAGAAGACTTGCTCATCCCTAGCCCCCGAAAACCCAGCGGGACCGAGACTCACAACTAGAAAGAAGGCGAATAGCCATTTCCGCATAGGAATGCCTCCGGTGGTGTGCCGCATCAGCAGAGTCGAATGTAAACTGCGGTTTGTCCAGCTTGCGTTAATGTTTCCCAAGGAACTCAGCCAAGGGCGTGTCGAACGGTGCACGTCGTCCGTTATCGTGAGCTTCATCAATCCGCAGGAAAGCATTCTGCGCATACCGTACCGCAAGCCAGCGTAGCGGTTCGTACTCCCAATTGGGTGATGTTCTTTGCGCCATAGGCAACCTCGTCTGGGCTGTTTTCTTTCCCAGGATTAGTGCGGCGAGAATACGCCCCGCCAAGTTAGTTGTCGAGACGCCCTGGCCGGTATAGCCGCGCGCCGTTGCGACTCTTGTCGCCGGATCGAAACTCGCCATAGGCATCCAGTCACGCGGCATTCCAACCGCACCTCCCCAGTCGTGAGTGAATGTAGTTTTATTGAGCATCGGGAACCATTCGATGACTCTTCGATGTATGCGTGAGTGAGTTTTGAGGTGGCGATCCTGCTGATCACTAATTCGGGATCCGAAACGATACGGTGCTCCGCGGCTGCCGAATAAAATTCGGCCATCAGCAGTTCTTGTGAGATAGTCTACGGTGAGACTCGCGGACGCAACGCTCTCGCGATTGTTCCACCCAATTTGCGACCACTGTTCGGCGGTGATCGGCTCAGTTAGAGAAATGAGCGAATAGATGGGCACAACGCAACGATGCACTTGTGGCAGACGGCTCAGGTACGCTTCACCGGCAAGGACCAAGGCCTTTCGCGCACCGAGTTCACCGCACGGCGTCCTTAGTAGGGGTTTTGATCCGGCTGCGAAACTCGTAACCTCTGTTTGTTCGTAAATGACACCACCGCGTCGCTCGACAGCCCGAGCCAGACCTCGTATGAGGCGACCGGGATGAACGCTGGCGTTTTCGGCCGCGTACAACGCACCGTGAACTTTCGTGACTTTTAAACGTTCATTGGTCTCCTCGTCGCTCAACAGTCGATATTGATCGCCAAGCCCGAGCCTTTCGTATTGCGCCTGTGATTCGCGAATCAGGGCTAGTTGATGCATACCTCGAGCCAGTATCAGCATGCCGGCTTTATGAAAATGCGCATCTACCTGTTCTTCATCGCAGAAGTGTGCCACTTCATCGACGGAGGCGTTCATCGCTAGCATTAGTTCTCTTGCTGCTCTGTTTCCATATCGCCGTTCGAGCATCCCAGGGGTGACCGGGAATTTCGATGAACACCATCCGCCATTCCGGCCAGACGCGCCGAAACCGACGATTTCCTTTTCGACAACAGCAACGGTTATGCCGGGCGTTTCGCGAAGAAGATAGTACGCGGTCCATAGCCCCGTGTAGCCTCCCCCCATTATCGCAACGTCCACTTCTGATGAGCGGGTAAGTGCAGCGCGTGGAACAAGGTCCTCACCTGTGGTTTCGAGCCAAAAACTGTGGCGTGCGTAATCAAACCTGGGGGTGATCATATGGAGTCAGGCGACGTCAGAACCAGCTGCAGTTCGCGTGGCTATAATACCCGCCCGCGTGGCGCCGCGATGAATAACAATGCCCAGAGCCAGCCAGATCGCCAAGGAAGCCCATTCTGGCAGCGAGAAATGGCCAGGGATTAGTGGGATCAGCTTTACCAGAACCATCAGCGAAGTAATAAATAACCCGAATGCTGCCGCAGCACGAGCCCGACGTGAGGAATTCAGGCGGTAGCAGGATACGCACGCCGCCATCCACGCCATTGCAGAAGCAAGCGCGCCGACCTCCAAAATGGGGACCAACCCCGCGTCTCCTAGCAGCATGGCGATTGAAGACCCACTTCCTACAGCTACGATGGCTACAGAAGGCGCGAAGTTCCGTGGACTCACATACGACAGGCGTGTATGGACCAGACCGCGGCGGCCCATCGCAAACAGCAGTCGTGATGACGCGACCATATTGGCATTGAACGCTTGCAGAAGTGCGAGCATCGCGGAACCAAGAATCAATACGACAATCCAATGTGTCTTTAGAGCACGCTCAAAAGCAAAAGCCGTGGGGAACTGCTGTGCGTTCTGGAGCGTCTGCCAGGGCGTAACATAAGCAACTGCTCCAATCACAATCCAGAAGAAAACCATTCCCGCCACTATCGTTAGGCCGATCGCCAGGAAATAACGGCGTGACTTGAAATCGGGGCTAGCTTCCTCCACGTACTTGGCCACAGACTCGAATCCTCCGAGCAGCCACGGCGTTACTTGCCACACCAGCAAGATGGAGATCAGCGGGGAGTGGCTGAAGAGAGGACGAAAATTGGAGACAGATCCATGATGCGCACCCTCCAGTGCAAACACAATGACGAGTGCAAGGAATGTGAACGTAGTTATTTTTGCTAGTCGCGCACTAGCCTGAATTCCCCGATAGTTCAGATAAGTCAAAGAGGCAGTGATGAACAGCCCAAACAGTAGGTGCGACAGGTAAACCGGGTGTCCTCCGAGTCGGTAGAGCTCTCCGGTATTCAGCTGGGGAAAAAGATAACCGAGGATGCGACCCGCAGCAAGCGCTTCGAAAGGGCAGGTAAGAAAGTAGCTGAGGAGCATCATCCAGCCGATCACGAAGCTCACTTTTGGCGAAAAGAGGCGCGCCACGTAAGCAGCCTCTCCCGCGTCATCCGGGATAGCCTTCACAAGTTCGCCATAGACGTAGCCGATCGGCAACAGCATTAGAGCGCCGACAGTAAATCCGAGCAGCGCGCCCATAGGTCCGCCGCGCTGCAAAAGGTTGTCCATAACGACCAGCCACGCTGTGCCGACCATCACTCCGAAAGCCAGCACGAAGTAGTCCACCAGCCGCAGTTTGTGAGCGAGTGTCGGCATCATGCTCCTGATGACTGCATTAACACGGCACTAGTCGGACAATCAGGCTGCGTTCTCAGAATTCGTATCTCAGAGCGAACTGCATAACGCGCGGGCTGGTCAACAGGCTTGTGAAGTTGCCAAATGCGCTCGGCACCTGCTGGAAAGATGGAGGATTGGTGACGGATTGCACATTAAAGCGCACCTGGTTTGGTACATTGAAAACTTCCCATCGGAACTGCAGGCTCTGATTTTCCAAGGGCAGCCTCCAACGTTTGCTCAAGCCCATGTCGAGGTCCACAAAGCCGGGACCGCGTAAGACATTTCGTGAACCGCTCTGGCCCGGGAAGGGAGTGACGAAATCAGCGTAGGCAGCAGCGGGATTTGCAAAAACACTCACCGAGCCGTCGGGTTGTACGTAAGCACCGGTTTTCGGCGTCGCCACCATCTGCGCCAATCCAGAGTAGTTCCAATCGCTGGCCCAGGCATTTCCATTACCGATACTGAAAGGGAATCCACTAGTCCAACGAAACATGCCGGAAAGCTGCCAGCCTCCTACGAACGCGTCCAGCATTGAGGATGCTGCGGTAGCGACAGGTTTGCCTTGGCCAAAGGGCAATTCTGCAATCCAGTTGGCGTTGATCTGATGAGTCGTATCAAAGTCGGAAACGCCTCGATGCTGCCGCAATGAAAACGCATTGGACAACTGGCTGCCGAGAATGCCGCCATTGAAGCCAACGCGGGATGCGGCAGATGTTATGTCGATCGATTTCGAGAAGGTGTAGTTGAAATCGAACTGCACGCCACTGCTGGTTTGCTTCCGCAAGCTCGCCTGTAGTGCGTGATAGCTAGACGTTCCGATCGAACTCCACCCGAACAACGCAGTCGCTTGGTTGTTCAGGAGATCGCCGGAAACGCCGCTCGAGCATGCGGGAGTTTGACAGAAGTAATGGGAGTTCCCCGCCGTGTCGGTCAAATATCCGTACAGATCAATGTTGCCTAGCCCGACGACTTCGTTGCCCGCGTAGGAACTGATGCTATACACCTGATAGACAGCTTGCATTAGCGAGGAAGTTGGTCCATAGCCAAGGATCTGATATTGACCGGAACTGTTTGGCTGAAGCACATCATGCCAGTAGGCCGCAGTAGGTTCGGATTCCCACTTGTAACTTGAATCCGAAGGGGACACACCTTGTCTCGCCAGTTGCGATAGTCGCGTGGCAGCCGTGAAGTAGTCGAGGTGGGTCTTGGGATCTGCTAAATCTAATGGCTGACGGAGGTCGCGCTGCGTAAGCAGCCTTCGCCCAAGGCGGCCGACATACGACAATTGCATCGAAAACCGCTGCGGCAGTTCGCGGCCAACTGAGAAGTCCAGCGTGTACGCGTGCGGAGTCTTGATGCTCTCATCTGTTCCCCAAGTGATTGCCTGGCCGGCGGGATTCGGGGTTTGAGGGAACGCACCACTTGGAGCCGGCTCGAGGAACTGAACACTAGCACTGTTGTTCGTGGGAATTACATTGATGTTGGCGATGCGGGGCACGTCAGCAGCATCATCGACGCCCGGAATGCAGCAAGGATTTTGCACGGTGGCAGAAAGTCCGGCGGGGGCGTTTGCATCGAACGTGTTGATCAGTTGCATACCAGCGCGGTCGTACACTCTGCCGATTCCTGCACGAATAACAGTTTTATCGCCATCGCCGCTGATCTTGCGCAGCCAAGTACTGTCCGGCCGAGGTGAATACGCAATCGAAATCCGCGGAGAAAAATCGGTCTTTTCGAAGTGGTAAAACCCTGGGCCGTTATTGGCTTTCCCTGTAAGGATGAAAGTTAAGGGCGCAACATTGGCGTAGCCGAGCCCCTGCTGCATTGCGAGCGCAGTCTGATTGAATTGTTGCCCGAGATCGACGGCTGACGCAGCCTGCCACCCATTTACTTCCCAGGGCGGAGGAAATAAAGACCACCTCAATCCGTACGTAAGTGTCAGGTTGGGTTTCACACGCCAGGAATCCTGTCCATAGAACTCGTACCAGTTCAGACCATAGCGGCGTTTCACCGGAGCGCCTGCCGGCAACAAATTGCCACTGCGGTCATAGTTGTAGTTTCCGATCATCTGCGAGACCATGCCGAGCATCGCTAGCATGGGATAGTCATACGCAATCGTTGATGCCGGTTCGAGGAAACCTCCAGTAGCCGGATCCAGCTGGCCACCGGTCGAAGCGAAGCCGGTTGGCGACATCCAGGAGGTGGTTCCTACCGCTTGGCTGAACGAGTGCAGGTAGCTGACCCGCGGGTTGCGTGCGAAACCCAGATTCGTGCCGAATTGCAGTGTATGTGTTCCGCGATTCCAAGAAAGGTCATCGAGCAGATTATTGACCGGCATCTGCAGGTTATTGCTGTAGGCAAAGCCCTGGTCTAATCCAATGAATGTATTCCACTCCTGGTTCGTGTTGCCAACAATTCCTGTGCTCTGACGGGTGAAACCCCAATGAAAAGTGTTGACCATCGCCGAACTGATCAACGTGGTATAGCCAACAGCCATGCCCTTACTGCGATCCAGCATGGTTTGCATGGGCGGGGTGCCGGGCAGGAACGGCTGGCCAGGGTTATCAATATTACGCATGGCGCCACGCCAAAAGATCGTGTGCTTGCCCGCTTCATCGATGCGGTGATCGATCCGCGCAATGAGCGCGTTTTCATTGTCGCTGACCGGAGCCTTAAAGCGGTAACCGGCATAGTTCAATCCGTCGCCTACGCTTGTGTCGTTGGTGGGGTATTTGCCATTGCAGAAGGTCTTGTCGAAATAACCGGTATGTCCTTTTAAATCAAGAATCGCCGGATTAATTCCGATGTGGAGCGGATCCAACGCCTGAAGATCGCTGGGATGCAGGGTTGTGATGCCCCCGCTTGTATCTATGTACCGGATCAGACCCTGACACATCGATGGCGTGGGTATCGATCTCACGGCCGGCAAGTCTTCACGGCGTCGTGTTCCTTCGTAATTGAAGAACAAGAAGGTACGATTTTTGCGTATCGGACCACCGATAGACCCGCCAAATATGTTGCGGATCAGCTTCAGCGGCTTATTGGGTTCATGGGCCGCCAGCTCCGATTGCTTAATAAAGTAGTCGTTCGCGCTGGTTATCGTATTGCGGTGGTACTCGTATAAAGAACCGTGAAACGAGTTGGTGCCGCTTTTGGTCACGAGGGCAACCTGAGCACCGGAGCCCTGTCCCTGGTCAGCGTTGTAGTTGGTCGTCGTAACCCGGAATTCCTGCACCGAATCAAGCGTCACGGGCAACACTGAAGTGAATGCATACCCGCGGGACTGATCATTGACGTCAACACCGTCCAGGGTAATGTTGCTCTGATCACTGCGAGCACCATTAACCGCTCCGTTGCGCGTGTCCTGCTCTTTATCCATATCCGGACGATTTCCCGTGTAGGCTACCCCGGCTTGCAGGCTAAGTAGGTCGGGCACGTTGCGACCTTCAAGGGGAATTTGGCGAACCTGCGTTTCTCCGAAACTGTCGCCAATCGAGGCATCCACCAAATTGAGAGCCGGAGCTTCACTTTGCACGGTGACAACTTCCGTCGCCGAGCCAAGTTTCATCTGAACGTTCGCTGTGGCCGGCGTATTTACCAGCAGTTGCAAGCCCGTCTGTCGGTGCGCGGCAAATCCAGGCGCTGTGACTGCCAAGGTATAAGTGCCCGGAGGCAATGCGAGGAAGCGGTATTCACCCGTCGTATCAGCAACTGAATTGCGCTCCGTTTTGGATTCAGGGTTGCTGAGCGTCACGATAGCCCCCGATATCGCACTGCCGCTGGGATCCGTAACTGTACCTTGGAGGGATGTAGTTGAAATCTGCGCCAACCCACTGCTGGCCAGCAGCCAGAGTACGGTGGTGCAAGCTGCGCATTTTTGAAAGCACTTCATGTTCAGCTCCTTGCCCAAGCTCACGAGCCAGCATCCCGCTGGCACCAAGCTTGGCTGTGCAAACAGTTTTTGCTTACGCTGGAATCGAACACACGAAATTGCAGTCCTGCTCAGTGATCACTAAGCCGCCAGACAACTAACGGTACAAAACCAGAAGAAAGAGAACGGATCTACGATTACGATAAGGAAAGCCATCGCTGCTCGCATAAATCCTGCCATCAAGATAAGCACGCGATCCCGAGCTGACGGTCCAGCAGAGTAGATCAGGAAGCCCGACATGTCAACAACCGTTGCGAACCGTGTCGGTAGCACATCGAATGTCCGGTCCAATTAGCACGAGATATGTCCGCTTTTGCACCCGGTGAGAGTAGGAGATCATGCCAGGCATGGACTCCTACTCGAAGACCGTGATGGAGCGGGCGATGAAGGTACAGGAAGTGCTATTGCGAGCGATCGCGAAGAAAATCACGTGGTGGCAAGCGGCCGAAATACTGGTATCAGTGATCGGCACATGCGGCGCTGGCGAGAACGTTACGAGGAGTATGGCTATGACGGATTGTTCGATCGCCGGCGAGGCCAACTTAATGGGAAGCAGAATCGTAGACTACCTGCCCGCCAATGATCGTCATCACGTTCTTGGTCTCCAGAATTTCCGACTCGGGGATTTTCATGATGTCGGCTGAGAGCACGGTGAAATCGGCCAGCTTGCCTGCGGAGATGGTTCCCTTCAAATCTTCTTCGAAT
>Ga0126370_10001021_pt1 | contig 12474 bp, 11 predicted proteins | sample PanSoiMetaPlot_3_FD_92586 | JGI IMG/M metagenome (GOLD analysis project Ga0126370, IMG submission 92586) | Tropical forest soil microbial communities from Panama - MetaG Plot_3 | ecosystem: Environmental > Terrestrial > Soil > Tropical forest > Bulk soil | place: Panama | collected 2016-02-17 | reverse complement strand
TTGACTGAGCACTACCACTATTGGACCAAGAATAATCCGATGAACGTCCAGCTCGTGCCAGAGCCCTTCATTGAAGTCCCCGCCGAGTTGGCCAACGAAATGGGCATCCGTGGTGGTGAAGTGCTGAAAGTTAGCAGCGCTCGAGCTACTTATCAGGCCAAAGCTATGGTCACCAAGCGCATCAAGCCGATGATGATTGATGGGAAGAAGACGTACCAGATCGGCATTCCGATTCACTGGGGCTATCGCGGCATCGCGGAGGACGAAGGCAAGACTGCCAAAACCGCCGCCAATCTGCTTTCCCCGACGGTCATCGATCCCAACGCGTGGACGCCGGAATACAAGGGCTTCCTAGTGAAGGTAGAGAGAGCGTAGGCGACCATGAGCCAGGCGACGCTGCGGGTCGAAAAGATTTCAGGCCATGCGGGCGCCGTCCCCGGTGAGGGGACACAGCGCCAATACACGGTTGCCAAGCTAATCGATACTACGTCTTGCATCGGCTGCAAAGCGTGCGAAGTGGCATGCGTCGAGTGGAACGATATGCCATTTTCGCCTACCGAATTCAACAACACCTACCAGACGATGCCAGATACCCGATGGAACTACTGGAATCTGATCCTCTTCAACGAACACGAGCGTGAAGATGGCTCGCTGATGTGGCTGATGCGGAAAAACCAGTGCATGCACTGTGCGGAGCCCGGCTGCTTAGAAGCTTGCCCGTCGGACGGCGCGATTGTGCAGTACACCAACGGCATCGTGGACTTTCAGCAGGACAGATGCATCGGCTGTGGATATTGCATTACCGGTTGCCCGTTCAATATTCCGAAATTCAATAAAGAAACGAAGCGAGTTTACAAATGCACGCTTTGCGCTGATCGAGTGAGCCAGGGGCTTGAACCTGCGTGTATCAAGTCCTGCCCGACTGGGTGCTTGCACTTTGGCAGCAAGGACGATATGCGCCTATTGGCCGAGCGGCGCGCGGACCAGTTGCGCACTCATCGTGGTTTCCCCAATGCCGGCGTTTATGATCCGCCTGGTGTGGGCGGCACGGGCGTGATTTACGTTCTGCATGATGCCAAGCAACCGGAGATTTACGGCGGGTTGCCAAGAGATCCGCGCGTTCCGCTGAGCGTTAAGCTGTGGAAAGGGCCGCTGAAGTGGCTGGGGAATATAGCCATGGTCGGTGGCGTAATCGGCCTCTTTGTTCACTACCTACGCTATGGCCCCAAAGAACGGGAAATGGAGTTGAAAGAACCGCATAAGGGAGCAGAGCCATGAGCGACCATCCAGCACAGGTTCTTCCTTACGGCCGGGTTCTGCGCTATCCGTTTTCGGAGCGCGCCAATCATTGGATAGCTGCGCTTTCCTATGTCTACTTGCTGCTGTCGGGTTTGGCATTTTGGTCGCCGTGGCTGTTTTGGATCGCCCTCATACTCGGAGGCGGACAGATTTCGCGCGCCTTACATCCATGGGTTGGCTTGATCTTCACGTACGCGGTGATGCGCATGTACCTTTACTGGGCACCGCAAATGCACGCGACAGAAGTGGACCGACAATGGTGGCGCTCGCTTGCGCACTATGTTCGCAATGAGGACGATCAGATGCCGCCGGCGGGCCGCTACAATGCCGGGCAAAAGGCGCTCTTTTGGAGCTTCTTCTACGCGACGAGTGTGCTGCTGTTGACCGGCGTCGCACTGTGGTTTTCGGAATGGATTCCGTGGAACTTGCGCTGGCTGCGCTACATCTCCGTTTTTTTGCATCCGGTGGCGGCGCTGTTCACCATAGCGAATTTTCTGATTCACATTTACATGAGCGTATTCGCGGAGCGCGGAGCGTTTGGATCGGTGATTCGAGGCGATGTCTCGCTGGAATTCGCCAAACGTTATCATCCGGGCTGGTATGAGGAGATCGTCCGTGAATCCGCCGCGCGCCGTAAATGAATTCGAATTATGATGCGCGAATCGAGCGAGCGCGCTTCCTGAAAAGCACTTACCCCTTTGCCGCGGAGATTCTCACATTCTACGAACGCATTTGCGCCGTTCAGGCGCAAATTACGGAATCGCTGCAAGCCACTCTTCGCGGGCAAGCTGGCTCGCCCAACGAAAAACTGCGAGACCGGCTCAGCGTTGATTTGCTTCTGCCTCTGGTCCCGCGACTTCTGCCGGAAATCGCGCGCGCTTCACCGGCTCCGCTGGAAGAATTCATCTCGGAGTACTTGAAGGGTTCCACTGAACATCGGGCTGCGTCCTTGCAACGGTACGTGGATTCCGCCGGATGTGATGAATTCGTTTCGAACCAGCTAGAGGAGTTACTGGCACGAATTGTGGTCGATCCGTATGCGGAGCTGCTGGCATCGCAGATGAACGTGGTATCCACAGGCGTGAGCGGAAACTTGTGCCCGCGATGTGACGCGCGGCCGCTCGTGGGCGTCCTGCGGATCGAAGGAGATGGCGGCAAGCGATTCTTAAAATGTTCGTTTTGCGCCGGCGAATGGGAATTTCGAAGGATCTATTGCGCCTACTGCGGCGAAGCACGCGAACAGTCGCTGCCGGTATTCGTTGCGGAGAAGTTCCCTCATATCCGCGTGGAAGCGTGCGACACCTGCCGCCACTACATTCGCACTGTGGATTTGACGAAGGACGGGAATGCAGTACCGGCGCCAGACGACCTTGCCGCGATTCCTCTGGGCTTGTGGGCGGAGAGGCACGAGTACCAGAGAATTCACGGGAACTTGCTCGGTACCTGAAGTCTATTTTGCGCCTCTAATGCTCCCGTCAAATTAGGCATTACCGAAGAGCGGATCTTGGTCGTCCCGAGCTGCCGTTGACTAGACTCAGGCAAGGTCTAGTTCTGAGTGTCTCGGCTCACTGCTCGCAGAAAGAACGACGATTCCTACATGCCGGGGTACTTGCCCAAGAAAAGTAGTGCGATATCGATGGTGTCGCAGACTCCGTGGGCGACAATGGGAATCAAGAGGCTGCGGCTGTGTACAAGATAGAGCAATCCAAGAATCAGGCCATCAGAACCCTCCTCGAATATTCCGGTAAGACCTTGCTGGTAGTGAGAGAAACCGAAAAGAGCGCTGACTAGGACCAGACTCACGATCCATGCTGTGCGCGTGCCATGGCCCAGATCAGCGATACGATTCATCAGGTAGCCACGATAAATGAGCTCTTCTCCAAACGCGGCCAGGACCCAGATGAGCACGACTATAAGCAGCGCGTATTTGAGGTTTCCCCTGACCGCCGGAAAACCTGAGAGGTCGGGCGGCCTTCCCAGTAGACGAGTAAGAAACCGTTGTTTGCCGAACAGGTCGAACGCCTCCAGGCCGACGCCGTAAGCGATGCCAAGTAGAAGAGTCATCGCCCAGGTGCGATAGCGCGTTAAGCCGATCTGTTTCCATCGAACCCTCCGAAGGCGAAGGGAAGCCCATGCAATAAGGAAAAGGTACGGTGTGGCGCTAACCTTCAGTATGTGATGTTGGCGGCCAACGTAAACGGCAACGACCAGAGCAAGCTCTACAAGAGCCATCCATCCGCCGCTGCGCCAAGTCCGGTCGGGCTTATTTGTCGATTCGTCTTCCATTTCGGGCGGGCACCTGCTGGAGCAATACGCAGAGAGGCCCAAAAAAGCCTCAATGGAACGGTTGCCCATGACACCGACACACGCAGAATCCCAGACTAAGCAAGTAGCGCGTTCTTCGCGGGTCGCGAGTAGCCTGTCAGGCTGGAGGCCAAATGCCACGGAGTGAAACGGAAAACGCGATCGTGACTCCGGGGAGCGAAGCAGCGCGGCCAGCAGAGTTGACAAGAGGCGGAGCGGCTGGGGACGGAAGGGGAGGACGCGTTTCGAGCATCCTTGAAGCAAAGAGTTGGCGGCAATGAAAGATCTTGCGCTGGTTCGCCCCGTAACATAGAGTGTCTATGTTATGCGCTCGGAAAACCGATCCTCCATTCCACAAGGCACCCTCGAAATGTTGATTCTTCAGACCCTGGCAGCCGGAGGGGAGATGCACGGATTCGCGATCGCCGACGCGATTCTTGAAACCTCCGAGGCCGTCCTTCAAGTGGAGGAAGGCTCGCTCTATCCGGCTCTTCAGCGACTCCTTGTGAAGGGATACCTGGTCGGGGAGTGGGGAAGAACTCAGGACAATCGACGTGCCCGGTACTATAAGCTCACCGCCGCAGGCCGGAAACAATTGGGCATCGAGGTGCATGAGTATTTGCGCGTCAATCGCGCCATCACGCGGATTATTCAGCCCGCATAGAGCCTATGTTCGCCGACTTGCTCAGACGAATCCGCTATTGGCTGACCGACGCCGTAGAACGCGCTGATCTCGAAGAGGAGATGCGGCTTCATGTTGCATTGCGCTCCGAGAAGCTCGAGGCGCTCGGATTGAATCATGCAGAAGCCGAGGCGACGGCCCGGCGCAGATTTGGGAACCGCCTTCTCCTTCACGAAAGGAGCCGCGAGATGTGGATCAGCCATTGGCTCGATGAGCTGGCGCGCGACATTCGAATCGGGGTACGCGGGCTCGGCCGGAGTCCCGGTTTCACCATCGTTGCGCTTTTGACCCTGGCCCTGGGGATCGGGGCCAACACCGCGATATTCCAGCTGGTCGATGCGGTCCGCTTGCGCTCATTGCCGGTCAAGGACCCGCATCAGCTGGCATTGATCCAGCTGGCCGACCGCAAGGGCTGGCGCGGCAGTCAAGTGCGGCCCTGGCCCACGCTGACCAATCCGCAATGGGAGTATTTTCGCGATCACCAGGAGATTTTCTCTGGCGTACTCGCTTGGTCTTCCAACACGTTCGGTCTGGGTACGGACCCACGACCGGTTCGCGGCATCTTTGTGAACGGCGATTTCTTCCGCGTACTCGGCGTCGTACCCGAACGGGGCCGCGTCTTCACAGCTCGTGAGGATCACCGCGGCTGCGGAGTTCCTGGAGCCGTCCTCAGCCACGCATTTTGGCAAGGCGAGTTCGCGGGTGACCTTGCGATTCTGGGCCGCAAGATCATTCTGAATCAGCAGGCGGTTGAAGTCGTGGGAGTAACCGGGCCCGAATTTACGGGCCTGGAGGTCGGGACAGCATTCGACGTCGCCGTGCCAATCTGCGCGCAGGCTGCGCTCTGGAATGTAGGAAACTGGCTCGATGAAGGCGCGATTTGGTGGCTCACGGTCATGGGACGCTACGCCGCGGGTCAAGACCTCAGGGCGATCAACACGCGCCTGCAGGCGTCTTCGTCGGCCTTGTTCGGAGCTACGCTCTCCGCGAAGTACCCGCGGGAGAACGCCGCGGACTATCTGAAGATGACCTTGCGCGCGACGCCCGGGGGCGCGGGTGTATCGGAACTCCGCGAACCGTACGAGGACCCGCTGCTTCTCCTGCTTGCCGCCACCGGGCTGGTGTTGCTGCTTGCCTGTGCGAACCTCGGAAACATGATCCTTGCCCGCGCATCGACTCGTGAGCAGGAGTTCGCGCTTCGTCTCTCGATGGGGGCTTCGCGCCTCCAACTCCTTCGACAACTCATGGTCGAGAACGGGTTATTGGCTGCGGGCGGCGCGTGCGCAGGACTGCTGATCGCAAACGCCCTGAGCCGTTTTCTGGTGGCGTTCCTTGCAGCCGAAGATAGCGCTCTCACGATCAACCTGCGGCCGGACGGAAGCTTGATCGCGTTTTCCACCCTGGTCGCTCTCGGCTGCTGTGCGGCATTCGGGTTGTTGCCTGCGTGGCGGGCTGCCCATGCCAGCGAGTCGCTGAAGTCCAACCAGCGCGTGACGGCATCGCGCTCGAGTTCCGTGCTCCGCCAGGTGCTGGTGGTGGCACAGGTAACACTCTCGCTGGTTCTTGTTTTCGGTGCGCTGCTTTTTTCGCGCACGCTTGGAAATGTGTTGGCTGTCGATGCTGGTTTTCGGTACGCCGGAGTTCTTACCGCGCAGGTCGACTATTCTCGAGCGGACGTTCCAGCCGCGGGAAGACTAGATTTTGCACGTGAGTTGCTCGAAACCGTTCGAACGACTCCGGGCATTGCTGCTGCGGCCGAGAGCGACGTCATTCCGCTGAGCGGCAATGGCGGCAGCAGCGCGGTGTGGCTTGAGGGCTCCGAACGCGGCCAGGCAACCGATGCGGGAACTCACTTTATCGGCGACGGGTACATGGAGACCATGCACATCGGGATTCTTGCCGGGCGCGAGTTCGACCGCCGGGATACTGTTGCCTCCCCCCGCGTCGCCATTGTGAACCAGACCTTGGCGCGAAGACTGGGGCTCGGCCAGAATCCGATCGGTCAGCGCTTTCGCAAGGAAGCGAATCCCTGGCAGCCGGAAACCACGTTCGAGATCGTCGGATTGGTGCGCGACACGAAGTACTTCAGTCTGAAGGAAGAAGCCCTGCCCATCGCTTTTTACTCCACCGCCCAGGATAGCGACCCTGCTCCACGCGTCCAACTTTTTGTCCGTTCACGGACGTCAGATTCCGATATGGCTGCCACCCTTCGTAAGACTTTGAAAACGAAGTATCCGGCCATTGGAATGGACTTTCACCGGCTGGAGAGGACGGTTGAGGATGGGTTACTGCGCGAGCGCCTGCTAGCAACGGTTTCCGGCTTTTTCGGTCTGCTTGCGGTCGTGATCGCGGCCGTGGGACTGTACGGAGTGATTGCGTACATGGTCGTGCGGCGCACCAATGAAATCGGGATACGAATGGCGCTCGGCGCCAGGCACGGCAACATCATTCAAACGGTTGTGTCGAGAGCTATCCTACTGGTTGCCGCCGGTATCGTGGTCGGAGTAGTTACAGGAGTGGCGGCTGCGCAGGCGGCGCGATCGATGCTGTTTGGGGTGCGGCCTTTCGATTTGCCTACGGTCATTCTTGCCGCTTTCGCCCTCTTGGCTGTTGCGCTAGCGGCCAGCTGCGTTCCCGCTGTTCGGGCGGTTCGCATCGACCCGCTTGCGGCTCTCCGCAGTGAATAATCCGCTTGGCCTACTCCAGTCCTGAGCCCAAGGGCGACGATTGACACCCCTATACTTCTAGGGCTACCCTCAAGATGCCAAGTTGTCTAGGGGTGGGTAGTCGTGGCACGCAATGATCTGCAAGGAAGTCTCGATCTGCTGATTCTAAAGACCCTATCGCAAATGGGAGAAGTGCACGGCTACGGAATCGTCCTGCACATCCAACGAGCTTCCGACGATCTACTGTCTGTCGAGGAAGGCTCTCTCTATCCGGCGCTGCACCGCATGGAGATGAGCGGATGGGTCCGTTCGGAGTGGAAGCTCACGGAGACGAACCGGAAGGCAAAGTACTATCGGCTGACGAGCGCGGGGCAAAAGGAATTGCAAAAAGCCGAGAAGAGCTTCGAACAACTGGTCAGGGGAATTCGAGCCATGCTGCGCTACGCGTGAGGTGGGCCGTGTCGATCCTTCGCCGAATCAAGAATAAATTCTCCGGCTCGAAGTTACAGCAAGAGATCGAAGCTGAGATCAAAGCGCATATCGAGATGCGGGTACTCGACAACGTTGCAAGCGGCATGTCGCCAGAACAAGCCCGGCGTGACGCGCTGATTCGCTTCGGGAATCGCACGGCCATGCGGGAACGCGTGACGGAAGAAGACGCGGGAATGGTTTGGGATTCCTTAGGGCACGATCTGGCCTATGCGGCGCGCCAACTGCGGCGGACACCTACCTTCACGATCACCGCACTCGCTACGCTCGTTCTGGCGATTGGAGCCAATATCGTGGTGTTCAGTGTGCTGAATGCGCTGATTCTGCGTCCCCTTGCTGTGCCCAACCCCGCGGGCCTTTACAATGTTGTCCACCAAGAATCGGGATACGACAACCAATCGTATCCCGACTACCTGGATTTCAAAACCAAGAACAGCACCTTTCGTGATATGGCGGTCTACAGGATCCAGAGCGCTGGCTTGACCGCGGGAAAGGTGGTGCACAAAAGCTGGTATTACCGCGTTTCCGGAAATTATTTTGACATGCTTGGGGTGCAGCCTGCGCAGGGGCGGGTCTTTCACGCCAGCGACGAACACGGGCCCAACTCCGCTCCTTGCATTGTGTTAAGCAATGATTTTTGGCGCGGTCGCTTCGCTGCGGAACCCGCCATCGTTGGAACCACGGTTCACATCAACAAGCACCCCTTCACCGTCATCGGAGTTGCTCCTGCAGCGTTTCATGGCACCGACGTGTTCCTGTGGCCGGATTTTTGGATGCCGATCGTGAACAGCCCGGACGACGAGGGCGCGAACTTTCTGTCGGGCCGTACGATGCACAATCTTTTCATCCTGGGTCAATTGGCGCCCGGAGTCAGCCCACAGCAGGCGACCGACAATCTCAACGCGATCGCGCAGGAAATGGCGCGCCAAGACCCGGCCGATGATGGCCTGAGCGCCAGGCTGGTAAAACCGGGTCTGATGGGCGACATGCTGGGAAGGCCAGCGCGGGCCTTCATCGCAGCAAGCATGCTGCTGGCATTTCTGGTGCTCCTGGCGGCTTGCGCGAATCTGGCAAGCCTGTTTGCCGCACGCTCGGCCGATCGCGGCCGTGAAGTGGCGATCCGCTTGGCCATCGGCTCAAGCCGCTGGCATGTCTTGCGACAACTCCTTTGTGAGGCAGTCCTGGTTTCCTTGCTGGGTGGCGCGATCGGCACGATTTTTTCGAGCGCTCTGCTGCGCGGTCTGACACGTTGGCAACCGTTCCCGGAATTCCCAATTCGCGTGGCAGTTAGTCCGGACGCGACAGTGTATGTGGTGGCGTTGCTGCTGTCCGTTGGAAGCGGGCTGCTCTGGGGCCTCGTGCCGCAGCGGCAGGTCTGGGCGACAACCTTTGCGCAGGTGATGAAGAACGGACCGGCCGGCACCATGGTTTTTCGCCGGTTCTCGCTGCGCGATCTGCTTCTGGGAATCCAGATCGCGCTCTGCACTCTCCTCGTGACCGCCTCATTTGTGGCTTTGCGCGGGATGCAGCGTTCGCTGCATGCACCGCTGGGATTTGCGCCACAGGGCGTGCTCCTGGCGGAAACCGATCTGCACATGGCAGGGCATTCCGAAAAGTCAGCGGCTCTCATTCAGAAACGAATGCTCGAGGAAGCGCGCCGGATTCCGGGAGTTACCGCCGCAGGTATTATCGACGAGACGCCGCTCGGTTCAGGCGGAAGCTCGACACCCGTTTTCCGAATGGGAACTACGGACTTCCGGCAATCGAACAGCGTGTTCGGCGCGAAGTATTTCGCGATTTCTCCGGGGTACCTCGAGGCCGCCGGTACCCGCTTGGTCTCGGGACGGGACTTCGCTTCCGGCGATGACGCCAAAGCACCGCATGTCGCCCTGGTTAACGAAACATTCGCTCGCCGAATGTTTGGGACCCAAGCCGCGCTCGGCTTGCGCTTCATGATGGGCCAGGCTCCCTTTGAGATTGTCGGTGTTGTTGAGGACGGAAAGTACGATTCCCTCACCGAAACACCTTGGGCGGCCATGTTTTTTCCTCTCGAGCAGAACCCCGATTCGGACATGTCCCTTGTGATTCGCTCGCGACTGCCGCCCGCTGACATCGTACCCGAGCTTAGACAAGCCCTGCTGCAAATCGATCCGGACTTGCCGTTCGTTTTTCATAGCTGGCCCGACGCCCTGGCGTTCGTGCTGTTTCCGGCGCGTGCGGCGACCGCGACACTCGGCGTGATGGGTTTATTCGCAGCGATGCTCGCCGTTACCGGCGTGTTCGGCTTGGCGATGTATTCGGTCTCGAAACGGCTTAAAGAGTTCGGCATCCGAGCAGCCCTGGGGGCGCGATCGGTTCAGCTCATGCGCGCCGGACTGGGCCGCCCCATCGCTGCGCTCATCCTTGGTTCGGTAACTGGCTTGCTCCTTGGAATCATTGCAAGTCAACTGCTGTCGCTGATCGTCTATCAAGCCACGCCGCGTGATCCGCTGGTTTTTCTAGGGGTGATGATCACGATGGCGGTGTTGGGTTTGCTGGCCACGTGGATTCCCGCGCAGCGAACTCTCCATGTTCACCCGGCGCGACTGTTGCGAGAAGATTGATGCGACATCAACGATCCTTATTCGAAATCTAAAGGTTGGAGCCGTTAAAAACATTTGGCTTAGGCAGTTCCACGAACGCCTCGAGTGAGCTTTCGATTGGCTCCACGGGTCGATGACTTCAACGCCACAGTCCGCGCAGTCAGGGACATTGCGCGTTGCAATCTTTGCCCCCCGCACTCGGGCAATTGCTGCAATCTGCGTATCAGCATGACCGATGGGCCGACCTAGCGCGCGTCAGTGTGCCGCAATCGTGTCGAGGATAATCATTCGGCAAATTCTGGAACGTCGCGCACGGAGTCGCGTGGCGGCAACTGAAGCTCGACCCCACCAAACGCCGCAAAGCGTCGGCGAATCGCCTCAGCCAAGTTCCTCTTCGTGGAGTGCGAAGCAGTCAAGTGCCAACGCAAAATCTCCCGCGCTTCTTCCTCGATGGAACGGCCGTGATGAGCGGCACGAACCCGGAGCCTGTCTTCTGGTCTATTTTTCGAATCGTCAGTGTGGCTATGGCAGCAATGCTGGCATTGCTGGCGACGAATTCAAAGGGTACGGCGCAGGCAGCGCAAGAACGGCAAGGAAAAGCAGCCCAAGGCCTGCGGTTCTTTCATGTCGGCCCGTCGCTATTTTTTGCGGCGTCGGGACGGATTGCTAGCCGTAGAACGATCACCACTGGATGCTGGCCCGTTTTGTTTCCGCCGTATCTGACAGACTAGAAAGCTCTTATTGAGCTTGGTGAACATGTTCAAAAATTAACTTGACAAATTCCGTTTCCTTGCATAATATTTGAACATGTTCAAATCGAGCAAAACCTCTCCGCTTCGTCCCACTTCCGAGGCGACCAGATCGCAAATCCTCGACACGGCACTAGAAACGTTTCGGCGGCGAGGGATGGAAGCCGCGACCATGCGGGACATCGCCAAGGCGGCGGGAGTGGCCCTAGGGTCGGCTTATTACTACTTTCCCAGCAAAGAAGCGATCGTGCTGGCTTACTACGCCAGCGTGCAGGCGGAGCACCACGAGCGGGTGCAAGCCGAGATGGTGGGAGGTTCACACAGTTTGGTCGAACGGCTGCAAATCGCATTTCACAGCAAGCTGGACATTTTGCGGGGCGATCGAAAGCTGCTAGGCACCCTGTTTCGCTACACGGGCGACCCAGAGCATCCGCTTTCGGTGCTGGGCGCGGAAACCCGCAAAAATCGCGAAGACAGCATGGCGGTATTTGCGCTTGCACTTGGCCATGAGAAGCTGCCCGACGACGTACGGGCCGTGCTTCCGGCGGCGCTGTGGGCGCTGCACATGGGAATCCTGCTGTACTTCATTTACGACGAATCGCTGAATCAGGAGCGTACGCGCAAGCTCTGTGATGGGTTACTGCAGCTTGTGGCGCGCGTTTTGCCCCTTGTCAATTTCCCCTTGTTGAAGCCGGTGCGCGGCTCTCTGTTTGCCTTGCTGCGCGAAGCCGGTTTATTCGCGGAGCTATCGTCCCCGGCTCCGGTTACTCCAGAGGAGGTGTAGCTATGACCAGCAACTCTGCAAACCGACCGCCGAACGAAGCGACGCCGCGCGGCGTCTATAACCCGATTACCCTCGGCGAACAGAACGATGAGGAATTGCCGCAGTTGACGAAGCTATTGGCGGCGCTGCTCTTCACGGTCATATTCATGGTGTCGTGGAAGCGGCCGGAGTTTGCTCCGCTGACGATTCTGGTACTGGCGGGATGTTTGTTGTACCGGCTGGACGCGAGGCAGCGCAAGCTGGCGTCGGCCCCGCTGATTCTGGCAGCCATCCGGCTGTGCCTGATGCTGTCTGAGAGGATAGTAACCACTGGAGGTTTTGCTCTGGACCATCTGGTGTTGAAGCGGCCGGCGCCGATGTTCGGGCCCGTGATGACGGGAGATTGGGGAATTACGTGGATTCCCGCGTTTCTTTCGGCGTGCCTGTTCTATTTGCCGCGAAAAGATTCGATCACCCTGAAAATCGTGGCGGTAGAAGCAATCGCAGTGATTTTGTCGAGCTTGTTGCCGGGCGACGGATTCGCGTCGGTACTGGCGGTGTTCAACGCCACGCTGTTTTTTGCGGTTACGATCGGGCTGCTGTTCGACCTGAAGCCGGGGTTGAGAGAGTGGTTCCGTCCGCCAGAGCATCGGACTGCGCCGATTCGTGTGCAGATTGCGACGCCGCCACCGCCGCGGCCCGTTGGCTGAAAAAACGCACTAACGTTTGATCAGGTTGAGGCGCCGGTTTGTTCCGGCGCCTCTTTTTGCGAAGAAACGTTCGAAGTTGCGGATCCAAATCTTTCGATACCGGACACGCGTCGAGCCGCCGCGCTTGAAATCAATGCGCGGCGTCAGAACGGATGCGCATGCCGTAGAACGAGCGGTAGACAAACGCGAACGAAACGAGGAAGAAGATGGCCGACAGAACGTGCGTCGGG
>Ga0126370_10001018_pt1 | contig 12489 bp, 9 predicted proteins | sample PanSoiMetaPlot_3_FD_92586 | JGI IMG/M metagenome (GOLD analysis project Ga0126370, IMG submission 92586) | Tropical forest soil microbial communities from Panama - MetaG Plot_3 | ecosystem: Environmental > Terrestrial > Soil > Tropical forest > Bulk soil | place: Panama | collected 2016-02-17 | reverse complement strand
GACTTGCCGTCCACGCTGCGCGCGCCGAGCTTGGCCTGAGCGACGCGCCGAAGGGCTCGTTGCCACAAGCGACGCTGGCCGCCGCGGTCGGGCACTCGGACCTGCGGCTTACGCTCGCCGGGCATGAACACTTCCTCACGTCCGCCGCGTTCAGCCGCGACGGGTCGCGCATCGTCACGACATCAGCCGACGAAACGGCGCGCATCTGGGATGCCGCCACCGGCAAGGAGATCGCGGTCCTGCGTGGGCACAGGCAGAGGGTGAATTCCGCCGCCTTCAGCAGCGACGGCTCGCGCATCGTCACAGGGGGGGTCGACCAGACCGCGCGCGTCTGGGACGCTGCCGCGGCGGCCAAGGAGATCGCGGTCCTGCGCGGGCACAAGTCTTCGGTGGAAACCGTAGCCTTCAGCCCCGACGGAACGCGCATCGTCACAGCGTCAAGCGACAACACCGCGCGGGTTTGGGACGCCGCCACCGGCAATGAACTCGCGATTCTGGCCGAGAAGCAGGTGTTTGGCGGCTATTGCTGCGGCACTGTGGGCTCCGCGGCCTACAACTCCGATGGGACGCTCATCGTCACGTCGTCACATGACGGCACGGTGCGCGTCTGGGACGCCGAATCGGCCCGTGCGGTCACGGTCTTTCGCGTGCCCGACTCCCTCATCACCTCGGCCGCCTTCAGCCCCGACGACAGGCGCATCGTCACGTCGTCGTTAGACAAGACTGCGCGCATCTTTGATGCTGTTACGGGCAAGGAGCTCGCGGTCATGCGCGGACACGAGGCCGGCCTATGGACTGCCGCCTTCAACCCCAGCGGAACGCGCATCGTGACGGTGTCAACCGACAAGACGGCGCGCATCTGGGACGCCGCGACAGGCCGCCCGATCAAGATCTTTCGCGGGCACGGGAGCTACCTGCGATCCGCCGTCTTCAGCCCTGACGGCTCGCGCATCCTCGTGGCCTCGGAGGACAGGACCGCACGCGTCTGGGGCGCCATAGCGCCCCGCGAGATCGCAAGCCTGCGCGGGCACGAGGAAATCCTTTATTCAGCCGCGTTCAGCCCCGACGGATCGCTGATCGCGACCGCGTCCCGCGACAAGACGGTGCGCATCTGGGACGTCGCGACGTCGCGCGAAATCATGGTCCTGCGCGGGCATGAAGGCCTGGTGACGTCCGCCAATTTCAGCCCCGACGGCTTGAAGGTCGTCACGGCGTCGGCCGACAAGACCGCGCGAGTCTGGATGACCGCGACCGGCCAGGAGATCGCGGTTCTGGGCGACCACCTGAACTTCGTGGAGTATGCCGCCTTCAGCCCCGACGGGTCCCGCGTCGTCACCGCGTCGGAGGACGAGACGGCACGCATCTGGGACGCCGCGAGCGGAAGACAGATTGCAGTTCTCGGCCACCGGCAACCCGTATTCTCCGCCGTCTTCAGCCCCGACGGCAGGCGCATCGTCACGGCATCAAAAGAAAACGCGGCGCACATCTGGGACACCGCGACGGCTCGCCAGATCGCAGCGCTGCGCGGGCATGGAAGCTACATAAGATTCGCCGCCTTCAGCCCCGACGGGTCGCGCATTGTCGTGGCGTCGGAGGACAAGACGGCGCGCGTCTGGGACGCGCAGATCGCAACCATGTCCACGACGGAGCTCATTGCCGAGGCCTGCCTGCGGCTGCGCGGACTCACCAAGCTCTCCCGCGATGAAATGCGGCTCGTCGGCTATGCCGACGACGCGACCGAGATCGACGCCTGCGCTGGCGTCGAATGACACGCATCGATATGATCCGAGCATGTCCGACTTCGCTGAACGGCTGATCAGCCCGATCTCGACCACCGAGCTCGAGCGCCGATGGAAGGCTGTGCGCGCCGCCATGACGGAGCGCGGCATCGACGTCATCGTGATGCAGAACTCGAACGAGTTCTCCGGCGGCTACGTCAAGTGGTTCACCGACCTGCCGTCCGGCAACGGCACGATGACGACGGTGATCGTGCCCAAGGACGACCTGATGACGGTGGTGGCGCCCGGTCCGTTCGGCGTCGACAACAAGCCGCCGCCGGGTGATCCGGTGCGGCGCGGCATCAAGCGGTTCCTGGCGTCGCCGAACTTCATGGGCGCCGCATTCACCACCGCGCTCGACCTCGATAACATCGACAAGGCGATGGCGGGCTATTCCGGCGCCACCATCGGGCTCGTCGCGCAGGGCTCGATGGGGCATGCGCTCGGCGAGCACTTGAAGCACGGCAAGCTCGGCAACGCGCGTTTCGTCGACGCGACCGAGCTGGTCGACCAACTCATGGTGATCAAGAGCGACGAGGAGATCGCGGCGATCCGCGCGACCGCGGCGCTGCAGGACCGCGCCATGCGGGCGGCGTTCGACGCGATCAAGCCGGGCATGCGCGACATCGAGGTGACGGCGGTGGCGGAGCAGGTGACGCGCGTCGCCGGTGCCGAATATGGTTTGCTGATGGGCGCCTCCGCGCCGGTCGGCCATTCCGTAATGATCCAGCCGCGGCATCTGCAGAACCGGACGATCCGTGCCGACGATCAGTTCGTGCTGCTGGTCGAGACGACCGGACCCGGCGGCTACTTCTGCGAGGTCGGCCGCACCTGCGTGCTCGGCAAGGCGACGCAGAGCATGAAGGACGAGTTCGCCTTCGCGTTCGAGGCGCAGCAGTTCACCGCCGCGATGCTCAAGCCGGGCGCCTCATGCGTGGACGTGTGGAACGCGTACAACGAATTCATGGCCAAGAACGGCCGCCCCAAGGAGAACCGGCTTTATTGCCACGGCCAGGGCTATCACCTGGTTGAGCGGCCGCTCGTGCGCTTCGATGAAACGATGCCGATCGCGGCGCGCATGAACATCGCGGTGCACCCAATGTATCACTCGAAAGATACCTACACGTGGATCTGCGACAACTTCCTGATCACCGAGCAGGGCGCCGAGCGGCTGCACGCGTTCCCGCAGGAGATCGTGGAGCTCGGGTGAGAGCTTCGTATTCGCGCGTGGACTTCAGTGGACCTTCACCACCGGCAGCCCCGCCCAACAAATCCGATTTGTTGCATCAAGCGTGATCGCCGTGAGTAGCGTCATGCCATCGGCGGTAGGCGACTATCCATAGAATGATAATCATACCGAGGGGCACCACCGACAGCAGGGTCCACCATCTGGACATCCCGGTCCGCTCAAACAAGCGCCATGCCGGAATTGCCGTAAGCACGATCAAAAGCAAGTATGGAATGAACTGAGACAATAACTCCACAACGCCCTCCCCATCTGTTATGTCGCCCAGCTGGCGGCTGCGCTCAATGCAGCGAGTCCCGTCGACGACGAGCAGCCAGGACACTACACCTGGATCTGCGACGCCTTGAGGGTCCTCACTTCCGCGGCTGCTCGAAGAATCGCAGATCCGGCGCAGCCTGCCCTTTCCTGGAGGGCATCAGGAAACCGTCGGCGCTCAGGAAGTAGTTTTCCTTCCCGATTACGATGTTGGCGTTGTACTCGGGGCAGATCGACTCCGGCCAGTCGGCGCGGATATTGGGATTGCGCACGTAGCGCTTGTCGACGGTCCAGGGCCGCGTGAGCGCGTTGTCGATCACCGTGATCTCGTCGTGCAGGATGTTCGGGTCGTCCTTGTCGAGGTAGATGCGCTCCTTGAACACCGACTGGTTATCGCGGTGCAGCGGCAGGCCGCGGATGTCGTAGACGCGCGGCCCCTTGAAGCCACGAGTCTCGACCTCGAGCAGGTCGTATTTGCCGTCGCCGTGGGTATCGATCCACTTGCCGATCGAATAGCCCTGGAAGGTCGGCTCGATCTGCTCCGGCCAGTCGCGACCGTCGGTGAAGATGCGGCGCAACGGATCGTAGTCGGCAATGATGATGTAGGTGGTCTCCGGCGTGACGATGAATTCGAGCGGCCGGAACGCGACCATCATAAACGGCATGCCGGCGGCGCTGCAGCGCGCATGATCGACCCCGAGCCCAAGCCCGCCGGCCTCCTGCTCCTTGACGTTCTCCTCGAAGATCGTCTGATATTCGGGCGTTAGCGGCGCCTGCTGCAATTTTCCCCAGCCTTTGGTCTGGTCGAACGACGGCTGGCCGGTAACGCCGCGCACCACGAAGCGCTCCCACTGTCCCTTCAGGTTGGGATACCTCGTCTCGTCGAAGGCCTGAGCGCCGCCGATCGTGGCCAGCAGTGCCGCGGCTTGTGCGGCTGTCCAGATCGAGATGCGGAAAAGCATGGCCGTCCTCCCTCGAGCGGGATGTCTTTTCTTCGAATCGGCATCTCGCTCTCCTTTATCGGTGACGCACGATCTTTTCCGAAAACCGGTATCCACTTTTCGGGATCATGCTTGCGATCCGTCGAGACGAATCAGAGGCGATGCGGTACCAGCGCAAAATGCGTCGCAGTTGAAAGCGTGCCTGCCGACGGCAGAAGCGCTGCCGGTAAAGCTCAGGCAGGACCTCGGCACGTCCTGCGGACAGCTCTGAGATTGAGGCTAGCGCGATCGCGGGATCATGCGGAAGGAAAAAGTTGCGCGCGCTGCTACGCATCGAAATACCGCAGTCAGCAGGGGCAATCCGGCTGCAAAATTCCGCGCAACCGATCGCGGCGACTGATACTTTGGTTGGATGGATTCGGTTGAACCTTCCGGCTCCAGGCGCGACTAACCGGCATTCCGAGGCCAAGCGCTGTTCCCCCGCAGCCCGCCTCGATGATTGAGCCTGGCGCCCCCCGCCCCCGCGGCGCCAGGCTCTTTTCCTTTTTTCCGTGCCGGCGCGAGGAAAGATCGCGGACGCGCTACTCGATCTTGATGTTGCCCTGCTTCGCCACGTCCGCCCACTGCACCAGCTCGCGGGCGATGAGGTCGGCGAACTCCTGGGCGGTGCTGCCGACCGGGAACATCTCCTGCGCCGCGAGCTTGTCGCGGAAGTCGGGGAGCTTCGCGATCGCGATCAGCTCGCGCTCGAGCCGCGCAATGACCGGCTTCGGGGTCGCGGCGGGCGCGACCAGCCCCTGCCAGAACTCGACCTCCATGTCCTTGATGCCCGCCTCCGCCATGGTCGGCACGTCGGGGTAGGACGGAAGACGCTGCCGCGAGGTGACCGCGAGCGGGCGCACGCGGCCGTCCTGGATCGGCCCGGTGGCCGGGCCGGTGTCGGAGAGCGACATCAGGATATCGCCGCGGATGAGGGCGATCATCGCCTCGGAGTTGGCGCGGTAGGCGATGTACTGGAACGACGTGCCGGTGCGCAGTTCGAACATCTTCTGCACCACCTGGAAGATCGGACCCGAGGCTCCGGCATTGGCCTTGCCGGGGTTCGCCTTGGCGAAGGCGACGAGTTCCGCCACGCTGCGGATCGGCGACGCCGCATTCACGGTCAGGATCAGCGGGAACTGGGCGATGTTCGAGATCGGCGCGAAGTCGCGTTTGGTGTCGTAGGAAAGGTTCGCCACCACCGCCGGGTTGACGGCGAGCATGCCGATCGAGCCCAGCAGAAGCGTATGCCCGTCGGGCGGCGACTTGATCACGGCCTGCGCCGCGATCATCGCGTTGGCGCCCGGCTTGTTCTCGATGACCACCGACTGGCCGATCCGGTCTTGCAGCTTCTGCCCGACGAGCCGCGCCAGGAAGTCGGAGCCGCCGCCAGCCGCATTGGCGACGATGATATGGATGGTCCGGCTCGGGTAGCCCTCCTGCGCGAGCGCGGCGAGGCCGGCGACACCGGCGAACGCGAGCGCCACCAGCACGGTTAAGCGATGATGCATCATAACCGGCACCCCATATCCGAGAATTTGGCCGCAACAGAGGCCCGATCGCGGTTCCCGTCAAGATGACGCGTAACCGCGCCACCGTTGCAACCGCATAAGGCTGCATGGCAGCATCGACATCAGTGCGTTGTCACCTCGCCGCTGGCCCGACGCCCGCGGGTGCTCTACAACATGGGTGCCGGCGACACCCGTCACTGGGAGCCCAAACCACAACGGAACCACCCCGACCGCGATGGACGTCCGCACTGATCCTGGTCAGGGGAGATCGCTCGCCCACCACGAGGCGCGACCGATCGTCATCGGCATGCTGCTGCCGGTGTTCATGGGCTCGCTCGACAACACCATCCTGGCAAGCGCGCTGCCGACCATCGGCCGCGAGTTCGGCGACGCCCACAGCCTGCCGTGGCTGATCACGATCTATCTCCTGGGCTCGACCGCGGTCGTGCCGCTCTACGGCAAGATCTCCGACATCCACGGCCGCCAGTTCACGCTGCGTATCGCGATCGCGCTCTACATGCTGGGCTCGCTAGTCTGCGCGCTCGCGCCCAACATGCTCGTGCTCATCCTCGGACGCGCGCTGCACGGCGTGGGCGGCGGTGGGCTCGCCTCGACCGGCGCCGTGGTCCTCGGCGACGTGGTCGCCCCCAAGGAGCGCGGGCGCTACTACGCCTATTTCGCGGTGGTCTACACCACCGCCGGCGCGTCGGGACCGGCGCTCGGCGGCTTCCTGTCCGACCACATCCACTGGTCGGCGATTTTCTGGCTCAACATACCGCTCGGCATCGCGGCGGCGGCGGTGACCACCATCCTGCTGCGGCGGCTGCCGCGGCACGAGCGCCCGCACCGGCTCGACGTGATCGGCGCCGTGCTGATCGTGAGCGCGAGCGTCGCCTTCATGCTCGGCCTCAACCTCGGTGGCCGCAGCTATGCCTGGACGTCGCCGCCGATCCTCGCGCTGTTCGCGATCGCGCTCGTGGTCGGCGCAGGCTTCGTGTGGCGGCTCCTCACCGCGCCCGAGCCGCTGATCCCGATCGACGTGCTGCGCAATCCGAGCGTGCTCGCCTCGGTCGTCGCCCATGCCTGCGGATGGGGCGCGATCGTCGGTCTCAACATCTTCCTGCCCATGTATCTGCAGAACGTCGTCGGGCTCTCGCCGACCAACGCCGGCCTAAGCCTGATGGTGCTGATGATCGCCCTCAACGTGAGCGCCGGGTTCTCCGGCTACATGCTCTGCCGCATGGAACACTACAAGTCGCTGCCGATCGCCGGCCTCATCGTCGCAATCGCATCGATCACGACGCTCGCCTGGTGGGTCGACCGCCTGAGCCTCGTCTCGTTTGAGGCGCTCTTGATCCTGATCGGGATCGGGTTCGGGCCGCTGCCCGGCCTCACCCAGGTCGCGGTGCAGAACAGCGTCGGGCGGCATCAGCTCGGCATTTCGGTTGGCACCATGAACTTCACCCGCAACCTGCTCGCCACCATTCTGGTGGCGGCGTTCGGCGCGATCGTTTCCGGCACGCTATCGGCCGGCGGCGGCGCCGGCGAACTCGGCGGCGCGCTCGACCCGGCCGCCGCAGAGGCGTTCCGCCGCGTGTTCTTCAGCGCCGCTGTCACGCTGACGGTCGCGCTCGTCGCGATCCTCCTGCTAGAGGAGCGACCGCTGCAGACCGGCACCGCGCCCGAGACCAAGTAACGGCGATGGACGCGCAGGTGCCAGTGGGCGCGACGGGCTATCTGAGCCACCGGGAAACCCGCTGGATCGTGTTCGGCGTGCTGCTGCCGCTGTTCATGGGCTCGCTCGATAACACCATCCTGGCGAGCGCGCTCCCCACCATCGGCGGCGAGCTCGGCGACGTGCGCGGCCTACCCTGGCTGATCACCATCTATCTGCTCGCCGCCACCGCCGCGATGCCGCTTTACGGCAAGATCGCCGACATCCGCGGCCGACGGTTTGCGCTCCATATCGGGATCGCCCTGCACATGGCGGGTTCGCTCATCTGCGCGTTCGCGCCCTCGATCATCGTGCTCATTCTTGGACGTGCGGTGCAGGGCCTCGGCGGCGCCGGCCTTTCCGCCGTCGCCGTGATCGTGCTGGCCGACGCCGCCGCCCCCAAGGAGCGCGGCCGTTACTACGCATACTTCGCGATCGTCTACACCACCGCCGGCGCGTGCGGCCCCGCGCTCGGCGGCTTCATCGCCGACCATCTGCACTGGTCCGTCATCTTCTGGCTCAACATCCCGCTCGGCCTCCTCGCGCTTGCGATCACAGCGACGGCCCTGCGGCGACTGCCGCGAAACGAGCGCAAGCACCGGCTCGACGTGATCGGCGCGCTCCTAATCGTCATTGCCAGCGTGTCGTTCATGCTGGCGCTCAATGTCGGCGGAAAGAGCTATTCGTGGCTGTCGCCGCCGGTGCTCGGCCTCTTCGCAGCCGCGCTCCTCATCGGCGCGGCTTTCGTGGTGCGGCTCCTCACGGCGCCCGAACCGCTGATCCCGCTCGCGATCCTGACCGATCCGATCGTGCGCTGGTCGGTGATCGCCAATTCCTTCGGCTGGGCCTCGATCGTCGGCCTCAACATCTTCCTGCCGATCTACCTGCAGAGCGTGATCGGCCTGTCGCCGACCAACGCCGGCCTTGCCCTGATGGTGCTGATGGCGAGCCTCAACAGCAGCGCCGGGCTGTGCGGCCAGGTGCTCGGCCGGGTGACGCATTACAAGGTGCTGCCGATGGCCATGCTGGTGGTCGCGTTCGGCGCGGTCGTGCTGCTGGCGCTGTGGGCCGACCGCATGACCATCGTGTGGTTCGAAGTGCTGCTGTTCCTGATCGGCGTGGGCTTCGGGCCGCTGCCGTCGTTGTGCACGGTCACGATGCAGAACGCGGTTGCGCGCCATCAGCTCGGCATCGCGGTCGGCACGATGAGTTTTGCCCGCAACCTGTTCACCACCATGCTGGTGGCGCTCATGGGCGCGATCGTGCTGGCGGTGACGAACTCGCTGGTGCCCGGCGGGGGCGGCGGCTTCGGCGGCACGCTGCCGGAAGGCGCCGCCGAGGCCGCGCTGGCGTTCCGCCGCGCGTTCCTCACGGTCGCCACTTGCCTGGCGCTCGCCTTCGTGGCGCTGGTGCTGATCGAGGAGAAGCCGCTGCAGACGGGGGTAGCGGAGGACGGGAAGTAGCCTCAAGCGGTTCATGCACCGACACCGGCGGCCATGCTGCGGTGCATGAGCAACCGTTGCCCCTTCGCATCATCGTGAGATCGAGGTAGCCTGACGTTAGAGCTGTGATGCCGGGGGGCTTGTTGAAGTCCTGCCCGTAACGGCAGCGCCTCTGGTATCGACAGGAATAAGCTTCTCGACGCCGCTCTGCTTGCGGCGCGAACTGCATTTACGTCCGCTTCGCCTCGCTCGGTCGCCACACGCGGAGGACAGCGATGCATTGCCGAAGCTCGATTCATGCACTCGCACAGGCCGTAGCGTTGCTGACGACAATCGGCTGCGCTCAGGCATTCGATGACACGACGTACCCGAACCTAAAGGGCCAATGGACGCGCGCCCCCGTAGCCGGGGCCACCGGCCCGCCTTCGTTCGATCCCGGCAAACCCCAGGGTCGCGGACAACAGGCCCCGCTCACGCCGGAGTATCACGCCATCTTCGAGGCCAACCTGCGCGAACTTGAGGCCGGCGTGCCAGGCACCTGGCCGGGACCGTCGTGCCTGCCGCCTGGAATGCCCGCGACGATGACCGCCTATCAGCCGATGGAAATCATCGTCCTGCCGCACACGACCTTCATTCGGATCGACTACATCCGCGAAACCCGTCGACGTATTTTCACCGACGGGCGCACATGGCCGGATCACGTCGAGCCCGGCTTCGATGGCTATTCGATCGGCAGATGGATCGACGAGGACGGCGACGGCAAATTCGACGTGCTCGAGGTCGAAACCCGCCACTTCAAGGGACCGCGTGCATTCGACCTCAGCGGCATTCCCCTGCACGAGGACAATCAAACCATCGTCAAGGAGCGGATCTTCCTCGACAAGGCCGACAAGGATTTGCTGCACAACGAAATGACCGTCATCGACCATGCTTTGACGCGCCCCTGGACGGTGAAGAAGAGTTATCGGCGCGCCGCCGACGCGCAGGCCGAGTGGCCGGAATACCTGTGTGTCGAGCGGACCGAGACAATGCGCATCGGCGGCGAAACCTATCGCTTGGACAAGGAGGGTTACCTGATGCCCGCCAAGAAAGGCCAGAAGCCGCCCAGTTTGCAGTTCTTCTCGTCATCTCAGAACTGACGCCACGATCGACGATCGGAAACAGGGAGGACTCTCATGTCTCACCAAGAGCTGATCGGCACGGTCGCGCTGGCAGCGGCACTCGCGGTGGCCCTTGCCGACGCGCAGGCCTTCGACGAAAGCAAATATCCCGACTGGAGCGGCGCCTGGCGCCGGATTCCCGTCCCCGGAGTTACCGGCCAGCCTGGCTATGATCAGACCAAGCGGCTTGGTCCGCCACAACAAGCGCCGCTGACCCCGGAGGCGCGCGCCATCATGGAGGCGAGCATGGCAGAGCAGGCCAAAGGCGGGCAAGGCAACTACCCGACCTATGTCTGCCTGTCCCCCGGCATGCCGCGAATTATGACCCCCTACGGGATGATGGAAATCGTCATCACGCCCGAGACCACGCACATCCTGCTCGAGCACGTCCACGACTCCCGCCGTATCTACACGGATGGTCGCGACTGGCCCAAGACGATCACGCCGACCTTGCAGGGCTATTCGATCGGCAAGTGGGTCGATACCGACGGCGACGGCCGCTACGACACGCTCGAGGTCGAGACCCGCGGCTTCCGCGGGCCACGGGCATTCGACGCGACCGGGATGCCGCTGCACAGCGACAATCAGACCATCGTCAACGAGCGGATATCTCTCGACAGGTCCAATCCCAACGTCATGCTCAACGAGATCACGACGGTCGATAGCTCGCTGACGCGTCCATGGACCGTCACCAAGCGATACGGCCGCGACCCGAACGAAAAGCCGGTCTGGGAGGAGGAGAATTGCGCGGAGGGCAACGGCCACGTCGAAATCCGCGGGCAGGGCTACTTCTTAAGCGCGGAGGGCCACCTGATGCCCACCCGCAGGGACCAGCCGCCGCCGGACTTGCGACATTTCAATCAGCCACCGGAATGAACCGCGACCTGTCACGCTGACGCGCCGACGTGCAGCTGTGGCCGGACCGCTATGGGCTAGCCGCTCGCCGCCATGCCGCGGAACGCCGCGGCGAGCACCCGGAAGGCGGCCCTGCCGCGCGCGTCGCTGACACGCGAATAGAGCATCACCCTGGCGCGCGGCAGCCGCGGCAGCCGCAGCTTCGGACCGACGTCGATGCAGCCGACCGGCGCGATGCGCCGGGCGAGCGCCGCGACCGCCAGGCCCGCCGTGACGGCGGCCGTGACCGCCGCAACGCCGCCGCCCACAAATGCCTCGCTCCAGGCAATGCCGGCGGCGTCGAGTGCGCGGATCGCCACTGCACGCACGCCGCAGGGCGGCGCGAGATTGGCAATCCGCAACGTCTCGCCGCGCTCGAATGCGGGGGCCGCGAACCACGCGTAGTGGTTCGTCGGCAACGCCTCGCTCGCGCAGCGCGCCCTGGCGAGCTTCTGGCTCGACATCCGCATCGTCGAGGGCACCAACACTCGCGAGGAGAAGGCCGCTTTCCTGGCCGCGACTTTCGCGCGGATGAGCGAACTGCTCGGACCGCTGCACAACGAGAGCTACGTGCATGTCAATGAGGTACGCGGCGACGCCTACGGCTATGGTGGGCTGACGCAGAACAAACGCTATATCGCCAACAAGCTCAAGTAGGCGGTCAAGGCCGCGGCGTAGGGGGTTTACAATCTATCGAGAGAGCCGTCCCCCCTCACCCCATCCCTCTCCCCTTCGGGGAGAGGGAGCAGACCGAGCGCGCGGCGCAGGCAAAGATCAACCGCCGTATCGATCAACTTTAATTCCGAGGACTAGGCGTTGTCCCCGCTACCCCAGCGCCAGAAGTCGCGGCCTTCCTGGCGCATGTGGCGCGAGAGCACCATCTTGTGGACCTCGTCGGCGCCGTCGACGAGCCGCGCCTGGCGGGCGTAGCGGTAGATCCATTCGAGCACCGTGTCCTTGGAATAGCCGCGCGCGCCGTTGAGCTGGATCGCGGCGTCGGCGGCGTGATGAAGCGTGTCGGCAACGTGCACCTTGGCCATCGAGACTTCCTTCTGCGCGCGGCCGCCCTGGTCGATGAGCCAGGCTGCATGCATCACCAGGAGCCGCCCGATCTGGATGCGGTAAGCGACCTCGCCGAGCTTGATCTGCACGCTCTCGCGGTCGGCGAGCCTCACCCCGAAGCCCTCGCGGTCGGCGACATAGGCCTGGGCGATCTCGCAGCAGCGCTTGGCGAGCCCAAGCCAGCGCATGCAGTGCGTGAGACGGGCGGGGCCGAGCCTGATCTGGGTGATGCGTAGGCCGTCGCCGGGCGACATCAGGATGTCCTCGTCCGCAACCTCGAGGCCCTCGAACGCGAGTTCGCAGTGGCCGCCGTGCTCCTCCGGGCCCATGATCGGGATGCGCCGCACGATCTCCCAGCCGGGCTGATCTCGGTGAAACAGGAAGGCGGTGAGGCCGCGACGCGCATCGTCGGAGGTGCGCGCGACGAGGATGAAATGATCGGCGACG
>Ga0126370_10001017_pt1 | contig 12492 bp, 9 predicted proteins | sample PanSoiMetaPlot_3_FD_92586 | JGI IMG/M metagenome (GOLD analysis project Ga0126370, IMG submission 92586) | Tropical forest soil microbial communities from Panama - MetaG Plot_3 | ecosystem: Environmental > Terrestrial > Soil > Tropical forest > Bulk soil | place: Panama | collected 2016-02-17 | reverse complement strand
CGCCCAGGAAAGTCTGATCGTGGATCCCCAAGCCAACCTGGCCTAGCAGGATATCGGCAGATGTGTCACCTGTAACCCCGAACGGAATTAGAAAGCCATCCTGAAAGGCATTGGTTTCAACGTTCATTTGTTGAGCACGAACTTCGCCACCCACGCGAATATTGTGCTTGCCGCGGATCATGTCGAAGGAATCGGAGATTGCGAAAACGTTGGTGCCGCCCTGGAATGGTGCGAAACCGCGATCGCCCAAGGCCCAATAATTACCCGTAAGGACCGAACTCATCCCACAACTGATGCAGTCCTTGCTCGACTGCGACAAGCCCGACGGGGTGCCCGAGCAACTGCTGTCTAGGTTTGCACCCTGAATGCCTAAGTTGGTTGCCTCACAGGAATGGTCTCCGAAGGAGAGGATATGGTTAAAAATTCGATTGAATCCAACCGTCACCTGGTTGATGTTGCGATCAGAAAATATGTGGGTCTCCGAGAGGGCCACATTGCGTCCGTGATTGGTGATGTTTTGCGTGCTGGCAAAGGCACTGGCTTCAGCAAAGCCGGGCGAACCTCCGGGCACGAAGGAAACAGCTTGGTCATAGCTGAAGCGCGCAAAGGCCGAGTCCGTCACGGAAAAATTGTGGTCCAGGCGAATATCGAACTCGCCTTCATTCAATCTCCGGACTGGAACATTCGTGTAGTTGAAGCCGAGCGGCCCGTTGCTGGCATTGCTAACCGGATAAAGGCCAAGCATCGCCTTGCCTGTTGGATTGATCATGTTGGCGGGAATCTTATTGCAGGTTTGAACGCCTCCAGACTGACTTCCGTCCGAGTTGGCGGGGATAGGATTACCGGAACCGTCACATTCGAAAGCCTTCCCTGAATAAGGATTCGTTAGATCGGAGAAGCCAAACGGGTTATTCGCTCCACGCGATGTGCCGAAGGGATCGAGCGAGAAATCGCCGTTCACCATAGCCTGCGTCGGGATAAGGCCAGTAAACGGAATCCCATGCCGCTGCCTCTTTGCCTGATAATCAATAAAGAAGAACGTCTTGTCTTTCTGAATCGCTCCACCCAGTGCGCCGCCGAACTGGTTTAGATTGAACTGCTCTTTCGTTGTGGCGAAGAAACTCCGGGCATCGAGTTTCGTATTGCGTAGAAATTCAAACAGAGAACCATGCAGGCTATTCGTTCCTGACTTGGTGGTGACCAGTACGGCCGGACCCGCGCGTGTGCCATACTCCGCCGAATAGTTGTAAGTGAGAACCTTGAATTCCTGGATAGCATCAATCGAAGGCAGAATGGCAATTCCACCGGCGGTCAATTCATTGTTGTCGACCCCATCGAGCAGCCAATCGGTGCTTTGGGCGCGTGATCCGCCTACAGAAAGAGAATAGGTTCCGCGAGCCGATACTTCGCTGCTTGGCCCACCGTTGAAGAAGCTATTGGGGTTAGTTTCCTGCGTCGTGCCGGGCGTCAACGTCGCCAATTGAACAAAATCGCGACCGTTAAGCGGCAAATCCGCGACTTGCTGAGACGTGATGACCTGACCGAGTGTCGGGTTGGACGTTTGGACGGCGACCTCCTCGGCGTTCACCTCCACCTGCTCGGTAACGGAGGCAGGGGACAGCGTGAAGTTCACCTCCCGATGTTCGTCAATCTGCAGGCGGACGTCTTTCTGTTCGGCGGCCTGGAATCCTTGCGAGTCAACTCGAACGGTGTAGATCGCGACCGGCAGCAAAGGGATAAGGTAATGACCCGAGTCGTCGGTCCTGGTGTCGCGTACCACGCCGGTTCCTTGCGACGTGACCCTCACCTGGGCGCCACTGATCACTGATCCGGTTTTGTCGATGATGGTCCCGGAAAAGCCTCCGTTGGCCTGTCCATAAAGCAAAGGGCATACGAGAAGAGAACCCAAAAACACTACGAGCAGCGCTTTTTTGGCCAGCATGATTTACCCCTTCTTGCGGGGGCTCATAGAACCTAACAGAACTCCCCCACCGACGCACAGATAACCGGGAACATGGCAGGTCATCTAAATAAAATTCCGGATTAAAGTCAAGGAATATCGCGATTGTGTTTTCGCGTTGAACACCCAAATTCAGGCTGGGGAGCAGTCGCCAGCATCCAGGCAAGCCCTAGAAAACATTGAGCCTCAGAGAGCGAAAAGAACAAATATACACGCCCAATACTCGATGACCCTGAGGTATGGGGGATGCCACCGTTTGAACTGAAAGCGTTCAGACCACTCATCCGAAGTATTCGTTCCAGGTGGCGATTTTTCTGCAACCAAGTGCACAAGAATAGCGTCATGGGCCGTCGCTCTTTTGCCGTCTCTCTTGCGAGTGACGGTCCAATCCCACTGGATAGCCAGCCGGGTTGCGTCCTCGGAGAGAAACATCTCGTTTACCGTGAGCTTCAGATCAGTGAAATTCTTGAAATAGTCAAGGATCGCGCTCTGCATGTCCTTCTTGACCACCTGACCTCCGAAAGAAAACCACTCTCCGTTCGGCAGCCAATCGTCGGCAGCGATGGCAAAATCGCGCTTTTCCCACGCTTGCACTTCACGGTTCACGAGCGGGCATAACTGCGCTCTATTGTTCTTGGTGCCTGTGTCCTGCTCATTCGCTTCTTCTCCTCCCGACAAGGTAACAACCCGACCTCGGACACGGGGATTTTGAGTGCATGAAATTAATCTCCTGCTGGTTGCCGTTCGTCGGGAAAGCCACCGCAGTGGTGCTCTCGAAGCGCGTAATGGACGCTTCTGGACGCCGGCAAAACTGAGAAGTTGAATTGATTCAATCGGCTAGCTGAGGTGGGAGATGGGAATCGAAAGTATCCAGTTCTGTAATTTCAAAGACTTGCGCGGATGGGCCGGCCGGAATTGGAGCCGTTTGGAGCAAGTCGAAGGCAACTTTGTGGTCCTAATTGTGGTCTCGTATTGACGGAGGAATTCTAGCCAAAGATACCCTTGACCGGACGATTCTCCGACGTCAACGCAACCTGAATGAACTCCTCCACGATCGTGAACCGGGCTTCGTTGGCGGCGCTCAAGAACTCGTACCAGCGAGCCCATTGCTTGTAGTGCTCCCAGCAGAAGAGGTTTTTAACACAATTTTGGTACAGACGGCTTGCGCAGACCAACACCACACCGCGTATTGGATCACGTTGTATTTACAAGGCACGGGTCGCTCCTTAAGACCCTGTAACGCACCTTTGGAAACACAAATACAGTGGATCGTCTGTGTATATCGGGTCAGGATTGTATTCTTTGAGGCCCAAGCACGGGTTTTGCCTGGGTGTTTCGAAGTTTATTCCTCAATAAGCTAAACAGAAAATCGGCATAGCTCCCTTCGTCCACCGCAAGTGCGAGCGGCTTCGTCCAAATCCCCTATCGCCACTGCCCCCGGTCGGCAAACATTCATGCTCACCCGGCCGTTTGGCACCGGCGCAGTTGCGATAGCGCACTAAGCATGGGCCACCCCATGGGGTGGTTGTATGAGCAAGGAACTCCGCTCGTCAATTGACCCGCTCGTCAATTTCCGAGTATGCCGGCAGTTCAGAATCCACCCGGAATGTCTGCGGCATGGAATCTCTAACTGAAGTCTTTGATCCTTTCATCGGATGGATTAGCGTTGCGGCTTGCCGAGAAGGCGTACAATTTTATCCACCGTCGTGAAAGCCTAACGCTGTCAATCCGGTTCGGGTACAGGCCAGATGGCCAAATCCAAGTCAACTTCTTCGGCTGGTCACTACACCGCCAACTATGGAAATTTTCAGATGGAGCTGTACGCCGATATCCGTCGTGAGGCGTTTGGTGTAGACATTGGTCAGAATAGCTGGCTCACCGCAGACGAGCAGGACAGGTTTCTCGAGTGGCTTTGCCTTAGTCAAGGGAAGACCTTGCTCGATGTAGCTTGTGGGACGGGAGGTCCGGCTCTGCGGATCGCCGCGATCACAGGATGTTCGGTTGTCGGCATTGATGCGCATGAAGATGCAATTGCCACCGCGAAGTCACTTGCCACCGAACGAGCGTTGGCCAACCGGGCCCAATTTTGTGCCGCGGATGCCACTGGCCCGTTGACCTTTGTCCGTTCCAAATTCGACGCCATCACTTGTATTGACGCAATCAACCATTTTCCTGAGCGGCCACGCATCCTTGCGGAGTGGAGCCGGCTGCTGAAGCCCGGAGGGCGTTTGTTGTTTACGGATCCGGTCACCCTCACAGGGCCTCTGACGAATGCAGAAGCGGCAGTGAGGAGCGCGGCAGGGTTCTATCTTTTCGTCCCACCCGGCTATGATGAACGCGTCATTGCGCAGTGCGGATTGCAGTTGTTGGTTTGCGAAAACGTAACCGCGAACATGGCCATGGTGGCCGAAGCGAGACGCAATGCCCGAGAACTGAGAAGATTTGATCTGTGCGACATCGAAGGCAGCCCGGCATACGAGCGCCAGCAGGAGTTTCTTGCCGTTGCCGCTCGTCTCGCCAACGAAGGTCGTCTCTCTCGCTTCCTGTACGTTTCCAAGAACCTTGACTGAAGTGTTCAAAGACGAGTGGCGAGCTGGACGACTAATATGAACACTCAGCCGACGACGACCATAAGGAACAGCCACGTGAGCGATCTCGACCATCGCCCAGACGGAAAGTCTACCGACTGCTTGCCTTTGCTTTTCTCCTCTACGTCGTTAACTACATCGACCGCGTTAGCGCCATTTTTCGGAAAGGACGCTCTCAAGGCTGGTAGCGGTAGTTACACGATAGCCGTCGCGATACTCGGGTGCATCCAGATTATTTGCACCGATTGGTAAATAACCTCGGGTTGCGTGTTCACATTCGAGAGGCAGCGTCGTAAATGCATCGCAGCGGCGCTACTGGAAATGGTTCATCAAGACGACGTTGCTTTTTACCTTGCGTCTGGTAAGAAGTAACTTTTTCCCATTCGTTGACCACCGAAAAGTGGAAATTTCAAGGCCCGGCTTGAAGTTTGTTATCCGCCGGGGGTTGCCCCCTTCGAGCGGTTGTTCCCAGATGTTCGCGTCGCCAACGTATGTGTACTGGATGCCTTTGCCATTCGGCGACCACTGCCAATCTGCTGCGCTCCATGGTTGCTGGAGGATCTTTGCCGGCGGGCCCCCAGTCAACGGAACAACCACAATCTCCCGCTCTGGCACCTTCTGTGTCGATGTGGAGGGTTCGTCGCGAGAGTAAGCGAGCCATTTGCCATCCCGTGAGACCCGGAGAACCGTCCACGACGTAAGTCGAGAAAAATCCTGGCTCAAACTCGGTATTTTGGCAACTAACACTCGGTCACCACCTTCAATGGGCGCTTTCCAAACCTTCGCGTCCCAAGAGTAGAAGATAGACTCACCGTCGGGTGTGCAGGCGGCACCACTCGAATTGCTGTAATTGCGATCCAATTCGTCATAGACCTCGGCCAGTCTTGTGGGGTTTGCACCATCGACGTCAGCACGCCAAAGTTCAGTTTTATCCTCACGCCTCTCAGCAAACACTACATACCGGTCTCCGCAGGCGTCCACCCACTCGACATTGGTCCGGTCGGGAATAAACGGTACCGGATCACTGCCTTTCGCGTCCGTTACCCAAAGTTCACCTCGGTTGAGACCGAGAGCAATCACCTTTCCGTGGGGTAACCAGGCAGCCGCTATCATCGGTGGATCGTCCGAGGTTATTGGTTGCGCCTTCACTGCGTCCCCGCCAGGGGCGATCCAGACGCTTGACACAACAGTGGTCTGAATTGCTGCTAAGGTACTGCTCTCTCGCGCCAAGTCAATTGACCCGTAGTCCAGAAGGTCATTTGTGAACGCCTGGATTTGGCCTTGCGGGTAGGAAATCCTCCACAGTTGTGTGGCCCGGTTCGTACCGTTGCTTTGCATGGGAACAATAAGGGAGCGACCGTCGGGCACCCATACGGGTGTTTCCAGAAGGGTGTTCGTAGAGTAGCCTTCGCGCGTGCTACCGTCCGCGACTGAAATGAATTCAAGTTTGCCTTGCAAGGATGGCAACAAATAGGTCAGATTTGCTGCGATGGTCTTCCCATCGGGCGACCAGGCCACCCCATTGCTTCCCGGGGACCATGCCGGTCGGGTGGCTAAAAGCCGCTCGTCGGTTCCGTCCGCATTGGCGATGCGAATCTCCACTCTGTTCGGGACTTGCGATACTACCCCGCGCACGAACACGAACCGGCGGCCGTCCGGAGAAAAGCTGACAGGACTATCTATGTCCCGGACCAATTTGCGGGGTTTGCCACCGAGTAGTGGCATCACGTAGAGAGATTTATAGGAAAAATTGTTCGTATCGGATTGGAGGAAGTAAAGATAGTTGCCGTCGGGAGAAATAGTTATTCCCGGATAATAGACACCATCTCCTTGGGCAAGTATTTGGACGTCGCTTCGAGTCCACACCTGCCGCATCGAGAGACCCAGCTTTCGATCATCAGCGTAAACCACGTAACGCCCATCGAGTGAGATGGCGACTCCAATCTGACGCGACACTCCGTTGTCGGTGACCTTGGTAACCTGCATGTCCTGTACATTGAGTTCCTTTGAGTGCCCACTCCACTGACGGAGGGCAAGGCCGATCGAAAACAATGCCACAATCAGCCCTCCGACAGTCACGGCAATCAGTCGCCCATGACGCCGTACTCCCGCTGTCCATACCGGAGCTGAGCTCGGGGCGGTCACGGGCTCAGATGCTGCAGCGGCTTGCGGTCTCCTGGGGCCGATGTCGCGCTTCAAGCGTTTGAGTTCGGCGCACATCTCTGCCGCACTCTGGTACCGCAGGTCGCGGTCCTTCTCCAGTGCCGTGCAGACGATGTCATCAAACTTCGCCGGCAGCAACGGGTTTATCTCCGTCGGCGCAGATGCGTCCTTATTCAGAACGGCTTCGAGGACAATGCCCGCTGTTTCGCCCCAAAACGGAAGTCTGCCAGTGGCCATCTGATACAACACGACGCCGAATGAGAACAAGTCGCTACGGGCATCGAGTCTCTTGCCTCGTACCTGCTCCGGCGACATGTAAGCGACCGTACCAGAGGGATTTGCGAAATGAGCCTTCGATGCCGGCACCGTTGTTGCTTCCACTCCTTGCAGCGACGGTTGGCGCTGCGCCTGCAAGGTTGCAAGGCCGAAGTCGAGAATTTTGGCGTGCCCAAGGGACGTGATGAAGATGTTGGCCGGCTTAATGTCCCGGTGGATGATACCTTTGGAGTGAGCTGCCTCCAAAGCCTCGGCCATCTCAATCGCGAAGTTGAGAAGTTCGTCCAGTTCAACCCGATGTCGGATCAGGTACTGGTCGAGCGGTTCGCCTTCCAGCAACTCCATCGCGATGAAGGCCTGGCCTTCGGCTTCGCCGGTTTCGTAAATGGTACAAATGTTGGGATGATTCAGGGTTGAGGCGGTGCGTGCCTCCTGCTTAAATCGCTGCAGTGTGCGCGGATCCCGGGAGACACCGTCAGGAAGAAATTTCAGAGCGACGTTGCGGCCTAGAATTACATCCTCGGCCTTGTATACGACGCCCATACCGCCGGAGCCGATCTGCTGCAAAACCCCGGTAGTGCGAAACTACTTCCACAACCACTCCCGGCCCCTCGATTATACGTCCGTTAGATCGGGGCCCGAGATTCATGTTCACTGATTGGACCGTCGAGCTATTCAAAAAGTGACCTGCGCCTTCATTGGCATTCAGCGGCCGTCCATCATAAGTCCTTAATTATCAAATGACTACGAAATAATTCTCTATTCGCGAATCGCGAATATAGAATACATACATGCCTTTAAAGCCGCAGGACGTAATGGTCGTTCTGAAACTGTGCAGCTATCAACGGAAGCGGCCGCCGATGTCCATCATCGCGGCAGATCTCAACATGAGCCCGTCTGAGATTCATGCTGCTATCAAGCGTCTTCAGCAAGCTCGGCTCTTGCACGGTCCGGAGTTGGAAGACAAACCGAATCTCTCAGCTCTCGAGGAATTTCTGCTGCATGGCGTTAAGTATGCTTTCCCGGCTGTGCACGGCGAGGTGACGCGCGGATTGCCGACGTCGTTCGCCGCCCCCCCGCTTAATAAGGAGATTGCGCTAAGCGATGAGCTCCCTCCCGTATGGCCCTGGCGGGACGGTGAGACCCGCGGGATCGCTCTCGAACCTTTATATAAGACCGCCCCCGCCGCAGCCCTCCGCGATCCGGTTCTCTACCAGTCACTCGCCTTGGTCGACGCAATCCGGGATGGGCGCGTGCGCGAGCGGAAAATGGCAGAGAGACACCTAATAAATAGGTTACGCACAGGAAATGTCAAAGCACAATCTCGATCTGCTCATTGAGGCGGCTCGTCTCCTCAAGCCACTGCTAGGTGAACTGGTTTTTGTCGGAGGAAGCACGACAGCCCTGCTCATCACCGACAAAGCGGCAGCAGATGTCCGCCCCACCTACGATGTGGATGCGATCGCAGAGATTAGTTCATACGCCGAGTATGCAGATTTTTCGGAACGACTCCGCAAATGAGGTTTTACTGAGGACGCCGGTGAAGGAGCTCCGATTTGCCGATGGCGCCAGAAAAAAACGATCTTGGACGTCATGCCGCTCGACGAGAAGATCCTCGGATTTTCCAACCGCTGGTACAGGCCGGCTATGGACACCGTCTGTGGTACATGAGTTGAAACCTGACCTTCGGGTACGAGTAGTCACGGGAGTCTTTTTCTGTGCGACGAAGTTCGAGGCATTCGCTGGCCGAGGTAGGGGTGATTATCAATCGAGTCATGATCTTGAGGATTTAATTGCCGTGGTGGATGGACGTGCGGAACTAGTCAAAGAAATCCTCGCTGGGCCGGAGGATGTTCGTGCTTACATCGCGTCAGAAATCACGAAACTGCTCGCGACGCAAGCATTTGCAGACGCATTGCCTGGTTATCTCCTGCCTGATCAGGCAAGCCAGGCTCGCGTCTCGATATTGCTGGAGCGGTTGAAAAAGATTGCGGCTATTTAGTTGGAGTAATGTGTCGAGATTTTAAGCACACTTTGCTGGGCCGCAGCGTTTCTGGCGAGTTGGTCCCATTCCACCTTCCGAATTTTTCGTGATTGCAACTTGATCGGCCGCTGGCTTCGTTAACGTTTCGTATCGCAGAAGTTTCATCCGCCGTTTAATCGCCGCACACTTAGGAAGGTGAAATCTACTGACGCAGCCTGGCCTTCGCATGGAAGGCGTGAACACGTTTTGACCTTGGTGTTTTCGCACTTTAGCGATTTATCATCAGTTATGCTCTAAGGGTATACTCTTCACGTCGCGTCCTCTGACAAAGAGGTGACAGTTCCATGCAGTATCTCTGTGCTTTTTTAGTGTCAATTCTGCTTAATTCTGTGGTCCACGCTCAGGATAAACGCGAGCCCATTCGGGTTTGCGTCTCCATGCTCAAGAACAGTTCGAGAGAGATCGTCAACCCGACATGGCAGCGGAACGAACTGATTAAGGCTTTCGAACGAGTCAACAAGAGCAAGGATGTCAAGAAAGGAAAGGTTGTAGCGATACAGGCAATACCACTCGAATCAACCGATGAGCCCGACACTGATGTGCGCGACAAAGAGTGCGCGTTCGTTCTCCATACTAACCTGATCGAGGTACTGCGGGCTGGCCAACCCAAAATCAGCGTACCCCCACCAGGCGCAATCGAGGTAGGCACTGGTCTGGGTGATCCTCGCGCATATCCTGCCGACTACCGCACTGCCACGGTCGAGTACCAGATAATGCGCGCCGGAAACCCAGAACCTTTTGCCTCGAACCTGGTAAGCGGGGATGGTCAACTGTCAGAGGAGACGCTCGTTTCCCAGCTTATGGACCAGGTCGCCAATCGCGTTGCCGGTGAATTTCGAAAGCCCCATACCCAAACGCCGCAGTAGGCGAGATGCAATCTCTCTTTCCAGTCGCAGTCATGCCCATTTGCCTAACTCTCGAAATGGGTCAGCACGATCGGTATCCCGGGTCACAACGAAGCAAGAAAAGAGGTCCCATGCGAACCACCTGTTTGCAGAGAGTTACGGCCTTTTTCTGGAAGCGTTAACGTGTTTTGACCTGTGGTCATTCGTGCTATGCGCCGCGCTACGCACCCTTGTGGGTAGTTTTCCGCCCCGCCATCTTGCCTTTACCACCCGCTCTTTCGGGAAAAATGAGTGAGAGCGCGACCGAGCACGGACGGAAGGCGAGCCGGCCCAGGGCGGACGCGGTCAGGTCGGGCACGGGCACGAATCTTGTGGGTTACAGCTCCACTCGAAGCCATCGATGACCGAGGTCGGAGCCGCGCTACTCGTAGTAACTTATAGGGCGCGATTTATTCGGTGAAACGGTTAATGAACATGCATAGCGGGAAAAGCGCGTCAAAGGGCGAAGTGTGTTGGTTGAAGACCCACTGCGGCAATGCTTGTTTACCTGGTCGCGGACACAGAGTTGGTCTTTGCTTGCGCCGCCCACTCGCGATCGAAGCGCACGCGGTCATAGAACGACTTTTGCGTGCCCACGCCGGTGGTAGACAGGCCGGCATAGAGATTGGCGCGCTGCACCGCTTCAAGTTCCGGAACACCCTCGGCGAGAAATACGGCGAAGCTACCGATGAATGCGTCTCCGGCACCCGTGCTGTCGATGGTCTTAACGGAAAAGGCGGGAATGTGCTCGCGACCTACTGCGCCCGCCACGAGTGATCCATTGGCACCTAGCGTGACAATCACCCGCTCAATATTGCCAGCCAGCAGTTTCTCGGCGCACTTCTTCGCGTCTTCAAGGTCACGCACCGGCATGCCGGTGATGGTTTCTGCCTCGCTTTCGTTGGGGACGAAGTAGTCGAGGCCAGAGAGGGCCCGCAATTCAACAGGTTGACCGGGAGCGGGGTTCACGATGCAGCGGACCCCATGCTTCTTGGCAAAGGCGACCGTGTAGTATACGGTCTCCAGCGGGATTTCGAATTGCAGGACGATGCAGTCAGCTTTCTTCAGGGTTTCCGCAGCAGCTTCGACATCGGCTGGCTTGACGGCATCGTTGGCACCTTTCACCACCAGGATGCGGTTCTGTCCCTGCGGATCAACAAAAATGGGCGCAACCCCGCTGGACAGTCCTTCCACCGTCTTCACATGGGTTGTATCTATCCCCAGCTTCTTGAAGTTCTCAAGGGTAGCGGGGCCGAACAGATCGCTTCCGACGCGCGCAACCATGAAAACCTCAGCGCCGCAGAGCCGGGCAGCCACCGCCTGATTAGCGCCCTTTCCGCCGAATCCGAGGTCAAACTTGTGAGCGAAGATGGTTTCACCGGGCTTGGGGAACTGGTCGGTGAAGGTCGTGAGATCGACGTTGGCACTGCCTACCACGGCGATTCTAGGATGCTTCGGCATAAATATTCCCCGTGAAACAAAGGAAGGGCGAGTCTAGCCAGCGGACTTGATGCTGTCAACGATCGGTTCCATCGTTCCAGTCATTTGACCTGTTCACTCTCCATAGGGAACCCAGATGTTCTTCACCTGGATCGCGTGCTGTAGGAACCATCGCCCTTCGCCTTGCTTGGCATCGAACCAATCGATGGTGCGGCCCTCGTTCGTGAATACCTGCTTCAGGTTTCCGACGGAGCCGGCTTTCGCGGCCACCGCACTGGCTACATCGGCGAAACACCAGATCGCGTCCACGTCGTCGTGTTCGGCGAGCGTTTTAAGAAGCTGGGACGTGTAGCCTGTCACGAGATTCACGGCTCCGCCAGGCAAATCGCTGGTATCGAAGATCTGATATAGATCGCCTGTGATAAGCGGATAAGTTTCACAGGGGACCACGACTGCCGTATTGCCCATAGCAAGCACCGGCAGCGCAAGAGAAAGAAGACCCAAAAGCGGGACCTCGTTAGGACAAATAATGCCAACGGTGCCGATGGGCTCGTGCATGGCATTGGCAATCATGCGCAAGGGCGGGTTGTGAACCGCGCCATCGAACTTGTCAGCCCAGGCGGCGTAAGCGAAGCTGCGCTCGATGCTCAGTTGTACTTCCTTTTTTGCCTGCCGTCGGCCGACTGCGCGCTCCAGGCGAACCATGATTTCCGAGGCGCGGAGTGAGAGATTCTCGGCCACGTAGTAAAGAACTTGCGCGCGAGTGTGTGCCGTAGCTTTGCTCCAGGCGCTCGCTTTTCGCGCCGCCTCAACCGCATTGCGAATATCTTTACGGTTGCCAAGAGGCGCTTCGCCCAGCAGTTCGCCATTTGTGCCGTAAACCTCGAAGCTGTATCCGGAATCGGGCCTCGCTTGTTTCCCGCCAATGTAGAGCTTCACCGTGCGATCAATTCCGGGACCAAGCTCATGAGCATTTTCCTTAGAAGCGGTGTGCCGTGTCGAAGTGCGCCCTGCCGGGGCGTTCTTGAACCACGTGGGCTCGAGATACTCGACGAGACCTTCGCGGCCGCCCTCGCGTCCGAATCCACTCTCGCGATAGCCACCGAATCCCGAGGAGGCGTCGAACAGGTTTGTACT
>Ga0126370_10001016_pt1 | contig 12511 bp, 12 predicted proteins | sample PanSoiMetaPlot_3_FD_92586 | JGI IMG/M metagenome (GOLD analysis project Ga0126370, IMG submission 92586) | Tropical forest soil microbial communities from Panama - MetaG Plot_3 | ecosystem: Environmental > Terrestrial > Soil > Tropical forest > Bulk soil | place: Panama | collected 2016-02-17 | reverse complement strand
GCGAGCAACTCGAACAGCAATTTGGGCCTGATACGCGGAATGGATTGAGGATTTGGGGGAAACGCGGAAGCTGGTATTGGCGAGCAAGCTGGATGCTGACCGCAAGCGACAACTGCTGCTCTCGGTGGCCAGCCGTGATGCCCTGGAAGCAGCTCTGGCCGCCGCCGAACCCACCCCGGGGCAGGTGGCATGAAGGGCAAGGTCTATCTCGTAGGTGCCGGACCCGGCGATCCCGAATTACTCACCCTGAAAGCGGCGCGGCTTCTGCGCAGTGCCGATGCCGTGCTTCACGACGACCTCGTACCGGGGCAAATCCTGAAGATGATTTCTCCTGGCGCGATGGTCACCAATGTCGGCAAACGGTGCGGGCGCAGGTCCATCCGGCAGGAAGAAATCAACTTCCTGATGATCACGCTGGCGTCGGCCAACCTTAAGGTGGTTCGCCTTAAAGGCGGCGATCCACTAATCTTCGGACGCGGCGGTGAAGAGATAGAAGCGCTGCGCGCCGCCAAGATCGCATACGAGATTGTGCCTGGCATCACTTCGGCACTCGGAGCGGCGGCATCCGCCGAAATCCCACTTACTGACCGTCGCGCGTCCTCGGCAGTCGTCTTCCTTACCGCCCATCTGGCTGGTTACAAAGATGAGACTGACTGGAGTCTGCTGGCCACCAGCGGGGCAACGCTTGTCCTGTATATGCCGGGGAGTAACTATCGGGCGATCAGACGCAGGCTCACCTTTGCCGGCCTGAGTCCTGACACTCCCTGCGCAATTGTTTCGCGGGCAACCACAGCCGAGCAGCAGATTCACCGGACAACGATTCAGGAGCTCGAGTGCACGCCGCGCCTTCCTGCTCCGACCCTCCTGATCGTAGGAAAGGTAATCCGCCTGGGCACTCGAGCAGCGGAAATATTGGGCAGTCAATTGGAGAGGATGTTCGACCACGTGTCAGAACCAAAGCCGCGGGCAGACGCGACCGTTGCCCCGTGAACCAGGAGCAAGTTGTGAGAGAACAGATCGTCGAATTGCAAGCCGTTGCCGAGGACTGGAGTCCCGAGCAGGTGATGGGCTGGGCTTTCAGAAGCTTCGGAAACCGGGTGGCGATATCCTCGGCTTTCGGCGCAGAAGGCATGGCGGTGATAGACATCGCCTCCCGTATCTCGAAAGAATTCCGCGTGTTCACCGTGGATACCGAATTTCTGTTTCCCGAGACCTACAACTTGATGGAGAAGATTGAGAGCCGATACGGGATCACCATTGAGCGTGCCTATCCGCTGCTCATGCCGGAGGTGCAGGAGCGACTTCACGGCGCCGCTCTATGGACGCGCGATCCAGATCAGTGCTGCAACTTGCGCAAGGTGGAGCCCTTGCGCCGGAAACTGCGCGAATTAGAAGCCTGGATCACCAGCATTCGCCGTGAACAGACTATAAGCCGCGCTCGAGCTCAGAAGCTCGAGTGGGATGCCAAATTCGACCTGGTGAAAATTAATCCGATCGCGCACTGGACTTCAAAGCAGGTGTGGCGCTACATTCACGACCACCACGTTCCCTATAATCCGCTGCACGACCGGAGCTTCCCCAGTATCGGATGCACACACTGTACCCGCGCGGTGGGGCCTGGGGAAGACGCGCGGGCCGGCCGCTGGCCTGGCTTCGCCAAAACCGAGTGCGGCCTTCACGCGATCGAGCCGGCACCGGCGTCTCCCGAAGTGGAGCTATGAAACAGGGTCTTGCTTAGCGAGCTAACGAGTCCCTGCCGGAAGAGGCTGCTCTCATTCGACTTCGTCTCTTGTCCGCAAGACGAATTCGATATTGCGCTCACGATTGAGAAGAACTGTCTGGTTGAGATCGATCCGCTCGAGCGCAAACAGCTTCTCTTCGCCGTCGGCGGAAACACAGTGCATTTGTTCGCCTTGAACCCAGTAATCTCGTGCGAGGAAAGCGGTGCCACCTCTAAAAACAATCAGGGTCAGCGGGTCGCGCTCGTCATTCGGGCTGGGGCGGAACGATACGGTGGTGGAATGAGGCGACGGCACCATCCTGGCCTGGTAGTTATCCAGAGCAGGCCGGTATACCCCATCGGACGTACCGCGATAGCTGCCGGTCTGGGCCCACGGTGGAGCAGGTACGGTCACCCTGGCCACCGGCGGCAGTTCGAGTTGAATATCCTCCATCAGCCGCAGGGAGATTCGCGTTTCGCCCTTCAGTGCAGGATAAGGCCCACGCGCCGGCAGCGTCAGAACTTTTATCGGCCACAGGACCGGAATCATCCATTCCACGGCGTCGCGCTTGGGGTGACCGCCGCCATGAATTTTTCCTTCGGGATCGACCTTTAGATGAGGCGCCGAGATTATCTTCGCCGCTATCGGCAAGACCACGCCGTCAGGAAGAACCAGACGATCAAATTCCATGTCCATCCAGCCTTTTCCCACAAAGTGGCCAGGGTTCCTGTAGTCCTGCAGGTGGCCGCCTAGTTCGGCTCCGCGCGGAAAGATGGGATGTCCGAAGGCTGCGAGGGAGCCGAGATGACATAACACCGGATCTCCGACAGCCGCCGTTTTCGACGAGAAGTTGGGCTCACTGAGCGTGCATTGCAGAAGCGTTCCCGCAGGTACGATTTCGTTTCGGGTAGGTTGTGCGAAGCTGGCGGGGACGCAAAGAACGAGGGTCAGCAGCAAAGATATGCGGCGCATGTTGCCTCCTAGATACTTCCGTGCAGCGCGCCCCGTCGTTTGCTTGCGGGAAATGATTGTAGCACGAAAAAAGTGGAAATCAGTTTTTTTTCCGAACCCGGCGTCTGGTTACAACCAGAGGAGCAGGACCGAGCATCCTTAGTAGCTGCATTTGACGCCTTTCTGGCAATTGTTCTTGCCGTTCTGGCCACGAGCGGTTCGGCACGTCGACCGCAAATACAACGATTCGGTCTTCCGGGTCCTCGGTAATCGACATCGCGGCATATGAATCTTGCTGGTCGTCGCTCCGAATATTTAGCGATAAACCGTCGCGCATCATCGCGACCTACGCCGGGTATCACCCGCGGGCAATACTTAACGAGATCGGTTAGGAAAAAATAGGGACCGACATTCCACGCCGCAACTGATGAATTGGGGACGCTCGGATTCGAACCAGGCTCAATCGTCGAACGAGGACAGATAATTCCAGCGCTCGTTCGGCTTCTGTTTTCTCGACTCCGCTGATTGCTGAGTGTCAAGTATGTGCACGAATACCCCTGTCGCTCGCCACAAGAATGTCTCTAGGCGCAACCAGAACAATCTTCCCCATCCGATTGCTGCGTCCTGAGCGAGCGGCTGTTAATCCGAGAAGCAGTACCGCCGCCCTGGTCCCGTCAGAATCCTCGCCGAGCAGACCTGGGCCGTACGCAAAGAGCGCGCCAAGCACGGCCAAGGCGGCGGACAGCAGGTGCTGACTCACGGCACCTCTTTACTTTGTGCGATCGGTATCCACGACCTTTGGGATTGCCGCCGTAGTGGTCATGGGCAGATCATCTCGAAATTGTCCAGCCATAACGCGGTTATCCAAAATCACCTTCCAGCGACCGCAGTCAGCAATCGGAGTCCACTCACCGCCCATCCGCATCTAATTAACTGAAAGGTTAAATGTGAGGATGACATGATGTGGAGGTTGATTCGGAAAAATCCAATGGTAGCGGCGTTGGTAGCCGCGGCGGCTTTAATGATGCCGGCCTGGGGATCGACCACAGAGCCCCGTATAGCAGTACCGGGGACGCTAAATTATGTGGAAGGGCAGGCCTCGATCGGCAGCCAGGCGGTGGACTCGCAATCGATTGGCACTGAGTTGCAATCGGGACAGAGTCTGACAACTCAAAAAGGAAAGGCAGAATTTCTATTGACGCCTGGAGTTTTTGTGCGCCTAGGTGATGATAGCTCGGCCCAAATGATTTCCCCCGACCTGACGAATACACGACTGGCGCTGACCCAAGGAGAGGCGATGATTGAGGTCGACCAGATCCACCCGGAGAATGACATTCGGATCGACGAGGCTGGAACCAGCACACGCTTCTTAAAAACTGGCCTATACGATTTCGATGCTGCACACGACGAGGTCCGCGTATTCGATGGCAAGGCTCTGGTGCTGGCCGCAGATCGGAAGATTGAGGTGAAAGGTGGACACGAACTGGAACTCAACGCGATGGACAATCTGAAAGTAAGAGGTTTCGACAAAAAGCACTACGTCAACAGGAACGATCTATACCGCTGGAGCAGTCTGCGGTCCTCGTATCTGGCCAATGCCAACGCGAACACGGCTCAGATTTACGTCGCCGATGGCTGGTATGGTCCTGGATGGATTGGCGCAGGCTGGTACTGGTCGCCGTGGTTCGGCGCTTACACCTTCATTCCGGGGGATGGATTCCTCTATAGCCCGTTCGGCTGGGGCTTCTATTCACCTCTGTGGGTCGATCGTGCTCCACTCTACGGATACGGAAACTACTATCACCATTTCGCGGGCTCTCTTCCCAGTCCGGTCGGCCGGGTCGGCCCCAAGACCGGCCCTGTTTACGGTCCTGGATTTCACGGCGGCGCTGTTCGCTCCTTTGACGGCGGTTTGTCGTCAGGCGGAGAACTTCACGCGAATCGAGCGCCGGGGCGGGCTTCCGGTCCATTTGTTTCCCCAGGTGGGCACATGGGCGGTTTCCATGCCGGTGGAATAGGTGGAGGGTTCCGCCGATAAAATCGCAGGCGCGGCGGGCGGGACTAATCGGGCTTGGTAAGCCTCGCGATGATCTTCGCTTCGCGAGGAAACTGCTCGACTAGGTCCCGTCGCCTTGCCACCTGAAAATCGCGGAAAGAGAATCCCGGAGCGACGGTGCATCCCACGAAGCAGTACTCGGTGCCACGATTTGGGTAGGCGCCAAACCAGGTGCCAGTCTTTACCACATGCTGTACCCGCTGTCCATTGTGGAGATCCGGGCCAAGAATGACGTGTTCGGTTGATCTGTCTGGTCTTAACTCGACAATTGTCAGCGGTCCACCCAAGTAAAAATGCCAAACCTCATCGGATGCCAACCGGTGCAACCGAGACGTTGCGCTTGACGGAAGCAGGTAGTGAATAGCTGTGCTGTAGTGCCGGTCTCCGCCGTAGCGTGAGGGAAGACAGGCGCCTGGAATCGATTCCTCCGATCGGTAGGTCTCGCGGAAGTATCCGCCCTCCGGGTGCGGCCTTAGATCATGAATCCGTATTAACTCCTCGGCGGTTAATTTTGATTTCACGACTCCTCCCGCACTATCTCCATCCCGGCGATGGCCGCCATGATTCACACCTTCAATTGATCACTACACGCGCATGATCGATGTGAAAGGATCAGCTACTCGAGTCCCTGCCGCTATCGCAGGTCAGGCACTCACAATACCAGCGCGAGGCCGGCGGCAGCTATCCTCGTCCATAGCGACCCACCGAGTGATACAAGAAGTTAAGGCATTCCTCCCTGCGATTCTGCGTGCGGAGAGCCACACTCAGCGAGATGCGATGACCAGCGCCATGGTGCCGGACGACCCGCTCGCCGCGCCCAGCAAGCGTTTCCGGCGACCAGCGAATTCCGTCAGGCGATCGGCCGTCGATTCCGCGAGGGGTCCCGGTCGAGACAACGAGCAGGCGTCCCCGTCGCGCATGGTCTTGTAAAGGATGTATCCTGTTTTGAACTACTTGCGATCCGGAGTGACGTCTTATGGCGAATCAGATTTTTACACCCGTGTCATGTTTGATCCTATAAACTGAATGGGTAATTCTTTTACCGGTTTATGGAGGTGTCGGTTGCAAGCAGCCAGTTCATTCGAGAAAGTGGTCGAGGCTCTAGGCCTGACTCCCGAACAGTACATATCGTCCGTGGCGTTGAAAGAATGGGTACGCAGTAATAAAGATGAAAAGTATGTTCCTCCCGACTTGCTCAAAGCGTGGGGTTTTACCGTGGACGAGGCAGCGTGAGCATGTACTCTGAAAACGCTGCCCAGGGTGCCATACTATTGCCGTATTCTCATCCCTGATTTCTCTTCGATGGTTCATCCGTGGCATGACGTCACTGCCGGCGGAAGGTTGCCGGAAGAATTCAACACCATCATCGAAATTCCGTTCGGCTCCAGTATCAAATACGAACTGGATAAGACCAGCGGTCTGATCAAGCTCGACCGTGTTCTTTATTCGGCGGTGTACTACCCGGCGAATTACGGATTCATTCCCCAAACTTACGCCGAGGACGACGATCCACTGGATGTGCTGGTGCTTTGCCAGGAACCGGTGGTTCCGCTAACGATAATGCACGCTCGCGCCATTGGGCTCATGACCATGATTGATTCGGGCAAACGGGACCACAAGATCATTGCCGTGGCCACCGAAGACCCGGAGTTCAACAGTTATCGCGAGGCCGGCGAGATGCCACCTCATCGTCTGCTGATGTTGCGAAGATTCTTTCAGGATTACAAGCAGCTCGAGGGAAAGGCGGTCGAGGTGGATGAAATCAAACCTGCGGCTCAGGCGCATCCGGTCATCATGGATGCTCATCGCCGCTACAGGGAACAGCTTCGCGCCGATTCCGTGACTGAGGCGGCAAGGAATTCAAATCGCGCGTCTGGATTTTCGAGAGAACGTTCAGGTTGATTTTCGATGCCAGGGGACCGGCCCGCTGGTTCCAGGTTGCGCTCCGGTTTCGCTCGGCCGGTTCGATTCTGCCGCGTCTGGAATGCCTCTGCAGACCTTCCGAGTCTAGGGGAGTATGACTCTTCCACCATCTGTGCCCAGTCGTGATCGCCTATCAGGCGCGGACATTTTCGCCGCAACATCGCTGTCCTCTACAAGCGCTCCGTGCCGGCGTCGGCAGCTTAGGGGTGCACGCGGTTGGCTAACTTTTCGGCCTGCTATTGTTGGGCGGTTCCCTTCACGATCAGTCCTATTGGAATCTCCTCTCCCGAGGCAGGAACTTTCACGCTAAAAATCCAGTGGTCCTGATCATCGTGGCTGAGACCGGGTGTCGTACTGTCGGCTTCGACCAGGCTGAGGGGCCCCGGGTGATTCGTACCCGTCGCTCTTCGACTGAGGTTCACCAGTTCCTCAAACTTGAATTGCGCGCTGGGGTCAGGATCTGAGGCGGGAGGTACCAGCAAAACAAAATCGCGGTTGGGAGAGACGCCCAAGTGGTTTCCGTCATTGGGGACAAGTTCATAGCGTAGGGTGTAGAAACCTGCCTTGATCGGCTGACCGCGAAAATCGGTGGTGGGCTTGAGAAACCAGATCACGCCGACCAAGGTGGACGGAGTGATCTCGGGAAAGAGCACGCCTTCCGCTTCTTTTGCACCGCTACTGGGAAGGCTTTTGCGAAGCCAGAGATTGCAGGCAGTGCTGCCGTCGTCCAGGGTTAACTGATATCCCTTTGTGTCGAGCACATTCCACACGGCGGTGGCCACCGGAGAATCGCCAGGACGATCGATTCGCTCGACTTTCCGGTTAGCGGCAACCGCGTGAGTCAGACATGCAATGAAAACGGCGGCAATAGCGATAGAGTTGCGCATGGAGAAAGGCAAAAGCAAAAATAAACCTTTGCGCAGGCTTCCATCGCGCTGCGCAGGGTCCCGCTAGAATTCACCGCGATCAGCGAACAAAGCTTCCGACGAAGGCACTGCGCTTGCCATGCAGATCCCAGGACACTCCTAGTCCCGGGCCCTGATATTCATCGGTGACTGCGACCGCGGGCATGGCATGGGCCACGTTGGTCAGCGGCGGGTAGTAAGTGACTTCATTCCCGCAGAGGTGATCCTGGTCCCCGAGGGAGCGCGTCTTCACGGTAGCAAATTGGCCGGCCCGAAGCAGTGCAAATCCATGGCGCTCATGACTTACTTCCAATTCGACAGGAGCCTCGATGACCCGGTCCACATTCTTGAGCAATTCGCCGCCCATCTGGTGAGCGAAATCCTCTAACGCCGCGCGCTGGCGATCGTTGGCCTGATCATCCACCAGTATGACTGCTTGCGCAGGGTACGGATTCGCGTAAGGGTCGCCAAGGGTTGCCCTCGCCCGTACAGCAGCAGCAACCGATAATCCATCCAGAGACACACCATTCCACCTGCCGTTTTGAATATGCCACCCTAGAATTGCTTCATTGCCTACCAGGTTAACTTCTCCATTGGCGAAGCATTGACCGGTGTATACGTCGGCGCTGCGGCTCTCGATGTAATCCCCCCGAATCTGCTCGGCCAAAAGGCTTAACGAGCAGCCGACGACCACGGCACAGGTAAGTACAGCCAGGCGGTATCGCATACAGACACTCCTCACCAGCAGGTCTCTTTCTATTCTACGAGAAATCACCGCCAAATGTGACAAGGTAAATATCGGAACTATTCAGGCAACCGCTCCGTAACATTAAACCGGGTTGGAGTGGGTTTCCCTGTGCTTGCGTTGACTCCGAACCTCCGCACCACCTACCATCAGGAGCAACCCTCCCCAAGGACTGCGCCATGATCGGTCAGATTGTCGCCCATTACCGAATCCTCCACCAACTGGGCGGAGGAGGCATGGGAGTCGTCTACGAAGCCGAAGACCTAAATCTGGGTCGGCATGTGGCGCTTAAATTCCTACCCCCCGAGCTCGAGCAGGATGCGCAGGCGCTGGAGCGATTTCAGCGCGAGGCGCGCTCGGCATCGGCTTTGAATCACCCGAGCATTTGCACTATTTATGAAATCGGGCAGGATGCCGGCCGTCACTTTATCGCCATGGAACTGCTGGAGGGGGAAACTCTTAAAGCTCGCGTCGCCAAGCAGCCTCCACTTGAGATCGAGCAGGTGCTCTCGCTGGGTATTGAAATTGCAGACGCGTTGGATGCCGCCCATGCTAAGGGCATCGTGCATCGCGACATCAAGCCTGCCAACATCTTTGTCATCGCGCGCATGCAGGCGAAGATCCTCGATTTTGGACTGGCGAAAGTTGCAGCAAAAACCACAGCCAATGTGGGACAAAGCGCGACTGTGGGATCATCCGGGACAGAGATCACTCTGACCAATCCCGGCAGCACAGTCGGGACCGTAGGCTATATGTCGCCCGAGCAATCGCGCGGCAAACATCTGGATGCACGCACAGATCTTTTTTCGTTCGGCGCAGTCCTGTATGAGATGGCAACCGGCACGCCGCCCTTTCGCGGAGAAACCACGGCCGTCATCTTCGACGCGATTCTCAACCGCGCCCCCGTTTCTCCCGTGCGTCTGAACCCCGAGATTCCTCCTAAACTGGAAGAAATCATTGGCAAACTCCTAGAAAAGGATCGCGACCTCAGATATCAGAGTGCCGCCGAGGTGCGGGCCGACCTGAAGCGTCTCAAGCGGGATACTGCCTCAACGCAAATCCCGCTGGGGGTGATAACCGCGACCCCAACGCCTCGCCCGAATGCACGTACAAAGAGGCATTTACTGCGTTATGCCAGTATCGCTCTGGCGCTGGTTGGGGCGGCGGCCGTCACCGCGCTCGTGACAGCACGGCATGGACGTGCCATGACCGAACGCGATGTCATCCTGGTCACCGATTTCGTAAACACTACGGCCGACCCGGTATTCGACGGCACTCTGAAGAAGGCGCTGGCGGTCGACCTCGAACAATCGCCTTACCTTAACGTTTTTCCCGAAAAAAGAGTGCAGCAGACACTCAAGTACATGGGTCGTTCACCGGATGAGCGTGTAACCAGCGAAATTGGCCGCGAAATTTGCCAGCGCAACGGAATCAAGGCGCTGATGACGGGGAATATAGCCCCATTGGGGAGTGAATACGTTGTCACCCTGGACGCCGTAAACGCAGCTACCGGTGACTCGCTGGCCCGTGATCAAGTCGAGGCCAAGAGCAAGGAGCAGGTCCTCGAAGCAGTACAAAAGGCCGCTACCCATGTACGACGAAATCTGGGAGAGTCCTTGACTTCGGTACAAAAATACGACAAGCCATTGTCGGAGGCGACGACCTCGTCGCTCGAGGCGCTCAAGGCTCTCACCCTGGGCGACGTTAAGCATGAAGCTGATCTTGAGCTGGACGCTTTACCCAACTACTTGCGCGCGGTTGAACTCGACCCTAATTTCGCGATGGCTTATGCTCGCTTGGGTGCTGTCTACAGCAACCTTGGCCAGATGGAAGAGTCCGACCAATATCGGCGGAAGGCCTTCGAGCTTCGCGACCGCACCAGTGAGCGCGAGAAGCTGTACATCATGTCGCACTACTATGGCGACTCGGGCCAACTCGACAAAGGCATCACTGCGCTGGAAATGTACCGGCAGACTTACCCGCGCGATCCGATGCCCTACACGAATTTGGCCAGCATTTATCTAACCTTGGGACAGTTTGAAAATGCTCTGGATAACGCGCGCCAAGCGGCGACTGTGGACCCGGGCAGCGTGTCCGCCTTTAGCAACTTGGCTACCTCTTACGCGGGCCTGAACCGGCTGGAGGAAGCCAAGGCGAGTTTGCACGATGGGTTGCAGCGCAACCCTAGGTCTGCGACACTGCACCTGCAATTGGCGACTATCGCCTGGGCACAGACCGACGAAGTCACCATGGAAAAGGAACTCCAGTTGGCCGGCGGTTCAGCGGACGGCACTTTCATGGTTCTTGATTTCCGCGGTCAGTTGGCGGGCGCCCGCGGCCAACTCAAGGCGGCAAGCGATTTTACCCACAAGGGCAAGCAGGCGATGGAGCAGCTGAAGCTCAAGCAAGGTCCTGCCAACGCCCTGACACAGTTATCCGTTCTCGAATCGGTTGCAGGCAAGCGACTCGAGGCCGTCGCCCACGCCAATGAAGCCTTGAAGCTTTCGACCGCCACCGATGTCGAAGGGACGGCGGCCCAGACTTTGGCGTTTAACGGCGAACCAGCTAAGGCCCTGGCATTGGCGGAAGACATCAGCCGTCATCGGCCGAATGACACGATCGTGCAGTTCATCACCGTGCCCGTGATCAAGTCTCTGGTCGAGCTGCAGCGAGGAAATCCCGATAAAGCTATGGACCTGCTGGACACCGCCCCGGTTTACCTCCGCGCCAACCTTGGCCTGCATTACCTGCACGGTATGATTTACCTGAAGTAGGCAAAGGCAATGAGGCGGCGCAGGAGTTCGAGAAGATTATCGCCATGCAAGGCTTTTATGGACCGGATGTGCTGGTGTCGCTGGCCCATCTTGGCCTGGGACGCGCTTATGCGATGCAAAATGACCAGGCTCGTGCCCGCATCGATTACCAGGACTTCTTTGCCATATGGAAGAATGCCGATCCTGACGTCCCCGTCTTAAAGCAAGCCAAAGCCGAGTACGTGAAACTACAGTAGAGGGAAGAGCCCGGAAGAAATACACTGGTTAGGAAAACGTGAGAATCTGCTGGAGGTTATGTTGAAGAACTTTGAGTGTTTAACCGGGCCAGCATGTCACTCCTTGCGCGCGCACTTACAGCCGCTCACCACATCACAGATCCGTCCGCAGTCGTCACAGATATTCGTCTGGATCAATTTGCCCTCAAGCCACGCACGCGGTGGTAGCTCTCCGCTTTCCCTGTTCCAGATCTTGACCATGGGTATGACCTCCGGAATCAGCATTGTGTGTGGTGGAAGTCAAGGTAAATTGATATGCGTCAATATGCAACGTCACTTTGCCAAGTCATCTACCCATTCCCGCCTCGGCATTAATCGCCGACGAGTCTGAGAGCGCGGACAGGCTGAAGTGTGTCTCCTTGCTCACCCTCATCTCGCAAGGCGTGTTCCGACGATTTGATATCCGACTTAGGAATAAACAAGGGACTTCCCGATCTGAAGTTATGCAGCGTGAGTTTTTTCTTAGAGCCCGGGTGTTGATGTCGGGCTACATCGGGTTCGCACCCCAAAATTGTCATCTCCAGCTTGAAGTGGCACAAAAAAGCACCACCAGGCCTGCCCCTTCCCTATGGGTGGAGACCGCGTCTGAACCAGCGATTCAGGCCGCCTGGTGGGATGATTCGAGCAACTCGCGAATCTTTTCGAGTACAACTACAGCTATTCTCTTAGCCTTTCTAGGTCATATCATGCACCCGGGAGTGCCATCTGCCGAGTTCTGGAAATAATGTTACCGCCGAGCAGGAGAAAGCAAGTTTACTGCTGGAAGCGGCTTTGGATACCTCGGGGGAGTGTAGCCCAAGGCGGTTCTTTTTTGGCCTTACGTCCCGACACGGAGGACACTGGAAGCTGCGACATCGGTGCTTATGAACGTCAGAGCGATTAGAGCCTAGCGTTGTTGCTTCGTATCAACTGCGTGTTGTCGTAACGGTGGAGGAAAAAAGCTGTAAAAAATCAACGCTTGAGGTGGCCACACTTTCACGGCAGCTGCGTGTAACCCACGGTGAAGCAGCAGCTTCTCTGACCTTCAACACATAACGTGCCGTGATGAAGAGTCGGAGTAGGGATCATGATCGCTCATAACCCCCTCCACAGATCCGGACGAGCGGAGTTACCGCATCCGGCTCCCACCTTGGGTTAAGACGCCCAAGCGGACGAGAGGAT
>Ga0126370_10001014_pt1 | contig 12516 bp, 11 predicted proteins | sample PanSoiMetaPlot_3_FD_92586 | JGI IMG/M metagenome (GOLD analysis project Ga0126370, IMG submission 92586) | Tropical forest soil microbial communities from Panama - MetaG Plot_3 | ecosystem: Environmental > Terrestrial > Soil > Tropical forest > Bulk soil | place: Panama | collected 2016-02-17 | reverse complement strand
CGGTGAGCAGCCCTGATCGCGAGAGGGCGTTTGCCGCGCGCTGGCGGATTTGCTGCGCCGGATCGCGCGCCAGGATGTCCAGTAGCGTGTCGATGGACTCTTTGTTCCCCAGCATGGCCAGACCTTCCACCGCCCAGAAGCGCGCCTCTTGAGTGCGACTCTGGGTATAAAGCTTGAGCGTGCGAAAGGCTTCCGCAGGCTCGACGCCGCGATTGCCCAGCGCGCCCAGCCTCCATAGCGCCATGTAGCGCTCATTCGAGCCGCTCTGAATCTGGCGCTGCAATTTCTCGGTGCTTTCCGGAGCTTTCACCAGATTGTTAGCCGCCAGATCGATTTCCACTGCAGCCACGCGCACACGCGGGTCATTGGAATTGAGCGCTTCCATCACCAGGTGGAACAAGTGGTCTGAATCCTCCAGATGTCCCCGCCAGGAAGTCAAATTCCGGTGAATCAGGCCTAGAGAAGGGTCGGGCTGCTGAATCGCCAGTTCCAGCAAACGCTCGGCCTGCTGTTGGGGCGCAAGATGGGAGATTTCTTCGGTGTTGATGTCTTTTGCAGCAGGTTGCGCCGTCGGAATCCATTCGGACGCTCCCTCGCCTGCTTCAGCGGCAACCACCGGATGAATTCTTAGCCATTTCGTGAAAGCGCCTTGGAATCGTGCCGCGAAGAAGCCCGCTAGAGTTGAAATAAAGGCCAGAGCAGCGAGAGCCGACAGGTAGGAAACCCAGCGTAGCCGAGCCCGCGCCTTCAGGCGGGGTGTCTGTTGGGCAGCAGAAACAGCATTGGAGGGGCCGGTGGAATTTGCCAAGGTTTCGTCCTTACGATCGGTTTCATGCGGCGCAAACTCCGCATGGTCTAAGGGTCAAGTTAAGCGGCGGGGGAAAAGCCAACAATGGTACGCCGGGGCAAGGACAGGTGAGGCGCCGGACAAATCCTGTGGCTTCAACACCTTTAGGGGTTTACTGGTTCGCACCACAGAGAGTTGGGCCGTCCGGTGGAACAGGGTACTGTCCGCACGAAAGGGAGGCTTTGTGCAGAATCGGCCCTCTGTTAGAATGAGGAGCTTGGTTTTGTGACTCCAAAAGCAAGATTTTCCAGGCTTTAATTTAGACCGAGCAGGATCATCAAATGGCACTGAAGTGTGAATTCTGCGGCAAAGCGCCGGCCTATGGAAACGTCGTCAGCCACGCCAACAACACGAGGCGGCGCCGCTGGAATCCGAATTTGAAGCGCATGCGCGCGGTGGTGGCGGGCGTCAAGAAGCATGTTCGTGTGTGTACGGCGTGCATCCGCGCTGGCCGCGTGAAAAAAGCCGCCTGAGCTTCCAACCTTGAAAATACCTTTTGTGGACAGGCGATTGGTGGGGCGTCCCATGGACCGCTCAAAAGGAAATCTTCGCGGGGTAGCGTTGCTCCCGTTAGCCGCCCTGGCCCTGTCGGTCATGGCCGGCTGCATGAAGCAGGCACAGCACGCGCCCGACGTGTGGGCAGTCGTCAACGGAAAAGAAATCAAGCGCGATGAAGTGGATAAGTATTACCGCACGCGCGTAAGCCCTGAAGGTCAGGAACCGTCGCAAGAAGAATCGCTGTCCCTGAAACTGAATGTTCTCGACGAGCTGATTATCAATGAAGTGCTGCTCGAACGCGCCAAGAAGCTCGGCTTGGAGGCAAGCGACGGCGAAGTCGAGGACAAGTTCACGGAGGTGAAGACACCTTACACGGAGGATGAATTTCAGCGGCGCCTGAAAGAGCAGGGCATGACCGTGGACGACTTGAAGCAGGATTTGCGCCGCCAGTTGTCCATTCAGAAACTGCTGAACCGCGAAGTGCTGGCCAAAATTACCATCACCGATCAGGAAGTCGCCGAATTTTATAACGGGAACAAGTCGCAGTTTAATGTGGCGGAGCCGACTTATCATCTGGCGCAAATCAAGGTCACGCCGCGCAAGGATCCGCAAATCCGCAACCGCAAAAACGATGACGCTACGAATGAGGCGGAGGCGGTGCGCAAAATCAAAATGCTGATGGACAAGCTGAACAGCGGAGCGGACTTCGCTCAGCTTGCGATGGACTACTCCGAAGACATGAACACGGCTTCGACGGGCGGAGACCTCGGCTATGTGCCGGAGTCTGGATTAAACGGCCCGCAGGTGGACCCCTCTCTTAAGAAAGCAGTGCTTGGCCTTAAGCCCGGACAAGTGAGCCAGCCAATTGAAGCGCGGGACCAAACCGGTGTCAGCTTCCACATTCTGAAACTAATTGCGCGGGAATCGCCGGGGCAGCGGAATCTCAACGAGCAACAGGTGCAGCAGAACATTCGCGATACGCTGCGTAGCCGGAAAGAGCAACTGCTTCGCTCCGCGTATCTGGCGATTGCGCGAGATGACGCTCAGGTGACGAATTATTTGGCTCAGCAGGTCATTGAAGCCGCGGGGAAGCTCCCTGATGCGGCGAAAACCTACATGCCACCGCGCTCCATAGGCCATTAAAGCTGTCTGCGGTCTAGAAGAATCAGCTAGACAACCACGCAAAGCACCTCACCCGCATTTACCGCTTGTCCCTCTGCAATCAGCACGCGTTCGACTTTGCCGCTTTTCGGAGAGCGAATTTCGTTTTGCATTTTCATGGCTTCGACTACCAGCAGGCCCTGACCAGCCTCGACCGCATCGCCGGCTTTGACCAAAAGGCGCACCACCTTGCCGGGCATAGGGGCGGCAATCTGCTGGCGGCCTTCCGCTTCCGCGCCGCTGTGACGCCGGCCGCGCCACGAACGCGGATCGCTAACCTCTGCAGTGAATTCCTGCCCGCCGGTTTGCAGTTGGATCTGGCCGACGGAAGTTGGCGTCACATAAATCTCGTGAGAATGGCCTGATAGCAAAATAGAGAAAATATTCGGGGCGATTTCGGAGACGTCAGCAGTGACTCCGGATTCTCCTGCAATGCTGGCTTGCCAGCCATCGCCGCGGCGTTCCAGTTCCACAATGTGCGTTTTGCCGGAAATGAGGACCTCGTATTTCATAAAGTGCGGTCCAGTTGCTCGCGGCGGCCTTCCAGTTTCCACCGGGAAACGCTCTCTTTATTGGAATCAGCGGCAGGCGCTTGCACCGAGCTCTCCCTCGCTTGCCAAATTGCAGCGGCGATGGCGGCGGCTTTACATGCTTGATTCGAATCGGCATCCTGAGCCCCTGGTGAACCCGAGGAAGCTGCGTGTGGACGCTGCAAGAGTTCGTCGAGCCAGCGAGTGTGAATCTCGCCGCGCAGGAATTCCGGCTCTTGCAGGATTCTGCGGAATAGTGCCGCGTTGGTTCGAATGCCCGTGATGGTGTATTCATCCAGGGCGCGCCGTAAGCGGGCGATGGTCTCCTCCCTGCTATTGCCCCAGGCGATGAGCTTACTCAGCAATGGATCGTAGTCATTGGGGACCGTCCAGCTTTCATAAACTCCTTCGTCAAGGCGTATTCCTGCGCCACCGGGAACATGGCGTGAAAGAATTTTTCCCGGTGACGGGAAGAAGTTGTTCTCCGGATCCTCGGCGTAAAGGCGGACTTCCATCGCGTGACCGCGCGGAGTGATCGACTCCCAGGCAAATGGCAAGCGGTGTCCGGCCGCGATGGCGATTTGAAGTTTCACAACGTCGAGACCGGTAACTTGCTCTGTGACTGGATGTTCCACTTGAAGGCGCGTGTTGACTTCCAGAAAGTAAAAGTTAAGGTTCTGGTCTACGAGAAATTCCATCGTGCCGGCGTTGACGTAGCCGCCTGCGCGAGCCAGCCGCACCGCGGCTTCGCTCATCTTCCGACGCAATTCCGGAGTAACCATCGGCGACGGAGCCTCTTCGATCACTTTTTGGTGGCGGCGCTGGATCGAACATTCGCGCTCACCCAGCGAAACCACCCGGCCGTGCGCGTCCGCCAGGATCTGGATTTCGATGTGCCGCGGGCGCTCCAAGTATTTCTCAAGATATAGGCGTTCGTCACCGAAAGCATTCATCGCCTCTGAAGCCGCGTCGCGAAAGGCTGATTCAAACTCCGCGTCGCTGCGGACCAGGCGCATGCCCTTGCCGCCACCGCCGGCTACGGCCTTCAGCAGGACAGGGTAGGCCATACTCTGCGCCAGCGCCCGCGCTTGGGACTTCTCGATCGGGTCGTTGGTGCCGGGGACCGTAGGCACTTCCACGCGGCGGGCAAGCTGACGTCCCGCGGTTTTCGCGCCGAGGGACTCCATCGCTTCTGCAGGCGGCCCAATGAAAGTGATGCCCACGTTGCTGCACGCGCGGGGTAACGCCGGGTTTTCCGCAAGAAAGCCGTAACCCGGATGCACGGCGTCGCAACCGGCACGGCACGCAACGTCCATCAATTTATCGATGCGGAGATAACTTTCGCGCGAAGGAGCGGGGCCTATGAAATGGGCTTCGTCTGCCAGCCGCACGTGCAGCGATTTGCGATCCACTTCGCTGAAAACCGCGACGGATTGAATGCCCAACTCGCGGCAAGCACGGAGAATGCGCACGGCGATTTCGCCGCGATTGGCAATCAGGATTTTGCTGAACATAGAAAGGTGGAACGAGGAGAGAGTTTAGCACGGAGAGCGAGGCGTCCTTGAAACCGCAGGCTTTTGTCCTCCATTTTTGTTACTTGAAATCTCTCCACTTGACTAGAATAACGTGATTTTCCTCGAGCATTTTCTTGAAGTCGGGGCTGGTCACAAAATCGTAGTCTCGTTGGCGCCAAGCCGAGCCGAAATCCGGATGATCGATGGTCACAGCCTGGAGTTCGGCGTCGTCGTGGCCGAGATGAACGATCATTTCCGAGAGTCCGGGCTTCAAGTTCTTGACCGCATTTTCGTAGGACTCTTTCCACTGACCGGCCTGCACCGAGGGATTGGCCATGACGATCGAGTCTACGATAGGGTCTTTTCCGGAGAGCAGCGAGAGAAGCTTGGCCCGCTCGTCAGCAACTCTTACCGCAAGGAACGGGAGATGATAGTCGTGAGCGACCTTCACGTACGCGGCGAAGAGATCGGGCCGCGAGAAAAGGACGCCCATGTGGCTGTCGAGGTGCGTGGGGTGAATTCCCGCGGCAATGGCTCGTTCGATCTGCGCGCGAATCTCCCGCTCCGCCTCTTCAGCTTTGATGTTTTGCGCCGCGGGCCCGGTTTCGGGCCATAGATAACCCGAAGGGTCGAGAAGGCTTGACACCTTGTCTTTCGATTCCACGGAACCCCAGCGATAAGTCTTCCATTCGCTGGTCAGCGTCAGATGCAGCCCCAGGTCCGCATTCGGATGATCCTTGGCATATGCTGCGACCTCCTTGAGCCAGGGGCACGGCACCATGATGCTGGCGGACGTGACCCCACCTTTGTCCAGCGCGTCAAAACTGGCGGCATCTACAGAATGCGCTACGGCAAGATCGTCAGCGTGGACAATGAGCAGCTTCGCATCCGCAGGATAACCGCGGCGCTCCGCGAGGGTCTTTGTTTGCGCGCGCACACCCGGCGCCACTAACAAGAACACAACGATCAAGCCAATCAACTTGCGCGGATACATGAGCAGCTCCAAAAAGGGATTTGCAAACGCCAAGAGTATCACGAACCTTGACCGAGCATTTCCTGGCCTTATGCGAGCCCCAAAAATCCTTCGCGCTCAGCGTTCACGATGGTGTATACACATTGTTTCGTGATTCTTCGGGAGAGGAAATAGATGAAACGACTGTGCCGGCTTTTCGTAATTGTGTGGCTGGGAGCATTGCCCGCGGCTGCGCAGGATTCTTATGTACCCCCGCCGGAGAGCTTGGTCATTGACGGCATTCCTAAAATTCCCGTGACGCTGGCGGAGACTGCGGGCCGCTATGCCTCATTTCGCAGCGCAAGCATTGCGGACTGGCATCCGACGCGGCATGAAATGCTTATCGCCACGCGATTTGCCGAAACCCCACAACTGCATCTTGTGGCCATGCCGGGAGGGGCGCGCCAGCAACTCACTTTTTTTGCGGATTCGGTGTCGAACGGGCGCTTCCATCCCAACGGGGGCGACTACATCGTGTTCATGAAAGATGTTGGCGGAGGCGAATGGTATCAACTCTACCGCTACGACATGAAGACAAGTGACACGACGCTGCTCACCGACGGGAAGTCGCGCAACCTGTTGGGACCGTGGTCGTCCGATGCGGACCGCATCGCCTACATGTCTACGCGGCGCACCGGCAAGGACATGGACTTGTGGGCGATGAATCCTGCCGATTCGAAAACCGACCGCCTGCTGACGCAATTGAACGGCGGTGGCTGGCAGCCAGAAGATTGGTCTCCCGATGACAAAAAGATCCTTTTGCTGGAAGAACTTTCCATCAACGAATCGTATTTGTGGCTTGTTGATACAGCGACGGGACAAAAAGCCGAATTGACGCCACACAATACGACGGAGAAGGTCTCGTACGGGGAAGCGCGGTTCAGCAAAGACGGCAAAGGAATTTACGTAACCACGGACAAAGACTCCGAATTTCACCGTTTGGCGTACATCGATCTAGAGACCAGGCAGCCAACCTATCTAACAACTTCCATTCACTGGGATGTTGAAACCTTTGATTTGGCGCGGGACGGAAAATTTCTCGCTTTCGTTACCGATGAAGAAGGCTTGAGCGTCCTCCACGTGCGCGACACTTCCAACGGGAAGGAGATGCCCCTGCCGCACATTCCCACCGGAGTGATGAGCGGCCTGCGCTGGCACAAGAACGGTCATGAGCTGGGCTTCTCCTTGAACAATTCGCACGGGCCAGGAGACTGTTACTCGCTGGATGTGACCAATGAAAAGGTGGAACGCTGGACGAACAGCGAAACGGCCGTGAAAACCGAATCGCTGCTCCAGGCGGAACTGATTCACTGGAAGAGCTTCGACGGCAAACTGATTTCCGGGTTTTTGTACAAGCCGCCAGCGAAGTTTACAGGGAAGCGGCCTGCGCTGGTGGTCATTCACGGCGGTCCGGAAGGACAGTCGCAGCCGACGTTTTTGGGACGCAACAACTATTTGCTAAATGAGTTGGGGATCGCGTTGATTTATCCCAATGTGCGCGGCTCGACGGGTTACGGAAAAACTTTTTCGCTGCTGGATAACGGATTCAAGCGCGAAGACACCTACAAAGACATCAATGCACTTTTCGACTGGATCGGCGCGCAGCCTGAACTGGATTCGCAGCGCATTGCCGTGACGGGCGGAAGCTACGGCGGGCACATGACGCTGGCGGTTTCGACTTTCTATAGCGATCGCGTCCGCTGTTCGGTGGATATCGTTGGCATGTCGAACCTGGTGACTTTTCTGGAACACACCGAAGCGTACAGGCGCGATTTGCGGCGTGTCGAGTATGGAGACGAACGCGACCCGAAAATGCGCGAGTTTCTCGAAAAAATCGCTCCGATGAACAGCATCGAGAGAATCAAAAAGCCCATGTTTGTGATTGCGGGGAAAAACGATCCGCGCGTTCCGGTCAGCGAGTCACAGCAAATTGCCGATGCTCTGAAAAAGCAAGGGACTCCGGTATGGCTGATGATTGCCAACGACGAAGGCCACGGCTACCGGAAGAAGCCAAACCAAGATTTCCAGTTCTACGCGACCATCGAGTTCCTTCAGGAGTACCTGCTGAAATAGTTCGTCGCCTATTTGGGGCTAGGAATGCCGAGGTCGCGACACATTTTTCGAGCGAGAAACTCCTGCACTTCGGTGTGACGAGGCACGCTAGTCGTGGCACCAGTGCGAGGGCGAAACAATTCGCACCCCTGAGCAGCCAGGTGGCGAATGAGATCACGCCACTTCATTAAAAGAACTTAGAGTGAACTGGTGTTTCATGGCCTTCCTTGTAGCAAAACCTAAAAGAGATTCTCCTTAGAGCGGGATGTTGCCGTGTTTTTTCTTGGGGTTGGTGTCGCGCTTGTTTTCGAGGGCGCGGAGGGCGATGATGACGCGCGCGCGTGTGTCCGCAGGCTCGATGACGGCGTCGATGTAGCCGCGTTCCGCAGCGACGAAAGGATTGGCGAAGCGATCGCGGAATTCGCTGATCTTTTCCTGGCGCAGTTTTTCGCGTTCCGCACCCTCAACCTTTGACAGTTCGCGCTTGTAGACGATGTCGACCGCGCCTTCGGGTCCCATCACCGCGATTTCCGCAGTGGGCCAGGCGAAATTCGCGTCGGTGCGGATGTGCTTGGAAGCCATGACGCAATAGGCTCCGCCGTAGGCTTTGCGTGTGATTACTGTGATTTTCGGCACGGTGGCCTCGGCAAAGGCGAAGAGGAGCTTGGCGCCATGCTTGATGATGCCGCCGTATTCCTGTTGCGTGCCTGGGAGAAAACCAGGCACATCTTCAAACGTGAGCAGCGGAATATTGAACGCGTCACAGAAGCGCACGAAGCGCGCGCCTTTCACGGAAGCGTTGATATCCAGAACTCCAGCGAGGTAGGCGGGCTGGTTACCGACGATGCCAACCGGGCGTCCGTCAAGCCGCGCGAAGCCAACCACAAGGTTTTTCGCGTAGTGTTCGTGGACTTCGAAGAAATAACCGTCGTCCACAATCGAATGGATGGCGTCCTTGATGTCGTACGGTTTCTGCGGATCGGGCGGAACCAGAGTATTCAGGGATTGGTCGCGGCGGGTGGGCGAATCGGAAGCAGCGCGACGCGGGGGGTCTTCGAGATTGTTGGACGGAAGAAAACTCATTAGCTCGCGAATCATCGCCAGACAATCCCCATCGTCGCGAGCAACAAAGTGCGCGACGCCGCTCTTTTCGTTGTGAGTCATCGCCCCACCGAGTTCCTGCTTTGTGACCTCCTCGTGCGTGACGGTTTTGATGACATCGGGCCCGGTCACGAACATGTACGAAGTCTCGCGCGTCATGAAAATAAAGTCCGTGATCGCGGGTGAATAGACCGCGCCGCCGGCGCAAGGCCCCATGATGGCGCTGATTTGCGGGATGACGCCGCTCGAAAGTGTGTTACGCAGGAAAATATCGGCATACCCGGCAAGCGAAGCGACGCCCTCCTGGATGCGTGCGCCACCGGAATCGTTCAGGCCAATTACCGGTGCACCCGCGCGAGCGGCGAGATCCATGATTTTGCAGATTTTCTGCGCGTTAGCCTCGGAGAGCGAACCGCCAAATACGGTGAAGTCCTGCGCGAAAACGTAAACGAGCCGCCCGTCGATGCGTCCGAAGCCGGTGACGAAGCCGTCGCCGGCAGGTCGTTGCTCTTGCATGCCAAAATCCACGCAACAATGGCGGACGAATTTGTCCAGCTCTTCAAAGGTGGCTTCATCGAGCAGCAGGTGGATGCGCTCGCGCGCGGTCAGCTTGCCGGCCTTGTGCTCGCGCTCGCGACGTTCCGCCCCGCCCCCACCTTCGGCTTCCGCATCCAAGCGGCGCAGCTCCTCCGTGCGGTCGTCGCGCTTTGCCGTTTCGGAAGGCTTGGGAGTGGGAATCAGGCTGCGCTTGGTTTCAGACACCGGGTTCTCCTGCAGACGAGGATTTCGCAAGTGCTTCGGAGGATTCCAGGGGCGGAGACTCTTTCGTGCCAAAGATGCGGACAGCAAGATGCGTGGCCAGCCAGGTGGTACCAAGGAGGAGAACGACGCCAAGAAGCAGCTCGGCGGCCATGGCGGCGGCGCGGTGCAGGGGCGATTTGAGCGAGGTCACTGTTACCGTCGCCCAAACCAGGATGAACATGGCGGCAAGAGTCATCGCCACAATCAATATGGTCGTAACAATCGAAGCAAGGATCTTTTTCATCGGACCGGGCTGCGACCTAAGTACTAACCACCAAAGAATAGCGCAAACGAAGTGGGGGCGTCATGGGTCACTGTTCTTGTGATTCCGGGTCGGGCGGGATCCACAATCCATCCAGACAGGAAGTTAGCAAATTGCAGAGGCCATAGCGCGAAACTGAAGAACTTTCCTAAGTACCCGGGGTTAGTTCCCTTGCCGTCTCATCAATGTGCGCGTTTCCCTGCCGCGTACGGCCAAGGTTTCACGGCTTCCTCAGGAGGTTCCCATGCTGGTTAGGACTCATCGTTTGGACATTTTCCTATCGATCCCTCGAACTCTTCGGAAAATACGGATTCTGTACGTGGTTCCAGCTATCTTGTTGCTTGCAGCGCCAAGCGGAGCACAACTGGCCCTGCGCACACAGTCACCGGGGCAGCAGGGGCCGCCTCGTCGAGACGCCCCTGCTACGGAGCAACCGCCGTCGCAGAATCCTGCGCCCCTCAGGCTGCCCGCAGGAACGCAGCTTTTTCTCGTTCTTACGCACCCCATCGACAGCAAGGCCATGCATCGTGGCAGTACTATTTTTGCGGAGACCACTGCACCCGTGCTGGTAGACGACCAGGTGGTCATCCCGGCTGGAGCTTTTGTCCAAGGCAAAGTGGAAAAGCTGACGCGGCAAGGTAGCCGCGCGGGGTTGGTGATGCAGTCCGTTTCCGTCGCATTTAACGATGGCTCGGTCGTCAATATGAAAGGTCCTCTGGAGATGACGAGCGGAGAAGGCACGGCGTGGCGAAATCCCAGCAACGCAGCTAAAGTAGGGTCGCTGCTTGCGCCTTTCGTCGGCTCAGGCATTGGTACAGCGATTGGCGCTGCGGCCCACACCACGCAAACGACCACCTTCGCGGGGATGACCACGACGACCAATACCCCGACAGGCGTTGCCATAGGAGGCATAGCGGGTCTTGCCGCGGGGACCATGGTGTCTTTTGTGCTGGTTGCGCAAAGCCGTCACTTCTATGTGGGCGAAGGTTCGCCTCTCGAAATGATTCTGCCGCATTCCGTGACGCTGGCGCGCGTTTTTACAGGTGATGCGACAGGTGCGTCGGGGGATCCGCAGTAAAGAATTAGGGTTTGGTTGTCGCGGCGGCGACAGCAGCCTCCGAGACGATGAGGTACTCGTAAGATTTGCCGTTGGCCTTGAATTTCATTCTGTCTTTGTCGAGCGTGAATTCAATCGGCGTGTTGACGGGGATCAAGGCCTTGTCCGCAGGCTTCGACTGGCGGATGTGATAGTCCACTGCTTCGGTTCGGACGACGTACTCCTGGCAGAGAACCTCGACGGTCATTTGTTTGTTCTTCTTGCCCTTTTCTACCGTGGAGCCGCAGGGGACGGAATTCTCGGAGATGATTGTGCCGAATTGCGGTTTGTTGCCCGGGTACGCGAGAGTTGCGGTGAAAAAGAGAACGGCAGCCAGCAAAAACGGCTTTCTTATGTGAAACTCCTTGACGGTTATGTCGTCGAACCGGCAGAGATGCCGGGCCATGAAAGGGTTCCTGGTTCCAGTCTAAAGCAGCTGTTTTGGAGAAAAACGGGAGAAGCAAAAAAAGCAGACAAAGAGTAAAGGGAGATCCGGTGTGAGATCGCAATCGCAGGGAAGAGATGCTCAGATCAGCCGCTTGGCGAAATTCAGCGCAGGCCTCAAGGTTCAGGGAAAGCGGTCGAATCTCACCGCAATCCGGACCAGTCGTCGGCGACGAGGATCGAATCCACGGGGTTGGAGGGATCGTATTTCACACTGGCGGGCTGGCCGGGAACCAGGCGATCGAGGCGAACCTGGCTTTCGAGTCCGGTGATGTCCTGAGCGGTGTGATAGACCACGCCGGAAATTGCATAGCTGTAGGAAACAAGATGGCGAGGCCGCAGGTCGCCTAGCGGGCGCGCACCGATGCCGAACGCGCGTTTGCGGGGCTTCGGCGGTTCGGGCGGATTCTCCAACAAATCAACGACTTGGCCCTCGGCAATGCGGCCAATTTGATTCAGATGGAGGCGGCGCTTGCGTTCCTCTGCTTCGGGGTCACCTTCCGGCCGGAGAAACGCATAGACAATCATGGCGACGGCGGCAAGGGCCGCGCCACCCATGGCAAGCATCAGCTTCCAATCGGTCGGCAAGGCTATTAGCAATGCAACTCCATTAAATCCCGGGGATTGCATGGGGCGCCAAGAGGCGATAGCGACGCGACGGACGGATTGCAACGGTCACAGCCCCACTACCGCGTATTCTAGCGAAATTATGGTCTTACGTGAATCAATCTTGGAGGGCGCGCACCGGATTACGCAATACACCGACTCCGGAAACCGTAACTTCCACCGTGTCACTGGCAACCAGGGGGCCGACGCCCGCGGGAGTGCCGGTGGCAATCACATCGCCAGGGAGCAGCGTCATCATGCGGGAAATCCAGCGAACCAGGAAAGCGACGGGATAAATCATAAGGGAAGTGTTGCCAGACTGGCGTAGGGCGCCGTTGACGCGCGTTTCGACAAGGAGGTTTGCCGGATCGAGATCGGTTTCGATGTGCGGACCAATGGGGCAAAACGTGTCGAAGCCTTTGCCGCGAGTAAACTGCACGTCGCTCTTCTGCAAATCGCGGGCGGTGACGTCGTTGAGACACGTGTAACCAAGCAGGTAAGAGAGCCCATCCTCGGAATCGCGCAGATGTGCGCACCGGCGCGCGACAACCAGCGCTAGCTCGCCTTCGTGCTCCACTTGCTTGGAGTATTT
>Ga0126370_10001013_pt1 | contig 12529 bp, 25 predicted proteins | sample PanSoiMetaPlot_3_FD_92586 | JGI IMG/M metagenome (GOLD analysis project Ga0126370, IMG submission 92586) | Tropical forest soil microbial communities from Panama - MetaG Plot_3 | ecosystem: Environmental > Terrestrial > Soil > Tropical forest > Bulk soil | place: Panama | collected 2016-02-17 | reverse complement strand
TCGTAGTTGGACGGCTTCTTCCCCATCACGACTCCTTCGGCAGGTGGTCGGTGGCGCCCTTGTTGAAGTGGTCCCAGCGCGTCTGCGGCATCATCTCGAAGGCGATGCCTGCATCGACCCGACGGCGCTCCAGGCGCTCGTCCTCGGTCATCACGTTGGGCTTCCACTCCAGCGTGTCCACGCGACGCTGGTACTTCTCAGCCTCGGTGTAGCGCTCCTCGGGCTTGAGTGGCATTAGTGGGGGCTCCTGGTATCATGGCCCCCATGGACAAGAACGGACTCAAGGCCTGGACGAAGCACTTCAAGGGCCCGCGCAGCACTGAGGTCGTTGAAGTCCCCCGGGACGTCTTCGAGTTCCTGCTGGAGACCAACGAGGCCTACGGCTCGATCGGCGGCGGGGACATCGCGGTGGTCGCGGCAGCCCAGATGCTGGCCCTCGACCTGCTGCGCGAGGTCGCTCACCACGACGCCGCTCCCGACTCGGACGTGTAGCGCTGCCCGGTGCGCTTGGGGCCGGTGAAGGCCTGGCCCGGGTTCAGACGGGACTGCTTGGCCTCCGGGTGGCGCAGTTCCTGCTCCTTGCCGAGGTGCCACAGGTAGGCCTGGGCCTTCAACGGCTGGTTCATCCCGGCGAACTGGCGTCCTCCCCGCATCGCCATCGCGCGCCCGGCCTCACCGATCAGGCGCTCGTGGGCGGCGTAGGTGGACTCGGTCTGGCCCGCTGCCCGCTGCGCCCGCGTGGTTCGGTCGTAGCCGATGTCACGCTCGACCTTGTAGGCCCGCATCGTGTTGTGGGCGATGTCGGCCATCCGGAAGTCGATGGGGACCTGTCCGCCCATGTGCCCGGGCTTCAAGAGGCCGTGGTAGAAGGCCTTGGTCTTGGGGCTGGTCTCGCGCGGGAACACGTCGGCCGGGGTCTTGGCCCCGGTCAGCACGTCGTGGGACTTGAGCAACTGGACGTCGGTCGAGCCGCCCAACAGCGGGGCCCGCTCGGTGAGCATGGCCTGGATGTCGCCGTGGCGCTTGACCCGCTCGCCCTTCTCGGCCGTTCCGGCGGCACGGCGCCGCTCCAGGTCGGCCTGCTGGGAGAACCGCGAGGCCTTGATGTCGGCCCACTCGTGGGGGCGGATGCCGATGGCCTGGGAGAGGGCCCCGATGTTGCGGCTGGACCAGTCCGAGCCCGGCGACAGGATCGAGGTGACGGCGGCTGCCTTCTCCATCGAGATGCCGTGGGTGCGGGCGTTCTCACCCACGATCTCGTGAGCCGTGTGATACCACTGTTTGCCGGTGGCCAGATCCGACTTTGACCCCTGCAGGCCCCAGTTGGCCAGACGCACGGCAGCCGCCGCCCGGTGCTGGGGGTTGTTGATGCTGAACGTCTCGGACGTCGTCGGCTGCACCAGATCACCGCCGCGCTTGGTGTAGCTAGGCATAAGACATCGTTTCCTTTGCTAGGATGTCCCGGTGAACGCTGTGAACCATCTCCAGGGGAAGACCGGAGACCACGCCGACCTGCTGCGGGATCTCACCGACACCGAACTGGAAGAGCAGGTGGACTGGTACCGCATCATGGTGAGCGCCTCGACGGGGCGCGACCAGTGGGGCTTCACCAAGCTGCTCTCGACGGCCAGCGCGGTGCGGAGCGAGCGTCACGAGAACGAGACCGCCTGACCGGTGACGTCGGCCGCGCTGGACTTGTGGCTCTTGACGATCTGGGGCGTGAGGTTCTCGCGCTTGAGCATCGTCTGACCGCGCTCGGTGCGCCCGACGTTGCGGGGCATCTCGGTCCACGTCTTGCGCTGCTCGGGCGTGTCGTGGGCGAGGATGTCGCCCTTGCGGTTCTCGGCGTGGTACGGGTTGAACGACTCCGAGAAGTCCGAGAGGTTGAAGCTGGCGATCTGGTTGCTGGCCAGCATCTGGCGACGGCTACGCGAGACTCCGCCCGGCGTGTTGGGGTACACCGTCGGCGTGTCGAGGTAGTCGGTCCCCTGGAAGCGCCAGCCGCCCAGTGAGGCCCCCTTGGCGAACCGCGCGGTGTTCTCGCCGTGGTACGTCGCCAGCGACTCGGGCGTGGACTGCGACACCGGGATCTGGCGCTCGTTGGACGCAGGGGCCACTGAGATGCCCTTGGTGACCCGTTCGCCGCTCTTGGGGTTCACGGTGAACCCGCCCTCGGATGCGAGGCGTGAGTGGATCTCTGCGAACTGCTGGGGGCTCAGGCTCATCGCGATCGGCTCCTTGGTGCTCGCCATCCCCGGCTGATGGCCAGCGCGCGGTTGTGCTCCACGGTGGGGGCCCGGAAGCGGGTCGGCTGGAGGTGGGGCGGCAACTCGTAGGCCTTGAGGAACTTCTGGTGGACCTGGTCCACCACGTCGGGGTTGTCGTTGAGCATCTCGTAGCCCGTCAGGGTGTTGGCCGAGGGCTTGATGAGGTACTGGCCCAGGTTCGACTTGGGGCGCCCCATCTGCCCCGTCTCAGCGACGATGGGGGAGCGGACGCCGCCCGTCGTCGCCGCTCCCCCCGCCGAGGTGCCCCGCTGGGTCTTCTCCGGGTACATCCCGGAGGCCATGTGCGGGGACTTCGGTCCTGGTGCGCCGACCGTCATGAACGGCTTGCGCTTGGGCGCCGCCTTCTTGGCGGTCGCCATGGCTCAGTCGTTGACCTGAGCCGGGTTGATCCGGTACAGGCGCTGCTCCGAGCCGACCTCGTACTCGAACTGCGGCGGGCCCTGACCGATCGAGGCGCCGATCACGAAGTCCGAGAGCATCGTGGGGGCTTCGATCCACGACGCCGAGCCGACATGAGCACGCTCGCGCGTGGTCTCGGCGGCGTCCTTCCACGGCGTGAACGGACGGCCGCGACCGTCACCACCAGGATCTCCGTAGGCCCCCACGCCGAAGTCGTTGGGGATGTCGGTGTCCGTCGCGACGCCCTCCTCGAAACGGAGCGGGCCACGACGGGCGGTGTTGACAGCGAGCACGTGCTCGTAGCCGCTGTCGGGGCGGTAGCTCATGAGCCCTCCTCCAAAGGACGGTTTGCCAGGAGCATAGATCCCTTTGGTTGTCTCACCAGGACTCTTCTGCTCAGCGCCTCTCGAAGAACGGGCTGTTGACCTGCTCCACATACGGGACCGAGTCGAACATCGAGCAGGCGCAGGCCAATGCGGCGCTGTCCACGTAGTCATCGTGGGCCTCGCGCTCGTTGGGCGCCTGGATGAGGAGATACTGCCCCTTCATGATCTTCTCGGCGTCGGTCATCTGCTGGCGGAACCGGCGCCACACCTTCGTGCGCCGCGCCTTGGAGTGCCCGGGGTAGACGAACATCTTGCGCTGCATCAACTCGATGAGGTGCTTCCAGCGGTCGGACTGGTTCTTGGAGTCCGACGACAGGGGCATCACCTCACAGCGCGAGCCCATCAGGCGCTTGAACCGGTCAGCGACGGCCGAGCCCATCCCCTGGGCATCGACGGCCATGTAGGCGACGTCGTAGGGATCGAGGAACTCCATGATCTGCCAGTACTGCTCCTCCCACTCGGTGTTCTGGATCTCCAGCCAGTTGAGGATCCGGTGCTCCCGGAACCCGCTGGCGTCAGGGAAGTCCCAGTCCACCCACATGACGGTGACGACGGTGGAGTCCTTCACGCGGGCCGGGTCGACACCGACCACGACCGGGGTGCGGGTCCAGCCTCGCACCAGTTGCATCGAAGGATCGGCCAGGTAGTCGAGGTCGTCCTCCGTGATCAGCATGCCTCGGTCGAGTTGCCACCGCAGGGCGTAGGACATCTGGAAGAACTCGGAGTCCTCACCGTGGCGGATCTTCTCGGCCTTGATGAAGCGTGCGTAGTCCTGGTTGTAGCGCGAGACGACCTTGTAGTCGTACTCGAAGTGGTTCTGGCGGGCCCGTCGTGATGTGTTACGACGCGTGTTGAGTTGGATGGCCTTCCAGAAGTCTCCCTTGTGATACCCGGGGGTGCCGATCTTGACGATCGACCTGGCGTAGAAGGAGAGCATCGGGTGGATGCTCTTGCGGATCACGGCTTCATCGGCGTCCTGGGCTTCGTCGATGATGATGATGTGATACGACGCGCCTTCGATCTTCGCGCGCGGGTTGGCCGTCTGACGGCGGCAGAAGGAGCCGCCACGGAGGCGGATGATCTTCGACTTGCCGTCCACGCGCTCATCGATCTCTGGGTCGAGGAGGAGCTTCTGGGCCTGATCGCTGGTGAGGCGGGTGACAATGCGGGAGAACACGATGTCGGCCTGGTCGTCCACCGGAGCAAAGATCCCCACCATCAGGCCCTTGCGGAACCGTTCCAGGATGGGGAAGGTCAAAGCCAACTTTGGTAGCAGAACCATGCACCCAGCGAGCACGGTGGCGATGACTTCTGACTTGCCCGACTGGCGCGACTGCAGGCCGGTGATCTCCTCGGCGTCCTTGAGGATGATCGATTCGATGATGCGGTAGCCAAGCTCGCGCTGGTAGGGGAACAACTCGATGTCGGCCAGTTCCTCGCAGAACAGCAGGATGCGCTTGATGAGTTCGTCCACGAACCCGGCCAGGTCGGGATCGAGGTCGATGGTCTCCGGCTCTGGGTCGTCAGCGAGCAAAGAGGGGTCGTCGGGTTCCTCTTCCTCGGGGTCTGGTCCGTACCCGAGATCGGTGATCTCCAAGGTCACGTGACCAGCTTGGCACGCGTGGGGCTAGCTGGAGTTGAACCAGCGGCCTCGTCGTTATCAGCGACGCGCTCTCACCACCTGAGCTATAGCCCCGACGTGAAAGAGGAGCCGGGCGAACCCGACTCCTCTCCCGAACCGGCATCAGCCACCCCTGACAAGAGTGAGACGCCTTCTGAGCAGGCTACTTGCGGCGCTTCCGGGGGGCAACGCTGAGGGCGGCGCGCTCCTGGCGGTAGTCGTGCCAGTACTCGCTGGAGATGCGCTTGCAGGCGACGCCCTTGCACCCCTTCTGGCGCCGGTAGAGGCTGGCGTAGGGGCAGTCGGTGCTGTCCCCCTCAGGGTCGACCCCACAGACCCCGTCCTGGGACACCACGATGGGCAGCGGTTTGCGGCCTGATCGTTCTCGCTCCAGGTGATCGACCCTGGCCTCCAGGGCGGCGATTCGATCCTCCAGACTCATGCGGCGACGAGCGGCGGCAACACCACGATGGCGTACACGACGCCCCCTGGGGCCAGGCCGTACATGTTGCCCTCGGCGTTCGGTTCGACCGACTGCCAGGTCACCTCCAGGCGCTGGTACGAGGTGTCGCGCAGGGCCTCCACGAACGCCTCGGCGTCTTCGGGGGTCTTGGCCACGTGGTGCCGGACGATCTCGAAGCCTTCGCCTCGGATGATCCGTAGCTCGATCGTGTACTGGTAGTCGTCTGCCATGGGTGTGCTCCTGGTGGGGTCGCTGGTCGTCGCATGCAGCGCAAAGTGTATCAAAACCTTTGTGCAGCACGACGGCGAAGCGTCCGGGTCGCCTCCAGGGCCGTGAGCAGGCGCGTCTCGGTCAGGGCGAGCACCTGGGCCTTCTGCTGGGCGTCACACTGGCGGTAGTGGTCCAGCGAGTGCGTCACCTCGCTGACCATCGTCTCCAGCGCCGTGTAGACGTCCTCCGTCGTCCAGACGTCGAACCTCGTCGCTGGGCTCAAGGTCGGGCTCTGGCTCCTCCTGCGGAATCCCGCCCTTCCACTTCCGGATCTCATCAGGGCTCAACCTCAGCGAGTAGAAGTTCGGGTTGCGATCGTAGAGGAATGTCCCCACGTGTAACCAGTGTTTGAGCGAGATGCGGATCCGGAGGCCATAGGTGCTGTGCCGGAAGGGCGGCAGCGTCTCATGCAGGACCGAGTAGCACCAGAAGGATCGGTCAACAGGTTCTGTCTCGATTCCCCAGTAAATGGGGACGCCCCGGACTCGGATCACGTACTGACCATCCAGCGGCCACCGACCTTGGTGGCGGTGACGCGACCGGCGGCGGCACGACGCTGGATCGTGCGCTGGGTGACGCCCAGGTGCTTGGCCATGTCGGAGGTGTTCTGCCAGCCACCCCGGGCCCGGCTGGAGCCGACAACAGCGGCGCCACCGGCTGCCGAGACGGTCGGACGGGCCGGGCCGTGGGTGCGGCGCTCATCGTTGGAGGGGGCGTCGAGTTCGTCCACCGTCATCGGGCGGTAGTCGAAGCCGTTCATCGTGGAGTTGACGAACTTGCCCTTGCTGTTGCTGCGGATGAAGGCGTTGAAGATGTCCTCGGGCACGTCCTGGTAGACGTAGCCCCGGCTGTCGGGGCGCCCGACCCAGTGCACCTGCACGGCCTGGTTCTGGTAGTCGTAGCGGATCGAGCGCACGCGCGATGAGTTGACGCCGACCCACGGGCCGCAGTCGTGCTGCTCCTCGTCGTAGGCCTCGTCGTGGACGTAAACGCCAGCGTGCAGCTTGCGCGGGGAGGCAGCGGCCTTGGGGGCCCGCATGCCCTTGATGCGTGTACCACCGGTCTCAGCCACAGTCGTCCTCGTGCTCTTCCAGGGCAGCCACAGACTGGCACACCTTGCCGCAGTAGATGCAGATCCGCGTGGCCTCCTCCAGGTCAGGGTCCTTCATCATCTCCTGGGCCTCCACGAGCGACCACGGGCGGATGCCGGTGCGCTCGAAGTACTCCATCGCCGCCTCGGAGACCCGGGCCTCGTGGAGCACCATGTTCTCGCGCAGCACCCACTCCTGGGTGACCTTGCTCTTGCCCTGTCGCAGGGCGCGACGCAGTGCTGAGAACTCCAGCTTGTCAGGGTCCACATGGTGATACTACGGAGACGAGTAGCCCTGCTGGAACGCCTGCTTCGCCGCAGCGGAGGCGTTGCCAGCCATCTTGGTCGGCGGGGGGCGGCGTGGCGCCGCCTTCTTCTTGGCCGGGCGCCGCGGGGAGCCGGTGGCCATCTGCTTGAGCATGATGTTCTCGTTGTGCAGCCAGGCGATCCGGGCCTGGAGATCCTTGAACACCTGTAGCTCGTTGAGGAACCGGGGGTCGGCCATCAGCGTGGTCAGGCACATGCCCACCGCGCGGCTGACCAGAGCGACCTGCTCCGGTGGCACCTGGGTAGCCACGTAGGACTGGATGCGCCGTGCTAGCTCCTCCTCGGGCAACACGGTGTCACTCTGGCACGCCCGATGCGTCGAAGAGCACGACCTCGTTGAGGTCGGTGTCGTAGATGAGCGTGACGTGCTCGTAGCGCTCCCCGTCGAGGTGCCGAAGGACAACCTCGGCGTCCTCCGGGAGCTTGTCGAGCTTGTCGATGAGTTCGATGACCTGCATGGTGACATCCTAACCAGAAAAGAGCAGAAACGGGTGGACGCAGGAGGAGTCGAACCCCCGTCGCCTGTGCGTGAGACAGGTGCTCTCCCGTTGAGCTACACGTCCGTGGGCGTGGAGGGTGTTGAACCCCCGACCTCCTGCGCGTCATGCAGGCGCTCTTCCGCTGAGCTACACGCCCTGTGCTCACCGGTCCGGGAGCTTGAAGCCCTCCTCGGCTGCCAGTTGAGCCTGGCGCTCGAAGTAGTCAGCGATGTCGAGGAGTTCGGTCTTGGTCTTGGGGTCCTGCTCGCGCGAGGCCACGAGGGCGATGCAGGCGGCGTAGGTGGCCAGGCAAGGGGAGGCGAACAGGTCCTGGCGCCGGATGACCACGGCGTCCTTGATCTCCCACGGGGTGTAGTTGGAGTTGCCCCAGACCATCGACTCGAAGTCCTCACGCTTGAAGACGATGTACTTGGCATCCCAGTCGGGGTCGTCGGTGAAGTCGGCTCGGGCGGCGTCAGACATGGGGGCCGACGATAGCAAGAAGTAGCACGACCCCTGCCGGGATCAGGTCAGCCCTCCACAATGTACGTCTGCTCCACCTCACCAGCCTCCGCTGAACCTCGGAGATGCTGGGGTACCCAGAAGCGCCCCTCGTACTTCCCGAAGAGGAGCCCGCGCCCATACTTCGGACCGTACCGGGAGAAGTGGCCACGGACGCTGTGGGCTGCCACCGGCACCTGGGACAGAGGAGTCCCCAAACCCCGGTATGACTTCGAGATCGGGCGGATGTGGATCTCGCTGACTCGCAGGCCCGGGTCGATGCGGGCCAGGCGCTTGCGCTCGGGCCGCGGGCGCTCCGGCTCCACGATCTGGACGTTGGTGCAGTTGGCCAGGTTGAGCGTCTGCAGGATGACCAGCATGTCGTTGTCGAAGTCCAGGTTGGCGGGCAGTTTGCACACCTCGAACCAGCGGATGTCGGCCGGGGTCCCGTCCTCGTAGACCGCCACCCGCCACATCCACAGGGGGCCCTGGACCGGCACCGGGATGCCACCACCGGCCCGCCCGCCCATGTACAGGCTGATCATCAGGCACCAGCGCACGCGGCCCCAGTCGATGAGGTGGTCGAGGTCGTCGGGTTGCCAGGTGACGTCGAACGGTGGGTCCAGCGACGTCAGGACGTTGATGTGGACGTTGCCCCACTCGTTCACGTAGCAGATCGTGGCTGCGTCCCACGGCGGGGCGCAGATGTGGTCGTCGTAGACGGCGACCAGCTTGTCCTCGTGGGTGAAGCGCTCGTACACCGCGGTGGCATCGACCACCACACCCAGGTCGATCACGTCGGCGGCGATCCGGACCACCTCAGCATGGTGGACCTCGGTCATCAAGCTGTTTGTTGTGTACGGTTGGTAGACCCTGCCCAGTTTGATGTCACGAAGTACCTTGGCGATCTCTTCGGCAGGCATGGCAGTGGAGATACTACAGGGGTTGCTTCTCTTAGAGATCGGGCGCTAGCCTCCCGGCCTTCGTTACGAAACCGTAACGGATCGGAGGAGAACCCATGACGAAACGACGCCTGATGGCCAGCCTCGCTGGAGTCGTAGGGCTCGTCGCCCTTGGTACAGCGTGCACACCCGACCAGATCCAGCACTGGATGGACTGGCACAGCCAGGATCCAGCGGCAGCCGAGGCCTTCGCCAACGCCCCGGAGAACCAGGCTCTGATCCACCAGGATTGGGACCACGATGGCGTTGTCGAGCCCGACCCGGCGCCGCAGCCACAGCGCCAGACCACCACCACGCGCGCCACCACAACCCGCTCCAGCGGCTCCAGCAGCCGTTCCAGCGGTGGCAGCAGCACAGGAGCTTCCGGCGTCAACTGGGACGCGGTGGCCCGCTGTGAGAGCGGCGGACAGTGGAACCACGGCCAGGTCACCAACCGCTACGGCACGTTCAGCGGTGGCCTGATGATCATGAACAGCGCTTGGCGCAGCTTCGGAGGCACGCAGTTTGCCCCGTACGCCGGGGCTGCCAGCAAGGCCGAGCAGATCATCGTCGCGGAGCGCATCGCCGCTCGGGTCGGTGCTGCCAGGGCCTGGCAGTGCCCTACACCCCACAGGTGATGTCGTAGGGTGCGCTCCCTACTGACCTGTGGAGGGTTGGTAGGGGACACCGAGTGAGGCCCGGAGGCTGATGCGGGCATGCGGGAAGCCTCCGGGCCTCTTCGCGTACCGTAGCCGTCCCATTAGGCCTCTGACCAGGTGCGATGCGATGTAGGCGGCGTGAACTCGGGGGAGGCTGGTGCCGCGGAAGCGCCAAACATGGGTTTGATCGCTTCGTGCACTCACGACATGAAGGGAACCAAAGTCGCCTTTACGTTCCCTTCTCTTAGCGACTGGTATCTTCACTTACGTGCCCGTACAGACGATCCTGTGCCCGACGTGTAAGGGACACGTAGGGAAAGTACGGGGCAAGACGCTCGAAGAAAGTCTGGACAGTCACATCGAGCTATCGCACAAGGTGGCGAAGCTCAGGCCGAACCCGGCGCCGGATCCGTTCGAGATTCCTCGGCCGAAGAAGGTGCCGACGAAGTTTCCCAGTCGGGCAGCGGCGTCTCCAGCCCGACCACCTTCACCCAAGCGTCGACCAGCAGCGCGCTCTGTCGCCGCGTCAGCCCCGCGTCAGGGTCGTGTCGTTCGACGCACCAGTACGGGTGGGCCAACAGGTGCCCGATCCCCCCGATGACGCTCCTGAGGGCACAGGAGCGGTGCTGGAATCCCTGGGTACCGTCGATCTGGTAGATCGCCACGGGCGCCAGGTCATCGCCTAGCGGCTCGCCGCAGTCGAAGCAGTCAGAGATCGGGGTCGAGGTGGGGGAAGTTGGCATCCCACGACTCCTCTCCCGCTAAGAGATACTCCTTGCGTTGTGACCATACGAAGATCACTTTCTGCACGTGCTCGAAGTCGCCCATCCGCAAAGCGGCCTCAGCATCGTCAAGGACTCTCCTCATCAACATCGTACGGTCGAGGCGCATCGGCTCGCCGCGCAGTTCCGCCTTGTGGCCGCGGTGCCACGCCTTCATCTTGTTGGCGGACAAGTTTGGGAAGTCGGGCGGCTTGGCGCCGCATTCGCAGCCACCATCGTGACCCTTGAGCGTGGCCTTCTCCCAGCCATCTCCCCAGATCGGAAACGAGTGTCCTTCGTTGAGGAGGTGGTGACCCGGTATCGGGGGATTGGGAACTGGCATCTCTTAGGGAATCTCCGATGAAGTGATAATGCTGCTTCGGTGGCATGTGGCCTTTAGCGTAGAAGCAGTCAGGATCCTCGCACAGGCGGTACAGGGGGCCCGGGAAGGACAACTCTGGTCCACGTTCCCGTCAGCGTTCCGCAGCCTCGACACTGGCTGGGCGCACGCTTGGCGAGGATAGACCAGCCGCAGCGGTCGCAGAGCCACCAGGCCTTAACCCGCATCGGGCTCCGGGTCCTCGATGAAGCGGGCCTGGGCCCAGCGCAGCACGCGCTCACGGGCGTCCTGGTCCAAGGGCGTCAGGTAGTCGCAGAAGGCGCACAGAGCGATGAGTTCGGGGTCCCCGATGATGTTCTCGGTCACCTTGGGCTTACTCTCCGCGGTCACGGCGCCTGATCTCCTCGATGGCGTATTCCCATGCTGGGGCCAAACACTCGTCTGAACACACCACGACCCTGGCGCTGGGCCCGGAGCCCATGTAGTAGCCCTCGACCGTCAGCCACCCGTACGGCGGCGCTGGCAGCTTCTTGGAGCGCGGCGGCGGCACCCACTCCGGTCGCCCCACGTTCTCGCACTTGGGGTTGTCACACTCGAACATCGGCTCAATCGGCATCGGGAACCTCCTCACCGTTCTCGCGCAGCCAGTCATCCACCACGGAGATGGTGCGGGCCTGCCAGACGCCGACGTCCTCGGCGTCAGGGCCGAAGCGCGCCGCGTAGGCGATGCCCACCGGCTCGTCCAGTAACACATCGTTGGTCTCGACCACGGTCACTACGAGGCGCCCGCTGTAGCCATCCTCGGTTTGGATCACCCGCGCGCGGAAGCGCCCGGCGTCGAGGGTCTGTTCCCAGGCAACGTTGTCGGTCATCAGTACACCTTCACGAGTTCGTCGGGATCGTCGGACTGGATGATGCCCTTAGCGATCAGGCGCTGCACGACCGCTTCCGCGATGGCCCGGTTGCGGGCGCCCGCCCACTCGCTCTCCGGCAGCCACTCATCGAGGACCGACTTGGCCTCCTGAACGGCCGGGTAGAACTTGTTCACGACTCGGCCTTGCGCTCAGCGACGCGGCGCTGGAAGTCACGCATCGCCGGTCCCGGGGACCCGTAGCGCTCGGCGCCGGGGACGGCCTTCATCTGGGCCTCCTGGTCCAGCGCCATGATGCCCACGCCGCACTCGGTGCACAGGATCTTGACCGGCTGGCGAGCGCGGAAGGTCTGGCCCTCGACGGACATCCAGACCTCCTCGGCGCACACCTCGCACCACTGCTTGATCGAGCCCGGATGGGCGAGAGGCTGTTGTGACACCAGGGCGCAGATCAGTGCCATCTCGTCGTCGCTCACCACCATCTCCTTCCCATCGCACCGCCCCAGACCCAGGTCCGACGACGGTACTCGCGGCGCCACATCTCGTCACTACGTGACTGCGGGTCCATGCCGTTGAGATAGTGGCTGTCCCAGCGGGCCCAGGAGAAGATGGCGGCGGGCAGCAGGATCGTGCCGCCGAAGGCGCACAGGTAGGCCAGCCAGAGGCCCTGGCCCAGCATGGCGGCGAGGATGACGCCGAAGATGGCCCCGGCCAGGAAGCCCACGACGCCACCAATGACGCACACGATGATCACGAGGAGGGTCATGAAGATGGCGCCCGGGGGCAGGCCGGTGAGCGTACGACGCCGCATCCGGTGGTGATACTGCTCCGGCATGGGGGACGACTGGCGGTCGGGCTGGACTGTGATGTCGGGGACCTTGAAGTTCTGGATCGTGTTGGTCAGGCTGGCCACCGAGTCGTTGAAGCGGGCCAGCGCCTGGTCCTGTTCACGGTTGGGGTGGTCGTCGTTGCGGTGATCGAAGGCCGACTGGCGCCGCGCGGTGGCGTGGACGGTCGAATCGAGGTCACGCATCGCCTGGGCGTCGGCCTCCTGGGCGCTCTGGGCCTCTGATTGCTGCCTGGAGCGCTGCGTAGCGAGCTTGACGAGGCCGTCGTGGGTCTCGCACCACAGT
>Ga0126370_10001012_pt1 | contig 12539 bp, 13 predicted proteins | sample PanSoiMetaPlot_3_FD_92586 | JGI IMG/M metagenome (GOLD analysis project Ga0126370, IMG submission 92586) | Tropical forest soil microbial communities from Panama - MetaG Plot_3 | ecosystem: Environmental > Terrestrial > Soil > Tropical forest > Bulk soil | place: Panama | collected 2016-02-17 | reverse complement strand
GAAGAAGAGCTCGAACAATTGCGGCCGAAGGAATTGTTGTGCCCATCATCGGCGCCACTGTTTGACCAGGCAGAACACAAATTGTCCTCTGGGCAGCCCGGCCGGCGCGAGCCGTCGGCGCGACCGGGGCGGCGCTATGAGTTTGCTTGTGTCGATACCCCGCTTGACGACTGGATTTTCGCCCCGGACCATGCCATTCCCCTGCTGGAGAATCACTTCGGTGTGCTTTCGCTGGAAGGATTTGGGCTGGCGGGGAAGCCGGCGGCAGGTTCGGCAGCAGGTGCCATCCTGCACTATATTCGGTCGACTCAGCGGGGGAAGCTCGACCATGTGGATCGCATAGGCTTTTATGAGCGCCAGAACTGCCTTGTGCTGGACGCCGTTACCGTGCGCAATCTCGAATTGATTGAACCGCTTTTCGTGGGAGCCGATGCCGGTGTCACACTATTCCGTTCGATGGACGCCACAGTTACCCCCATGGGCAAGCGCCTACTGCGCGCCTTTTTGCTGCGGCCGTCAATTAATGTGGACGAAATAAATGCCCGGCTGGATGCTGTCGAAACCCAGGTGATGGATACCGTCGGACGGGAAGAGTTGCGGCGCGCGCTGGATGGCATTTTCGACCTCGAGCGCTTACTAAGCCGCGTCACCCTTGAAGCCGCCAATCCCCGCGACTTGCTTGCCCTGGCTGCTTCGCTGAGCAGAATTCCCCGGCTACGAATCGCCTTGGCACGGTTAGGGTCAGAACGCCTACAGTCGCTACATTCGCGAATTGATGAATTATCCGATCTGCGCGCGCGTATTGAACGGACTCTGGTGGCCGAGCCGCCGCTTACCTTTGCGGAGGGAGGCGTAATCGCGGCGGGAGTTGACCAGGACCTCGATCGGTTGCGTGACCTGAGCCGGAATAGCAAGCAATACCTGGCGCAGATCGAACAACGCGAGCGGCAACGCACGGGCATCGCCTCTCTCAAGGTCAAATTCAATTCTGTCTTCGGCTACTACATCGAGATCTCGAAAGCCAATCTGCATCTGGCCCCGCCTGACTATGATCGCAAGCAGACGCTAGTCGGAGCAGAACGGTTCACTACCCCGGAACTCAAGGAATATGAGGCCAAGATCCTGGATGCGCAAGACAAGATGGTCGAGATTGAGCGAGGCCTATTTTCCGAATTGCGTTCGGCCATCGCCCGCCAGGCCAAGAGAATCCGCCAGACCGCTCTGGCGCTGGCGGAAGTCGATGTATTAGCTTCGCTCGCACACACCGCCGCACTCAGAAATTACTGTCGCCCAGTGTTCGATGGCAGCTCGGACATCGAGATCCTCGAGGGCCGGCATCCGGTCATTGAACAGCAGGAACTTGCCGGCGTCACCGAGCGGTTCGTACCGAACGATCTTTTTCTGAATTCCACAACCCATACAATCCTGGTACTCACCGGGCCCAATATGGGAGGCAAATCCACCTATCTTCGACAGGCAGCGCTCACGGTGATTCTTGCCCAGATGGGTTCGTTTGTGCCGGCACGAGCCGCCAGATTGGGCGTGGTAGATCGCGTCTTTACTCGCATCGGCGCCAGCGACAACCTGGCGCGAGGCCGCTCAACCTTTATGGTCGAGATGACCGAAACCGCAGCCATCCTGCACACCGCCACGCCGCGTTCCCTGATCCTTCTCGACGAGGTGGGCCGGGGGACAGCCACCTACGATGGCCTGGCGATCGCTTGGGCCGCGATTGAATACCTGCATGCGCGCACCCGGGCCAAGACTCTCTTTGCCACTCATTATTTCGAGTTGACCGGCCTGGCTGACCGGCTCTCGGGCGTGAAAAATTATCACGTCTCGGTGAAGGAGAGCGGCGGTGGAATTGCTTTCTTGCGCAGGGTTGAGCCCGGCGCCGCTGACCGCAGCTACGGTATCGAAGTCGCGAAGCTGGCCGGCCTCCCTCAGGAAGTAATCTTGCGCGCGCGTGAGGTTCTTTCGGAACACGAAAATGCCGAGCAGTTCTTGACCGAGGAGTTAGCCAGCGACCAACTGCGGCCGCCCGGCCCCTCACAGCTGACAATCTTCACCCCGCTTTCGAATCAGGTAGTGGATAAGCTTCGTGATGTGGATTTGAACCAAGTTACCCCGCTTGAGGCGCTGAACCTGCTTGCCGAACTGAAGAAGCAGTTGGACTGAAACCCAGAAACTATAGCTTGACCATTGATGCCAAACAGAAAGTCATCTTCAGATCTGAGAAAGAAAATCGGGCAACTGCTGATTGTTGGATTCGACGAGACTGAGATGTCGTCGCAACTGGACGAAATGTTGCGGCGGCTTCAGCCGGGGGGCGTAATCCTTTTTGCCCGAAACGTTGTCAACGTGCCGCAGACGCATGCCTTGTTGCAAGCGTGCCGCAAGATGGTATCCATACCGCTATTTCTGTGTGTGGATATGGAGGGTGGCGTGGTTGATCGCTTGCAGAAGGCGCTCGCACCGGTGCCATCGCCCGCCAAAGTCTTTGCCACTGGGGACCGCAAACTATTTCACATGCACGGCAGCCTCATCGGCGAAGAGTGCCGAGCCGTCGGTTTCAACGTAGATTTTGCTCCAGTATCGGATCTGGCCTTCCCCGCTTCGCGTTCGATCTTAGGTTCGCGGGCCGTCTCCGCTGATCCCCAGCAGACGATCGAATACGTCCGCGAATTTCTACACGGACTCAAAAAGGCAGGCATTCTCGGTTGTGGCAAGCACTTTCCTGGGCTAGGGGAAGGGAAACTCGACTCGCACCAGTACCTGCCCGTCATCGAAAAGTCGTGGAAACAGCTCTGGGTCGAAGACCTGGTACCTTATCGCTTGCTTCGCCGGGAGTTTCCCTTCGTGCTGGTTTCTCACGCCGCTTATCCTGCCGTGACACGCGAATCGGTGTCAGCGTCGCTTTCAAAGAAATGGATTGCCGATATACTTCGTAAGAAGATTGGATACAACGGTCTGGTTGTCTCCGATGATATGGAGATGGGCGGCGTGACCTCGGCCGCACCGGTGGAAGTGGCTGTGGTTGCGCATATCCGGGCAGGCGGCGATATTTGTTTGATCTGCCACAAAGAAGATGTCATCGCCCGCGCCTTCGAATCGCTAATGCGTGAGGCCGAGCGCGACCGGGAATTTCACCGTCGCGTGAGCGAATCGGCGAGACGCATCACTACTTTCAAGAAGAAAGCGGCGGGTTTAAAGCGGCGTGTGCCGCCGCCTACCGTGCAGAGTGTCGAGCGCATGGCGCGGCATATCTGGGAATTTTCCGAGCAGGTCAGGCTAGAAGGTCTGGCGCGACAGGAGCCGGCGTGATCGTCGCGGGCGTGATGAGCGGCACCTCGGCCGATGGCATCAATATCGCACTTGTCGAGATAAACCGTAAGCCGGAAACCCACAGGTTCGATCCTTCTTGCCTCACGCTCGAGTTGTTGGGACACACCGAATACCGGTTCCCGGCACGGGTTCGCGAGACCATACTCGGGCTCATGAATGCAGAAAGGGCCAAGGTTGCGGATCTAGCCCGGCTGAACTTCTTTTTGGGGGAGCTTTACGCGGAAGCTGTCCTTAAGGCACAAAAAAAGTTCAACCTCAAGGCACAATTGATCGGATGTCACGGCCAGACGCTTTATCATCAAGGTAACGTGCAACGCTTTCTTGGGCGGTCGATCGCGGTGACGTGGCAAACCGGCGAAGGCGCAGTGCTCGCTCGACGCACTGCCATCCCCGTGGTGAGCGACTTCCGTCCGGCGGACATGGCGGCCGGCGGAAAGGGGGCGCCCCTGGTCCCTTTCTTGGATTACACGTTGTACTCGGACGACAAAATCGGGCGGATTGTACAGAACATCGGCGGCATCGCGAACTTGACTGCAATTCCCGCTCGCGGATCTCCGAATGACGTCATTGCCTTCGATACTGGGCCAGGCAATATGCTTATCGACGGCGTCATGCAGCATTTGTACAAGAGGCCTTTTGACCGCCACGGACGCATCGCCGCCTCGGGCAAGATCTTGGAGCCGGTGGTCGCTCATTTTCTGCGGGCGCCATTTTTCTCCCGCAAACCGCCCAAAACCGCGGGTAGGGAGGAATTCGGACGTGAATTTGCGGCCGACTGGCTTCGCCGTTGCCGGGGTAGAGACAAATCCGATGTTGTCGCTACGGCGACTGCCTTCACCGCCCGGTCCATCGCCGCCGCCATTCGTCGTTTCGTGCTGAATAAATCGCAAGATTTTGCCGAAATGATTGTCGCGGGCGGCGGCACCAAAAATGCCGCCCTGATGAGAATGTTGCAAAGCGAGCTGTCTGGCTTCGGTTTACGCTTGCGAACCTCCGATGAGTTGGGAGTACCCTCGGAGTCTAAAGAAGCGGTGGCTTTTGCACTGCTCGCCTTCCAAAGCTGGCACCATCAACCCGCCAACATCCCTGCCGCCACGGGAGCCGCGCGCCCAGCCATCTTGGGCAAAGTTTCCTATGTATAGCAGGCGTCGGCCCTGGATATTCTGCGCGCTGGTCTGTGCACCCCTGCTGCTGGCCTTGATTTCTTGCGGCGGGAAACCGGATTCTAGTACCTTGACGATGATCATCGAGAGCAGCCCGACAAATCTCGACCCCCGCGTCGGAATCGATGCCTATTCGGAGCGCATCGACAACCTCATCTTTGATGGCCTTCTTACCCGTGACGAGCACTTCCACGTGCAGCCCGGCCTGGCGGAGCGCTGGGAGATTCCCGACCCGCTGACTTACATTTTTCACCTACGTCACGGTGTGCGATTCCACGATGGCCGGCCTTTGACGTCCCGCGATGTCAAATACACCTTCGACTTGGTGCTCCACGGCCAGATTGTAACCACCAAGGCTGCCGTTTACCGATTTGTGGACCGAATCGAAACGCCCGATAACTTCACGGTAGTCTTCCGCCTGAAGCAGCCGTTCGTCACGCTGCTGTGGAATGTTTCTGACGGCGCCATGGGTATTGTTCCTTACGGCAGCGGAGCGGAGATAACGACGCACCCTGTCGGATCAGGTCCGTTCCGCTTCATCCGCGCCGAGCAGGACAAGGAAGTTGTTATCGAGCGCAACCACCATTATTGGGGAGAGAAAGCTCACCTCGAGCGCGTACGTTTTGCTGTGGTGCCGGACACGACTACCCGAGCCCTAGAATTGCGCAAGGGCAGCGCAGATCTGGAAATCAACGCTCTGACGCCAGACATGGTGCTATCGTTAGAGCGCGATCCTCATCTGGCAGTGTTGCGCGCTCCGGGGTCGGTACTGAACTACCTGGCCCTGAATTGCCGGGATCCGATCTTGCGCAACCTCGCTGTGCGACAAGCTCTCGCCCATTCCATCGACCGGCGGCCCATGCTGCAGTACCTGAGGAGAGGCTTCGCTCGTCCTGCCGCTAGTGTCCTTCCGCCAGAGAGCTGGGCTTACAATCCCGACATCCCTGGCTACGATTACAGTCCGGAACGAGCGCGTCACCTTTTAGAGCAGGCGGGGTTCCCGCTCAGAGATGGCGTTCGCTTTCATCTGACAATGAAAACTTCGATGGAAGAGGACGCTCGTCTGTTGGCGGCCGTACTGCAGCAGCAATTTCGCGATGTTGGCATTGCACTCGACATCCGGAGTTTCGAATTCGCGACCTTCTTTTCGGATGTTACCAAAGGCCTCTTCCAGCTCTATCCCTTGCGCTGGATCGGCGGCAACGAGGATCCCGACATCTTTGAGTACGCTTTTGATTCCGACAAATTCCCCCCTCATGGTGCCAATCGCAGCTTCTACTCAAATCCTCGTCTGGACGCCCTGGTCGCTCGCGGTCGTAGCGAGCTGGACCAAAACGTCCGCCAGCAGATTTATGCGGAAATTCAGACGATCTTGGCACAGGATCTGCCATATATCACGTTGTGGTATCAGGACAATGTACTGGTCCACTCAAAGCGCGTGCATAAGCTCACGCTGAATCCTTCGGGGAATTACGATTTCCTCCGAACGGCGGAGCTTGGTCGTTAGTCGTAAGCCCTTTAGGCTTGGCCCGCTGGCCGCGGTGTAGGTTTTGGTGGACGAGACCAAGGCCGAGACCTACGGCTAATTTGTTACTATCCAATTAGTGCAGATCCTGTTTATTGGCGACATTTTTGGGCGACCGGGGCGGACCATCGTGCGTGAGCGACTGCCGGAACTAGTCAAGCGGTATGGCGTCGACTTAGTGATCGCCAATGGTGAAAATGCGGCAGCAGGCTTTGGGATTACTCCGGCGCTGGCGGAGGAACTATTCGACGTGGGCATAGAGGTCATTACCACGGGCAATCACGTGTGGGACAAGCGGGAAATCATCGATTATTTTCAAGAGGCCAATGGAAATCCCTACAGCCCGGCGCGCCGGGTCATTCGGCCAGCAAACTATCCCTCCGGGATGCCCGGCTGGGGTTGGTACGAAGGAAGGACACGCGCCGGAGTGCCTTACGCGGTCGTAAATCTACAAGGACGGGTGTTCATGACCAGCAACGATGATCCCTTTCGCGTCGCCGATGGGCTTCTGAAACAGATTACAGCCAAGGTGATCCTGGTAGACATGCACGCGGAAGCCACATCGGAAAAGATTTCGATGGGATGGTATCTCGATGGCCGGGTTTCTGCCGTGATCGGAACCCATACCCATGTTCCCACTGCCGATGAGCGCGTCCTGCCCAAGGGAACCGCGTACCTGACCGACGTCGGCATGAGCGGACCCTACGATGGGGTGATTGGCGTGAAGAAAGAGCTGATAATCAATCGCTTCCTGACGAATATGCCTGCCCGATTCGAACCTGCCACCGGTAACGTGAAGCTCTGTGCCGCCGTCATCGATTGCGACGCCACGACCGGAAAAGCCAGTTCGATCGAGCGCATCATGGTCGAGGAGACCGGCGGCTAGCGACGAACCAAGATTTAACGCAAGTTCCCCACTTTCGATCGTTCTCCATGGGTACCAACGACACCTGAATTTCTGCTCTGCCAAAACCCAGGTCGCGGGTACAATTCGCGTAGTGCGCTTTCCGCCTTTACTTGCGTCGGTGTTGGTGTGCGCGGCCCCTGTTTTTGCCGCTCATGTTACCCCAAGCAAACCGCTCCCCCTCTGTTCGAGCAGCGTCCGGGGAGCGGAGGGCTGCGACGTTTCCAAGAAAGATCTCAAGGCCGCCAAATCTGCTTTCCAGCGTGGGTTGAAGCTCGAAAAAACCAAACGGCTGGAAGAAGCGTTGGAGCAGTTTGTCACTGCCTCCCAGCTGGTTCCGCGCGACATCGATTTCGCCACCGCCCGAGAAACCACGCGCCAACAGCTGATATTCGATCACATGGAGCGGGGCAATTCCGCGCTGGTGGCGGGCAGGGAGATCGAAGCGCTGGCCGAATTTCGCAGTGTCCTCAAGCTCGACCCCGACAACCACTTTGCACAGCAGCGCATGGTAGACGCGCTGGGCGAATCGACGCCGAGAGTTGCGTCCGCGCCGCAAGTGGTTGCCTATGCGGGCGAGCTTCAGATCGAGCCCACGGCCGTGCGCGCCGATTTCCACTTTCAGGGGGACTCCCGAGAATTGTTGACCGACATCAGCAAGGCTTATGGGCTCAGCGCCTCGATCGACGAATCGGTAGTCTCGCGCCGCGTCCGTTTTGACATCCAGGATGTTGATTTCTATACCGCGATGAGGGCAGCCGGCAAGGTTACTAGGACCTTCTGGTCGCCACTGGGGCCAAAGCAGATTCTTATCGCCACCGACGCCGTTAATTATCATCGTCTATTTGATCGGATGGCGGAGCGCACTTTCTACGTGTCGGTCAGCACTCCCCAGGAGTTGAACGAGTTGGCCAATGCCTTGCGGACGTTATTCGATATCCGCTTTGTTTCGTCCCGCTCCGCCGGCAACACCATTACCGTTCGTGCGCCGCAGGCCATGCTCGATGCCGCTACCCAACTGATGGAGAGTCTGGACGCGTCGCGCCCACAAGTCATGCTGGATGTGAGGCTCTACGAAATCAGCCGGCAATTGACTCGGAACTTCGGGCTGCACATCCCTAATAATTTCACTCTGATCAATATCCCAGCCGGAGCGCTGGCGGCGCTGGGAGGGCAGAATATCCAGCAGTTGATCAATCAATTAATCGCCAGCGGCGGCATTAATCAGGCGGGTTCAACCGCCATATCGGCGCTTTTGGCACAGCTCCAAGGGCAGCAAAATTCGATCTTCTCGCATCCGCTGGCCACCTTCGGCGGTGGCAAGACATTCTTCGGACTGAGTCTGGATCAGTTGACGGCCACACTCCAGATGAATGAGAGCACTGTGAAGAGCCTCGAGCACGTCATTTTAAAGGCGGGGGCGGGACAGGAGTCCACTTTCCATTTGGGTACACGCTATCCAATCCTAAACGCCAGCTTTGCCCCGGTGTTTAACAGCCCGGCGATTGCGCGGGTGATCGGTAACCAGAGTTTTACGGCACCATTTCCCTCGTTCAGCTACGAGGATCTGGGGCTTTCGATCAAGGCGAAGCCGCACGTGCACGGCATGTCAGATGTGAGCTTGGAACTTGATCTCGCGGTGCGGTCCCTGGGCGGGACTTCGTTGAACGGTGTTCCAGTCCTCAACAATCGTGAATTCAAAGGGGCGATCTCGCTCAAAGAGGGCGAGCCTGCCGTAGTGGCTAGTTCGTTGTCACGCACCGAACAGCGCAGCCTGAGCGGAATACCCGGCCTTGGTCAGATCCCGCTGCTGAATAAGATCGCAGCCAGCAATACCCTTGAGGACGATTCTGACGAGCTCTTGCTCGTAATCACTCCGCACATCGAGATTGCCAGTCCCACGGGATCAGGACCAGAGATCTGGCTGAGTGGACAATAAATCCCCGAACCTAAACCCTGAAGGCCCCGTAAATAACGGGGTTTTCAGGGCTTAGCATTTTTAGGGGTAGAGGAATTGTGAGGAATTGTGAGGGGTTTTTAGGTCTCAAAGTCACAGTTAAGTCACAGTTCTACTCGTCGGCAATTCGGACACCAACGGTCTTTACCTTCTAGCTTTCCACCACAGAGAGAACAACGTTTCACTAACGCTTGCCATTCCGGTCGCTGCACCTCAATACGTTTACTGGTAGATACATTGCGCCTGCGCCGGTACTTCGGTTGAGGAATCATCCTCGCCAGTCGCCGTTGTCTCTCTTCCTCGATGGCCGTCTTTAATGGCCTGGAATTCCGCAATAAGAACCCCGGACGTAATGCCGTCCATTTCGAGTAACCAGCTTCCAGTAACGCCTGCTTAAATGACCATCCGTCCATGATCAATGACGCTACCTTCATGTGCTGTTCTCTCGGAATTGACCTTGTGTCCATTTACGCCTCGTGCACGTACTACTTGCGTCGATTATAGCGGGGATAGCCGCAAGCTCCCAGCGTGACCACGTTTATCTATCTCTCCCTCATGTCTCCATGTTGAAATGGAACAACCGGAACAACCCGCGTAAACACTGATCCATTTGCATGTTTTTGAAATGGAACAAGGGTGGAACAAGAATGGAACACGCCTTGAAACGGAACATTCAAGAGGATTAGCAATCCCCTGTGTCGTTGTAAGTTGCGGTACAAGAACAGGCTTACATGCGGCTGTACCAGGATTGTGACTTAACCATCCCCCCCACGTCCCTCATTCCGATCCACCGCGCATAGGCATTGCCCTCCATCGCATCGCATGCATCGCCAGCGCGTAAGTGCTTTGATAAGGAAACTGAAGGTACTGGAACTGAAGGTTGAGGCGGGGGCAGAGCACCCCTGGCCCTCCCGAAAACCGGCGGGTAGCTCAAGCACCCAACCAGAAAAATTTTAAAAAATGTCTACAGACCTATTAGCCTATAAAAAGCCTATAAAAATAGTTATACTTTTCATAAAAATATGTTATTTTGCTAATGGGGGCAAATGAAATACGAAGGTACAAATTCGGAACAACGCTGGGCATTCAGCAAGGCCAGGGCCTCATGGATGTTGGACATTTCCCGTCCAACCTTGGACAAGTTGATTCAGGAAGGGCGGCTGCAAACGATTCCCATACAACGAAAAAAATTGATTCCGGCGTGGGCTTTGGAGCGGTTTTTGAGGGGGAAGGACAGCAATGGCGAAGCGTAAAGCCAAGACCGAACCTAAGCCGGTACTGTCGCCTGATCAGGAGAAGGATCAAGTAAGGCGGGAGGTGATTGACATTCTTTTGACCAACGCCAGGACGGGGGATAACAGGGCGATAGATTTGCTTGGACGGTTGAAGGATTACGACCTATTTACCAAGCCAACCGATGTAGTGCCAGAAGGGGGGATTACTGAGAAGACTGCTCGGATTCTAATTGCCCTGGAGGACGGTAATTGTCCAAAGTGCGGCCACCATTTCGGGAAGATTGAGGAAGACAGACATCCGATAGGCTGCCGATGTGTTGAGTGCACCCTAAAGAGGACTGGTGAGTTACAGCCGAAGCCTGAGGTAGACGTTTCTGAGTGTACGATGCTGGAGGGCAAAGATGTCTGAGATTCCCTTGAATGGATTGCTGCAGGAAACTGAAAGCAATATCACGGCGAGAATGCTTGCAAGCCGTAGCATATTCGGTAACCTCCAAAAGACGATGAAATATTGCGCCACGTTGCGCCAGGAGCGACCGATAGACATCAGGTGATACTGGGGACATCACCGCTTTTTCGTCTGGGAGAGGGCGGGAGTAACAACACGTTACTCAGGAACTTAATTAGAGCCAGTGACTCTCGAATCTCTCGCAACGTAACAGGCCAGCGTGTAGGGCCATCTTCCTTATCATTCAAGGTGCGATGGACAATATGCCAGCTAGCTGCGACTAGAATGTTATTGCCGTGAACATTGTTATCGTAATCGCCTTCGACTGATGATTCTCTCATCACAAAACCTCTTTTTAGGTGGAAAAAGCCAACCGGGACAGCCGTCTATGAGAACTGTCCCGGTGTGTCGGTGGCATCCCCTGGAGACTCTAGCGGGGTCGTGCGCCACCACGCTTTAGTTGTGCTCCGCAATCCTATGTCGCCAGCGATAGAGCGTGGTTCCGATCACCCCGCCGACGGCCAGTGCAATTGCTTGCTGCAAGAACACGGGAGAGTGTTTAGCGCCCCCGTCCAGCCAGCCGATTGCATAAAGAGCGGTGAATACAATCGCGGCTATTACCTGCGAGCGGAAGGACATTTCCTTTCTCAGCCTGGGTATAGTGGCGAGCAGTGCTACCGCAATCACGCCCACGCCCACGAAAAACCAGAGAATCACGTCAAACCTCATTTGGCCTCCTCAGCAGAAGTAAAACCTCGCAGCACCCCACATTAAAGCAATCACGCCCATGCCTAGTGTAATCGGATTCGGGAAAAGCAATCCGGCAATGCCGTACAGGCCAGCCAAAATGTCCGCCGCACGGCAATCACCGGCATTCATCAGAGCGAAGTAACCCGGATTCGTCCAGTGAAAGCTAGCGTCAATCAAGCGCCCACCATTAGCTTTTACCTGAGCGGCTTTGGCATCCAAATCGTCAGCCGCTTTCACATAAAGGGCTGCAAGGCCCACCAGGCCATCATGTGCGGTATGGTTTGAAAGGTAAGCCAATCCCGCTTTCTTTCGCGCTACTGGGATGCTCAAAATGTAGCTGGAGAAATCTCCCAAGCCCTGAGCGTAGCCATACTTCTGAGCCAGCAGCCAGGCGCTATGAAGTTTAGCCTTGTTTGGTGTGCCAAGGAAGGTAGCTTGGTTGTTAAGGATAGTCTGGCGAGCCTCCGCGAGTGAGCCGTTCTTTTCCGCGACGTCCGCATAGGCTTTGGTTACGCTCGCCGTTGACCTCAGCCTGCTAGCTATCTGTGTCATGGTTAAGTAGAGGCTGCCGTTGTTTGATCCTTGAACGTCGCTGGTATTTTTCACAAGCGTCTTGAGTTGAGTGTTCGTCGGGGGAATTACAGCTGCCTCAGCCAACGACGAGGCCAGCATGAGTGCGATTCCCGCCAAAGCCTGCAGTTTTGCCGCGAAACGATTGTGCATTTTGTTCTCCTTAGCGAATTGAATTGCGGTCAGGGGCCGAGACGAAGTGGAGGAGCATATTTCAGCTAGTGACCACAATCACCAGCAGCCCCGTTGTTGTTTCCGTGGGAAGGCCGAACGGCAGACTTTATACAGCTTGGCGGACAAGCTGTCAATATAGCTTGACGGACAAGCTAGTGAAGGGGGTTCTTGTTAGCATTCGTGCCGAATGCACGAGGATCCGGTTTCCAAATATCTGTCAGAGATAGGCCGCAAGGGTGCGCATGCCCGCGCTAAGCTACTGACACCAGAAGAGCGCAAAGAGATTGCCAAGAAGGCAGCCAAAGCTTCAGCGAAGGTGCGCAGCGCGAAAGCGAAAAAGAAGCGGAAACAAAACAGGATTGATCAATGAGTGCTCTGCACCAGGTTGAGCGCCGCGATCGCCAATAATTAGCCAGTCAACTCCGAGCGGTGTCCAGCTCTATTGGTTTCTGCAAATCAAGAAATACG
>Ga0126370_10001011_pt1 | contig 12548 bp, 14 predicted proteins | sample PanSoiMetaPlot_3_FD_92586 | JGI IMG/M metagenome (GOLD analysis project Ga0126370, IMG submission 92586) | Tropical forest soil microbial communities from Panama - MetaG Plot_3 | ecosystem: Environmental > Terrestrial > Soil > Tropical forest > Bulk soil | place: Panama | collected 2016-02-17 | reverse complement strand
CGATCTTAGGTGCGCTGGCGGCAATCAAAATCTCGGGGCTGAGCTTCGACGTGTACGCCCAAATTGGCCTGGTGGCGCTCATCGCGCTCGCCGCTAAGAACGGGATTTTGATCATTGCCTTCGCGGTCGAGCAACGACGGCTCGGAAAAGACATCCATACCGCCGCCATCGAAGCAGCGGCATTGCGCTTTCGCCCGGTGATGATGACGAGCTTCGCCTTCATCTTTGGACTGTTCCCGCTTGTGATTGCGACCGGCGCCGGCGCGACCACCCGTCACGCGGTGGGCACGCCGGTATTTGGCGGCATGATCGCAGCGGCGATTTTCGGCGTCTTCGTCATTCCGCTTCTGTTCGTGATCGCGGAACAACTTCGTCATCGCAAAACGAAATAGCCAGTTTGCTGTCGGCGGCGACGCCCGGTCTTTGCAAACGAGGATCATGACTCAGCGCGAACCGGTATCCAGTTGTACAGCGAAATCCCGCCATCGACGACGACCGTTGCTCCGGTGACGTAACGCGAAAAGCGATCGCACAACAGAGCGATCGCCATATCGGCGACGTCTTCCGGCGTTCCGGTCCGGCCGAGCGGTATCATCTTGGCGAATGAGGCGATGCTGGCGTCAAATCCGCCGCCGGGAATTGCACCTGGAGCAATGGCATTGACGCGAATGCCATCCGCGCCGAGTGCCCGGGCCAGTTCTTTCACGACCATGGTTTGGCCCGCTTTGGTCGCGCTGTAATGCGGCAGGTTGCGCGGCGTATAGGCATGCAAAGACGTTATGAAAAGTATCCTCCCCTTGACGTTGCGCGCCTTCATATGCGCGCCCGCAGCCTGGCCGAGCAGGAAGCCGGCGCGCAGGCCAACCGATGTCATCGAGTCCCATTCGGCCTCGGTCACAGCCAAAGCCGTCTCACTCTCAAGACGTCTCGGCGATGCGCTGTGCACAAATATCGAAAGAGACCCGAGGGCTTGCACCGCCGCCTCGAACAACCGCTGCGGCGCAGCGGCTTCGCGCAGGTCGGCGGCGATAAAGGTTGCGCCCAGCTCGCGCGCAAGCGCGGTTCCGGATTGCTCGGTGATATCGCTTAAAACAAGCCGAGCGCCTTCCGCGGCCAAGGCTTTCGCAATGCCGCGCCCAATCCCTGAGGCCGCGCCGGTGACCAGCGCCGTATCGCCCGCTAGCAATTCCATCTCGCCCCTCCCCGATCGACCCGCGGCCGCGCGATTTATTACAAATGAAGCAACATCCACGCGCCGCCTGCGACGAAAAGGCAGCCGGCGATACGCGAGACAAATTGGCCGAACGGCAACACCTTCTCCAACAAAACCAGCCCAGCCAACGCGGCGATCCACAGCACATTCATGACGCCGCCTATAAACAGCAGCAACATTAGAGCCCAGCAGCAGCCAATGCAGTAGAGGCCGTGGCGAAGACCGAGCGCAAGCGCGCCGCTCGCGTCGGGACGAAATCCGCCATGCCGCATGATGAAGGTCAGCGGCGCTTGACAGTACGAGAGGCACGCTTCCTTGACCGGAGTCCATTGATAGATTCCGGCGGCAATCAGGACCATTCCACCGAGCCCTGCGCTGACACTCTGCATCGTCGGCGTGAGCAATGCGGCGCGCTCCAGCACCCATTGCGCAGAAGTCGCCGCGAGCGAGAATCCCAACCACGCGATCAGGTAACCGGAGGCGAACCATCCACTCGCCGCAAACGCATGTCCGGTTAAGACGGCCTGCCTGCCGACGCGCGCATAAATGAGGATCATCGGCGCCACCGATGGCGTCATCATCCCGATCATCATGACAGCCCACATCGCGAAGACATAGACGAACTCGAGCGGTTGCCACGGCGCGCTGGCGGGCATCATGAGTCCCTGGCCGGCCGGAATCATTCGAAATCCGGTCGTGTCCATGCCGTCCATCGCCATGTCATCGGCGAGCCAGATGATATCGGCCCAAGCAAGCATGGTGATGAGCGCAAGTGCGACGAACACAATAGCCCGGTCGCGCCGCAATACTGCTTCAAGCGATGAATTCATTCCGCTTAGCGGACGATGCCACTCTGGCACATTGCGCCCCGCCCCAATCCGGCCAACGAGTTGCGCCGTCAACCCAACCAAATCGCATCATTGAAATCAAAAACTTTTCAGCACTGGTGTCAAACCCGCCGAACTGTGGGCGTTCGTCTGATCCGCGCTCGATCTGTATCCACCGCCTGCGAATGGTGCGCGGCTGCGCCAAAGAATGTTAAAATGCCCTGCGACGATAAGTCGGAGGAAAGGGCTTTGAATTTGATTCACGTCAAAGACTTGGACCAGCCAATTTGAATTTAATTCCGCCCGATTTTGGAGGACGAAATGGCGACGATCACGCGATCGCAAAGGCTACTAGTTTCCGCGGCAGCGCTCGGCGGTGCGACACTTCTGCCGGTGCCAGCCGGAAACGTTTTCACCATCGCGGACGCAAGCGCAACCGCCGCGGACGTATCACCGGCATTGGGCGTGGTGGATTTTCCGATCTGCCACACGCCAGGTGCATCCGGGTTGCCGAACATGATGCTCCGGCTGGCGCAGACGGAAGTGCCGCGCGCCGAGATGAGCGCGGCCCGTCCGACGCCGGCATTCGCGGACACCGAGCCCCCGATGTGGACCGGCCTCGGCTCTGTCACCTACAAGATTACGACGGCGAATGAGCGTGCGCAGGCTTATTTCGATCAGGGGCTGCGTCTTGCCTACGCGTTCAATCACGGCGAGGCGCAGCGCGCCTTCCGCACGGCGCAGAAGCTCGATCCCGACTGCGCCATGTGCTTCTGGGGCGAGGCGCTCGTGCTCGGTCCCAACATCAATCTTCCGATGCAGGAAGACGCGATCGCGTCCGCCTTCGCTGCCGTACAAAAAGCGAAGGCGCTTGCCGCCAAGGCAGGCCCCCGCGAGCAGGCACTGATCGCCGCGCTAGCGTCGCGCTACGGCAGCGATCTGAAGGTCGTGCGCGCGCCGTTCGACGCAGCCTACGCCGCCGAAATGGCGAAGGTTGCAGCGCAGTTTCCTGACGATGACGAAATCGCCACGCTCTATGCTGAGGCGGTCATGGATCTCAGCCCCTGGGATTACTGGAAGCCGGGCGGCCAAGAACCAAATCCGCAGAGCACACCGATCGTGCCGACACTCGAGCGCGTGCTAGCGCGCAACCCGAACCATCCTGGTGCAATTCATTTCTACATCCATGCCGTCGAGGCCTCCGACCGGCCCAAGCGCGCCGAACCCTATGCCGATCGACTGCGCGGCACGATCCCCGGTGCCGGTCATCTCGTGCACATGCCGAGCCACATCTACTATCGGGTCGGCCGCTATCTTGATGCACTGGAGGACAACAAGACGGCGGTAAAGGTCGACGAACAATATCTGGCGGACACCAACGCGCCTATGGGCGTCTATCGCCTTGGCTACTATCCACACAATGTGCACTTCGTGATGGCCGCGGCGCAGATGGCCGGGGACGGGCAGACTGTGATTGCGGCGGCGGAGAAACTGCACGAGCTCATTCCCGATGAGGCGGCGCGCGGGATCGCAATGGTGCAGCCCGTCAAGGCTGCGCCATATTTCGCGCACGCACTATTCAGTTCGCCCGAGACCATCATTGCGCTGCCCGATCCCGGCGACACCATCCCCTATGTCAAGGCGATGTGGCTCTATGCGCGGGGTGTAGCCCTTGCGGCGCGCCGAGACTTCGCGAGCGCGGCGGCGGCGGCCGATGCGATCGGCACGCTGGAGCACACCGCCGATTTCAAGTTGTTGAAGGAGTCAAACATCCCGGCGCAGGACGTGCTTCGCATCGCGCAGACATTGATTTTGGCGCGCGTCGCCCAGGCCAAAGGCGATACCAGCATAGCCATCGCGCAATTCGAGAAAGCGGCCGCGTTGCAGGACGCGCTACCCTATACTGAGCCGCCGTATTGGTATTACCCGATCCGGCAGTCTCTGGCCGCCGCTCTGCTGCAGGCTGGCCGCTTCGATGAGGCGGAGCAACAGTTCCAGCGTGCGCTCGCCCGAGCGCCGGCTAATGCTTGGTCGTACTTCGGACTTGCGGAATTGTATAAGGCGCGCGGCAACACCGCTGCCGCTAACCAGGCCGAGGCTGACCTGGCCAGAACGTGGATCGGCGACCGCAGGCTGTTGCAGATTTCCAATCTCTGAAGTTCTCTGAAGTTCGCCCCAGCACAGTGGTCTGCCCGACCTGCCGGAGTCCGCTTTGGGTCAGGAACGGACATCCTCAGGATAAGCACCGATGTCGGCCTTTACCCCTCAAAACGGACAGAGAATGATGCTTAGGGCGGTGATCGCACATTCCGAGATCGTCGTAGCTTGCCTTGCCGCAGTCGCGCCGCGCCTTCCTGCTGATTTCGATGACGTGGATATCGCTATCCTCGAATGGATTGAAGCCGAAAGCACGGCGCACGCAGCTGTACTATCTTGTGGTTTGATACTGATGGCTTGTTTCTCCACGCTATTCAGTATCGACTGAACACATTGCGATCTTTGCGCCAAAAGCCGACATCACATGGTTTTCAGTTCGGTAATTTATTAAATCCCGACAAGCATCTATTTGAATCACTTCTGGGACTTCAGCCAGGATAGGATTTTTGGCCAAATGTGCCCTTGGGCATAGCGTCCGACCAGAATTCCGAGATGTTGCAAGCAGACACCGCGCTCGCCGGGATATTCAATGATGCGAATCTTTCTCTCTATTGCGTTCGCGAATGGTTTTACAGAAATGGGAGGTGCAACGTCGTCGGTTGTATTGATTACCGCTAAAGTCGCAACCGAGAGAGTAGAAGGCCCGACAAACTTTCCGTTAATCTTTAACACGCCGCGGAAGAAACGATTTTCGCGATAAAGCCAGTCAACGATCTGGTGCACCAATTTGCCTGGCAGAGAAATCTCATCAAGTGCCCAGCGCTCAACCCGAGCATGGATTTCCATCGCAAGTGGGTCGGCAATACTGATTACAGCGTCCGTCAGTCGTGACCAAACGAATGTACCTGGAGATGCGAGAGCGCTTGCGTAAGACAAGAGTGAACCTGGAAACGTATCAGAGTCCGAGACGTTGCGTGGAACCAACGTAACAAGAGCATCTCGAAAGTGACTTTCTGACCGTCCGAAGCAGAGCGGTGCGCCTAGCATGACAAGGCCCCTGATGCTGTCGGGTAAAAAAGCTGCATATATCGCTGCGATTGTGCCACCCAGGGAATGACCGATCAGGTACGGCTTTGCGCCTTGAGCGGCGGTGGTCATCATCCCTACGGCTTCAGCTATGGCGAGCACGTAATCATCGACCCCACAATTGCCCATGTGGGATGAAGCCGGCATCCATTCTAAAAGATAGACATGCAAGCCGTGGCCAAGGCAAAAACGGATGGCACTAGACGACGGAGTAAGATCCCAGATGTATGGTCTTTTAATCGGTGCCGCGACAATGAGCAGCGATCGAGACCGGTCCTCGCCTCCATAGTCGCGAAGACGCCAATGTGCGTGAGACGCTATGGTCTGGTAGGAGCATTCGTTGGGGTCCAGTCCAAGGGCACCAACCATATCGCCTTGGGCGCGGCGAATAATGTCGCTCAAATCAAATTGAACGCGATTAAGAGCATTTAGCATGATGCGGAGCGTCCTGGACTTTTGGTAGCTTCACCATGTTAGCCCCGAGCAGCTTTTTTGGTGAACAGCATTTTGTGGAAAGTTGATCTACATCAAGTGCAACGCTGCAGTTTTCGATATTTACTGATATTGAGGCGGAGAAGGCGTTTATGTGACCGCCTGTAACCTTTGGGTGCGCCTTTCCCCGTACCTCGCATCCATGTGAACTCTCCGCCTCGTTTTCACGCGAGGAGGCCACCATGGCAAAAGCCAAAGAACCTGCTGAATCTTTGACAGGAATTGCAACGCAAACTGCCGAGCTGATTACAGGGCGAGCTCAAGAGCAAATGGGTAATTATTTTAGTTGGCTGCAGAACGCTATGTCAGCGTCCCCCTGGGGCAACACGGAACTGACCAAGAAGTTTCTGAGCTACGCGACCGAAAACGCCAGTAATGCCTTTGGGTTCGTGCAGCAACTCAGCCAAGCCAAGAATTTTGAAGACGTGGTCAAAATTCAGAGCGAGTTCATGACCGCGCAATTCAATTCGTTCAACGAGCAGGCACAGGACCTTGGCGAGACATATACCAGGACGGCGGCTGCAATGAGGATGCCGTTCGGTCCGTCCACGTGATCCCTTTGACGAAATCTGACGGCAAACAGATTGAACACTGTTGCAGACCGTGAGCTAATAGAATCGTGAGAACCAACCATGGCGGAAGAGAGCGAAGACGAAATACAGTTTTTCAGAGACTTTGGAGCAACCGCGGAACAGACCGTGGAAGAATTTCGAGGTTTTGAGGTAAACTATTTTAACTTGATTGGGCAAATGGCAGCGGCGCTTCCATGGCTCGCAGATTTTAATAAAAAAATGCAGAGCTACTTCGAGCAGGACTTTGCTGCCGCTTTGGAATTTGCGCATAAGCTAAGGCAAGCTAAAGATATGCAAGATTTTCTGGGAATTCAGTTCGAGTACATTCAGCGATGCTTGCAGTCGTTTGCTGCGCAAGCGAAAGATTTCTCCGACACGTGCACTAAGGTGGCATCAGGCGCGATTAAGGCGCCTCCGATGTATTCAGCTGAATAGACAATGCCCCGACATTGAATGTACATCAATGAGCACGGTCGTTGGCCAGCCGCAAATTCGTCGATGGGTGAGATTAAGTCTCCCTACCGACTTTCTCGCAAACTCAAGACGTAGGCGATAATGTCGGTCAGATCGCTGCCTTTAATTATGATGTTCGGCATGCGCTCGTGCGAAGTCCGTAGCGCAGCAGAAAGAGCTGCGCTGCTCATTCCGGGTATATTGGCAATTTTCTCAAAGGGCGGTGCGTCGCGATTGGGTGAAAACCCAACCATGTTCTCGACAAGATGGCACTCCGCACATTGGGTTCGAGCAATCCTGAGTCCCTGATTAGGATTTCCCACTTCTTGAGCCTGGAGGTTACCGACGCAAGCCAACATTGAGCAAACGATCGATCCGATCAATGGTATACTGCGAAAACACGGCAACTTGTATCCCACTAATGCTCTCCGAACTCAGGGATCATCTATTTTTCAAAGTCGCGATATATGCGGCGATGTCATCCGCCGCGGTCCGACTCAACGGCAAGTCGGGCATTTTCGGATGCGGGTTCAACAGAAAGTAAGCTAATTGCTTAGCGTCGAAATTCGGCGATGTCGCTATCGTGGCGAAGGGCGGAACGTCTGCGCTTGCTCGTTGCTGCTCTGGCGAAACCACATGGCATGAAGCGCACCATCGTATGGCTAGGGCAAGACCGTGCTGAGGATCGGCGGAATAGCTTGGCGTCGTGAAAGGGAGCAGGACAGCGATAACGAAACAAAAAATGATAGCTCGCATCGATCGGTCTTCCATTGCGAAAATCAGGTACCCATCTGGACGCTGACTTCAGAACCGTGCGCTCCAGGGATGATTAGGCGGTCTGGCCTCGGGGTGAGTCTTTAAGAAATGGTGCAGTATATGCAGCAACATCAATACATGTTCCTTATTGCCTTTGATAAGCTGGGCCCGGCGAATGTCATCGACAATCATATCCCGAATGTTTTCGCTTCCATGCTGCTGAGATAAGAGATAGTGACCGAGCGAAGTCGCAACGATTTCAGGAAGATGTTCGTGCTCCGCGACCGCGAGCACCTCCTCTTCAGTTAAGCCACAGAATCCAACGCAATCTTTTAGCGTAATCATGTTCAAGACGCGCCCAGCCCCTAGGGCTAGGCTTGCAGCGCTACGAATCCAGGTCGTTGACATAGATCAATGAATCATGCGCCCACCGGCGCCGCGTGGCAAAAGACTGGGTTAGTTAAGTGATGAAGGCTATGCCCAATGTCCCCTTTGGGTCAGAAGCGGACATCGCAACACGTTCGAACAGTGTCCCGCTTTGCTGCCAATAGCGGACATGGGCGGCAGGACAGGGCCGTCAAATCGTACGTGCTAGGTGCACTCTTCGAATTTGGAAGATGAAGGTGATCGCAAGTGAAGCGAGTTTCAGAACAGCCGTTTCATGGGCGAAACGTGGGCGTGACAGAAACTACCAAACTCTAGATTGAAATCAATGGTGGGCGCTGTAGGGATTGAACCTACGACCTCTCCCAGCAGACATTGGACAATGTCGCGGAGCCGACTTTCATCCCCAACGTGTTGATTAGCGGCAAAGCCCAAAGGTAAATCTGCGTCGCACGCTGAAACAGCAGTTCATCCTTGAGCAGCTTTGCCGTTTCGGATGTTGGTCGGTTCTCGACCATCGGACTATTCGCCAGAGCCTCGTAGCGATCAGTTTGTGCATGCGCTGATGCTGTCGCGCCGATGAAGATCAGTGCGGTGAGAACCTTCCTGCACATGCCTCACTCCTCTGACGCCACTTCCTGAAACGGTACGGCGTAACGCCGCGTGTTTCCGACATTGAACGGTAGAGCGTGAGCAACAACCCTGAACTTGATCCAGGTCAAATACCGAAGCCGACTGTCATGGAGTTGAAGCGAGAGGGTGCTAGAGCTCGAGACCGCCAAACGAGTTCCGATGTCCGCTTTGTGCCAAAAGCAGACATTCAGGCTGCTTTTGGATATTATTGTCGGTGGGCAAGGGTGCTCAAGTGTGGAGCATCACCCGTGAAACTTCCCCGTCGGCAATTTCTACACCTGGCAGCGGGTGCGGCTGCGCTGCCGGCTTTATCTTGGCATGCAAGGGCAGACACCTATCCAAGCCGGCCAGTACGCCTCATTGTTGGTTTTCCGGCCGGCAATGCATCCGACATCGTCACGCGCCTCATGGCTCAATCACTGTCGGAGCGCCTCGGGCAGCAATTTATCGTCGAGAACCGGCCGGGAGCCAGCGGCAATATTGGCACCGAAGTCGTCGTGCGAGCCCCACCGGACGGCTACACACTGCTCATGACGGTCGTGACGGGTAACGCGATCAACGCCACACTCTATCCGAACCTCAATTTTAATTTCATCCGCGACATCGCGCCGGTCGCCAGCATTGGCGGTGGCGCCTACGTCATGGTGGTAAATCCATCGGTTCCAGCCAAGACGGTCCCGGAGTTCATCGCCGACGCCAAAGCCAATCCGGGCAAGATCAACTATGCGTCGGCAGGCATTGGAGGTCCGACCCATATCTTCGGAGAGCTGTTCACGATGATGGCAGGCGTCGACTTGCTTCACGTCCCGTATCGCGGCAGTTTCTTGCCAGATTTGCTCGGCGGACAAGTGCAGGCCGTGTTTGGTCCGATATCTCAGTTGATTGAGCATATCCGATCAGGCAAATTGCGCGCCCTTGCAGTCACCACCGCGACACGTCAAGCGGCGCTCCCGGATATCCCGACGGTGGCCGAATTTTTACCGGGCTACGAGGGAAGCGTTTGGTATGGCGTTGGCGCACCAAAGAACATCCCCACCGACATCATCGAGAAGCTGAACAAGGAGATCAACGCGGCCCTTGCCGACGCATCGTTGAAGGCGCGCTTTGCCGAACTGGCTTGTACACCAGTGTCGATGACGCCTGTCGAGTTCGGCAAGCTCATCGTCGATGAAACCGAGAAGTGGGGCAAGGTAATCCGAGCGGCCAACATCAAGGCGGACTGACGCGGCGGTCCCGACCCGATATTCCGTAACACCCGTTAAGCGACTTTAGCGAGGCCAATGTCCGCTTGGGGTCAAAAGCAGACATTGCGGCACCTCCAACCAATGTCCGCTTTACCCCCAAAAGCGGACATCGGAACTCACTTGCGGGATGTCTGCTTTGTGCCAAAAGCGGACATTCATGATGGTTTCGATGCCTTAAAGATATATCGATTGCTACTGAAAAAGTATCTTCCAGACCCGCTCAGTTGGTCGAACTCTTTATGCCACTCAATTACGTCGTCGGGTGAAACGTCCTTTTTATTCGTTACAAAATTTCGAATGAGCTGCGCTAATCCCTTACTGTAACTATCATCAGTATATTGCAGGTTTAGGATCGGATGGACCGCCCCTCCATCCAATCGAAAACCTGCGTTTACTAATCTGGATGCCATTGATCTCGGAAGACGCGGGTGAGCGCAATGCGCTTCCCACGATTTCATAACTGCAGCCATTCTTTTTGGATTATCAGAAAACCACACCAGAGCATCCCAATCCGTTGCGACAAAGACCGTTCGACCGTTTGGTTTCAAAACGCGAAAGACTTCTGATAAGACCCGATCCACATCAGTCACATATTCCGCAACCTGTGTGCACACACCAACATCGAACGATGAATCCGGTTGTTTCAGTCTGATGGCATCGCCGATTTCATATGAAAGCCAGGTTGATGATTTGCGCCGATTGCAACGTGCTATTAGATCCGCCGAAATATCGATGCCTACGACGACACCATTCGGACCGACAATTTCAGCCATACTCTCGCAAAGAAAGCCTGGACCGCATCCGACATCTAGGACGCTCTCGCCAGTCGACAGATTGAGGTGCCGAATTGTTTCCAGGCGCTGTGCCACAACGTCCGTTGTGAGATATGCCTTTTCAAGTTGTTTTGCTGCCTCGTCAGTGAATTCGAGCCCACTCATTGTCTCGCCTCATGATCCGTGCCCGATAGCGCCTCATTCGATCACCTCGTCGGCGCGGGCTAGCAGCGGCGGAGGTATCATAAGACCGAGTGCCTTTGCGGTGGTGAGATTGATGACAAGCGCGAATTTCGTTGGCTGCTCGACCGGAATGTCGCCTGGCTTCGTCCCGCGCAGAATTTTGTCGACCAGTTCGGCGGTGCGCCGGAACTGATCCGAGAAGTTTGGACCGTAGGACATGAGTGCCCCGGCTTGGACAAATTCGCGGGAATAGACGGTTGTCGGCAGTCGCGCGCTCAACGAAAACGTGATGATGCGAGTACGGTTGGTTTGAACGAATGCATCGCCCACAACGTAAAGTGCGTCTGCTTGTGCCTTGAGCGACTCGAAGGCGGGAGCAATATCCTCTACTCGCCGAATTTCGAGTGGCGCGACTTCGAGGCCGAGCGTGCGAGCCTCGGCCTGAACCTTGCCCATCTCCAACACGGCCTGAGGAAAGCCGGCATTTCCAATGATTGCCAACCGGCGGAGCCGAGGCAGAACCTCGCGCAAGAGTTCGAGTCGCTTGCCGGCAAGATCGGATTGCTGGTTCGTCACTCCAGTGACGTTGCCTCCGGGCTGCGCCAAACTTTTGATTAAGTTGCTACCGACCGGGTCGATGCTCAATGGAAAGACGATGGGGATGATCGACGTCGCCTGCTGTACTGTAGAGGCAGCGAATGCATTGGTGACAATGACGTCGACCTTCATGCGAACAAATTCGGCTGCGATTTCGGCATTACGCTCGGGACGTCCCTCCGACCAGCGATACTCAATCGTAATGGTGCGACCCTCGATCCAGCCGAGTTCACGCAGCCGCTGCAAAAAAGCAGCAGTATAGGGACCCCAGGTCGAAGCGTCCGTGCCCAAGAACCCAATGGTCGGTAGCTTTCCCGGCTGCTGTGCGCGCGCAGTGAGCGGCCAAGCGGATCCAGCAATTCCTTTAATGAAATCGCGTCGTCGCATTGCCTTCCCCAAAGGCTCAAACTGCGCGACTTAGGTATCTAATTACAGCAGGGTTTTGCCCCCAGCGAAATGGGGTAGCCATTCCGCATGGCGTCAAAATTCGAGGTGAATGTCCGCTTTGTGCCAGAAGCGGACATTAGTATGAGCGCGGTTTGTCCTTGGCGCGAAATCTAACTTCAACACTGTCAAGATTTGTCATCCCGGCGAATCTTGAATGTGACGGTCTATTTCAGGGCATCGAGGCCGGCTTGCGCGACCTGCGTGTCTATCACTCCGTTCGGGCCGCCACCGACGCCAATGGCACCGATCATTTTGCCGTTCATTATGAGTGGGAGGCCACCCGCTGCTGCGGTGATGCCGTAGGATAGGGCCGCGACGCCTACGCCGCCCGAGGCAACGCGGTCTTCATAGGCTTTGCTCGGAAGTTTTGTGAACGCGGAGGTACGCGCCTTACCCTGCGAAAGATCAGCGCCGATCTGCCGGAGGTCATCCATCTTTAAGAAATAGACGAGACGTCCCCCGTTATCGACAATCGTAATTGCCTCAGCGACGTTCAATTTCTTCGCCTCCGCCAATGCTGCATTAGCCACCTTCATCGCCTGCTCAAGCGTGACCGTTGGGCCATACTCCGGCAATGGTGCCGGTGGTGGGGCTGGCTGCTGCGCATGAACGGTGGTTCCAAATACCAAGGCGACATACACCGCTACGCCGACAAGTGGCAAATGACGCATTTGTTTCTCCTAACTGATTATGCCGGGGATTTGGCTCGTATGAGCCACTGGCCAACACTGAACACTTTAACGGAGCCTTAGGGTGCTGCCTACCTTGACCTGAGCGACCTTGAATGTCGT
>Ga0126370_10001010_pt1 | contig 12550 bp, 16 predicted proteins | sample PanSoiMetaPlot_3_FD_92586 | JGI IMG/M metagenome (GOLD analysis project Ga0126370, IMG submission 92586) | Tropical forest soil microbial communities from Panama - MetaG Plot_3 | ecosystem: Environmental > Terrestrial > Soil > Tropical forest > Bulk soil | place: Panama | collected 2016-02-17 | reverse complement strand
AGAATCTTGCGAGGATACGTGCCCAGAACAGAGCCTTTCTCCTTCCTGCTCAACCTCAGCTCACGAAGGATAACTCAGTTCTTCTTGCCTTCAGATAGAAGGATTGGCCGGTAAACTGTCGGTTAGTCGGCAAGAGGTGCGGGTTCTCCCCGGGCAACCGTCTTTTCAACCAGCTGCCCATTATTGGTTTTCGCCTGTGCCCTAAAACGTGTCATGCATTTTCCTGGGCGGTAGATTGCAAAAACGATCGGTTTGATCGATTCAGGGCCGCTCGACAATCGCAGCTCTCACATCCTTGTGTCCCATGGTTTTCATCACCGCGGCAAGATTGCCGGTGTTGGTGAGCACCCGGGTTCCATAGTCGTGCTGGGCGCAGTATAAGACGAGTTCCTCAGACAGTTGAGCCTTTCTGCGAGCGAGCCGGAATTGCTTGCCCGGGTCCGTCAAATGGCCAAACTGCGATCTCATCGACGGGAACAACCAACCCTGTTCTTTTCCAGCGGCGCGGATTCGAAGCAATTCGTAGACCCGATCACTCATCGGAATCATTCTTCTTCCCTCAGGCGCCTTGCTGTCTGGTACGAAAATGATTCGGTTGCTCCAGGCGAGATTTTCGGAACGAATGCGGTACAGCTCTCTTCCGTTCCGCATTCCGGTGTCTCGAGCAAGGATGATGACGTCCCGAAACAGATCGAACATTGCCGGTTTCCAGTTGCACGATTTGGTAGCCAACAGCAATTTCTGCTTAGCATCCGCTGCACAAGGCGGAGGAGTGGAATCTGCTCATCAAGGTTCCACGATTAAAGCTATTGCCAGAGCACGGCGCAAATTAAGGCTGGACAGCCCCCGGCGCAGGGTTCGCAAGGCGCAGTTGGCGTTGCCGGACGAGCCAGTGAAACCCAGCACCTCGACATCGTCTTATGTTATCTGATCCAGCCGCATGCCGGTGATTTCCGTCATCACAAGTAGCCGCCAACCGTTACCGTAATAGGCTTTCGATTTCTCCGCCAGAGTTGCCGATTCGACCCATTTCAAAAAACGTTGCGAGAACTCTTGCAGAGTGGGGGCCTTCCGGTCCAATAGACCGGCTCCTCCCATGGCTTCGGAGAACCTCAAGGCGGCAGTCTTCGCGGCTCTCCTCTTGTTAGTCTCTTTGGTAGATCGTCGGTAGCCCTTGCCGCGCAATTGGAAGTCATACCAGTAAAGTCTCGAGTCTTTCTTGCGAAATATCTCCACGAGTTTCCTCCCTTGCTGCCCGCACGGAAGGCGCTCGTGTTGATCCTCCTGACGACCAAGGGCGATCGCGAAGATCCTAACTCAACCGCAGTCCTATGCCTACCTGCAGTGCTGATCATTCATTCGAGAACGCGTGGGAGTCGGGGGATGAAGTGATGTCGAGGGGAGCCAACCCACCAGCTTGGCCCACGCCAAGCATGATGAGGGCCCACCGCAATAACGCGCGCAAACAAGCCGTAGCTCGGATTGACCAATGGTCAGTTTGCGATATGGGGATATTATGATTGTCGACAAGGTTCGATTCGGGAAATCGACATACTGCGTCCACCTTTTGCTCTGTCATGCGACTTTATTTGCTAGCTTCAGTGGGCGTCGCCTGTGCAAGTTTTGGTCTTCACGAGAGGTAGAAAGTCGGACGGGGTAGGCTCCGTGCCGTTCGAGTTGGGGAGAATCTCCCAAGCCGTGAAGGTCACAATCAGCTCCTCCTTCGGAAACACCTGCAGGTTCTGTCCGCCGAATCCGCGGCACATCCAGACGTATTCTGTGGAATCTGGCAGTTTGGATAACCACCACTTGAAGCCATACTTCAACTGCGGCTCATCGGTTTGGAAGTACGGTGTCACAGACTCTTTCACCCATGCACTGGAGACGATCCGTTGGCCGTTCCACATTCCATCGTGCAAATACAAGTAACCGATCTTGGCCAAGTCACTGCCGTTCAGATACAAGCCGCCTTCGGTGTCCACGACTCCCAGATAGGTGCGCTTCCATTCATGCCTGATCCCCAGCTGTGCGAAGAGATATTTCTGGCCGTAGTCGTCGATGTCCTGACCGGTCTCTTTCTGAAAGATATAGGCGAGGAGTTCCGTCACGCCGCTGCTGTAGTTCCACACCTTGCTGGGTTCGGCGACCATAGGCTTGTCGATCACGTACTGCACCCAGTCGTCAGTGGCTTCCATCAAGCTGGAATCGCTGCGGGGATCGTCGTACGGCACATCGTCCTCCTGCCATTGCAGACCAGCGGTCATGGTCAGCACGTCGCGCAAGGTTATGCGGCGCTTGCGCTCGTCCACGTTTTTCACTTTGGATGTGTCGAAGTATTTCAATAATGGTGTATCGAGTCCGGCCTTGAAGTCGCCGCGTTGCATGGCAGCGCCAATGATGATGGAAGTGACCGTCTTGGTGACCGACTGCATCGTGTGCAGGTCCGTGCCGTGATAATAGGGGTGCCAGTATGGATCGAAATAGTTGTACCGCCCTGTAAGGCGGGCGTTGAGCGGCCCTCGTTCCCCGGCTTCCTTGCCATAGATCTTTGCGTAGTCGTGCGGGTAGGTGCGTTCAAAAACCTTCCTACCACAACGAAAGACCGCAAAACTGTCCATCATCTGAGAATATTTCCCCGAAGCCATATCCTTGTCTAGCCTGAGGAGAACGTGTTCATCCACCCCAACACTGGCGGGGCTGGCGGGTGCCCAGCCTTTGGTCGGCCAGAGGGTTCCATCCGCCGGCGGCGGCGCTATCCTTCGGCCGAAGAGCAGTGCCGTTGAGGCCAGAACGATGGTTCCCGCAACGACAACAAAGATGCCAGGCTTTTTCACGGTGGCTCCGCTTGAGCACCTTAGGGCCGTACGAAATCGTTGTCAAGCGCCACCAGGCATTGATTTCTTTGATTTGCGGTGCAAAGTGTTAACAGTCTTTTGACCGTTGGTCATTTCGCATTATTGAGATTTATCGTCAACTTCGACCCGAATTCCTAGATTCCAGATTGCCCACTGTCTATTAACCATCAATGCACCTCAAGCCAAAAACCCGATGACCGCCACGCTTGCCTGTGGTGGTATACCTAGCCAAATGATCTTAGATTGCGTCAGATTCTTGCGGACACGAGCCGCGTCGGGACAAATGAGGCAACGAGCCCGAGCCCAATCCATCCAAGGCCGACGCGGTTCGCATTTTCGACGATGTTCACAAATACGCGCGGTGCGGGACGAGCAACGGCACCTCCGGAGAATTGAATAACGGCAACGACGAGTAAGGCTGTTAACGCGACTGCGCAGATCACCAATCCAGGCACTACGCGCCGCCAAGGAAATGGGATTGGACCCGGAGTCGAGGCATCATGTCGCACAACCGCCATGACATTCCTTACGAATGCAGATGACGGAACGACATCCTGGTCACTGCACAAAATGCGGTCGAGATTCTCGTCCATTTAACGCTCCTTCATGTTCTGTGGTCTTAAGATGTACGGAAGCTTGCTCTGAAGCATCTCCCGCGCACGGAACAATCTGGCTTTTACCGTCCCTTCCGGCAAGTGCAGGCTGCTTGCAGCGGCTGAAATGTCCATCTCATGAGAATAGAACAGGACGACGACGTCCCGGTATTTCGCGGGAAGCGTGAGCACGAGTCCTCGGACCGCTCGGTCGCGGTTCTCCTCTTCGAGACCTCCGTCAGCAGCTCGCATATCCTGCAACTCGCCTGCCTCTTCGATTGAGATTGCTTTCAGCGATGTCCGTGCTCAGACCGATAAACGTTTGTGGCCAAGGCGAACAACCAGGTCGAAAAGGCAGCATCCTTTCTCCACTGATTAAGGGCACGATATGCCCGCAGCAACGCCTCTTGTGCCATCTCCTCGGCACGACCACTGTCGCGGCAGAAACGATAGGCCAAATTGATCAATGGCCGATGCCACCGACGCACTATGCACTCAAACGCATCGATGTCACCTCCTAGAACCCTTTCAACATCAACTTGATCGTCACTGGCGCCCAATATCTTCTCCCCGCGAGTATGACCGAGGCTCGAATCTGGCGGCTGCATTTTTCTTGGCGAGCCTACTCCCGGAGCCACGAAGAAGCAAAAAATGCAACCGTTACAACTCATCTCCGGTCTGACCAAATAAAGCGGCGAGACCTAAGGAGGATTTCATGAACGTATTTACGCTGCCAATGGCGTTGTTCCTGGCGGCCGCGGCCAGTGGTATGTGGGCCTTTGTCGGAGTAGTGAGTTGGGCGGAAATTCGGCGCAAGGAGCGAGCAGCATATTACAGGCACGAGACCATGAAGAAGATTTCGGAGATGCCGGGAGAGAGCGGACTGGCACTGCTTCGCGAAGACGAGCGGAGTATCGCACGGCGCCGCCGCGAAAACATCAAGTTGGGCGGGGTGATCACATTTGCAGTTGGAGTTGGTTTGATGATTTTTGTGTGGGCAGTCCATATGCACGAGCCCGCACCCCTTGTCGGACTTCTCCCCCTCCTCGTAGGCCTCGCCCTGCTGACGTATTCGTACGTTCTCGCTCCAAAGGATTGATCTGCTTCGAAAGAAGATCCGTCACACTGGAAAAATAAGGTGTGTCCTACGACATCGAAGAGATTCCTCCCGGTTTCGGGCCGTATCACCGGCAAATAAGAAGTTAACTGTTGTAATCAGGCTGCGCTCAGAACCCGGTCAGTGAGTTCAAGCGCGATTTTGCGACAGTGTGGTACGTGCGTGTCGGAACCTTGGTGCATGTAGTAGGCTCGTGGTTTGATTAAGATCGCATGAGGCAGTCACCAAAGCTCCGAAGGTGGCAATCCATTCTCCTGATTTTCCTAGCACTCCTCGCGTTCGGGAGTTTGAAATTATCGTTCGGGTTGTTGTCACCTCATTGGCCATTGAGGAAGTCAGCCCAGGCTGCTGTTGTTATCGCGGCTGTGCTTACTGCCTGTACCTACAAATTTCTCGGCAAACCAAGGGACTCAGGAAGTGAACACCCCTGAGAACCCGCTTGATAGTGTAATTGGGACGTTACACCAACTTACTTGTAAATCATGTGACCGGGAGCCTCGCATCGCTTCAAGTCTTCCTCGGCCATCGGGTTTGGAGTGTCAGCTGCTGGTACCGAAATACACCGCTGGAATTCTTCAAATCCGGGCGCAGAAAAGACAAATGTGACACTGAGGGCCTTCGATGAGATGTTCTTCAACCCAATCCAAGGGTTTGCGGGAATAAAAACGAGTCCGCCAGCGTGCAAGTCGCGCTGCTAGTCGCCTAGCAATACGCGTGCCGTGCCCGAATGAAAAAGGAGAATTTCGTCCTCGGTGGGATGTTTGTGTGTGGGGATGGACGCGCCGGGCGCAATGTCTTCCGTACCCACGACCAGGTGCTGAGATCCATTGTTTCGGGGATCAACCTTGAGCAGGAACTGCGTCGATGCCATAGGTTTACGACGAGGCCGGCGTGTGCGCAATTCCCCTTCGTTTCTTTCAAGCAGTAAGGGTCTGGCACTTGAGGGTGAACTAGAAGCTGCATGGTTCATATCGGATTGGGCAAGGGAGACGTCGCACGATAGCAAGCACGCCAAAGCTGCTGCGACTACAATGTCGCCAGATCGCATGAGGAAGCCCTCCAAGATGGCGAATGGCGCAGCTTAGCAATTGATAACGGCGGCTGTAAACAGGTAGGACTGCACGTTACGGGTGATCAACCGAGTGAAATGGCGATTTGTCAATGGCCAAGAGCACAGGAGTCAGGACGCACATCACGGTATGCTAGAATGCCCTCCGCTCAAGCCTGCTGTTGAATCTTTTAAGATCGAGAGATAATTCTGAAGCCTTCGGCCACAGCTCGCCGCCGGATTGCTCTGCGCCTTCTTCCGTTCTTGTCCTTGCTTTACCTGATCAACGTCATTGATCGCGTCAATATCTCGTTCGCGGCTCTTCGCATGAAATCTGAGCTCGGCTTCTCTGACAGCGTCTACGGCTTCGGAGCCAGCATTTTCTTTCTAACCTACATAATTTCCGAAATTCCGGGTGCAATAGTCGTCGAGCGCTGGAGTGCACGCAAATGGATTGCGCGCATCATGGTCTCATGGGGACTGATCACCATCGTGACTGCATTTATTCGGACGACACACCTGTTTTACGCCACGCGCCTTCTTCTAGGAGCCGCGGAAGCGAGCTTTTATCCAGGGGTGATTGTCTATCTCACACACTGGTTCACGGCCAAGGAAAGAGCCAAGGCAGTCGCAGTGTTCTACGCCGCTGTTCCGGCTGCGTCTCTGATCGGTGCAGCGCTAGCAGGTTCGCTCTTAGGCGTTCACTGGATGGGGATATCCGGCTGGCGCTGGCTCTTTATCGTAGAGGGACTGCCGGCTGTATTGATCGGTATTGTTACGCTGTTCTACCTTGCTGATCAGCCTTCTGACGTGAGGTGGCTCGATGATGCCGAGCGCGATTGGCTCATAAGAGAACTGGGCGCTGAGAAGGAGGAGAAGGCCAAGCTCCATCGACTCAGCTTCTTTCAAACTTGCAAAGATCCCTGGGTGCTCTGCCTTCTCGGCGGCTACTTTTCTTATCAAACCGCCACAACTAGCAACACTTTTTGGCTACCAACATTCCTGCAGCGCCTCACCAATCTGCCCGCCACGAGCACAGCTAAACTCGTTATGTTGCCCGCTCTGGCAGGATTGTTCGGTTTGCTTCTAAACGCGAGGCATTCGGATCAAACCGGAGAGCGCAAATGGCATACGGTGGTTCCGATCTTCTGTGCAGCTTGCTGTTATTTGCTGATTGCACAAACGGCGAGAAGCGTGGTGCCAATCGTTGCGTTAACTGTTCTCTACAGTGCCTTCTCGCTTGCAGCGGTCCCCAGTTTTTGGGCGATGCCTACCACGCTGCTCTCCGGTACGACGGCAGCAGCTACATTCGGGTTAATCATGTCCGTTGCCCAAACGGGTGGATTTTTCGGACCACTGATGGTGGGTCGGATAAATGATCACTTCCGTTCCGTTAGGCCAAGTATCTTTTTTATAGCTTGCAGCATGTTTTGCTCCGCTACGATTCTCGCGGCAGCCAAAATCGGCGTTTCCGCTTCAAGTCCACAACTTGCTGGTGCGGCAGCGAGTGCTGCAGGTTTTCAACGCGACCACGTTATCCCGGAGATCGAAATCCAGGCAGGATGGCCGAGTTCTTAAACTTGTAAGAGAAGCGATGTAACGTCAACGAATACCATCGGTCCGGAACAATAGTAAAATCCGCCACACGCGTTCCATAGCGGGCGGTAAGCCAGGGACTTCTCAATTGCGCAGATTGTCGTGGAGCACAGCGCGAATATCGATGTGAACAGGTTGAACAGTGGTTGAACACGTCTCCGACAGACATGAGATTGGCCTAGAGCGCAACGGGGGAAAGGAATCATCGTGAGCGGCAGCTCCGTGAATTTGTCGGAAGTCATGGTCGTCGTCGCAATTCCCAGCGAGGTGATTTGGTCATATTTCGTCTTTGGAGCGATTTTTGCAATCGGGCTGATTACGATGTTTCTTCGCGGCGATTGGCAAAAGGCGCGAGGATTCGACAAGCTGATTCTGTTCGGGCCGCTTTTCTACGCAGCGCCACTAGCGGCCTTCGGCACCGAACATTTCACGTTGACGGCGGTCATCGCATCGCTCGTGCCGGCGTGGATTCCGTGGCATCTGTTCTGGGCGTACTTCGTCGGCGTTTGCTTTATCGCAGCCGCGCTCAGTCTGGTGACGGGGATTCAGTCGCGTCTCGCGGCCAGTTTGCTCGCCTTGGCGTTTTTTCTTTTCGTCGTGCTGATGGACGCTCCAGGTTGGGCGCGAAATCCGCGAGATCGGTTTGGGCTGACGTTTGTGCTGCGGGAACTATCCTTTAGCGGCGGCCCTCTGGCGCTGGCAGCCAGCCTCAACGGGCAGTGGCGTGAGCACGGCACGCACGTCCTCGCCACGATTGCGCGCTACTTCGTTGCCATTCCCGTGCTGTTTTACAGCTTCGAGCAATTCATGCATGGCGATCACGTTCCCGGCGTTCCGCTCGAACCGCTGACTCCCACGTGGATCTGCGGCCACGCCATTTGGACGTACATGGCCGCCGCTGTTTACGCTGTCGCGGGTATCCTGTTACTTGTTGGCAAGAAAACGCGGGCAGCGGCGACGTGGGTCGGCGTGACGGTGCTTTTTGTGGAGTTGGTTGTCTATGTGCCGATCGCCGTCGTGGAACGCGCCAGCCTTGACAAGGGCTTTAACTACCTGGGGGATACTCTGATGTTTTGCGGAACTGTTCTGCTGCTCGCGGGCGCCATGCCGCGCGAAGAGTAGCTGCACGAATCACCGGCTGATCCGTGGTCAACGCGAGAACCGCCATGTCAATGCTGAGCGCAACGAGCGGAAACGGCTTCCCATGTGGATAATTGTGGGTTCTGCGATAGCCGACCATGTTGCCGAGTCTACGGCAAATAGTCCCGAGCGAGACAGCTATTGCTATCGCATTATAAGAGGGCGCCCCTTTTGAAGTAGGTTGTCATCGTTCGCATGATCACCTACGAAAGGACACCCTCAATGAGCAGCGAAAAGTATATTGGGCTAGACGTTCATCAAGCAACGACCTCAGTACGGTGATGGATTCCCAGGAGAAAGTTGTCATGGAATCCATCCTGGAAACCAAAGCCTCTACGCTTCTGGAGTTCTTTGCTGGAGATTTCTCGCCAACCATTACTGTGATGCGCGGCGGACCGGCCTTCGAACCGAGGAGGAGCAGACTAATACACCGGTGCAGGCTCAACATGTGGCGACGTCAACCCCAATCCCCCAACCCGAACCGCCGATAACGCGATAACGGTGCCCTTTTAGTTATTTTTGTTCGCTCGCTGAGCCTCTGGCCTGCTGCATGGTGAAGTTCTGTCCCTGGGGTCATCGGAATAACCCATTACCCCAAAAGGGCTGTTATCTACAGCCTTGTCGAGATCGTCGAAAAAGAAAAGAATCCAGACGCCTCCTCGTTTTCTGGTGATCAAATGATCGAGTTCCACGTTTAGGTTGTTAAGCGCTAGGGATGGCCACTTCACGGATTGTGGCGAGCTCAGGATGTCGAAGGCAGTGCCCTCATTGGGCCGTAAAGATGACCTTATGTTCATCCACGCGAAGACAACCTGAGTCTGCAGCGTATCCTCGGGAATAGTACTTCCGTGTTCGCACATGGGCTGCAAGCGTTCCAAGGGCAGATTGGCTGAGTACGATATTGGACAAGGCTATCCCCAACGCTCCTAGAGAGGCGGACACGACTCTCAACCGCTGCTCTAAATCGGCCCAGAGCAGCGAGCCGACGAGAACTGCCAAAGCGAGGACTTTCATGTTCACAACTCGCCGGGCTCGATAGCCCCTGATACTCGACACGCCCAGCCTCCGCACAGGCGCGCAGCTGGTCTTGCGACAGAGGCGAAGCTAGACATTGGAATCCAATCGGGCGTACCTTTGGAAATCGGTGGCATCCAACGAAACCAGGCGAATGACAGGCCGGCAGTTTACGCGCATCGCCCGCGCCTTGGCCGAGCCGCGACGGTATGAGATCCTCAAGGCGATTGGCGCCTGCTCCAGACCAACACCCTGCACCAAATTGCACCGAATGCACCAAGTGAGCGCGCCGACTATCTCCCATCACATAAAGGAGCTGGAGGCAGCAGGCTTGATTCGGATCGTCCGCCAGGGTAAATTCGCGAATCTCATCCTGCGACGGGACGTCCTCCGCGCGTACATGAACCGGCTCGCAAAAATCTAGTACTTTTCCCGAATCTTCTGGCTGCCGCCCACATCTGATTGAACAATTAGATAATCATCTAATTGATAGTTTCTCAATCACAGGAGACCAACAATGAGCGACTTAAAAGGCAAAGTGGCCGTGGTAACCGGCGCGTCCAAGGGCATCGGCGCAGGCATTGCGAAGGCGCTGGCTAAAGCAGGGGCGGCGGTGGTGGTCAATTATTCCTCCAGCAAAAAAGGAGCAGACCGCGTGGTCGCGGAGATAACCGGCAAAGGCGGCAAAGCGATTGCCGTACAGGGTGACGTATCCAAAGCAGCTGACGTGCAACGTCTCTTCCAAGAGACGAAGAAAGCCTTCGGACCGCTGGATGTGCTGGTGAACAACGCGGGAATCTATCAGTTTCTGTCGCTGGAGGCGACCACGGAGACTGAATTCCACCGGCAGTTCAATACCAACGTTCTCGGGTTGATTCTGACCACGCAGGAGGCGGTCAAGCACTTCGGGCCGGAAGGCGGAAGCGTGATCAATATCGGCTCCGTTGCCAGTGACAGTACGCCGCCGATGTCCGTGATCTATTCCGCCACCAAGGGCGCCGTGGATGCGGTTACCGGCGTGCTATCGAAAGAGCTGGCCGCAAAAAAGATTCGCGTTAACTCCATTAACCCGGGGGGCGTGGAAACTGAAGGCACGCACACCGCGGGGATCGTCGGCAGCGACTTTGCCAAGCAACTGATAGCGCAGACCCCGCTGGGGCGGTTTGGACAACCGGAGGACGTCGCGCCGGTCGCGGTGTTTCTGGCCTCCTCGGACTCCGGCTGGCTCACCGGTGAAGTCATTCGCGCGTCGGGCGGCTTCTAATTCGGTGCCAGCAACAGGATCGAAGTACCGATTCCAGGAGAGTAAGTGAAAACGCCATGTTTTTCGCCAGTTACCTCCGGGTAGCCCGTGACGCGCAGGGTATGAGCCTGGGACTGTCCTAGTTATCGCCAAGCGCCTGTGATTTTACGGCAGTCCGGCTGACCCATGACTTCCGGTTTGCCGAAAATAACCGGCCAATCCTCTGAATCACACCTGTAGGAACTGTGGAGGAAAGTGCATTGTTCCCCCAGTGGGACCTTCCCTCGGGAAGAAGGGACTGTGGCTCGACGTCAAGGTCATGAGAGCGGAACGCCATGCAAAACCTCCAGCTGCGATTTTGTCTGTGGTTGCTCTCTGCGTCAACATGCATCTGCGCAGCACGAGTTGACCTACAGAGATGCGCTAGTATTTTGACATGAATGCCTTCCCCGAGTTCATGAAGAATCCCGCCAACAGGATTTCGGGCTCGAATCAAGCGACGCCGGGAGTTGAAGGTTACGTCTTCGATGGGAAAGACGGAAGCCAAATGGCGTTTTGGACCTGCACCGAAGACGCAGTTTCCGCCGACCACGTGCATGACTATGACGAATACATGCTGGTCGTGCAGGGTTGCTACACGCTGATCATTAACGGAAACCGGATTCCGATAAATGCAGGCGAGGAACATTTCATTACGCGCGGCACAGTACACGGGGGTGAAGTTCTGGCTGGAACCCGAACGATCCATGCCTTTGGAGGCCATCGCGCCGACCGCGAACGGCAGGGTTGATGAGCGTAATTGCCCATAGCGCCAAAAAATCCCCTATCACCGGATTTGAGTTAAATCGCGATTCAACAGCTAGAAGGAAACAACACCCTTACTTATTGGTGACTGCCGTGACACGTGAGCAATTGGGCACAAGAGTGCAATGGGCAAGCATACTGCCCTAGCGATTGGAAGGGTTATGTGGAACAGGTAGTAGTCGTATGGGTGAGGGATTATCCAAACAGTTCCTAATGGCATGAAGACCAATCCGAAAAACCCGTCGGATTTCATGTCCACCATGATTGCGCCGACGAACAGGAATACAAGTGAGCACACCATTGCGATGAAAGTCGCGACTCTCAGTCTGGCTGCGGCGGTTGAGTGTGGCGGATAGTAGACTACAAGCCATCTCATAAATGACGACTGTAGGGCTACGGCGCTTTTGTCGTATGCGCTCGGCATGCGCAACCGCCCCCTGGGCGATTTCTACTCCAATGGAGCCCGTGCAGAATTCCGGATTTGTGTCGTGCAACCGGTTCGCGAAGCCTGATCTCAACCTGATCGAGAGATTGTGAAGAATGCTTTTTATATGTCATAGAAGGGCTGCCCTCTTTTTCGTAGGAGGAAATCAGAGAGATTCGATGTTGCCTGCAGGTTGGCATCTTGCCCACGAGCTGAATCCAGATAACCCCGCTGCCGCTCTGGCGCGAGCCGCAGCGCTTCCTCGAGAAATCTGCTTCCTCCGCTCCCAGCATTCGGTATTCATTCGACACCTTTTTCTGGAGCTCACCACGATACTAACGGGGGAATCATCGTTCCACGCAGCAACCGGCTAGTTTGCTGTTTTGGCTGCAGCACGACCTTTCGTATGCGCAACAAGGGCGTTGAATCGCGGGTCAGCGTGAAGCGATTTTACGTGCCTGCTGCATTTCTCACTCCCTCGGACGCTGTTTCGAAAACGCTAACTCTTAATCAGCGCCTTTTTGTTCAATGGGTGTCAACTCGAGTGAACATCTTACTTTTTCCTAAACCACAGGCTTAACCTCTCCCTGGGGCGTATGACAGAATCTGTCAGGAATTCCCGTCGTCGCATTCGGGCGCAATCTGCGAGTGATCCTCCAATGGACGGATTTCGAAGCAGCGATCACCAAAGGGTCCGCAGACTGAAACAAATTTCT
>Ga0126370_10001009_pt1 | contig 12557 bp, 11 predicted proteins | sample PanSoiMetaPlot_3_FD_92586 | JGI IMG/M metagenome (GOLD analysis project Ga0126370, IMG submission 92586) | Tropical forest soil microbial communities from Panama - MetaG Plot_3 | ecosystem: Environmental > Terrestrial > Soil > Tropical forest > Bulk soil | place: Panama | collected 2016-02-17 | reverse complement strand
TTCTGCGGCTGCAGCCTGGCTCGAGTCCGCCGGAGACGGCCTTGACCGAGGTCTATCGAGTTCCACCGCCCGGCTACGGCATGCGCGGATTCGACATCGACCGGCGCGGCGTCGCGTGGGTCACGCTGGCGAGCGGCCACATCGCGAGCTTCGACCGTAGCAAGTGCAAGGGCCGCCTCAACGGTCCCGGCGCGGCCGAAGGCAACCTCTGCCCCGAGGGCTGGACGTTCTATCCGCTGCCGGGCCCGTCGTTCGCCGGCCGCGACGGCGCTGCGGAGGCGCCCTACTATACGTGGGTCGATCAGCACGACATCCTCGGTCTGGGCGCGAATACGCCGCTCGGCACCGGTAACTTCTCGGACTCGCTCCACGCGCTGGCGTACGGCAAGATCGTCGAGCTGCGCGTCCCCTACCCGATGGGCTTCTTCGCGAAGGGTATCGATGGCCGGATCGACGACCCCAAGGCCGGCTGGAAGGGTCGGGGGCTGTGGGTCACCTCGGGGAACCGCACGCCGATGCACATCGAAGGCATCGACGCGCCGACCCCCGGCGCGCCGGGCAAGACCTTGTCCAGTCCGCTGGTCGTGCACTTCCAGCTGCGGCCCGGCCCGCTGGCGCACTGACCGAGCGAGTGAGAGCCGCCGAGCTCGGGCTCGGCAGACCGATGACTGAAATCGGTCCGTGGATCGAAACGTGGCGCAGCCTGGGTGTCACGGATTCGCCGGCGCTCCGCCGTCTGCACGGCGATGTCCTCGGCCGATACGCCGAGCCGCATCGCCACTATCACACGGCGCAGCACCTGGCCGAGTGCTTCGAGAAGGTTGGGGCCATCATCTCGCTGGCGGAGCATCCCGCCGAGGTTCACGTCGCGCTCTGGTTCCACGACGCCATCTACGACACCGGACGTCACGACAACGAAGAGCGAAGCGCTGCGTGGGCGCGCTCCGCCGCCCAGGAGCTCGGCGCCGCGCCGGACAGCGCCCAGCGGATCCACGACCTGATCATGCTCACGCGCCACGCCGCGGAGCCGGTCGGCGTCGATGCCCAGGTGCTGGCCGACGCCGACCTTTCGATTCTCGGTGCGCCGCCCGCGCGGTTCCAGGAGTACGAGGCACAGGTCCGGCGTGAGTACGAGTGGGTCGCCGAGGCCGTGTTCCGATCGACCCGAGCTCGAATCCTGAAGGAGTTCCTGAATCGACGTCACCTGTACTGCACCGCCCATTTCCGCGAGCGCTACGAAGGCCAGGCCCGTCGGAATCTGCGGGACTCGCTGGAATCGCTCGGGGCCGCGGAAGGCTGACGGTCAGGGCAGCGCGATCTTGAACACCTCGTAGGGACGATTCACGCGCGGCGCCTGCGAGTTGGGGAAGTAGTAGAACCCGTCCGGCCCGATGCTGCCCTCGTTGGGACCGCTGATCCGGTCGTCGCGGATCAGCGTCTGGAGCCGGCGATCCGGCCCGAGCGCGAGCACACCGTCCTCCGTGAGCGCTGAGAGATAGAGCGTGCCCGTCGCGTCGGCCGAGATGCCCGTGACCGGCGGAATCGCCGCGACCGCCTCGACGTGCGCCGCGACTTCCGCGCTGGTCAGTCGCGCATCGTGCAGATATTTCGTCTCCACGCGCCAGAGCGTCGGTCCGAACAGCGGCGTGAAGTACATCCACGCCCCGTCCGGGCTCAGCTCGAGGTGCGAGAGATTGATCACCGGCACGCGGCCGTCCGGGTGCGTCAGGGGCTTGCCATGAATCATCGGGACGATCGTCCGATCCGCGCGCGAGCAGGGCGCGCCCTCGAGCACGCGGTGGCCGCGGCCGGTCTCGCGATCGATCACGACGATCGCGCCGAAGCCGGCATCCGTCACATAGAGGAAGCGCGTGTCCACCCGCACGTGACTCAGCACGGCGCCCGGCGGCGCCAGGTCCTTGCCGAGCGCGTAGACGCGGCTCACGCGATCGGCCGCGAGGTCGATCTGCACGAGCTTGGCGCCTCCCTCGATCATCGCGCCGTGATGCGGCGAGGCGTCATCGATGACCCACAGGTTGTTCTCGCGGTCGGCGTGGAGCCCGTGCGTGCACACGAATCGATCGCCGGGCGACAAACCCGGCCGCCACTCGTTCCACGCTCCGCCGGGAAACCGCTTGAAGGTGCCGTCGGGCGTCGCTTCGCCCACCGAGGGAGTGGGCACGGGCGTCCAGCGAGGGAAATTGCCGAAGAGCCGGCCTTCGGGCGATACGGCCGCGTTGGTCATCATGACGTTGCCCGACGATGCGACGGTGATCAGCTCCACAAGCGGTCTCCCCTTACCGCACGACCCTACCACAGCGCGAACCACCATCCCGAGGGGTGCCAGAGGGCCGCCTGGACCCGGATCGACGCGAGCTGCAGCACGCGATAGCTCTCCGGTGTCGGGCTCACGCCCCGCTCCCAGCTTTCGAGCAGCTGCTCGACGCGGCGGCGGTCTGTCGCCAATGCCCGGCGAAGCAGCCAGCCGACACGCTCGTTCGCGTCGATCGCGCCGTAGAGCCGCAGCAGCGAGCGCGCATCCGCGCGCGGGTCGGCGCGCCAGTCGTGCCAGCCGAGCTCGCCGTCGACGTTCGCCGCGTGAACGGCCAGCCGCGCGACCCACCGCGACAGCGCGCGCAGCCGATCGTAGTCGACCGTGTCGGGCGTGTCGGCAGCGGTGTGATAGGTCTCCGTTCGCCCGCTCGTGAGAAAGAGAAACGGCCGCCGCCCTTCTTCTCGCAAGCCATGATAGTCGCTGCGCGAGAATCGCGAGCCGGGCCGGTACGGCATCACCTCGATCATCGGCAGGCTCAGCCTGATGGGCTCCACGCGCGGCGCCGGCGCGATGTCGCCCACGAGTGAGACCAGGCTCGCATCTGCCTCGGCGCCGAGGACGAACAGTGCGTCGGCCAGGCCGGCCGCGCGAATCTCCTCCGATGCGCGACCGCCCATGAGGTCGAAGACCAGCGCCAGGTCGAGACGATCGAGCGGTAGCGGCGGATTGCGCCAGAACCAGGACGACCCCATCCGCTCCGTGCGGACGTCCGGCGGCTCCTCGGCATCGGGGAACACCAGCACGACGTGACGCTGCAGCTCTGGACGCACGCGGCCCAGCGAACGTCCCAGCGCCAGGAGCAGCGCCACCGAGCTCGCGTTGTCGTCGGCGCCGGCCTGGATCTCGCCGCCGAGCACCCCGCGATGATCGTAGTGCGCCACGAGGACGACCCAGCGCGCGCCGGGCTCGCGCGCGCGATAGATGCCGCCGACGTTGATGGCATAGGGTCCGTCGCCGCGGCCATCCGGATAGGTCGGCTGCTCGAAGCTGTCGCCGAAGAGGGGCGCCAGACCGGCCCCCTTGAGGCCGGCCACGATGTGCGCGCGGGCGAGCGCGTTGCCGTCCGTGGCGCGTAGCCGGCCCTGAAGCTCGGGCGACGCCAGGTAGCGGACGTCGGGCTCGATGGTGGACACGTCGACGCGGCCGGCGACGTCGTTCGCGCTCTCGGGCACGCGCGACGACCGGGCCGTCGTCGCGGAGCTGTCGATGAACCCGTAGGGCAGCGGCTTGAGCGGTCCCATCGCACACCCCGCGAGCGATACGGCGACAAGAGTGACGAGAACCCGGCGGCCGTGAGCCCGGCCGCCGGTGTTCGTCGTCAACTAGACCGTCTGCAGAATCTCCGCTGACGCCATCTCCGGCGTCAAGATCTCGCGCCAGTCGGCGTCGCGCGGCACCACGCCCTCCGAGGCCCGCAGCGGGTAGTACGTCGAATTGATCCCGCGCGGCGCGCCGCCGTCGCGCACCGTCTTCACGGCCGCCAGCAGCAGACGGCGGGCCTGGATGATGGCCTTGTCCGCCGGCCCGAGGTGCTCCTTGCTCCGGTCGACGATGCGGCCCATGCTCTCCTGGATCCCGCGGTCCTGCGTGTTGATGCCGTCGATCCCGGTGAACGTCTCGGCCTTCTGCACCTGGCGATCCAGGAGGTAGTTGTTCTCCCGGCGGGCCTTCGATCGAAACGTGGTCTGATCGACGTGCACCGGGCCGTTGCCCGAGCGGCGCTCGAGGCGATCCTCTTCGTTGAGCGACTCCTCGGTCGTGCTGTAGTGCCAGTTGTAGACCATCGTGTTGTGGTCGTCCATCGGCACCCAGATGTGACCGGCCACCGCCGGGAAGCCCTTGTCCGTGAGAGCGGGCCGGATCTGATGGAACGGCATCACGAAGTGGTAGGTGCGGATGTGGATCTCGCTCTCGCCGAGCGGCCGGATGCCCGAGTACTGGTAGCCCCAGTCCGTCAGGTCGACGACGAGCTTCGGCGCCTTGCCGCGCACGAACGCCGTCGTGGGATTGAGTCCGCCGCGCTTGGAGGTGGGCACGAGCAGCCGGTGCAGAATCGGCGCGTGCGAGGTGTCGATGCCGCCCTCGAGGGCCTGCAGCCAGTTGCATTCCTCGATCACCTTCGACACGTGGCGGTGCGACGCCGCCGCCTGCGTCCAGGCGAACTTCGGCAGCGGCGGCTGCAGATCGGGCGGCCCCATATAGGTCCAGATGACGCCGCCGATCTCGACTGTCGGATACGACGGCTGGCGGATCTTCTGCTTGAAGGAGAGCTCTTCCGGCTCGTTCATCATGTCCACGCAGCGGCCGGTGACGTCGAACTTCCAGCCGTGGTAGACGCAGCGCAGCCCGCACTCCTCGTTGCGGCCGAAGAAGAGCGAGGCGCGGCGATGCGGGCAGAGCTCTTCGAGCAGTCCGATGCGGCCTTCGGTGTCGCGGAACGCCACCAGGTCCTCGCCGAGCAGCTTCACCCGGACGGGCGGGCAGTCGGGCTCGGGCAGCTCCCGCGCGAGCAGCGCCGGGATCCAGTAGCGCCGGATCGTATCGCCCATCGGTGTGCCCGGGCTGATGCGAGTGATGAGCTCGTTCTCTTCGTGGGTCAGCATGGCGTGTCCTCCCCGCTCTACGCTCCACGGTCGACCCGCTCCGAATCTGGCCGATTATACTGCGGACGCCCCGCTCCCCGCGCGGCGCGCCGTTTGCGCTTGACCGTCCTCCCGGAACCGGGCCAATGTCCGGGTCATGCCGAAATCGGTGGGCGTGCCCGTGTCACTTGTACGCATCGCGACTCGCGACGGTGTCTGGCTCGACGGCGCCGTCACCGAGCCCCGAGGGCGCCGACGCGCGGCCCTCGTCTGGGTACACGGCCTCGGCTCGGTGTTCTCCTCGGGCCAGCCACTCACGAGCGAGCTCTCCACGCGGCTCAACGCGGACGGCGTCGCGTTCTTCAAGCTCAACAATCGCGGCCACGACGTCGTGGCTGGCCGCGGTCGCAACCTTGCCGGCGCGGCGTTCGAGCGGTTCGGGCACAGTCTCGAGGACATCCGCACGATGATCGCCTTCGTACGCCGGTGCGGCTACCGCCGCGTCGTTCTGGCCGGCCACTCGACCGGCGCCAACAAGGTCCTCTACTACACGGCGCGGACTCGCGACCGGCGCGTCGCCGGGATCATCCTGCTCGGTCCAGTCTCCGACGTGGCCGCCGAAGCCAAGCGTGTCGGCGCGCGCGAGCTGCGACGCCGGGTAGTTGTGGCTGCGCGGATCGCCCGGCGCGATCCAGAGGGCCTCGTGCCGAAGGCCTGGGGCTTCTGGAGCGCGCGGCGCTACATCAGCCTCTATCGACCGGGCGAGATCGAGGACGTGTTTCCCTACTATCGGCCGAATGCCCGGTGGACGGCGTTCAGAGGCGTGCGCTTGCCGGTCGCGGCAATCCTCGGCGGCCGCGACGAGTTCCTCGACCGACCGGCTCCGGAGGCGATCGAGGCCTTCCGCCGAAATGCGACACGCGCCCGCTCGTTCACCGGCGTGGTCATCCCGCGGGCGCGCCACGGCTTTCAGGGGCATGAGCGCGAGCTGGCCGACGTCGTGGGCCGATGGATCGGCACGCTCAGCGGCACGTAAGGATTACTCGGTAACTTTGTCGGGCGGCGTCGATCCTTCCCCGCCCGCTTGCTCCCCTCACCGCTTCGACAGTCCGGAAAATCCGGGCCGATCGCCGGACGCTCGCAGATGACCCGCGCAGCGGCATGGCCCTTGCCTGCACGAGGCCGTCGGCCCAGACGAAGCACCGACCCAGGAGGGTGTAGTGAAGAACGAACAGATCGCGGAGCTCTTGTATCAGGCGCTGGAAACCGAGCAAGGCGGCATCGAGGTATACACGGCCGCGCTCGAGTGCGCCATCAATGCCGATCTCCGCAAGGAGTGGCAGGAATACCTCGAGCAGACCCACAACCACGAGCGCATCGTCCTGGAGCTGATGGACCAGCTCGGGCTCGATCCAGATCTCGACACACCGGGCCGGCTGGTCGTCCGCCACATCGGCGAGGCCCTGGTCGAGGCGATGGAGATGGCGCTCGAGGACGGACCGCCGGAATCCGCGCAGCTCGTCGCGTGCGAGTGCGTCGTCCAAGCCGAGACGAAGGATCACCTGAACTGGGAGCTGATCCGCGAGGTCGCCAACAAATCGCAGGGTGAGCTGCGCCAGGCGCTCACGGCGGCCTACGACCAGGTGGAAGACGAGGAGGACGAGCACCTCTATCACACGACCGGCTGGTGCCGCGAGCTGTGGATCGAATCGCTCGGCATGCCGGCGGTCCTGCCACCTCCCGAGGAAGAGCAGGAAGTGAAGACCGCGATCGGAGCCGCGCGGGCCAGGAAGGCGCGCCGCCAGATGCTGTAGCCCGCGGCCCGAGGCGTCGGCGAGTCGCGGCCCGGGCGCGACACTCGCGCGACACTTCGGGCGCGAGAGCCTACGCGAGCGTCTCGAGATCGAAGCGGCGCCGCCGGTCCAGCATCGGCGCCCAGAGATCGCCACGCGCGGCCACGCGCGCGGGGACGTTGTCGATGCGAAACTCCTCGATCGCGAGGCCACGCTCGATCTCCGCCCACTCGACCGGCGTCGACACGGCCGCGGCGGGATGCGGGCGCACCGAGTACACCGACGCGAGCGTGCGGCCCCACGCGTTCTGGTTGTAATCGACCAGCACCCGCTCGTTCGGACGACGGGCCACGCGGTACTCGGCGGTGAGCAGGCGCGGATGCGCGCCGGCCAGCGACAGCGAGATGGTCTTCGCGACCGACCACACGTCCTTCTGCGTGGGGCCGCGGACGATCGGCACGTACACGTGGATGCCCCGCGAGCCGGTAGTCTTCGGGTAGCTCGGCATCTTGAGCGAGTCGAGCGTCTGCCTCAGGATCAGCGCGGCCTCGCGGACCTGCGCGAACGTGGCGCCCTTCACCGGATCGAGGTCGAAGTGCAGATAGTCGGGCCGGTCGGTGTCGTCGCACCGCGCGTACCATTGATTGAGATCGATGCAGCCGAGGTTCACGACCCAGAGCAGCGCGGGAAGGTCCTGCACGATCGGAAAGTCGATCACGCCGGCCGAGCCGTGGTCGATCGCGCACGTCTCGATCCAGTCCGGTCGCGGCGACGGCGCGCGCTTCATGAAGAAGAAATCCCCGGCGGCGCCATTGGGATAGCGCTTCATCACCATGGCCCGGTCGAGCAGGTGCGGCAGGAGCGCCCACGACACGTCGACGTAGTACTGCAGGAGATCGCCCTTGGTCAGGCCGAGCTCGGGCCAGAACGGCTTGCGCAGATTGGTCAGGTGGACGGTTTGCTTTCCGGCGCGCAGCTCGACCGTATCGACATCGGTCGGGATCACGCGACGAAGCGGCCGGCCACGGGCCGCGCGCGCCCTTCGAGGGCGCTTCGCGCCGGCCCGGCTCATCGGGTCGGTGGCGGCAGGCGCGGCGGTCGGGGCCCGCGGCGTACGGCGTCGCGCACGCCCACGTACGTGAGCTCGGTACCGGCGCGCACGCAGCGGAGCAGCAGGCCGCCGCGACTCATGTCGCCGCGACCGACGAAGTCGGCCGGAAACCGCAAGCGCTCACCCAGCACGGTCAGCAGCGGCTCGACGTACTTGGCCGTCGCGATGCTGCCGAGCAGCACGACCTCGCCTGCCGCCCCGATCCGCCGGGCGAGTCGCTGGGCATCGCGGTCGAGGGGCCGGCGATAGCGCGGGTCGTCGCCGGCGATGTCGACCGACGCGAAGCGCTGGAGCCCAGCGAGATCGACCGGCTCGTCGGCCTCCCACAGGCCGTCGGTCGGCGTGATCACGAACACGCCGGCACGACCGTCCGACGGACTGGCGAACGCGCGGGCGTAGGCCAGCTTGCCGCGAAAGTAGAGACCGCTCAGGAACGAGAAGACCTCGCCGAGCGGCGCCCCGGCGCCGACCCGCACGCGCTGGGCGAGATCGAACGACGCGCGCTCGCTCAGGACCATCTGCGCGCGCAGTCCCCCGCAGTGCGCGGGAGACAAGAGGAAGATGCGGCTCACCTCCGGCCCGCTGGCGCCACCGCCTGGACGAACTCCGCCGCGCCCCGCGTGTTCAGCACCTCGTCGCGCCGCACCCAGCCACGCCGCGCCATCGGCACACCGTACCGGACGTTCCCGAGCTCACCCACCGAGTGGGCGTCGGTCGACACGACAAAGCGGAGACCGCGTTCGCGCGCAACCTTGAGCCAGCGCGGGGCGAGATCGAGCCGCCTGGGATCGCCATTGATCTCCACTGCCGCGCGGCCCGCTGCGGCCGCGTCGAGCACCTCCTCGACGCGGCATTCGACCGGCGCGCGCGAGAGGATCATCCGCCCGAGCCCGTGGCCCCAGATCTTGAAGCACGGCAGCCTCATTGCGCGGACCAGGCGCTCCGTCATCTGGCTCGTGTCCATGCGGTGGCGCCGGTGAATGCTCGCGATGACCACGTCGAGCTGCTCGAGGATCGCGTCGGGATAGTCGAGGCTGCCGTCGGCCAGGATGTCGGACTCCGTGCCGCGCAGGAGCCGCACCGACACACGCTCCTGGACGCGCGCGATCTCCTCCCACTGCGCCTTCAGCCGATCGACGGAGAGGCCGCCGGCGTAGGCGGCAGCCGGCGAATGGTCGGTGATCGTCATGTATTCCATACCGAGCGCGTCGGCCGCCCGTGCCATCTGCTCGACGGTGTGCTGGCCGTCGCTGTACACCGTGTGGCAGTGCACGAGGCCCTTGAGATCTTCCGCCGTGACGAGATCACCCGGCAGCGCGCCCGAGCGCGCCGCGTCGATTTCGGCCTCGCCCTCGCGAAGCTCGGGCGGAATGAACGGTAGCCCGAGCTTCGCGTAGATGTCGGCCTCGCTGTCCCCCTCGAGGCGAACGCCGCGCTCTCGCGCCAGTCGCTCCAGGTGCTCCACGTGGGCCGCCGAGCCTGTCGCCTTGAGCAGCGCCGGTGCGTACGCCGCGCGCGCGACCACGCGCACGTGAACCGGGAGACCGCTGGCCAGCCGCCCCTCGAAGCTTTCCTTGTCTCGCGAGGTCACCTCGGCCAGTAGCGGCGCCTGGAGCGCGTGCTTCAGCGCGTCGGCGGGCCGCTCAGAGCCGACGATCAGCGAGAGCTCGCCGATCGATTCCGCCCAGCGGCGAAGCTCGCCGGCCGCCTCGGCGCTCGCACCGGTCGGCGCCTTGTCGAGATGCGTGCGCATCGCGTCGGCAATGGCGAGCGCCTCCGGCAGGAGCACGCGCTGAGCTTCGGGCTGACGCAGCCGGCGAATCGCCTCGAGAAGCCGACGCTCGGTCTTCTCGCCCATGCCCTTGACCGCGCGGACACGTCCCGCGACGCACGCGGCTTCGAGGTCGTCGATCGTCTTGACGCCGAGCGCGGCATGGAGCACGGCGATCTTGTCCAGGCCCAGACGCGGGATGCGGGAGAGCTCGACCGCGACCGCCGGAACGCGCCGGCGCTGCTCCTCGAGCGCCTGCGAGCGGCCGGTCTCGTAGAGCTCGGTGATCATAGACGCGAGCGCGGGGCCGATACCCGGCAGGCTCGTGAGCCGCCGCCGCGCGACGAGCTCACCCAGGTCGGCGTCGAGACGCTCGAGGACCTCGGCGCCGCGCGCGTACGCGCGAGCCTTGAACGTCTCCTGACCGGACGTGTCGAGGAGCCCGGCCATCTCGCGCAGCGCTCGCGCGATGGTCAGGCGATCAGTTTGCGGTGCGCCTGGCTCGTCTTTCATCTCTGCCGATCAGTATGCCAGGCACACCGCACCACGACACGCCGCTAGTCACACCGTCGCGGGCTGGAACTCCAAGGTATTGCCGTCAGGGTCGTTGCACAGCATCTGAACGCGCCCCCCCGGCTGCGTGTTCTCGACGTACTTGATGCCCTCGCGCTCGAGCGTGGCCTTCATCGCCGCGTAGTCGACCACCTCGAAGCACGTGTGCCGGCCGAGCGGGCTGATCGGCGCGGCGGCCCCGGGCGGTTGCATCTGCGACTGGATGATGTGGATCTGCGGAAAGATCCCCGGCGTGCCGAGCCAGTAGCCGCCGGACGTGAAGGCCGGGCGCGGCAGCACCTGGAACCCGAACACCCGGCAGTAGAAGTCCTTCGACCGCTCGGCGTCGGCCGTCGCGATCCCCTCGTGCTGAATGCGGAACACGTGCGTGCCCGTCACCGGTCGAATCGGCTCGCGCGAAGTCTCCACCGCCATCGTCGCCTCCTGAGGGTGTCGGTATGCGTTCGCCAGGATTATACGTTGGACGCGCGCACCGTCATATCCCACCCAGGCAGATCGAGTCGCGCAGGATCGGCGGCGTTTGCGGTCTGCTCGCCCGTGGCGCATCATGGGCCCGCGCGCGCGCCGGCCATGCAGGGGCGCGCGGCGCAGGGAGACGGCCCATGACGGCACGCTCGAAGAATCACGACTGGCTCGCGCAAACCGTCGAGACGGCGCTCGAGCCCGATCTGCCAATCTGCGATCCGCATCACCACCTGTGGGATCAGAACACCGCGCGCACGGCGTCGCGCTACCTGATCGACGAGATCGTGGCCGACGTGACGGCCGGCCACAACATCGTCTCGACGGTCTTCATCGAGTGCGGGGCCATGTTCAAGCCAGATGGTCCCGAGGCGATGCGTCCGGTGGGCGAGACCGAGTTCGTGAACGGGATCGCGGCCATGAGCGCCTCGGGCCTCTACGGCAAGACGCGCATCGCCGCCGGGATCGTCGGCACGGCCAATCTGAAGCTGGGCGACGCCGTCGGCGCCGTGCTCGATGCACAGATCGCGGCCGGCGGCGGCCGGTTCCGCGGCATCCGCCTCGGCGCCGCGTGGGATCCCAACCCGTCCGTACCGAGCCACCGCACCAATCCCGGCCAGGGGCTCCTGCTGCGCGACGACTTCCGCGTGGGCTTCAAGCAGCTGGCACCGCGCAAGCTCACGTTCGAGGCATGGCTCTATCATCACCAGATTCCCGACGTCACGTCGCTGGCGCGCGCGTTTCCCTCCACCACGATCATCTTGAATCACTTCGGCGGCCCGCTCGGCATCGGGCCGTACGCCGGCCACGCCAAGGACATCTACGCGGAGTGGAAGAAGTCGATCACCGAGCTCGCCACTTGCCCCAACGTCGTCGCCAAGCTCGGCGGGATCAACATGGAGATCAACGGCTTTGGCTGGCACGAGCGCTCGCGGCCGCCGGGCAGTCAGGAGCTCTGCGACGCCACGCGGCCCTACTATGAGTACACGATCGAAAAGTTCGACGTCGATCGCTGCATGTTCGAGTCGAACTTTCCGGTGGACATGGCGAGCTGCAGCTATACGGTCCTATGGAACTCGTTCAAGCGCCTGACCGCCGGCTTCTCGGCTGCGGAGCGCGCCAAGCTCTTCCACGACACGGCGGCGCGCGTCTATCGGCTCTGAGCGCGAGGTATCGATCGTGGCGCGTTGACGGAAGACGCTTGGCGGCCTAGCGTCGGGGCATGGGACACATTCATCAGCGAGTCAGGGTCGCCGCCCGCCTCGGCGGCTATCGCTAGCGGCGCACGCCGCTTACTTGAGCCTGAGGTCCTCGTAGGGCGAGATGAACGGGTGCCCGGTGATCGAGGGCACCTCGGCCAGCCGCGGGCCCACGCCGATCAGTGCAGCCTGCTCCACGATCGGCGCGAACATCGCGCGCTCGTGCATGAGCTGCTGGATCTTGTGCAGGAGCGCTTCGCGGCGCTTTCCATCCATCTCACCCGCCTGATCACGGAAGAGCGAATCGATGTCGGGGTAGCCGCCGTACGAGCGAATCCCGCTCGAGATCACAAAGGCCTCGATGCGCGTCGCGGCGTTGCCGGCAGCGCCGCTGCCCACCCGCACCAGGTACTTGAACTGCTTTTCCTGGTCGGTCTTGTAGAAGCTCGCGCGCTCCATCGGGCGTAGCCGCGCGCGGATGCCGATCGAGTGCAGGCCGTTGAGCACCGCCTCGGCCTCCGGCGCGAACACCGCGTCGGTCGCGAGCTCGACGGCGTCGAAACCTTTCGGATAGCCGGCCTCGGCCAGGAGCTTCTTCGCGCGCGCCGGGTCGTACGGGTAGGCGGGTGGCGTCCAGTAGAACTCGAAATCGCGCGGGATGATCGACGGCGCGGGCCGGCCGTGGCCGAGATACTCCGCGTCGCTGAACGTCTTGCGATCGATGCCGAGGT
>Ga0126370_10001007_pt1 | contig 12564 bp, 14 predicted proteins | sample PanSoiMetaPlot_3_FD_92586 | JGI IMG/M metagenome (GOLD analysis project Ga0126370, IMG submission 92586) | Tropical forest soil microbial communities from Panama - MetaG Plot_3 | ecosystem: Environmental > Terrestrial > Soil > Tropical forest > Bulk soil | place: Panama | collected 2016-02-17 | reverse complement strand
TCCGGGCTCACCGCCAACCGGATAAACCTACCCTACGCCTCGGAACTCTATCCTGCCTTCAACATTTCTTCTCCGTTCTCCTCGACCAGCGCTTTGCTATAGACCCTTGCCTGCCCTCCATCCGAACCTTTCGGTTCAAACAGTGACTCGGCTTGAGCCCCGGACGCCGCACCAACCGGAAAAACTTAAGAAGCTGTCAAAGAACGATCCTGTTGTACTCCTTCTATTTTTTCAGTCAACCAAAATTACACGTTTGTAACTACACGTGTTTTCAATCGAGTGCACGCCGTTCACAGCCCTATGACGCAAAATGGTGCAACCGGCCAATTCATTTTTTGCGGAACCCGCATCTGGCGCGGCTTTGCGCGCGATCTTCATAAAGGGTCGAATCGTTCCGATCTAGTCGGAGCTTCTTACATCGCTGTGAAAATCACGCAGTCGCCTTGTCAGACAAGGCCTTTCACAGTTTAACGTTCGCGAACGGGAGCGGGGGAAGCGAGACACGCTAGCTTCCGAGCGCCCGGATCGATGTCGGAATTGCCCTATCGCTTTGTCATCCTGATGGCGCCGTTTTTTGGCGCCGGAGGACCTATGCAACCCTGCCTGCCGTGCTCATGCGGCCGGGAACTGCATAGGCTCCTCCGGCCTGCAAAAAGCGCAGGCCATCAGGATCACACCGCGATGGATTAATCAAAAGCTGGAATGGTCGACCGGTGGGCGTCCACTCGTATTTGCCCTAGTTCTGCTAGTCGCACCCGAGGTATATAGTCGGTAGATAAAGCGGTGTTTATGCCATTCTTTAGACTCGCGCTAGCTTCTGTATTTACTGTGATGATCTTCGTTTTCGCTCAAGCTGGCCTGGCCCAGGGGAATCAGTCTTGGACCTCCACCAGCCAGCAGGAAAGTCCCAACGCAACGATCAATCCGCTCCGGACCACCGAATCCCACACAGAATCCGACGGCAGAATGGCGAATCGCACATCGGTCGAAACGATGGGCATGGATGGACGTTATGTTCCCTACTCTGACATCGAGACGCAGTCTGTCCGCCTGAATGACACCACGGTTCGCAACATCCAGCGCGCGTACGGCACAGACGTCGATGGCCACAGAGTTCTGATCCAGGAAAAGCAGGAAGAAATCCGGAGCCTGCCCGGCGGGGCGCAGACGGTAACACGCACGTTCTCCAATCCTGACGCGAATAGCGCACTGCAAGTCGTACAGCGGGAGACGGAGGATTCCAAGCAAATTAGTCCCGGCGTTCGCGTCACCAATACCACGATCTTCAGCCCAAACATTAATGGAGGCCTTGCTCCGGCAGTGCGCACCGAGCAAAAAGAGACGCGCGGCGCCGATGGGACCATCGAATCGAGCAAATCCACGCTCTTGAACGATGGGACCAATGCATGGAAGCTGAGCGAGGTCCGTGAGAGTACCAGCAAGCCCGACAGCCCTGGGCTGCTTACCAAGGAAGAACGCGTATTCCGGCCGGATTCAACCGGCAGGCTTGCTCTGGCTGAACATACGGTGAGCAAAGAATCTCAGGATAGTCGCGGGGATAAACGCGAAACGGTCGACACTTACTCCACGAATGTTCCGGGCGTCGCCGGGGACAACAACCTGCAACTTGTGCAGCGGTCGACCACCGTGCAGCGAAGCTCCGCAGGAACGCGGAGCACGATCCAGCAGGTCGAGCAGCCAAGCCCCGGCTCCGTCGGCGGAAGCCTTCGCGTCACGCAGGAAGCGATCGACATCGTGCGCCCCGACACGAGCGGGAATGCGAGGCAGAGTCGCACGATCCTGACTCCGGATTCCGATGGGCGCATGGGTCAAGTCTGGGTAGATACAGGCAAAACAGATAATCCGGCGGCGATTCAGGTCGACACCAAGGCTCCGGCGCAAAAGGCTGCAAAGCAGTAAGCGGCAAGACACAGTCTCAAGGTTTCAAAGTTTCAAAGTCCGGGCAACCTCATCCTGCTTCTTCATAACAGTTAATTGCTAATTGCTAATTGCTAATGCTAATTGCTGATTGCTGATTGCTTGGTTTTCGAGCTCGCCTTCGCCTCAACTAAAGCAAATGCGCGAACGCCCGAAGCGTTTACAATGGCTCGCAAAATTATGTTGCGAACAATCGCCGTCGCCATCATCGCCGTCGCTATGCTTCCGATCGCCCTCATCAGCCAACAGCCCCAAAGCAAAACGGTCATCACGGTCGATGCTGCCCATCCCGGGGCGGCAATCTCCCCCAAGATGTTTGGCATCTTTTTCGAAGACATCAACTTCGCCGCCGACGGCGGACTCTATCCCGAGCGCATCAAAAACCGCTCGTTCGAGTTCGATCAGCCGCTCACGGGCTGGCATGCAATCTTGCCGATCAGTTCCAAGGGCACGCTCGATGCCACGAAGGGCGAGCTGAGTGTGCGCACTGAGAATCCGCTGCACGCGACCAATCCCCATTATCTGAGGATGGCTGCCTACGAGCCGGGCTTTGGCTTGTGGAACACGGGCTTTCGCGGCATCGGCGTAGAAAATGGCGCCGAGTACCGATTCTCGGCATACGTTCGCGCCGGTGGACCAACGAGCATCCGCGCCACAATCACCGACGAAAGTGGACGCGAACTCGGCAGAGGATCGTTGAGCGGATTCGACCGTGAATGGAAGCGCTACGAAAGCGTGATCCGCACCAATGCCACCGAGCCGCACGCACACTTCAATCTGTTTCTCGACGAGAAGGGATCCGTCGACCTTGACATGGTTTCTTTGTTTCCTGTCGACACATGGAATCATCGTCCGAATGGATTGCGCAAAGATCTGGTGCAACTCCTGGCAGACATGCATCCCGGATTCATTCGCTTCCCCGGAGGCTGCATCGTGGAAGGCCGGCGCCTGGCGACGCGCTATCGCTGGAAGACCACAGTCGGCGACATTGCCGAGCGAAAGACGATCGTCAACCGCTGGTACGATGAATTCGATACCAGACCCGCACCCGACTATTTTCAATCGTTCGGACTTGGTTTTTACGAATACTTTCAGCTTGCCGAGGATATCGGTGCGAATCCACTCCCGATCTTGAACTGCGGCATGGCATGCCAGTTCAACTCGGGCGAACTAGCAGAACTGAGTGAGACCAAGGAATACATTCAAGACGCTCTCGACCTGATCGAGTTTGCCAACGGCCCCGTCGATTCTCCGTGGGGAAAGTTGCGCGCCGACATGGGACATCCAGCGCCCTTTCATTTGACGATGATCGGCGTGGGCAATGAGCAGTGGGGACCGCACTATCTCGAGCGCTACAAGCTGTTCGCCGCTGAGTTAAAGGCGAAGCATCCGGAGATCAAACTGGTAGTCAGTGCCGGGCCTGGTCCGTTCGGCGATCAATTTGAGTATCTCTGGTCGAACTGGCGCCAACTTAACGCTGAGATTGTCGACGAACACTATTACATGAACCCGGACTGGTTCCTGAAGAACACCGCACGCTACGACAACTACGACCGCTCAGGACCAAAGGTTTTTGCGGGCGAGTACGCAGCCCAAACTTCGGGCGTCGCGAAGACCGACAACCGCAACAATTGGAAGACTGCCATCTCCGAAGCAGCGTTTATGACCGGACTTGAGCGGAATGGCGATGTCGTGCAAATGGCCTCCTATGCCCCGCTGCTAGCGCACGCCGACGCGTGGCAATGGACGCCCGATGCCATCTGGTTCGACAATCTGCGTTCCTATGGCACCACCGACTATTACGTGCAGAGAATCTTCGCAAGCAACGTAGGCACGCGCCTCATTCCCGTGACTCCGCACTCGGAAGGCGGACTATATACGAGTGCGTCTCTCGACGAAGGGACGCACGAACTGATCGTCAAGGCCGTCAACGCAACGCCCGACCCGCGCGCTGCCGAGATCCAACTCAGCGGAGCAGGTGCAACTGGTAAAGCCAAGGTCACGACTCTCGCAAGCTCAGACCTGAATGCGGAAAACAGTCTCGAGGCGCCCAAAAACGTCGCACCCCGTGACTCGACCGTGGCGCTGAATTCGGCCACGATCCCAGTACGTCTGGCGCCTTACTCAGTCACTGTCTATCGAATCCCAGTCCGCTAAAAACACCGCACGGAGTTTCTCCGTTTTACTCGGCCAACTCTGCGGCCCTTCTTCGCGAACTCGGCGGTAAGAGCTTTTGACCGCTGAGTACGCCGAGAACATCCGCAGAGAACGCTAAGTACTTCTCACGTTCTGCTTGGTTCTCTGCGATCTCTGCGGCTTTCTCCGCGAACTCGGCGGTAAAAGAATTTGCCGCGGAGTAGACCGAGGCGTCGCAGAATCGCAGGGGAATTCGACAAGAAGAGCAGCTCGAATATCGGAATGAAACCTAAGAACGAGACGGGAAAACAACTCATGATTTTTCCCTTGACTATAACATATTACTTATATAAGTTAGTACTTATGTCACTGGATTTGAATGCTTCTTTCGCCGCTCTAGCCGACCCCACTCGACGCGCGATTTTGGCTCGGCTGGCCCTGGGAGAGGCTACTGTCACCGAGCTGGCCAGACCCTTTGAGATGACCCAGCCCGCGATCTCGCAGCATCTGAAGGTGCTCGAAGAGGCTGGCCTGATTGTGCAGCGAATCGACGGCACCAGGCGTCCGAGGCGGCTGGCCAAAGCGGGCATCGTGGCTATGGATCAGTGGCTAGCCATGCTGCGAAAGGCCCTGGAAAAGAATTACGACCGGCTTGATCAGGTTCTGGCAACCATGAAGGCTGAAAAGTAGACACGAGTGAATGCAAGGAGGCGGAAATGGTTCTCAGCAAGGAAGAACTGATCGGAAAACTTGAGCACGAGGTGCGGATCTTGTTGCATCTGACTTCGAAAGTCGATCCAGCAAGACTCGACTATCGTCCGACACCCAAGCAGCGGAGCCTGGGGGAACTGCTCCGCTACTTCACCGTGTTTGTTCCCATTCACCTGCGTACGATCCATTCCGGAGTTTGGGATTTGCAGGCGTGGAGTGAGGCCTGGCGAAAACACGAAGCAGCCGCGGCGTCGCGAAACTTGGATGAGATCAAGGAATCCATCGCGAGCCATCCCAAACTATTCACGCAGTTTGTCAGTTCCCTTACAGAGAGCGACGTGCGCGCCCACACGGAGATGTTCGGACAAAATGCAAGCCGAGGATCATGGCTTGTGTCGATGGTGCTCTGCCACTACGTCGCTTACCGCATGCAGCTGTTCCTGTATTTGAAATCATGCGGCCAGGAAGAACTGGGCACGCTGGATTTGTGGGCCGGGGTTGATTCGACGCCGACAGCGGCGTAACCGATACACAAGGAGAATGCAGTGAGTAAACTAACGCTGAAGACCGAAGGCGACACCCACATCATCATCACCCGTCATTTTGCCGCGCCACCCGAAGCCGTGTACCGCGCGCACGTGGATCCCAAGATCATCCAGCAATGGATGCTCGGCCCAGAAGGCTGGACCATGCCGGTCTGTATCAACGATGCACAACCGGGAGGAAAGTTCCGCTACGAATGGAAGCACCCAACTAAACGCGGATTCCACATCACCGGCGAATTCATCGAAGTCAAACCTTACAGCAAGATCGTGCACGTGGAACGCATGTTTCTGCCCGATCCCACTCCGGAGAATCACGTTGAAACCACATTTGCTCCAGATGGCGTCGGCACCTTGATGACAATGCGCATGACGCTGCCTGATGAAAAGACCCGCGCCATGATGCTTTCGAGCGGCATGGAAAAAGGCATGGAGGACAGTTACGTCCGGCTGGAAAAAATGGTCAGCAACTTGACCGTCCAATCTCGCTGAGAAACACGAAGAGCTCAGCCACTGCGGGCTTTCACGCTCCGGTGGCTTTCTTCTTGCTGGCGTTGGAAGCCTGCTTCGCGCCAGAGCCTTTGCGATTCTTACCCTCGGCGACGAGATCGGCGACGGTGGTGTTTTCAAGAATCTTGGCTGCGGCATCCCGCACTGCCAGCAGGACTTCGTAAAGCGCTCGATGATCCGCATCCTGCGCAATCATGCTGCGCAACTGTTCGGCATCTCCCATAGGGGCGAGCGGTCCATCCACAAGGCGGATGATATCGCTCAAAGGAATCTCCGCGGGATCGCGGCGCAACTGGTACCCGCCGCGCGCGCCCCGGACGCTGTCGACGATACGGGCATTCTTCAGCTCCAGCAGGATCAGCTCAAGAAATTTCTCCGGCAGATCACTCTCTGCCGCAATTTCCCGGATCTTGATCGCTCCCTGCTCGTGCCGCCGCGCAAGCGTCATCATCGCCTGTAACGCGTACAGGCCTTTTTGCGAAATCTTCAACTCGCACCCTCCCCGCCCTGCATGATTGTGCCCCATTTCCCGGATTCTGCATAGACATAGTATGGATACGTAGGGTCAGTCGATCAGTGGCCAGTGGTCAGCGGTGAGTACGAAAGCGCGAGGCAGCGGGCTTCGATGCTGTTGCGCGAGATCAGAACCAGAGGATGAAACGGAACACTGACCACTGACAACTAGCCAATGACCACTGCTCTTGGTGCCATCGAAGGGACTCGAACCCCCACACCGTTGCCGGTACATGGACCTGAACCATGCGCGTCTGCCAATTCCGCCACGATGGCAAGTGGACTTCAGCCGCAGCGGACAGAATGCCGCTGCATCAGGAAGACCTGCATTCCTATTCTACAGGCACGAAGGCAGGTGTCAAACCAAGATGACCCTCCAAACAACTCTAGAGCCGAAACAACCGCCGCGCGTTGCCGCTGCCAATCTTGTGTCGGTCCGCTTCGATGACTGCAGCGCGATCGAACCAATCGGCGGCCACTCCCATATCCTCAAAGGGATAGTCCACGGAATACAGAACGTGGTCGGAGCCGACCTCGAGTATCACTTCGGTCAGGGTCTGGGTGCGGAAATTGCCGCTGGTTGTGATGTAGAAATTCTCCTGTAGATAATGTCCAATCGGCAGCTTCGCTTTTGGTCTGGCACCCAGGGTTCGTGCGATTCGGTTATCAATGCGCCAGATGTTGCACGGCAGTCCTTCTCCTAGATGTCCAACGATCACCTTTAGCCTCGGAAGGTCGTCGAACAACCCGCTCCCCATCAAGCGTAGTGCGTGAATGGAAGTTTCGGCTGCGAATCCCCAGATCGATCCCGTGAGCCACCCATGCCCCTCATAGGCAGGTTGATGCTTGGGCAGAGGCGACCGAGGGTGAAGGTAAAACGGCACATCGAGCTGATGAACCGTCTCCCAAAACGGCCGGAACTGCGGCAAATCGTAAAAGACAGACGAATCCTCTTCGCCGACTTGCGAGAATCCGTTCACGAGCGCACCGCAGAATCCCAGTTCTTTGATGCAGCGAGTGAGTTCCTGCGCTGCAGCCTGCGGATCTTGCAATGGCAGCGCGGCAAATCCTCGCAGACGTTTGGGATTCTTAGCGATCTGCTCGGCAAGATGGTCATTCGCTTTCCGCGCTACCCGGGTCGCCTCGGAGACGTTGGGAATTCCCTGGATTCCAGGAGCGGTCAGGGAGAGTATGCACACTTCCACTCCTCCCCGGTCCATCTCTGCGATTCGGACGCTGCCGATCTCTTGAATTTGTTTTTGAAATTCTGGAGAGCCCGAGGCAGCAAAGCTCGCGCCTAGCGTCTCCGGGATCACGAAGTGTTCCTCAAGAGCAATTTTGCCCAAGTCCGGCGAACTAGCCGGAGAACCAGATTTCGTTTCCTGCTCACCCGCCGCAGCGGGCGTCACGCTGGCGAGCACTCCCGCCGTCGCCACCGCTCCCACACTGCGTTCGAGGAATCCGCGACGTGTGATTCCTCCCTTGCGCCTGATCGCTGTCATGCACGCCCCCAAAGCCAGCCGGATCTGGCTGCCGCGCATTGTAGCTCAGACAGAGTGAGCCCGAGATGTCCAATATTCCTGGCTGGTCAGAACCGGAACAATCTCAAAATCGACAATGTCATCCCAGCGCCGCACCCAAGTCATTAGCGCCTCGTGATTCGCCGCCTCCATGATCTGATAGCAGACGCTGCCATCGGGAACCAGCCAACTCTCCCGGTAGAGAACATCGTCCGGCAGCATCCTCCCATGGCGCTTGTATCGCTCGCCCATGAGGTCCAAGTTTTTCGGCCGTTCAATAACCATGAAAAGCATATGTAATATGAAGTCGCTATAAGGGGAGTAATAGTACTGGCTGCCCCACTTCTGGCCGGTGTTGCCAGAAGTGGGAATTCTCTGCGCGGAATTTATCCAGATTTGTCGTTGCGGAAGCCGAACGCCTGAAGCCCGAAGCCTTTTATTCCAGCTTCGCGTTCATCGTGATCTTCGCATTCAGTACTTTGGAGACCGGGCAGCCCTTCTCAGCCGCTTCCGCGTACTTCTGGAATGTCGCAGCGTCCGCGCCCGGCACTTTCCCCACGACGTCGATATGACTTGCCGTGATGGTCCAGCCGGAATCCAGTTTGTCGAGCGAGAGGGTCACCGACGTCGAGATGCTCTCCGGCGTAAGGTTCGCGCTGCCGAGTTGCGCCGAGAGTGCCATCGAAAAACATCCGGCATGCGCCGCTGCGATCAACTCCTCCGGATTCGTCCCGGGAGCATTTTCAAATCGCGTAGAAAAGGAATACTGCGTATTGTTCAACACGCCGCCGGGCGCCGAAAGTGATCCCTTCCCATCTTTCAGACCACCCTTCCAAACCGCACTTGCCTTGCGTTGCATGACGTTCTCCTCACAATTCTAGAAATGAAGTCGCGTTGCCCATTGTAGACGGAAACGAACGGAACCGGCAGATCAGAGAAATGCAATTCTTGATTGTTGATTTTTTAGATTGATGATTGTTGATTGATACCAGAAGCAAGCAGTCAAAGAACGAGCAGGGTAAATCAGTAATCAAAAATCATCAATCAGCAATGAATTCAGTAGAAGTCCGAGCAGCTCAAATAGAACCCACACTGGGGACACTTCATCTTGCAGCGGCTCTCGCGAAGTTTGGCAGAGCAGTTTGGGCAATACTGACTCGGATCCTCTTGGACTGCGAGTACACCGTCGGGCGTGGGTGCTCCGGACTGATCCTGGTTCATTCGGTCCCCAAAGCTAACTTGCGACGCTCACTCACCGCAAGTACCACTTGCAGCTCTCTCAAGACTTCCGCATCAGGCGGCGCGCTCGTTTGCCTCGACCGGCGTCCGGCTCCAGCAATCGGCCATGAGCAGCCATGCTCCCAACCGACGCCATACTCTTACATACTTGCCCCGTTCGGGTACCACAGTTCCGTCTTGCTTTTGCAGCACGACCGAGAACAATCCCAGTTCCATCGCCATATCACCCGAGTGTTCGACGCGGGTCGTCTCCATCTTGAGATTGCAATATCCAGCTTCACCCAACCGACGAAGCAACTGCTCGACCGGCTTTTGTCCCGATACCCCTTCGTAATGGGGCGCCATCAGCGTGCCATCCTGCGAAAACATGCTCGCGGCCTGATCGTAATTTCCTGTGTTGAAGGAAGTTGCAAAATCCTGGGTGAGTTCTCTCAGCAGGGACTGCACATCCCGAAGCGGACGCGAATCCGCTGGGAAATTAGGATAGGGCCGATACATCTACAACCTCCTGGGGGAAGGCACTCGAGAATCCGCACTCACTGGCTAAAGGTGCCAGCAGAAAGTTCTCCGATTCTAACGCAAAAAACATCGTACGAAGAGAAAAGTTTGCTTCTCGATCGCAAACCAGGCACTAGCCAATTTGAAGTAGCCTGCAAGAGAAAGGCTTATCGCTCTAACGGGACGGAGCGGCTGGGCAGCCGCAAGGTGGCATCCGCGTGGACCGTCGGAACGGTACCGTCCGAGCTGCCGCGCTCAGCAATCTGTCGCTTCACCCGTTCCATCAGAAGCGCCAGTTTCTTCGTCTCATGATCTCGCTCGGCCTGCTTGCACATTTTCTGGAAATCCTGCGGAGCGTACGTCACGCGATTGGTCATGAAGGGGAGGCCTCAGTTCCAGTTTTTAAAGAAGGCATAGCCTAACTCATCCCCGGCATCTTGCCAATCCCCCGAATGCCGCAAATGGACCTGGATTTTCACAGGCCAGCGAGCCGTCCGAAATGGGTCTAAAACCGCTTCCGACAAACAGCAAGCCCCTTTTTCCCCCCATAGGGACATGACCTTAGTTACCTATGACGCGGTACCGACTTTCGTCACAATCGTCAGGAACGTTTCCCCCGTCAGGGAGCGAAGTGTGTTCTTCCGTCGAATCTTAGCTACGACCTTATTCATCGCGGCTGGAGTATCGGCAGCGGCTGCGCGAGACCTTGCCGTCGTGGCCAACAAGGCCAATGGTCTCTCGGCGATCACCGTGCCGGATCTGGTAAAGGTTTGCAAGGCGCAAACCAACCGCTGGCCCGACGGAAAGCCGGTCACCTTAATTATGCGGGCCCCTTCATCACCCGAGATGAAAGTGATGCTCGATAAGATATTTGAGCTTCCCGAGTCGCAGGTGATCGAGCTGATCGCGGCCGCGAATCACGGCCGCGCCAATCATCCGGCCATCGTCGTGGTGGATTCCGACGAGGAATTGGTAAACAAAGTCGCTTCCATTCCAGGTGCAGTGGGCCTGGTGGACGTTTACTCGATCAACAGCAGCGTGTCGGTCATAAAGCTCGCCGGCAAGCTGCCGCTCGAGCCGGGATACTTGCTGCACGGGAATTAACAGTGTGAGAGTCGCGGCTCAGAAGGCGCTGCGCGCAAGATTGCATGGATAAAGATACAAAAGCCCGGGCAGCCGCCGCCTCCTCCGACGGAGGCACTTCCACACCCGCTCCCAACTCGAGCCCGGCCAAGCCCTTTACGCGGCGTTTCCCACGATTTGTTATCGACGTTCGCTTGCAAGTCAAGATGTTCCAGGCGGGTGAGTTCCGCAGTTGCTGGGGACGCTCCACCGAAATGGGTCAGGATGGCATCGGTGCGACACTCACCGGCAGCCTCGAACCCGGCGAGATCGTCACACTGGAAATCCCGCTGCCGCTCACTCCTTACCCGATCAAGGTCCGCGCCATCGTCCGCTACCGGCAGGGACTGCGCTACGGCTTCGAATTCCTCACCTTGAACGACAATCAGCGCGACACCATCAAGCGCGTCTGTGATTACCTGGCCACCAAGGCCTAGCGTCGGACCGCATCACCTCTTAACTGAAGTTGCCTTTCACAACGCCTTCGTCCAAGATGTGTGCCCATGTGCAAGACGAAGTATCTCTTCTTTTTCGTGCTTTTCACCGGAGTAACTCTGGCAGTGGCTCAGAGCGCACCCGACGTCGACTGGCCGAACTACGGCATCGATCCCGGCGTCAAGCGAGTCGGGCCTACGTGCTACCAGAGATGTTCGTGGTTGGCGAAAAATCCCCATATCACTCATTGCCCTTACGCTTTCTCCGAATCCGACTCTGTGATGGGAATTTACAAGAATTTCACGAAGGGGCCCGTCTTGCAGACAACAATCCAGCTTCTCTCATGCATCGCAACTCACATCGCATTGGAGGGTGATCGGATGATCCGTGTCGAGAAGATCAGTCTACTGTTGTTTTCTGTCACGATGTTCGGTTGCGGCAGCATGTCATCTCCCAAGACAGCTACGGGCACGTGGCAGGCGGTAATGACGAGCACGACAGCCCAAGCAGGGCAACAAGGTGAGCAAGCGGTCTTGTTGGTTAATCTCCAACAGAACGGCAAGACCTTAAATGCAACTGTAAGTAACGTTCTGCAGGAATCAGGCTGCTTTCCCACGGGCTCTCTGAGGGGCACTACGCTCAATGGCCAAGTGATTTTACCCGGCGGAGAAGCAATGTCGAATCTCCAACTCAGTGGCTCACTAAATCCGAGTGGCGGAGGCGCGATCATGTTGAGCATGACAGGCGCTATGCAGCCAGATGCTAACAGCAGTGCAGGCACTTTCACATTGAATCCCAACTTGTCCGGGTGTGCGAACGGTACTGGAACGTTCGAGATGACCAGGATGCACATGCTTTAATCGTGGGATCATTGTTTGGAGGAATTCTTGGTGAAGGCATGAAATTGGCCTTCGGCGGTGATAGTTGGCGGAAAAATCTCGATTTCACTGATTGACTGTCGATGCGCTTCTGGTTGCGAACAAGGCCTCGCAAGCCGACAACGAAAGCGGCGAGCAAAACAATCGAAATGCCGAAGAATACTTCACCGCGAGCCCTATAAATCTCTGGGTGGGTAGTGCGCGGCCCAGTGCTAATCCACAAATTGAAAACTGTGAGAAGTGCAGTCCACACGACTCCGATGAATAGGAAAGACACCATAAACCACAGCAGGATAGTGTTGTCTTTCGAGGGCTGGCAGGACGAAAATACCACGGTGAAGGTGAGGCTAGATCGACGACTGGTGAAAAATCCCCCATTTCACTAAAAATCCACTTTGCCGCTCAAAGCGTGTAATCGCCTGTTAACAGCAGGTATGATCTTCCCATCCGAGAAGGCTTCCGAGATGATTGTAAAAACCGAATCTTGGCAGAGGATCGCTGAGTTCTATCGTTCGCTATCCG
>Ga0126370_10001006_pt1 | contig 12569 bp, 18 predicted proteins | sample PanSoiMetaPlot_3_FD_92586 | JGI IMG/M metagenome (GOLD analysis project Ga0126370, IMG submission 92586) | Tropical forest soil microbial communities from Panama - MetaG Plot_3 | ecosystem: Environmental > Terrestrial > Soil > Tropical forest > Bulk soil | place: Panama | collected 2016-02-17 | reverse complement strand
GAGGAGCGGATCGAGAATGCGCCGGATGTCGCGGCGCAGATCGCCGCGCTGATCAGCCGGCGATCGGCGCAGGACGTTGCCGCTCCGCCGGCGGAGTGAACGGGTGCGTGCACCTCATGACGCCAGCCTGGCGTCGCGCGCCCGGACGGGATCGTCCATCCGTTCGTGGTCGGCAAAGCACCGCGCATCGCAGTACAGGAGCCGCGTCTGCGGATCGCGCACGTAGCCGCGGTCGACCCTGGTGCAACACACCGCACAGTGCGCCTCCGCGCGCGGGCTTCGCCCGTTGACGAGAACGAAGCGCATGCCGCGGGCGGCCACGTCGTGCCGCTTGAATTCCTCGAATGGATTCATCGTCATGGGGGCATCTCCTTTTCATCCCCGAACCGGCTCTCGATGAGTTAGTCTCGACGCGCCGCCCGAAATGGTGTGACGTACGTCACAGGGCGGCGGATTTTTTTGCCTCATTGCCCGGCAGGGTCCGTGAGCGCATGACCCGGAGCCGCCGATGAGTCCCTCGCCGTTGCGCGTGAACGTTCTGATGTCCGGAGGCTTCACCGGCGCATACGAGCAGCTGTTGCCGGAGTTCGAGCGGGCGAGCGGCATCAAGGTCACGACCGGATCGGGCGCGTCGCAGGGCACCGGGCCGCAGACGATCGGCGCCCAGCTTGCACGCGGCGTACCCGCCGATGTCGTGATCCTGTCGCGGGAAGGTCTTGCCGAGCTCGTCGTCGCGAGCCGGATCGCCGCCGGCGCGGTCGTGGATCTTGCGCGAGTCCCGCTCGGCGTCGCAGTGCGCGCCGGCGCCGCCCGGCCCGACGTGAGCACCGTCGACGCCTTCAAGCAGGTCCTGCTGAACGCCAAGGCGATCGCCGTGCCCGGAAGCACCAGCGGCATCTGGCTCAAGACCGATCTTTTTCCGCGCCTCGGCGTCGCGGACAAGATCGACGTCAGGATGACGCCCCGCGGTTCGGACGCCAGCGCCATGGTCGCCGCAGGCGGCGCGGACCTCGCCGTGATGCCGGTCAGCGAGATCCTGGTCGCGCCGGGCGTCGACCATGCCGGCGCCATCCCGTCGGAGATTCAGCTGCTTCAGGTCTTCTGTGCCGCGATCGTGGCGGGCTCGCAGGCGATCGAGGCGTCCCGACGACTGATCGAATTCCTCGCCTCGCCGGGCGCATCCGATACGATCAGGCGCAGCGGGATGGAGCCGTTGGCGACCTCAGGAGGATGACGTGGATCTCGGGCTCGAGGACAGGGTCGCCATCATCACCGGCGGCAGTCGCGGCATCGGCAAGGCGTGCGCCGCCGAACTGCTGGCCGAAGGCGCCCGCGTCGTTCTCGTCAGCAAGGATCCCGCGATCAACGCCGCCGCGGTCCGCGAACTGGGCAAATCACACCCCGACCGCGTCCTCGGCATCCCGGCGGACGTCACCGATGACGCAGCGGTCGCGGCGATGACCGCGCAGGCGGTCGAACGGTACGGCCGCATCGACATTCTGGTGAACTCGGCGGCGACCGTCATCCCGCAGGACTTCTTCAAGATGGGCGACGGAGAGGTGGCCACGCTCCTCGAGCAGAAATTCAATCCGGCGGCCCGCTGCATCCGCCACGCGGTCCCGCACATGCGCCAACGCCAATGGGGCCGCATCGTCAACATCTCCGGGCTCGCCGGGCGGCAGCCGCATTACCCCGTCGTGCCCGCCGCCCTCAACAATTCCGCCATGCTCAACCTGACCAAGGCGCTCGCCGCCGAGCTCGCCAAGGACAACATCCTGGTCAATGCCGTCGTGCCCTATATCATCGCCACCGAACGGCAGGACGACACGATGCGGGAATGGGCGCAGACGACGGGACAGACCGAGGCGGAGGTGCGCCGGCAGCGCGTGTCCCGGCTCCCGGTCGGTCGGATGGGCCGCCCGGACGAGGTTGCCGGCGTCGTCGCCTTCATGGCCTCGGAGCGGGCGAGCTATGTCGTCGGCACCGCCTGGTATGTCGACGGCGGCGGCTCGATGACGCTGTGAGGGCCACTGGGGAAGCGCCATGACCATTTCGCGTCGCCGATTTCTCCAACTGACTGCCGCCGCGCTTCCCGCGACGACGCGCATCGCACGTGCCGAGACCTGGCCGGCGCGGCCGGTGCATCTCGTCGTCGGCTTCTCGCCCGGTTCGGCGTCCGACATCAACGCGCGTCTCGTCGGCCAGTGGCTGTCGGAGCGGCTCGGCCAGAATTTCGTCGTCGACAATCGCGCGGGCGCCGGCGGCAATATCGCCACGGAGTACGTGGTGCGGGCGAAACCGGACGGCTACACGCTGCTCTATGGATCGACCGCGATCGCGATCAATGCGTCGCTGTACGAAGGCAGGCTCAATTTCAATATTCTGCGCGATCTCGTGCCGGTGGCGAGCGTCGTGCGCACGCCGTTCGTGATGGAGGTCAACCTCGACCTTCCGATCAAATCCGTTCCCGAGCTCATCACCTACGCCAAGGCCAATCCCGGCAAGATGAATTTCGCGACCGTGGGCGCCGGCAGCGCCCAGCATCTCTACGGCGAGTATTTCAAGATGACGGCCGGCATCGACATGGTGCCGGTGCATTATCGCGGCGCCGCGCCCGCGATCACCGATCTGATCGCCGGCCGCGTCCAGGTGATGATCGACGCCGTCGTCTCCTCGATCTCCTACATCAAATCGGGCCAGCTCCGGGCCCTGGCGGTCACCACGGCAGCGCCGCAGGAGAAGCTGCTGCCCGGCGCCCCGACCATCGGCCAGTTCGTACCGGGCTACGAGGCGGCCGGCTGGCAGGGCGTCTGCGCGCCCGCCAAGACACCGCGCGAGGTCATCGAGCGGCTCAATCGCGAGATCAACGCGGTGCTCGCCGACGCTACCTCCAACGCGCGGCTCGCCGAGCTCGGCGGCCTATCCTCCGCCGGCGCGCCGGCCGATTTCGGCAAGTTCATCGCCGACGAAACCGAGAAATGGGGCAAGGTGGTCCGCGCAGCGGGAGTGAAGGCGGATTGAGGTGGGCCACGCCGGCCGCAATCGCGAGATCCGCGCATGGCACGAAGGGTTCAGCGCCGTGGCGTCGCACTCCGGCCGAAAAGAATCGCGCAGACGTCGCTCGCCAGCCTGGCTTCCGTCGCGCTTTCCCCCTGCATCACGTCGTCCTCGCCGAGGTACTGCAGCGACCAGGATTGCGCGGATGCCCCCGCGACGAAGTCGATGCTGAGCTCCCAATGGGGTTTGCTCATGACCGCGTCTTCGGCTGCAGACGGCGGTTTCGCATCCGGCCCGAGGTAGTGTGCGAATGCCGCATCCTTGCAGCCCGGATCGACGGCGAATGCGCGGATGAGGCGGTCTTCGAATCGGGACGCCTGCGCCTTCGGATCGGCCGCCGCGCAAGCGTCCAGACGCGTCATCATCTCCGGACAATCCGGCACGGCCCCGCAGCCGAAGTTTCTGATCCGGCTCGCCGTCTCGTCGTTCATGAACGACTTCGCCTGTTCGCAGATCTTGCGGGCATAGTCGCCGCTCCACCAGCCGTCGATCACGACGGCGGCGTTGCGCCGAGCGGCCCGCGCGTCGACCGTCGCGAACGGCATGGTCAGCCAGGCCGCCAGCCCGATGAGCGACAACACTGATGCTCGAACGCGCATGCCACCCCCGCATCCGGAGAGCATGAGCGCATCAATAGGCCGCATCAAGGGCGGATCGGCGGGCTTCGCAAGCCGGCCCGAGATGCGGGTACGATCGCGTTGCGCGGATTTCAACGGCCGGCTCCAGCCGCGGTGAACAAGCCGTCGAGCAAGGCTGCCGCGGTAACGACGGTGCAATACTCGCCATTCATATTGGCGAGCGACATCGCGTGGACGTCCTCGGCGCTCCGGACGATGCCATTCCAGTCCGGGCGGCCGAATGTGAAGCATCCATCGGCAACGAGGTAGGTCGCGAAGCCGAGATTGCCCGCCATGCGGACCGTCGCCTCGACCGAGTTGTTGGTGATGACCCCGACGACCACCACGGCCACGTGCCCGCCCGCGCGCAGACGGTGCTCCAGATCAGTCCCGATGAAGGCGCTGTTGGTACGTTTCGGTATGACCGGCTCACCGCCGAGCGGCGCGCATTCGGGTTTGAACTCGTTGCCGGCCTGGCCCGGCCGGTACGTCGACTGCGGTTTCATCGAATCATGCCGCACATGCCACACCGGCCAATCGCGGGCGCGCCATTGTTCCAGCAGGCGTCCGATGTTCTGTTCAGCCTCGGGGTTGTTTCGCTGTCCCCAGCTCGGATGGTCGATCGCCTTCTGAAGATCGATCAGCAGGAGGACGGACCCGGGAGGCGGAAGTGGCGCGCGCATCCGCGTAGCCTACGATGCCTCGAGGCGATGCGAAACATCGGCAGCAACGTCGCCGGATCGAGCGGAGCGGAATCCGGGGTTTCGCCGCGATCGCTGTCGCCGCGTTTCGCTGCGCTCAGCCCGGGGCGACGAGGCGGCTATTTGCTCCCCCAATAGGCAGGGTTCTGCTTGAAAAATTTCTTCGGCACGGTGCCGTAGATCAGCTGCACGCTGTCCACCGCCTCGGCCACCTTGAAGTCGACGCCCATGCTGGCGATCGCATAGGCTTCCGCCACGGTCACGCCGGCCTTCTCCTGCAGGAGTTCGACGGTCTCGCGCACCGCCGTCTTCATCGCCACGTTGAGATCGAGGTCGAGCCCGAGCGCGTAGTAGTTCGCCGCGTCCTCGGCGCGGGGCCCGCGCATCGCCGTGCCCGCGCCTTTGTGCAGGATGAACTGCAGCGTCGCGGTCAGCGACTGCTCGAGCGCGCCGCCGTCGACCTCGCCGTCGCCCTGCACGCCGTGCGGGTCGCCGGTGTAGAACAGCGCACCCTCGTTGAAGACCGGCAGGTAGAGGGTCGATCCGACGCCGAGCACGCGCAGGTCGAGGTTGCCGCCCCAGCGTCCGGGCGGGCCGGAGCTCACGATGATGAGATCGGGCGGCGGCGCGACTCCCATGATGCCGAGGAACGGCGCGAGAGGCAGCTCGATCCCGCCGGGCAGCAGCGCGACCTTGCGCGCGAGGTCGGTCCTGATGATGCGCGGCGTCGGCTTCTCGACCAGCCCGGGCAGCACGCCCGAGGTCGGTCCGGTGTTGTTGACCCCGTAGGGCACGCGGAATTCGAGATCGACCACGCGCACCTCGAGCATGTCGCCGGGCGCGGCGTCCTCGATCCAGATCGGGCCCGTGAGCACGTGCACGCCGAGGCCCTTCGGATGCGGCACCTTTGCGTAGATGTCCTTGGCATCCTGCAGCACCTCGTCGGGCTTGATGCCGGCGGCGCCGAAGAACGTGACCGGATCGTCGCGTGTCAGCAGGCCCTGGTGCGACATGGTGTCGATCCGCACCATAATGCCGGATTTGATGCGCAGCGCGGGCGCAACGCGCGCCGAAAAATAGCCCCAGATGACGGTCTCGGGGCGCGAGCCGAGCGTGACGTCCGGCTTGGTCGGCGCCGGCGCAGGCTGCGCCGTCGCGGACGACACGAGAGCCGCGAGAGCGAGGGCGGCGCACCAAGTCGCCGCCAGGCCGCGAACATGCTTCGACATCGGAACGATCCTCCCGCACAAGATTTGTGCGCAGCATAGCACGGCCGTGCCCGGGTACCACGGCGCGGCAGACCGCCGAGGCGATCGGCTTCTCGGACCAGATCGGGGTCGTGAGCGCGCGTGGCGGCCTGCGCGTGGCCTGACAGGCATGCGGGGCGGAGAGAAAGAACATGCGCGTGGCGCAGCCGCGACGCGGCGCAGCGATCGCCGGGCCATCCGCAAAGGTCGCATGAGCCTCGGATCGAAGCGTGAGGCTTGTTAGATCCCGGCCTCGTTGCGAAGCACGTTCCTGATGACGAGCTTGGAAAGCGCGATCACGACTTTGCGGAGTTCGGCGTTTTCTGCTCTTAGCGCGCCGATTTCCGAATCGGCGCCCGTGGCATCGACGTCGCAACCGTGCAGCACACCGCGCAGATGCTCATGACGCGGGCGCGCGGGAGAGATTTCGCAAGCCATCGTTCCCCCTCATTTACTCGACCCAGCAATCTATATGTACACGATTCGTCTGCGCAATTAAGGCATCGCGCCATATTGTCGTCCAACCCGTTGCCGGTTTCTTACTGCGGAAGCCAAGTGCCGGTGTGATGAAACGGCTTCGAGGCGCGCGACTGCACATAGCGGCAGACTTGTACCGGACCGTGCGACAAAAATTTTTTCAAGGCGCTCGGCTTGTTTCGTCTCAGTGATCGCTTTCCGACATTGGATGAGCAACACGGATGGTCCACCAGGGCCATCATCGCGTAATCAATGAAGCATGCGTCGAACAACCATCTGTTTTCTTCGCGGTTTGATGTCGCAGTCGCGTCCGACAGAATCAAAGTCATACCTTTTTCGATCGACAGAGGGTGCATTCTACCCCCGCCGGTTTTTCGTGATGGTTCGTACCACTGGTTTTCGCCAATCGCGCGTATGGTTTTTCTCTGCTGATTCGCTGCGAGTTTGAGAAGGAGGCTGCACATGTCCCCGACCGAATTCGCCGTCCGGATGATCGCCGCTGACCAGCGTTTCGCGCAGGCACTCAAGCATGACGACATCCGGGAAATGCGCGCGGCCCTCACCGAGAAGACCGGGCTGCTCGAGGTTTATTTCACCGCGACGCGGCTTCGCACACAGGACGAGGCAGACGATGTGCGATCGACCGTCTCTTTCTAGTGCCGCCAGCCCGAAGTTCGCACGATCTCGCGGCGGCACGGTTGCGAACTTCGGGACACTGGTGCGACGCAGCGGACCGGGCGATCCCGCCCGACGCGGTACGCTCGGGGGCCACGCTGATGCCGGTTGAGATGTTGACCTATCGCGCGCTCGCGGCTCGCCTCGATATCTCCGTGGAGGCCGCGCGCGCGGTTGCCCGGCGGTTGCGCCTGCCGCGCTCTCTGTCAAGCGACGGCGACGCCCTGGTGGCCGTCGATGTCTGCAAGATCAGGCACAGGCGGCGGCCTCCGGTCGGCCGCAACATGAAGATCGAGACGTTGCTGGCGGAATTCACGCGGCTTGCATCGACCCTGGCCATCCACCGCACCGAGTTCGAGCGCGAACGCGAGCTCGTCGACCGCCTTGCGGCGGAGCTGGTCACGCTCACTGCCGAGGTCCTGTCCGCCAGGCAGGCGACGGCGCGGCTCGAGGACGAGCTGGCGGCGCTTCGCGTCGGCCTGCGGGAGCAGCCGCCGAGCAGACTTGGACGCCTGACCGCATCGGTGGTGGAGGCGGATCGCAGGGCCTGCCGGTGATCCCGCCGCAGCATCGGCATCCACTCCGCGGTTGTCGACGATGCGTGTCGTCGACGCCGTGCATCTCGAGACGTCGGCGGCCGTGCGTTGATCGAGATTGCGCCTCATCCGACGCAGGCCCTGGCTCGAATGCGACGCGATCCTGGATGTGTCGCGAAAGCTGAACCGTCCAACAGGGGATAAGCACATGGGGACGATCCTGGTTGTCACCTCCGGTAAGGGTGGCGTCGGCAAGACCACATCCACCGCGGCCCTCGGCGCGGCGCTCGCCCGGTCGGGAAAGAGCGTCGCCATGGTCGATTTCGACGTCGGCCTGCGCAATCTCGATCTCGCGATGGGCGCCGAGCGGCGGGTGGTCTTCGACTTCGTCGACGTCATCAAAGGGTACGCCAAGCTTTCGCAGGCGCTGATCCGCGACAAGCGGCTCGACACGCTGTGGCTGCTGCCAGCTTCACTGACCCAGGACAAGGATGCACTGACCGCCGACGGCGTCGCGCAGGTCATCGAGGAGCTGCGCGGGAAATTCGACTGGGTGATCTGCGACAGTCCGGCGGGCATCGAGCGCGGGGCGATGCTCGCCATGCGGCACGCCGACGCTGCCGTCCTCGTCGCCAATCCAGAGGTTTCCTCGGTCCGCGATTCGGATCGCATCATCAGCCTGCTTAACGCCAAGACCGAGAAAGCCGAGAGGGGCGAAGAGCTGCCGAAACATCTGCTCATTACCCGCTACGACGCGGCGCGCGCCGGCAAAGGCGAGATGCTGAGAGTCGCGGACGTGCTGGAAATCCTGTCGGTTCACCTCGTGGGCATCGTGCCGGAGTGTACAGAGGTGCTGCGCGGCTCCAACGTGGGAACGCCGATCGTCGTGCACGACCCGTCGAGCCCCGCAGCGCGCGCCTACCACGACGCGGCGCGGCGCCTCGCCGGCGAAGACGTGCCGCTGACGATACCCGGCGAGTCCAGGCATCTGCTCGGCAAGCTGTTCAGACGGAAAGCCGCATGAGCGTGTTCTGGTGGATACGAAACGGAGCAGACGAATGTTCGGGAAAAAAGATCTGGTCAACGATCTCCGCCACGATCTCGATCGCGCCCGCGCACGACGCGATGTGCTTGCGTCCGACGTCACGACGCTCACGGCCGAAATCGCCCGGTTGGAAGGCCGCCTGTCCGAGGAGAGGGATCGGCGCGAGCGCGCACGCATCGCGGCCGAAATCGAGGCGATCGCAAAGCGGCTCGCAGAGGCGGCCAGGACGTTCGCGCCTGCCGTGGCCCGTCTGTGCGGCGCGGCCGCGGCGGCGCGGGCGGTTGTCGCCAGGGCTGGCGAGCTGAGCGGCCTTCTCGACGCGTTTGCCGACGAGGTCGGCGGCGAGCTCGATTCGCTCATGTCCGAACTGCGCCGGCGCGCCGAGATCGCGCGTACCGGCGAGACAACGGTTCGACTGCCGCCGCCCGAGCCGACACCCGAGCCGCGTCACGCCGATCGCGTGCCGCTTCTCATCCCGGCATTCCTTCGGCGCAAGGAGGTTCCGGACATCGAAGCCGCGGACGATCAGCGCAGTTCGACGGCGTGAATTCAGCGAGGTGGCCGCTGGTCTGGTCTACGCGCCGTGCTTCTTGCGGAGGTCGGCTCGCGGACCACGCCACGCCGGGGCGAGGTCGGCGGCGGTGAGCGTGCTCTGGGACGGGTTCGCGGCAGGCGGACGCGCAGCCGCCGCCGTCGAGGCCGATCGGGTTTCTCGCGGCGCCGGGTGCAGGAAATCGTGCAACGTCCTGGCGGCGGCGTGCCCACAGGCAGCCATCACGCTGGGCCCCGCGGCGCCGGATTTCGAGGCGCCGCTCGGCAACAACGCGAGGACGACCGCCAGCCAGAAGACCATTCGGAGAAGAAAGAACATCGCCCTGCCCCTCTCGGATTGATCGCTGTCCCTCGTGCCCTGATCGTTTGTGTTTTTCTGTTTCCCCTCGCAGCATATCGGATCGAGGCGGGCGAGCGATAGAGGGCGGTCGTCAATCGCTTCGATCAAAGATCGCGCTCCCGCCGAATGGACCGTCGAGCCATACCGATACACCGTCGCATGAAAATTACCGTGCCGTAAGGAACAAAGGATTTGCGACGTCCTTATTGTGGCGGGAGGGTGGCACGAGCGCCCGATGGCCAACGACGACATATTCTCCTGGATGCTGCGGCCGTTGCCGATCTGGATATTGCTGTTGTTGGCCGTGTTGCCGGCCGCTGTCGCCCATGTCAGGGGACGGCATATAGCTGCGTGGTGGCTGTACGGCCTCGGATGCGCGCTGTTCGCCTGGCCGCTGGTCGCGCTCCCCACGCTGCATGGTCTCCTGATCCACCCGCTGCTGAACCCGCGGTTCATGTCGAAAGAGGATCGCGAGCGGCAGCGCCGCGCCGATGCGCTGGCGCTGATCGAAGAACCGGGCGTGCGCTCCTACCCGAGCCGCATCAACGAACTCCGGCGTTCGTCTGCGGCCGGCGTGAATCGCCGGCGCTACGTCTATGGGTTCATCAAACCGGGCGAGGCCCTCGAGCTGGTGCGCGAGTTCGATCATCCGCGAAATCGGCGTGCGGTCGCTTACTACCATCGAGGAGTTCACCTCGGCTACGTCCCGAAGCGACAGCGCTGGGTCGCCGACGCGCTCGATGACGGGCTGCGCCTCGCCGTCATCGTCGAACAGGTCAAGATGAGCTGGCTGGTCCCGCGGCGCGCGCGATCCGTGCACACTCGCCTGCTCGTCCTCTATGACGGCCAGTGAGGTGTCGTCATGTCATACGCGACGCTTGTCGCGCGCAGCGGCACATTCCTACCGCTCTTGTTGCTTTGATCCAATTGGACCTTCAAGACCTCGAACGGACGGCAACGTTGTCGCGCACGGCGCAGCGGTGCGTTGTAACCGGCGGTTCCATATCCACAGCTCTCCACAACCGCCGCGTCGAGACGGATGATCCATCGGCGACAGGTGCGCGTAGCCACAGTGTCGTGGGGCTGGGGCTCTCCGCGAGGTGTAACTGTTGCGTACCAGAGTACGCGGAGAGTTCCCTTGATTTTTCGCGCATCCGTCACTCGACATGCATTGCGGCCGGAGGCTGGCCGGCGTTCGTTTTATCGGCGACATGCCGCGATCGACGAAAGCCGCGAGCCGACATTCGCTGTGCATGTTGCGGCGCTCGCCACCTTTCGAGCGTATTTGAATTCGAGGCTCTGCTGGTCAAGCGCTGCACGATGATTCGTCGGGATGGGTCGGCCGCATCATCTCAGGGCGGCCGAGACGGCTCGTTCCCTCTGACGCGTGCAATGTCTGCAACGAATGCCGACGGCGAATCCGGGGAAGACGCCGTCGGGACGAACTCGTTGGAGGGGGCATGAAATCGCTTGTCGTCAAACGCTCGATTGCGATCGATGGTCACAAGACGAGCGTCAGCCTGGAAGAGGCATTCTGGAATGGACTTAAGGAGATCGCGGCGGATCGCGACCTCACGCTGTCCGAATTGGTCACCGCGGTCAATTCCGGACGCCTCAATGCCAATTTGTCATCGGCGCTTCGCCTGTTCGTGTTCGATCACTATCGCACGATGATCGTCGCGGAAGCCGGCAGGCAAGGCTCCGACGCCCAAAGAGCGGCACAAAGTCCGCCGGCTCAGCACAAAAGGGACTGAGCTCGGAACGCGGACGCAGCTTGCCGCTCGTCCGCGAACGCTGCTAACTAACGCCGCATGACCATCCTGCTCGTGCGTCATGGCGAGACCGACGGCAACACGTTGCGCATCCTGCAGCGCCCCGACGTTCCGCTCAACGCGCGCGGCGTGCGCCAGGCCGAGCTGCTGGCACGGCGGCTGTCCACGCACGGGTTCGTTCACATCCTGTGCAGCGACCTGCTGCGCGCGCGCATGACGGCGGCTCCGCTCGCCGCTCTCTCCGGAATTGCGATCGAGGAAAGCCCGCTGCTGCAGGAGCGCAACTTCGGCGATCTGCGCAGCATGGCGTATGCGGCGCTGGCCGAAGACCCGTTCGGCCCCGACGTCGCGCCGCCCAACGGCGAGGACTGGCGGATGTTTCACGCGCGCGTCGCCGAAGCATTTGCCTTCGTCGTGACCCGGCGGCGGACGTTGAGAGGCACGCTGGTGGTGATGACGCACGGGCTGGTCTGCCGCGCCCTCGTCGAGCGACATGCGCGGCTGCCGGACGGCACCCTTTCTCCGGAGCGCTTCGACAATACGAGCGTCACCGTGCTGCATGAAGATGCGCCGCACGGCGTCAGCCTGCTCAATTGCACGCAGCATCTCGTGGCGTCGATCGAGATCGACGGCGCCGGCGGCCCGGCGTAGCCTCACAGGCTTGATGAGCGTAGCCCGGATGGAACGTAGCGACATCCGGGTTTTCCTGGCCTGAAACTGCCCCGCATTTCGCTCCCGCTCAATGCGGGCTACGCACCAACCACGCACGACGTCCCTTCACGCCGCGTTGCGCCCGCGCGCGAGCCCGTCGAGATGCGCGATGACCTCGTCGAGGTGCATCACGTCGGCGTACTTGTGGTGCAGGTCGAACAGGTTGACCTTGTGGCTGAGCAGCGAGCGGTCGTAGGTGCACTCCTCCACCACGACGTTGTGGAACGCGTACGAGTAGGCGTCGACCGTCGAGGCGCGCACGCAGCCCGACGTGCTCTCACCGCAGATGATCAGGCTTTCGACGCCGAGCTTGCGCAGGTGCGCGACCAGCGGCGTGCCGAAGAAGCCCGAGGCGCGCTCCTTGTAGATCACGAGGTCGCCCGGCATCGGCGCGACCTCGGCCTTGATGTGATAGAGCTCTTCCGCCTCGCGCCCCTTCCGGCGATGGGTCGAATCGACGCCGCCGGTGTCGGCATGGCGCGTCGTGTAGACCACCGGGATGCCGGCGCGGCGCGCGGCGGCGAGCAGCTGCCGCGTCGGCTCGAGCGCGTTCCAGGCGTGGATGCCGCACGACCCCGAGTAGAGCCGGTTGACCTCGCGCACCGGCCGCGCCCCGCCCTGGTAGGCCTTGTTGTAGAGGTCGATCGCCAGCACCGCCGGGCTGCGCCCGACCTTCACGTCGCGCCGGTACGGCTCGTAGATCTCGAGGATCTCGTCGTCGACGATGTCCTTCCAGCAATGGTCCTCGAAATCGCGCGCCATGGAGGGCTCTCCGGTTCGGCTATTCGTACCGCACGTTGCGGCTGAAGTCATAGTCCGGTGAAATGTCGGCGGCAAAG
>Ga0126370_10001005_pt1 | contig 12575 bp, 8 predicted proteins | sample PanSoiMetaPlot_3_FD_92586 | JGI IMG/M metagenome (GOLD analysis project Ga0126370, IMG submission 92586) | Tropical forest soil microbial communities from Panama - MetaG Plot_3 | ecosystem: Environmental > Terrestrial > Soil > Tropical forest > Bulk soil | place: Panama | collected 2016-02-17 | reverse complement strand
TTGTACGTTTCCTGGTCGGGATAAAGCTGCTTGATGATCGTCGAGCTGTCGAAATTGTCGTTGGCGATGGCCGCGTTCTTGAACACGATGGTCACGCGATAGTCCCAGCGGCTGTCTTCCGTCATGTGATAACGTGGCGTCACCATGCTCACCTTCAGCATGCGCCCCAATTCCATTTCTTTCTTCAGCACGGGATAGTGATTCTTCTTGAACAGCGCCAGAAACTCCTCCGCGTGTCCCCATTTCGCCTTGTAGTAATACTCGATGGCGTACGGCTGATCCTTCGTCTCCGCCGCCGCACTCTGCTGCGCCTTTAGCCCCATCGTTGCCGCGCAAAAGATTGCTGCCGCAACAATAGTCATCACAAGAAACCGCCGACTCCCCAAAAAAGTTTGAAGATGCATCTGTCGTCTCCTCCTGCATTGTTGGTCGAAATCTTAGCCCAGCAGTGTAAGCCACAATGCCAGTTTCGTGAGAATCATTGATTCGGTCTTTACCAGAAGCCCTATTCAGATCCTCGTTTATCTGCGAGAATCCGCGGCCACGAGTTGCCTGCCTTCGTTTCCGGCCTCCCCTGCAAAAACCGGTGTACAATCGCCCATCCCTTCCTGGGCGGAAACGAGACGACGGTCGCGGTCAACCGCGGAGCGTTTGCCCTGCAAGCCAGACCGCTCTCTAAAGAGGTGCGACTATGAAAAGGGCTCCCATCCCCGGATTGCTCTTCTCTCTCTTCTTTCTGTGCTCTTCCCCGGCATTTTCTCAACAGGATTTCGGCGAAGTTGCCTTTGCGAATTCCGGTCCACCCGCCGTTCAGGCAGATTTTATCCGCGCGCTTGCGCAGCTTCACAACTTCGAATACGAAGATGCCGCCGAGCATTTCCGCGCCGCTCAAAAAGCCGCTCCCGACTTTGCCATGGCCTACTGGGGCGAGGCCATGACGCAAAATCATCCCGTCTGGCATGAGGAAGATGTTGCCGCCGCGCGTGAGATTCTAAAGCGCCTCGCTCCCACGCCCGAAGCGCGTCTCGCCAAAGCCGCCACGGAGCACGAAAAACTCTACCTTCACAGCGTCGAAGTTCTCTTTGGCGAAGGCACGAAAGAGGAGCGTGATCGCCGTTACGAAGCCGAACTCGCGGAAATTCACCGCAAATTTCCCAGCGACGTGGATGCCGCCGCATTTTTTGCCTTGGCCACTCTCGGTACCGCCGAGCACGGCCGCGATTTCGCCACCTACATGCGCGCCGCCGCGGTCCTCGAAGAGGTTTTCCCCCAGCATCCGCGCCACCCCGGCGTTGTTCACTATTTGATTCACTGTTACGACGATTCCGTCCACGCGCCGCTGGGCCTGCGCGCCGCCCGCATCTATTCGAAAATCGCTCCCGAAGCCGGCCACGCGCAGCACATGACTTCGCACATTTTTCTTTCGCTCGGCATGTGGGACGACGTGGTCAAGGCCAATGAAACCGCGATGGCCGTCGTGAACGGCGTTCGCCAGAAAGCTGGAAAGCCTCCCGCCATGTGCGGCCACTACAACGAGTGGCTTGAATATGGTTATTTGCAGCAGGGCAGAGTGGCGGATGCGCGACGCATTCTGGAGGGCTGTCGGGCGGCAGCGGAGAAGCTCGCCGCGGCTGCGGCTGCTTCCGCATCGAAAAGCGCGGGGCATGAAGGCATGTCCATGTCGGGCATGACGCCGGCTTCGATGACCGTCAGTTCCTACGCGGAAATGCGCGCACATTTCCTGATTGGAACGCAACTCTGGAACGACGAAGCGGCACGCTGGAAAATCCCGGCCGGCGATTATCCCTTCGCGGAAAGTGCGTTTGATTACACGGATACGATTGCCGCGGTTCGCCGGGGCGATCTCGCTGCCGCGCGGGAAGCGGCCGCGCGGACAAACGCGAGCGGCCAGCGCGCGGCCGCTGCGATGAGAAAAATATCGAACGACTCCTCGATGGACGATGTTTTTGTCGTCTACAACGGGGAGCTGCATGCCATGCTGGCAGCCGCGGAAGGAAAATCGCCTGATGCGGTGGCAGAATTGAAGAGCGTGGCCACGAAAGAGCATGCCTTGCCGCTCGAATTTGGTCCGCCCAACATCGAAAAGCCGACCAATGAACTCCTGGGCGAGTTGCTCTTGCAGCTTCACAAGCCCGCCGAAGCGCGCGACGCTTTTCAGGCTGCGTTGGCACGCACGCCGGGACGAAAGATTGACGTGGAAGGGCTGGCACGTGCAGAAAAGGAAATTGCCGCGTCCGCTTCGACGGATCGCGACGCCAAGCCGGCTTCCTCCAGCCCACCGCACTGAACGTCAGCGATGAAACCTGACTCCGCATATCTCCAAGGATTCGCTCGGCGTTATGCCGCGGCCTGGTGCAGCGGGAATGCGGCCAGCGTTGCAGCATTCTTTTCACCAGACGGCTCGCTCGCGATCAACGGCGGAACTCCGTCTGTAGGCCGTACTGCCATCACGCAGGCTGCCCAGGAATTCATGACCGCGTTCCCCGACATGCAAATGCATCTGGACAGTCTCGTCATTCAGAGCGATGGCGCGGTCTTCCATTGGACGCTCCTCGGAACCAACACAGGCCCCGGCGGAACGGGCCACCGTGTGCGCATTAGCGGATTCGAGCAATGGAAGTTCACGGAGGACCACCTGATCGGCCGATCCCTCGGCAACTTTGATGCTGCCGATTACCAGCATCAGCTCCAACACGGCTCGCCCCGCGCTGCTTCCTCCTGATATTCTTGCGCATGGGAGGCCGCATGCTGACTGCATCCGTGAAGTGGATTGGCGAAGAAAAATTTGTGGCCGTGAGCCCGTCCGGCCACGCCATCGCGCTGGACTCTGACCGCGAATCCAATAAGGCGCCTGGTCCCATGGATTTGGTCATCATGGCGCTCGGCGCGTGCACTGCAACGGACGTGGTCAGCATTCTTCAAAAGAAACGGCAAAAGCTTGAATCCCTGGAGGTCATCTGCTCCGGCGAACGCGCCAAAGAGCCGCCCACGGTTTGGATCAAGCTTGAAATTCTGTATCGGCTACGCGGGAAACTCGATGACGCAGCAGTCAAGCATGCCATCCAGCTCAGCGAAGACAAATACTGTTCCGTGGCAGCGATGCTCAAGAAAACAGCGACGGTCACATGGCGCTATGAAATTCTTTCGGATAATGCCTAGCCGCGGAGAGGGCACGATGTATCCTGCACCTACAGTTGCACGTAAGCCGCATCGTCTTGTCAGCGCGCGGGGCAATCGCATAAAATTCAATTTGTTCTTTTTCCAGGCCGCGTTTCCAAGTTAAATTTGCAAGGAGAGACATGTCCCACCGCATCGCCGCAAAAATCACCGGCGTGGCCGGCCACGTTCCCCCGAAAGTGATGACCAACGCGGACTTCGAGAAAATCGTCGAGACCAACGACGAATGGATTCGCACGCGCACCGGCATCCGTGAGCGCCACGTTGTGGAAAAGGGGATGGCCAGTTCGCACCTGGCCACGGAAGCTGCGAAAGCGCTGCTCGCTCAAACGAATACAAATCCGGAAGAAATTGACCTCATTGTTCTGGCGAGCGTGACGCCGGACATGTTTTTTCCGGCGACGGCCTGTCTGGTGCAGTGCCGCATCGGCGCGAAGCGCGCCTGGGGCTTCGACCTGTCCGCGGCGTGCTCTGGCTTTGCTTATGCGCTCACCGTGGGCGCGCAATTTGTTGGCGCGGGAACGCACAAGAAGGTGATGGTCATCGGCAGCGACGTGATGACTTCGATTCTGGATTATCAGGACCGCGCCACGTGCGTATTGTTTGGCGACGGCGCGGGCGCCGTGCTGGTCGAGCCGGCTAACGATGCGAACGAAGGAATCCTCGACTTCGAGCATGATGTGGACGGCTCCGGCGGCGAGTTTTTGTACATGCCGGGCGGTGGCTCACTGCACCCTTCTTCACAGGAAACCGTCCAAAAACGCATGCACTACGTGCATCAGGAAGGCTCGCAGGTGTTCAAGTACGCGGTGCGGCGCATGTCCGACATGGCCGCGCACTTGCTGGAGCGGAATGGCTTCAAAAAAGAAGATTTGGCGCTGTTGGTGCCGCACCAGGCAAATTTAAGAATCATTCGCGCGACGCAAGAGCGGCTTGGCGTAGATGATTCCAAAGTGATGGTCAACATCGACAAGTACGGGAATACCACTGCAGGAACGATCCCGCTGGGATTGCGTGATGCGGTCGATCAGGGGCGTTTGCGCAAAGGAGATTTGGTGCTGATCGCCACCGTGGGCGCCGGCTACACGACGGGTGGCGTCCTCCTCCGCTGGGCCTATTAGCTCCAACCTGAGTTGAAGCCTGAATTCGCGACTAACCTCCACCATATCTGTGCCTTCCGCACGCGCTCCAAGCAATCCCTAACTCCACGCCTCCTAAGGACACACGGCACCCTTCGAAAGTTGGTTGGTAGCCTGCAGCGGCACGCGGGCCGAGGGCGTGTGGCAGCCGCTAATTCCGTGCAGCTCTTGCCTTGCATTCTACTCGCGTTGTACGCACGGCATGGCTTGGGGAGGCAGGGAACGCTTTTGCCCCAAGAGCAGCTTCGATCCGGTCGCGCTTCACTATCAAGGCCAATTGGTGAGGAGGAATAGTAAGGCGCACGGGCAGGTGGTCGCCGCGTTCGGGTTTGAACGGAGTGGCGATGACGACGCCTCCGCTCACGCCCTGGAATTGGACTTCGGCCGATTCCGGGGCATCGCCGAAATTTACCACCACACACGCCAGGCTAGCATCATTGGCTTTGAACGACCTGAAAACGGAATAGCGGATATCAGCATCTCCCTGCACTGTGGCGCCTAGGGTGTCGTTAAATCGCCCATAGAAGAGAAGATCCTCGTATTGCTTGCGGATTCCGATGAGCTCGCTCACATAGCGAGCCAGCGGCCGCGTAAGAATCTCATCCACAGAATCGTTGTAGTGGCGAGGCGCAAGAGCCCAAACCATGCCATACCTCATTCCATTGTTCATAGGATTGAAGTCGCCCGGGCTTTCGCCAAAGATGGTGCTTGTCCACTCCGGAAAGGTGTAACGGAGGGCCGTGTCCATATCGATGTCGCCCATTCGCGTATAAGAAACATCCACATAGGGCAGTGCACGATCAAAGGTGTTCTCCGAGGCAAGGGCAAAATCCGGATTGATTGCGCGTGCCTGAGAGAGCAATTCGGCGAAGGTTTCGAGGACACCTTGGGGCAGGGACTTATCAGGAGAGACAGGGAGTTGCGGGTTGAAGTCGAGCGGCCACAGGATGCCCGTCTTATCCAGTTGGAGACCATCCGCGCCGTCCCGCACGAGCTGAAGATATTGATCCATCAGGAGCTTGCGAAACTCTTGATGTGCCGGGCTCACGACTGCCATATTCGACCTCGCCAACCCGAGGCGGGCGCCGATCGTCCCTTCCCCCCATCCATAGAGCTGCCAGTCCGGCGCCCAACGGCCGTCGACAGCATATTTCTCCAGGGCACTGTGAAAAAGTGGCGTGGCGGTATCCGCCACCTGGATGTTGGCAAAGATGAGCGGATGGACACCAAGGCTCCGCACGTCGGCAAGTGCCTGACGAAACTCTGCCGCAGTGCCCAATCGCGGGTCGGGCTGGTATTGCGGATATCCACGATCAATTCCGCCGACGTTCCAGCCAAGGATCTCGAACGTGGCTATCCCGTATTTGTGTGCGTCGGCTGCGAGCCTCGGCAGTTCAGCAAAGCGATGAACGATCGCATCTTCCGGGTTCGACAGAATGACGGACTGCCAAGCGTTTTCTTGACGCAACCAACTGCGGGGACCTGCGATCTTGAAGTACTGATCGTACCATTCGCGATAAAGCGAGCTGGCGGTGTGCCAATCTCCGGTGTGCACCTGCAACGCCACGGGCCCGGCTTGAAACGCGCCCTTGCCCGCGTACGGGAAATTCACCCAACCCACAGTCACGCCGAGGGGCTCTCCCGCCGGCAACTCGGAGCGCAAGGGCCAGTTGTCTTTTGCGCTGGCACTCTTGCTGAACGGCCGCAGCTCAAAATAGAGGGCTGACAAACGTAATTCCGGATCTTGATTCGCGTAGTAATATCCAATCTTTGCTTTTGGGTTGAAGATGTCCATCCATCCCATGGTCATGTTTCCTGGGTATAGGAAACCGTTGGCGTCGTAGCGTATGCCCAGGTTGCCGCCGCCGTAACCACCCGATTGAAACTGGCGAAAAAGGTGTGGAGCTAGATTTGTGTTCTCGCCAGGAACAACGGATTCAGTATCAAGGCGATTGTCAATTCCCAGTTGGCCACCGATGATCCCGTACATCACCTCCGCTAGTTTTCGACTCGTGGGATTCTCCACTTCGATCGAAAACAGAATTTGATGATTTACCGCCCGGATCTGATAGCGCGCTTTGATGGCAATGGTCTCCCGATCGTTTTTAAGGGAATCGTAAACGCAGATGACCCCGTCAGGAATGGCCTTGAACCGGCTCACATGCTGATCCCGACTGTTGAAATAGTTCGCCTCATATCCAATATCGGGGATCAGCAGCCGAAAGTTTTCTCCGAGACGCGGCTCGCCGATCACTTCCAGATTTGGGTCTTTCCACTGCAAGCCGACCAAATCTCCTGTGTCCTCAGATAGGCGCAGTGTTGCCGCGGTCGTCTCGATGGTTCTGATTTGAGCTGCCGCAGCAACGGCGAAGCAGCAAGCAGCAGTCGTGAGAGCTACAAATCGAATCAAGAGCCGTATCGCATTCACTTTGTTGTTTCTCATGAGTGAGCTTCTCTCGGTGTCCCGATTTGGCCGCGATTTTACCTCAGTCGTTCACAAAAGGCCGTCAACCCGTGTAACCGCGTGCAGAGAATTGGGCTATTGCACTCACAGCCTCTGCAACCAGGTCTGGCCCGGATCCTGGTTGAGTGACGGGCTAACCGGAAATTGACCCGCGGCGGTCTGAGAAACAGCCTAGTGCAGGGTTTGGAGGAGGCGGTTGATATCGGATTGGGAGATGACGGCTGGGCTGCCGGGGTTCTGCTTGAAAATGAAATTTAGGGAACTGCTGTTGGAGAAGAGGCGGACGCTGACTTCGCTAAATTGATTTTGCGGGCGGCCGAATTGGAAGCCGGAGAATTCGCCGGCGGTGACGGTAAAGACGCCGGAGTCGGCGCCCGGCGGCATGGAAAATCCTTTTACCAGGAGGAGCAATGCCTGGTTGGCGGCGTCGGTTTGTGACTCAAAGGGAGTCATTTTTTCGGGCGTCATCTGCAGGATGGTGCGATAAAGGGCGAAATCGGATTGCAGAGCTTCGTCGCCCACGATGCGCCGGAGAGTGTTTTGATCGATCTTGTCATTGGAGAGAACGGTGTTCAGGAAAGCGCGCGGGGAGCCGTGCCACACCGAAAGCGTGTTCCCGGATTGAAAAACAATCATCACCTTGTTTTTGTCCGCGTTGACCCCGCTCTTTGCTTCATCCACGTCGTTCCAGGGAACTTCGAATTCGTAGCCAAAGTAGGAGAGCTTCCTGCCCGCCGAACGGGAAATGGACAAGTCCTGGAGCGGGGCGGGAGCCAGGCTTACAGCGGGAGCTTTTCGCGTTAAGAAGCGCGCCTCGAGGAGGATGAGAGTCTGGAAACCAAAAAACCACAGGTAGGCAACGCACAGAAGCAGTACAACGAACAAACCAATTAGGACGCGAGCCCTGGTCGACATTCCGGCCCTCGGCGTGTCATAGCCGTAGCTTCCCGGAAGCTCCGCTTCCCCTTGCTCAATCAGATGGTTTGACAAGGTTGCACCTGTCGGTATTCCGGTTTGGTGTCTTTCGGCTGGGCCAAACGGACGGAAGGCCTCCAGTATATACCGGAACTAAGGAATCCTCGCACGGCGGACAGCCTCAGGCCTTTCCTATGGAGACTTGCTCCGGGCGGAAAAATGGGACTGTCTCCTGAGTTCCCTGGATGTCCCACATTTGATCGGTAGGAGTGCCGAACTTACTTCGACAGCGCTTGCATCAAATCTGCTCGCGCCGTCCATGCCTCAGCGCGTGCGTTGTTAAGCGCTTGAGGACCAGGAATGAAGCCCTGTTCCACCGCACCGAGAGCCAGAAGCTTTGGCTCTAAGTCGTGGAGAAGGGTCTTTGCCTTCTCAGGCGGCTCTCTCAACGCGGCCTGCACTGCGAGCACATACTCCCGGTAGGCTTGAATGTCCAAGGCAGTTGGCGGAAAGCCGAATTTCTTAGCGCGCTTGCCTTTCGGGACAGGCATTCCTGTGTCTTTCCAGATCGCACGCGGGTTTTTCGAGGTGGCCAATTTCTGAAGAAAATCTCCCCCTGTCGAAACTTCGAAGGTCCAGGCGCCTATCCAGTCGAGGGCATCCTCGGGCAGGGCGCCCACGGTTGCGTATACCTCTCTCTTCTGGGTCTCGCTCAATTGTCCTTTCCTGATTGTTCCATTCAGTGCGCGCAAGTCAGGCAGCATTATCCTGTTCGCGACCAGTACGAAGATCACCGTCCCTCCGCGCGCCAGGTCTTGCGAAAAGCGAATCCCTGCGAGCCATGCATTCACAGCCTCTTGAGATTCGCCGTTCGCCATCTTACGTATTCCATAGAGGGCGTTTAGTTCTGCCAAGCGCTTCGCTCGCATGAAGAGCGCTACTTGGGGCTCCGGCAGTCGGTGCAGTCGATCGTACTCGAAACCCCAGTCGCATTCAGGGAGCTTTGTGGCTCGCTGCATTTTTCCAATCGCATCTGCAGTGTTCCAATCGTCCAGAATGGATCCAAGAGCTTTTTCGTTCCAGTTCGCCTGGCCATTCAATGTTTCTTGTAACACTTTCTGCGTTGCTGCATCCTTGGGCAACTCGTCCATCTCCGCGATAGCTGCCCAATAGCGGAGCGCCGCATTCCTGGTTTCTGGGGAATTTTTTGCTTGTGCCCTCGCTCCCCAAGAACTCGCCAGCAGCGCAAGTATCGTCGCCAGTAATCGGAATCTCATAGAAATCACGTTTCTTAGGACAGTTTGAAGCGTCATGAGACACCCGTCAGGGAGTGCTGGCGAATCTTGCCTAGTTGCTAAGTTCCGCTTGACGCCGGTTACTCCGAGCGGGCGCCGAAGAGGCGCAGGACTACACCAGCAGAGGCCCAGTAATTATTCTGGGCAGGGGTGCCGGTGGGGCCCAACATTGTGCGGTAGTAATCCACACTGATCAGGCGAACTTCCCAGTGCGGGGAGAAATGGAAGTCGAGGCCGCCTCCGGCCTTGTAGGAAATGCAGTTGACGGAGGTTTTGAATCCGCCTGGGCCAGTGACGGTGGTATCGAGGCGCGAGCCGCCGACGAGCGCTTCGACAAAGGGCGTGAGGCCAAAGCGGCCCATGCCGAAGCGGCTGCTGTGATAGTAGTACCGCGCGCCGAAATGATTGCCGTAGAGAACGGTCTTTGCGCCGCTGGTGGTAGCGAAGTTGTAGCTGCTGTCGCCGACGATCTGGAGCCAGGGCTTCAGGTTCCAGCCGAAGGAGCCAAGGCCGCCCGCGAGGTTGGCCGAGGTTCCGGCGCTGACGAAGCGGGCGAAGGCGTAGCCGGAATAGAGTTCGAGCAAAAAGCTTTGGTGAGCGCCGGCGAGGGGCGACTCCCAGCTCTCACGCGCCTTGACGCTGCGAACCGGTTCTGGCGCAGGCTGCATGGCTTCCGGCTGAGGCTGCGAAGCGGGAGCAGGCTCCGCGGCTGCGGGCGCAGGAGCCGGGGCCGCATCCGGAGTGCTTGAAGCTGGCGCGGCTGGAGTTGGCGGAGGCGTTGTGGGAAACAGCGGCCCTGGTTGCGCGGGAGCGGAGCTTTGCGCAGGAGCGGATGACGACGAAGAAGGCTGAGGCTCCGAGGCAGCGGGCACCGGTGCTGGAGCAGTAGGCTGCGAACCTGCGGACGCGGCGGTCTGTGCGCTGGCTGCGGGATTTGGCGCAGGAGCAGCGGGCGCTGGTGCGGATGCAGTCGCCGCAGAAGTTACGGAAACGGAGGCCGGAGCCGACGGAGTTGCTTGTGCTGGGGCCGACTTAACGGCTTCGCCTTGAGAATTCGCGGGAGCGGGAGCTGACGCAGAGGGGGCCGGCTGCGAAGGCGCAGGAGCTGCTGCAGCCTGAGCGCTGACTGCAGGAGCTTGAGTGGGCGCTGGAGCCGATGCAGCGGACGCGGAAGAAGCTGCGGGAGCTGCTTGTACGGACGAAGAATAATGCACATCTGCCGCGGTCACCGCGGGCATGGGCGGCGTTGGGAAGAGAGGTCCTGCGGAAGCGGCAGGCTTTTCCTGAGGGAGGGACGTGGTTACGGGCATGGAAGCTGCTTGCGAGGCGGAAGTGGGTTGCGCGTATGCAGGATTGGCTGTCGCGGCGTTCGCGACGGCGGGGCGCACGTTGGCCGCGGGTGCAGCAGCTGGCGCCAAAGCGGCAGGCCGCGCGGCGGCCGACGGCGTGGGTCCGGCTTGGCCGTGATCCACAGTGATTAAGCTCGAGTAGACATAGCCAACTTTGCCGTCCTTCGTCTGGACGCGCGAAAAAATAAAGCCGTTGAGAAGGATGGTGAAGCGCTCGCCGCAGGTAACGGTAGCGACAGAGTCCGGAGTCTGCCGCGGCTTGCCGAAAACCTGCGTGTTCTCGGGATGCGCCGAGCAGTCGACGAAGCCCAGGTCGTCCGCCCAAGCGGACGACGCCAAGAGAAAAGAGCTTGCGAGCAGGATGAAACAACGTGTGCGAGACATTCGCCCCCTCCATCGGCCCGGAATCGGCAGTTTTGTATTTGCGGGAACGCCATTCCCCTGAAAAGCCCTTATTCGTTCGCCGAACTGATGTTCGGGGTTCCCGGGACACGCCGAGCCTTGAAGAACATTTTGAGGCGGAAAACGAAGGGTTGAAACCGTTCGTAAGGACAGGGATTCCAAAACAACACCTGTACGAGAGGAGGGGTAACAAACCGCGTGGAATCACCCGACTAAGCTGTTAGCGGGACGTGTCCCGCAGCAGTACGGCGTCGGACTCCGTGTGGCCGCGTTCGAACGCGATCTGCGAACCGTCGGGCGAAAACGCAAACTGCCCAATTCTTTCGGACTTGAAATGCGTAAGCTGGTGGTATGGCGAGCTGTCCAGCGGCTGAATCCAAAGATTGTCCACACCTTTTTCGTGCACCGTGTAAGCGACCGCCTTGGCGTCCGCAGTGAATTCCAAGGGCCGCGAAGCCCGCTGATCCACGTCGTGATACCAGGATTTCTTGTCCACCGTGGAAACAAATTTCAGCATCAACTTGTGGTCCAATTCGCGGGTTTCCAGCGTGACCAGCATTTTGCCGTCCGGAGACAACGCGCCCCCAATCGGGGAGTCAAATACCGTTTCCGGCGTGCCTCCCTCGAGCGGGACACGTTTGCGCAGGAAGTTGTCCGCTGCATCCGTGTAATACACCCACTTATCGTCCACGGCGCACCGTAAGTCGGTTTCATTGTGCCCAAACGTAAGTTGCGTCGGATTGCTCCCGTTCGCATCCATCCGCCACAAATTCTCGGCGGTTTTGGCGGCCTTGCCCAACTGGCGGTAAACAATGTAGCGTCCGTTCCCGCAAACCGCGACCATATCCGAGATATGGTTCTTGTCCGACAGCAACACTTTCTCTCCGCCCTTGGGATCGAGGATCCGGATGTCGCCGCCTTGCGGAAAAACCAGCCGGCCATCCGGCGTCCAGCTCCACCACCAAATCACCACCTGTGAAGAAAGTTGCACTGGCCGCAAAGCATCCGGCGACTGAGCCGGTGCCAACGCAACTTCATACTTGAACTGCGACTGCGTCGTTACCAGACTGCGTCCATCCGCGGCCAAGCTCAGCAACCAATAGTTGTTCGTATCGGCCGTCAGCGGGCGTACCTGCCCTTGCGGATAGCTCACAAACAAAAGCTGCCGGTTCAGCAGCCCCGTTTGTAAAGCCACCGAAGTCATAATCATCCCGGACGAGTCCGGCATCCACGCGGGGTGGAGAAAAAGCGGCGCGTCAGGTACTGCCCTCGTTTCCCGTTTGCCCGAGGCCGCATCCACCACGAGTAATCCCGTGAACGTGTCTGTGGTGGGCTGCGTCAGAGGAATCACAATCGTTTTTCCGTCCGGAGACCACGCCGGCGTATGCGAGTCGCTGAGAATGGGAACATCCGTAAATAGCGCGCGGTCCGGCGAACCATCCTCGCGTGCCACCAGCAAGTCCCAAAGGGGTGAATTGTGGCGCGCGCGGAGATAGGCAAAGCGCAGGCCATCCGGCGAAAAAGTCACTGGACTGGACACATTCTTGATGAGCATTTGTGGCGCGCCGCCTAGCACCGGTGCGCGGTACAGCGACGAAATCGCTTGTTCCTCATCATCGCGCCGCACAAAGTAAAGATAGTTTCCATTGGGCGAAAATGTCACAGCTCCGTATCGGGTCCCTGCGGGAGCGACAACCTGGGTGTTGCTGGCAGTCGGAATGTGCCTCAGCCACAGCGATTGCAGCCCGTTCTCGTCCCTCACGTCCAGCAGGTACTTTCCATCCGGCGAGATCGCTGCAAGGATCACGTGGCC
>Ga0126370_10001001_pt1 | contig 12583 bp, 8 predicted proteins | sample PanSoiMetaPlot_3_FD_92586 | JGI IMG/M metagenome (GOLD analysis project Ga0126370, IMG submission 92586) | Tropical forest soil microbial communities from Panama - MetaG Plot_3 | ecosystem: Environmental > Terrestrial > Soil > Tropical forest > Bulk soil | place: Panama | collected 2016-02-17 | reverse complement strand
TTCCCGGGCGGCACCATCGATGAGGGGGATTTTCGCGACCGGCTATGCCGCAGGTTCGGCGCGGAGCTTGAAAAACGCACCAACGGTGCAGTGACGACGCAGGTGTACCCGAATTCGTCTTTGATGAAGACCGTGGCGCAATTTTCCGCGGTGCGCAAAGGCGCGCTCGATATGAGCCTCTATCCGATCTCCTACGCGGGCGGCGAATACGCCGAATTGAACATCGGGCTGATGCCCGGGTTGGTGAGTTCCTACGCGCAAGGCGCCGCCTGGAAAAACTCCGCGGTGGGGCAGAAATTCAGCGCCTTCCTGGCCGAAAAGGGAGTCATTATCCTGTCCTGGATCTGGCAGGCTGGCGGCGTTGCAAGCCGCAACGCGCCGATCGTCAATCCGCAGGATGCCAAGGGATTGAAGGTCCGCGGCGGCAGCCGCGAGATGGACATGGTACTGCAGGCTGCCGGCGCCACCACGCTGACGACGCCGTCGAACGAGCTTTATGCCGCCATGCAAACCGGCGCTTGCGATGCAGCCATCACGTCCTCCACCAGCCTGATCTCGTTCCGCCTCGAAGAAGTGGCCAAGAGCCTCACCACCGGACGCGGCAAATCCTACTGGTTTATGCTCGAGCCGCTTATCATGTCGAAGCAGATATTCGACGCCATGCCAAAGGCGCAGCGAGATACCATCGTCGCGCTCGGCGCCGAGCTTGAGCAATTCGGCACCAAGGAAGCAATGGCTGATGACCAGAAGGTCGCGGAGGTCTACAGCAAGAAGGGCGCCAAGGTAGCGGATCTCGATGAGGCGACCGTCGACAAATGGCGCGCCATCGCGCGCAATACCGCCTGGAAGGACTACGCTCAGAAAACCGCGCTGTCAGCCGAACTGCTCAAGCTCGCCGAGCAAATCCAAGTGTCGCAAGCTTCGCGATGAACAGGCCTTTCAACAGGATGTCATCGTGCGCGCCCGCTCTCGCGCATGGGCGCTGAGTTGAACCGGGCAGCAATTCCTTCCTCCCCCAGTCGAAATCGGCTGTTGCCGATTTCGACTACCCTATTGACGGGCCGAGACCCGCGTATACGCGGTTTTGGCTGGGGGAAGGGAGAATCGGGGGCAATTGATGGTTCACACCCTCGATGCGGTTGAAACCGTACCTGCGCCCACCGTGGTCGCAGGCGGGCCTGTGGGCCGCGCGCTTGCTGTGGTCAATCACGTAATCGTGCTGTTGTCGTCGATCGCCCTCGTTATTGCCTCGTTCGTGCTCACCTACAGCGTTGCGAGCCGGTATTTCCTGCACTTCTCGACCGACTGGCAGGACGAATTGTCGGTGTTTCTCATCGTCGGTGCAGTGTTCATGTCGTCGGCCGCAATCCAGGCGCGGCGCGGGCACGTGGCCATCGAGGCGATTGTGGGCCTGCTGCCGGCGGGCGTAAATCACGTCCGACAGATCATAGTTGACGGCGCGAGCTTCGTGTTTTGCGCCTTTTTTGCCTGGAAATCGTGGCTGCTGCTCGCCGAGGCGTGGACTGAAAACTTTCACTCAGAATCCACCTGGGCGCCACCGCTGTGGATACCCTATTCGCTCATGACGGCCGGCATGACCCTCCTGAGCTTACAATTGCTGATACAGATTCTTCTCGCGATGGCGCCACGAAGGCAGCGCCCATGACGACCGCTACCATCGGAGTCCTCTATGGCGCCGCTACGCTTCTCGCCATGTTCGCAGGCATGCCGATCGCCTTCGCGCTCGGGGCGATCGCGACCGTCTTCATGATCGCATTCATGCCGGCGTCCGCGGTCGATACCATCACACAGAACGTTTATGAGGAGATGGCGTCCATCACCCTGTTATCGATCCCGCTCTTCATCCTCAAAGGGTCGGCGATCGGTCGATCGCGTGCTGGCCAGGACCTCTATGGTGCGCTCCATGCCTGGATGCATCGCATCCCCGGCGGCCTCGGCATCACCAACGTGTTCGCCTGTGCGTTGTTCGCGGCCATGGCCGGGTCCTCGCCTGCAACCTGCTCGGCGATCGGCTCGGCAGGCATCCCGGAAATGCGCAAGCGCGGTTATTCCGGCGGCTTTGCGGCGGGCATCATCGCGGCCGGCGGCACGTTGGGCATCTTACTACCGCCGTCCATCACCATGATCCTTTATGCGGTAGCGGCCGAGCAATCGCTCGGCCGCTTGTTCCTTGCCGCGATCGGCCCGGCGCTGCTGCTGGTCGTTTTGTTTGCCGGCTATACGGGCTGGCAGTTCCGGGCCGAATACCGTGCGGCCGTGGCAGCACAAAAGCGCACCGGCGCCAGGTCCGAATTGCTTCGCCCTGACGATCTGACTCTGCGCGACCGCTTCGTGCTGTTGCCCCGTGTTCTGCCCTTTGTCGTTCTGCTGACCGGCGTGATGATCGCGCTTTATGGCGGCTTCGCGACCCCGTCAGAGACCGCCGGCCTTGGCGCGGTGCTTGCTGTCCTGCTGATTGCGTCCATCTACGGCGTATGGAGGGCCGGTGACCTCGCGCCCATTCTTACGGCGACACTGCGCGAGTCCACCATGTTGATGTTCATCATTGGCATGTCGCTGCTTTACTCCTATGTCATGAGTTATCTGCATATAAGTCAATCAACGGCGGAATGGATCGTCTCACTCGATCTGTCGCGTTGGGTTTTGCTCACCGCCATCTTGTTAATGGTTGTGGTGCTGGGATTCTTCCTGCCCCCGGTCTCGATCATCCTGATGACCGCTCCGATCATTCTGCCGCCTCTCAAGGCGGCCCACTTCGATCTGATCTGGTTCGGCGTCATCATGACCATCGTGATGGAATTGGGCCTGATCCACCCGCCGGTGGGACTGAACTTGTTCGTGATCAAGAGCATCGCTCCCGATATCCCGTTGCGGGACGTGATCTGGGGCGTGATGCCGTTTGTTGCGCTGATGATTTTTGCCGTGATTGTATTATGTATGTTCCCGGGAATCGCCACATGGCTCGCAACTGCCGTGATAGGCTGATGATCGGGCGGATGAGATGAACACGTCGTTTTTCGGCGAATTGCTGCAGACCATCGCGGAGCGCGGGCGCTCGCTGATCGTGCGCGAGCGCCGCGACAGCCCTGCCGAGACCACCGAGAACCTTGCCGACCTGTGCGAGGAGCTGTTGTCGAACCGGGGCGAGGCGTCGGGTGTCGCGCTCGCGCGCGAAATCCTTGCGCGCTACACCGATCTCACTATCGGACCGCGGATCGCGTTTTTCGAGGCGCTGGCGACCCGCTTCGGCACCGATCGGGCCCGGATCGAGACCGCCACGGAGGCATGGCGAACCAAACCGTCCGATGGCGCCACCGCCGAATTGCATGCGGCCACCGAGCCGCGACGGCTGGAACTGCTGCGCCGGCTTAATCTTGCGCCCCATGGTACCAGTGCGCTGGTCGAAATGCGCGGCCAGCTCATCGATACGCTGGCGCGCCGGGAAGACCTTGCGGCGGTTGACGCCGACTTCACCCATCTGTTCACGTCCTGGTTCAATCGCGGGTTTCTGGTGCTGCGACGGATCGACTGGTCGACGCCGGCCGTGGTGCTGGAGAAGATCATCCGTTACGAGGCGGTCCACCAGATTCGCGATTGGGTCGATTTGCGTGCCCGCATCGATTCGCCCGATCGGCGCTGCTACGCCTTCTTCCATCCGGCGCTGGTCGACGAGCCCTTGATTTTCGTCGAGGTGGCGCTGACGCGGGAAATCCCGGGCGCGATCGCCCCGATCCTGGAACTCAAACGCGAGCCGCTCGATCCCGAGCGTGCCAATACAGCAGTGTTCTATTCGATCTCGAACTGCCAGCGCGGCCTCGCCGGGGTGACCTTTGGCAGCTTTCTCATCAAGCAGGTGGTCGCCGAAATCTCCCGTGAGATGCCACGCCTCTCCACCTTCGTGACATTGTCGCCGGCGCCGAATTTCGTCGGCTGGCTGGCACGCCAGCGCGCGCAGCCGTCACCTGCTGTGGCAGAGGCCGATCGCGCAGCTTTGGCAGGGCTCGATCGTCCGGATTGGTGGAAGGACGAGGCCGTGCTCGACGACATCCGCGAGCCCATGCTCCGTGCCGCCGCGACCTACTTCATGACTGCACGCAATTCCGGCGGCTCTCCACTCGACGCGGTGGCCCGTTTCCACCTCGGCAACGGCGCCCGCCTCGAGCGGCTCAATTGGCCGGCCGATCTCTCCGATAGCGGCCGCCGGCAGTCCTACGGCTTGATGGTCAACTATCTCTACAACCTCGGCGACATCGAGAAGAACCACGAGGCTTACGCGGAAAGCCGCACTATCATCGCGACCAGCGCGATCAGGAAGCTCGCCCGCCCCTCGCGCGCGCTCGCCGCGGTCGAAGCAGCGAGCTGACGAGTCTTTCTCAGGCCCTTAAAGCAGGAACCGCCACGCCCGATGCTGTTGGTAGGTTATCAGCACCAGCAGTTACCACCCCATCCAGCTCCGCCCCAGCCCGCACCACCCCATCCTGGTTCGCCCCACACCGGGCCGCCCCATGCAACTCCGCCCCAGCGAGGTCCACCCCAGCCCCATCCTGGTCCGCCCCAGCCCCATGCGGGCCTGCGCCATCCCCATCCTGGTCCGCCCCAGCCCAATCCGGGCCTGTGCCATCCCCATCCGGGTCCGCCCCAACCCCACCCAGGCCCATGCCACCCCCAACCGGGTCCGCCCCATTGGGCGGACGCCTCCGTGGAGGAAAGCGCTACTGTGCCGCCGATGGTGGCCGCAGCCGCGGTAATGATGAGCATCTTACGCAACATTGGGCTCTCTCCTCGATACATTGTCTGCTTGATTGAGTTGCTCACATCATGCCTTTGGACGCCCACACAATTCTACCCCTTCGAGGAAGGAAGGGCCAGCATTAAAGGGATGACAGCATTAAAGAAATGCGGCCTGCCTGCTTGCTGCAGTTGGTAGCAACGATGAACGGCGGCGGCGTACGGATAATGACCGACCAAGCGGGCTACAGGACACCTCTGTCCTCGCTCAGCGTCCGCCGGATTGCATTCCTCCAGGCCGCGATCTTGCGGCGACGCGCCGTGTCATCCATGGCGGTCGTGAAGCGGCGGTCCAGCGCCCAGCGCGCCGCAAAGACTGGCGGCTCCGGATAGAGCCCCGCTTGCAGGCCGGCCAGATAGGCGGCGCCGAGCGCGGTGGTCTCCAGCACGGTGGGGCGGTCAACCGGGGCGCCGAGAATATCGGCAAGCCGTTGCATGGTCCAATCGGACGCCACCATGCCGCCGTCGACCCGCAGCACCGTGTCGGCCAGGTCGCTGCGATCTTTGCCGCCGCAATCGGCCCGCATGGCATCGAGGAGATCAAGGGTCTGGAAGCACACGCTCTCGAGCGCGGCGCGCGCAAGCTCGTTCGGCCCGGTGTCGCGGGTCAACCCAAACAATGCGCCCCGCGCCTCGGCGTCCCAGTGGGGCGCCCCAAGACCCACGAACGCCGGTACCAGGACAACGTCGTGGTCCGGATCGGCGGCTTGTGCCATCGCACCGGTGGCGGCGGCGGAGGGCACTACGCGCAGGCCATCACGCAACCATTGCACGGCGGCTCCGGCGATGAAAATTGCGCCTTCAAGGCCATAGGTGGTCTCGCCGCGCAGCCGATAGGCAATGGTGGAGAGCAGGCGGTGGCGCGATTTGACCGCGGTCGCGCCAGTGTTGAGGATCGCGAAGCATCCGGTGCCATAGGTCGATTTCATCATGCCGGGCGCAAAGCAGGCTTGCCCGATCAGCGCCGCCTGCTGGTCGCCCGCAATGCCACGGATGGGGATTGCGGTACCGAACAGCTCGGGCGCCGTGACTCCGTAATCGGCGATGCAGTCACGCACCTCGGGCAGCAGCGCCCGCGGCACGCCGAATAGGGCGCACAGCTCGTCGTTCCAGGCGTTGGCGTGGATATCATAGAGCGCGGTGCGCGACGCGTTGGTGGCGTCGGTTGCATGCACCGCGCCGGCAGTCAGGCGCCACAGCAGGAACGTATCCACGGTGCCGAAAGCGAGTTCGCCGCGTTCCGCCTTTGCCCGCGCACCCGGCACCTGATCGAGGAGCCACGCGATCTTGGAGGCGGAAAAGTAGGGATCGAGCACCAGGCCGGTGCGCGCGATGAGCTGGGTTTCGCCCCCTGCAGCCTTGAGCTTGCGGCACATCTCGGCCGTGCGCCGATCCTGCCACACGATGGCGTTGTGGATCGGCTCGCCGGTGACGCGATCCCACACCAGGGTGGTCTCACGCTGGTTGGCAATGCCGATCGCCGCAATATCTCGCGCTGTGAGGCCTGCTTTGGCGATGGCCTCGCGGCTCGTTGCCAGGACGGTGCTCCACAAGTCTTCCGGATCGTGCTCGACCCAGCCGGACTGCGGAAAGTGCTGCGGGAATTCCTGCTGGGCGATGGCCGCGACGGTGCAGTCGTGGCGGAACACGATGGCGCGGGAGGAGGTGGTGCCCTGGTCGATGGCGAGGATGTGAGTCATCGGGCTCCTTGGAACCGAAAGGGTGGGGCCGGCGTTATATCAGGTTCGCCCCGAGATCAGCAGGTGCGCCGGACGAAAAGATACTTGCCATGCAGCTTACCTTGATGAAACTGTTCGCCGGGGCAGGGCCCATGGAGGTTCGGCCATGAGACAGATCTTCGAACAGCTTCTGCAATTCCTGCAACGGGGCATCACCGAGATCTTCCGGTTTGTTCATCTTGTGTGGGGGTGGTCGGACGACCAGATCACCAAAATGCTGCAATCGCCATGGGCGAATTGGCCGCTTGCGAAACAGATTCTGCTCATCATTGTGATCGCAGCTGTGGTGTATGCCTTGTTCGTTGCCTTCAAGCAGCTCTGGGAGGCGGCCGTACGAGTTTTGACGGCTTTCGTCAGCTTCCTCGGTGCTTTGGTCGTGACGTTGCCGACGATTTTGATCGCCGGGATCATAGCGGCTGCAGGCCTGTGGGCGATCAATAACCTTGATTTGTCATCCCTACGCTCGCTCACGATATTCCAGGACGCCGCCGGATCGTTGATTGCGACCAGCAACGGTCAATCAGGCCAAGCGACCGGACAAGGTCGAAGCGAGACGACCGGGAGCAGATAAGAATTTACCCCTTTACGGCGCCGCTGTTTGCGGCACCGTGACCGCAACAGCCGAGGCCATGAAGCGATAAAGCGCCGCTGCCTCGGCAATGGAAAGCACGAGCCCGAGCTTGGTACGGCGCCACAGCACGTCGGCGGCGGTTCTGGCAAATTCCTGCGCCATCAGGTAACGCACCTCGGCTTCCGTCAGCGTTGCGCCGAATGACATGCCGAGGTCGGCCGCAGTTCGGGCGTCGCCCAGAATGCGTTGCGCCAGAGTGCCATAGGTCGCGACAAGCCGATCTGCATGCGATGGCGTCAGGAACGGATAATCCTTCATGAGTGCCGCGGTCGTCGCGGCGTCCTCACCCCCCGGCAGAGCCGTCTGCCCGGTCCAGCCGGCGCGATGCAGGCTTGATGACGGGAGATAGGGCGCGAGCCGCTCAAGCGCTGCTTCGGCGAGGCGCCGGTAGGTGGTGATCTTGCCGCCGTAGATCGACAGCAGCGGTGCGCTGTTTGGCGGTGCGTCGAGCTCCAGCACGTAATCACGCGTCGCGGCCTTGGCCTCGCCGACATGATCGTCATAGAGCGGGCGCACGCCCGAATAGCTCCACACTACGTCCGCCGGCGAAATCGGCCGCGCGAAATATGCCGAGACCGCCGCGCAGAGATATCGAATTTCTTCGATGGTCGCGACGACCTGCGCCGGATCGCCGAAAAAGTCCCGATCAGTGGTGCCGATCAGCGTGTAGGCGCCCTCATACGGTACGGCAAACACGATGCGACCGTCGGGATTCTGAAGCATGTAGACACGCTCATGACCGAAGAGTTGCGGCACCACGATGTGAGAGCCCTGGACGAGGCGCACACGCCGGCGCGACGCGCGACCGGTTCTCGGTTCAAGGCATGAGACGAGGGTCTCTTCGACCCAAGGGCCGGCGGCATTGACGAGACCGCGCGCTACAACGGCGTCGCGTCGGCCGGTGACCAAGCATTCGACGGTGAGCTCCCAATTGGCGTCGCCTCGCCTCGCCGTGATTGCCTTGGTGCGGGTGCGAATGACGGCACCGCGATTGGCGGCATCCCGGGCGTTGAGCACGACGAGCCTTGCATCGTCCCCCCGGCAATCGGAAAACTCGAATCCGGTGCGGAACATCCCGGGCCTGAGCGAAGCGCCAGCCGGATCGCGCGCGAGGTCAAGCGTACGGGTCGGCGGTAACAGCTCGCGTCCACCTATATGGTCGTAGACGAACAGCCCGAGCCGCAACAGCCATGCGGGCCGCAGACCGCGGCGACAGGGTAGCACGATCCGCAGCGGGCGAACGATGTGCGGCGCGATTCGCAGCAGCACTTCGCGCTCCCGCAGCGCCTCGCGCACGAGGCGGAAATCGCAATATTCGAGGTAGCGGAGCCCGCCGTGGATCAACCCGGTCGATCGCGACGAGGTGCCGCCGGCGAGATCACCCATCTCGCACAGATAGACCGCAAGTCCGCGGCCGGCGGCGTCACGCGCGATGCCGCAGCCATTGATGCCGCCGCCGATGACGGCGAGGTCGAAGGGTGCCGTCACGTGCCTGGTTTCTTTGCAGTCCTGTCGAGATTCTGGCGCTTTCGAATCACCACTGCAAACGCTGCTACCTCGTGGAAGTAGGCTTTAAGAATGGGATGTACATCTGCGGCGAGAAGCGTCACCACGGCAGCCACTCCTGGATCGCGGTCGGTGGAACTATATTAGATTCTTACCGGCGACCAGTTCGGCCAGCCGCCTGTAGCGAATGGGAACGGGACAACCCGCGGCGCCGATCTGCCCTCACTTGCCTATCCCTTCGAAGTCCGGGAAGCGATGACAGCTGGCGCCGCAGTCGGGGGTAGGGTCCCATCACATTCTGGACTTGACTGTGTCGCCCTCCGGGGAATCGAAAAAGTTCCGTGCGCCCGGAAGATTCACAAGCGTGTGATTGCGTTTCAGATGAATTATCTTTCATGTCGCCGAAAGGCCGCGGCAACGTCGAAGACTTAAGTCGCTATTTGTATTGCAGAAAGCCGCGAGCCGCGGACCTCCGCGACAAAAGAGGTCGAGCAGATATCGTTCAACATTGCGGGCATCTCCCGCAACAGGGCGCTGACGTCCGCGTTGTCAACAAATCAACGACCGCGGGCGCCCGAGAACCGGGCTTTGGAACCAGAGTGGCGCTGCAACGGTGGAGCGAAAGCGTGAAGAAGAGCATTCTCGGCACCGCTGCCGCGATTACTGTTGCCGTTGGCTGCGTCGCGGCCTGGCATCTGATCGCGACCCGGGCCCCGACAAGTGGACAGAGTTCTACGACCGCGCCGATACCGGTGACACCCGGCGAAGCTGCCGCCGAGGACGTTCCGATCTTCGTCACCGGTCTCGGCACTGTACAGGACTATATGAACGTGGCGGTGAAGACACGCGTTGACGGACAGATCACGGGCGTATCTTTCGCCGAGGGTCAAGACGTCAAGGCCGGTGACCTGCTGTTCCAAATTGATCCTCGGCCGTTCCAGGCGGCGTTGGCGCAGGCGCAAGCCAACAAGCGGAAGGATGAGGCCCAGCTGGAAGCCGCGCAACTCGTGCTCGGTCGCTATGCCAAGCTGCTGGCGTCGAGGACGCAGACGCAGGAGGCCTATGACAACCAGAAAGCGACGGTCGGACAGCTTCAAGGCGCCGTCGCAGCGGATCAGGCGCTCGTCGATACTGCGCAGCTCAACCTCGACTATACGCAAATTCGCTCGCCGATCGACGGGCGCACCGGGGGGCGCCTGGTGGATCCAGGCAACATCGTGCAGGCAAACCAAAACACACCGCTCGTGACCGTTGCGCAGATCAGGCCCATCTTCGTCAGCTTTACGGTGCCGCAGGAGTTCGTGGACCAGATCCGGCAGAACCAAGCCAAGCAGCAGCTCGACGTCATCGCGTATGCGAGCGACGACAAGACGCAACTGTCGGAAGGGAAACTCACTCTCATTGACAACCTAATCGATGTCGCAACCGGCACCATTCACCTGAAGGCGACATTCGCAAACGCGGACGAACGGTTATGGCCCGGCGAATTCGTAAATGTCAGGTTGATCCTCTCGACTCGGCAGAACGCCGTGACAGTGCCTGCCCAAACCGTGATGCAGGGTCCAGAAGGTCCCTACGTCTACGTCATCAAGCCAGACCAGACCGTGAAGCGACGCAGTGTTCAGGTTGCCGCGACGCAGGACGGCCGAGCGATCATCCAGGAAGGACTGAGTGCCGGCGATCGCGTCATAGTCAATGGTCAGTACCGTCTCACTGATGGAACGAAAGTCGCGCCGTTGGGCCCACAGCAGGCGACGGATCGGATAGGCGGTGATTCCCGATGAATGTATCGGAAACCTTCATTCGCCGGCCGATCGCGACATCTCTGCTGATGGCCGGAATTCTGGTCTTCGGCGTCGCATCGTATCAGCTGCTGCCGGTCGCAGCGCTTCCGACCGTTGACTTCCCGACCATCACCGTAAGCGCGCAGCTTCCGGGGGCAAGTCCCGATACCATGGCCTCCTCGGTGGCAACGCCGCTCGAGCAAAAGTTCGCCTCCATCCCGGGGCTGGCGCAGATGACTTCGACCAGCGGCCTTGGATCGACCAGCATCACGCTGCAGTTCGAACTGGGCCGAAGCATCGATGGCGCCGCTGGCGACGTACAGACCGCCATCAATGCGGCAGGCGGGCTGCTGCCCAAGGATCTGCCCAATCCGCCGTCCTATCGCAAGACGAATCCGGCCGAACGGGCCATCCTCATCTACGCGGTGTCCTCGGACGCACTACCGATCTATCGGATCGACGACTACGCCAACTCCATCCTGGCGCAGAAGCTCTCCACGGTCAGCGGCGTGTCCCAGGTCGATATCGCCGGGCAGCAGCAGTATGCCGTGCACGTGCAAGTGAACCCGCTTGCGTTGGCGTCGCGCGGAATCGGTCTAGAAGATGTCCACAGCGCCTTGAACAGCGCAACGCTGGATGAGCCGAAGGGCAACCTCGAAAATGAGCACCAGCAAGTCACAATCGACACCAACGATCAGCTCTTCGACGCCCAATCATTCCGCGACGTGATTGTGGCGTATCGCAATGGCGCGCCGGTGAAGGTCTCGGACGTTGCGCAGGTTATCGATTCCTCGCAACTGCCCCGGACCGGCGCCTGGTTCAATGGGAAACAGGGTGAATTGCTGCTGATCCGGCGTCAGGCAGGCGCCAATACCCTCGCGGTCGTCGATCAGATCAAATCGATGATGCCGACACTGCTGGCGTCATTCCCGCCATCGGTTCATGTCGAATTGGTCTCGGACCGGTCGGAAAATATCCGCTCATCGGTTCAAGACGTCGAGTTCACTCTGCTGCTGACCATCGGTCTAGTGGTGACGGTGATTTTCCTGTTCCTCCGCAATTTCTGGGCTACTGTCATCCCGAGTATCGTGGTCCCGCTGTCGCTCGTCGGCACTTTTGGGGTGATGTACGTGCTCGGCTACAGCCTGGACAATCTTTCTTTGATGGGCCTGACCATCGCGGTCGGGTTCCTGGTCGATGACGCGATCGTCATGATCGAAAACATCGTCCGCTATCTCGAAATAGGCGATCGGCCATTCGAGGCTGCGCTCAAGGGTGCGGGCCAGATCGGCTTCACCATCATCTCGATCACATTCTCCCTCGTCGCAGTGTTTATCCCGCTGATATTCATGGCTGGCATCGTTGGCCGGCTGTTTCGGGAATTCGCCCTGACCGTGACCACAGCGGTGCTGGTGTCGGGCTTCATCTCGCTCAGCCTTACCCCAGTGATGTGCTCGCTGTTCCTGAGGCGCGAAAGCCAGCATGGCCGCGGGCGCCTCAATCGGGTGGCCGAGAGCTTCTGGACGGCGGTGATCCGAGGCTACGATCGCGGGCTGGGGTGGGTGTTCCGGCATCAGCGTTCGATGCTTGTCGCTACACTGGCTCTGATCGTCGCGACCGGGGCGCTTTACGTCTACATCCCCAAGGGCTTTTTCCCCGAGCAGGACACCGGATTCATCTTTGGGCAGGCGGAAGCTCGCCAAGACATCTCTTTTGCGGCAATGAAGGAGATCGAGAATGAATTCTCGCAGATCGTGCTGACCGATCCCGCGGTGTCGGGCGTTGTTGGATTTACCGGCGCCACCGGCGGCAATGCGAGTGAGAATACCGCCCGCATGTTCATTCAGCTCAAACCCCTGAGCGAACGCGGAGCATCGGCACAGCAGGTTATTCAGCGCCTGCGACCCAAGACAGCCCAGGTCCAGGGTGCAAAATTTTATATGCAGGCCGGGCAGGATGTGACGGTGGGGGGCCGCCTCACCCAGACCCAATATCAATATACGCTCACCGACACCGATTCCGCGGAGTTGAACCATTGGGCGCCGATTATTCAACAGCGGATGCAGAACGTGCCGGAACTTCAGGACGTTGCTTCCGACCAGCAGATTGCTTCG
>Ga0126370_10000999_pt1 | contig 12601 bp, 7 predicted proteins | sample PanSoiMetaPlot_3_FD_92586 | JGI IMG/M metagenome (GOLD analysis project Ga0126370, IMG submission 92586) | Tropical forest soil microbial communities from Panama - MetaG Plot_3 | ecosystem: Environmental > Terrestrial > Soil > Tropical forest > Bulk soil | place: Panama | collected 2016-02-17 | reverse complement strand
GCGCCGTCTGCCAAACACGCGGCTCTTTGTCGAGCAACAACCCGCCAGCCACAGCCGCCGAGGAGCGCCGAGCCAGTGAGATCCGTTCCCCCAAGGTGATCGAAGCCAGCCGCCCCAGCAGCGACTCGTCTGCCACACGCTTCAGATCCGCTGGCGCCACCGGCGTCAACGCGAATTGCATCAACTCAAAAGTAAAAAACTCCCGGATCACCCGCAGCGCAATCCGCCGCGGCGTCCGATGATGCGCCGCCACTGCCAACCGCACCTTGCGCGATTTCATCGCCGCCGCATTCCGGTTGATCTGCTCGACGGCCTCCGAACTCAGATCAGGATCTTTAAGCTGAGCAAGTGCGAGATCTTCGCTAAGAGCCACAACACCCGAAGGCTCTTCTGCTGAGGCCTCCGGCGCGGGCGGCACTGATCCGACTATTGGGTCCCGAGAGGTGTTTTCCATCATGATGCCGTGAGACTCTGTGCCCCCTCTGGTCAGGGCTCTTAAACAATGCCATGAACCTACGAAGCCCCACCTCGACGAGCGATGCGCAGCGCACCCTCCACAGGATCCACCACCGCGGGATTCACTTGCACCCGAGGGTCGGCCTTCCGCAGTTCATTGTAGAAAATCTGCCGCACGATCTCCGCGTAACGAAAGACACCTCCGGTCGTGGCCACCGGGACAACAGTCTCCTCTTTCGCGAACAATCGCTGAATCACTACGGCAGCGACTTGCGCTAGTTCCCGTCCTGCTTCCCGCAAAACCTCACGGCCGATTTCATCCTGACTTCCAGTTACAGCCGGGAACAACGCCGCAAAATCCGGCGGCGGAACCGAGTTCGCCGCCCGCGCCAGATCCAGAATTGAGCGCACGCCCCACTCCTTGTACAGCCCCTGCACCAGAGCTGTCTCAGCGAATTGGGACGCATCCTCTCGTCGATCGCTTTCCCGCAAAACCGCGTTCACCGCCTGCCGTCCGATCCAATGTGCCGACCCTTCATCCCCGATCGCGAATCCCCAGCCGCCGGCGCGTCGCGTTTGCCCGTGTTGGTTGCGTCCGTACGCAAACGACCCAGTCCCCGCATTCACTACTACGCCAGGCCCCGTATCGAAGGCCGCCTCCAGTGCGATGTGCATGTCTCCAAACACATCGACGGGCGTCGGAAGGATTTCAGCAAGAATGCTTCGCGCCACTTCCGCCAGCTCCGGACGCGCCGCCCCCGCCCCACCCACACACGTCCGCTTCACTTGCTCCGGCGAAATACCTGCCGCGGCGCATGCCTGCAACACCGCCCTCCGCAACGACTCCCGCGTCTGCGTCTCTCCCACCCGGACAATGTTGCTGGGCCCGGCCGTCGCCCTCGCCAGCACGCGCGTGTCATCGCCCACCGCGCAGATTGTCTTCGTCCCGCCGCCGTCAATGCCTAGAAAGTAGGACACCGCATAGTTCTAACACAGCAAATTCGCATTCCCCTCGCCACGAATCGCACTTGTCATCAACGCCCGCACGGACTAAAGACTCTCACTCCCACAAATTCGCGATCTTCACGGATAATGAATCATCCTGCGCACCCATTTCAACCACCGCACGCTGTCTCTGCTGGCATCGATCATCCTTTCATGGGACTAAACCGACTCGACTTCGCCATCATCGGGCTCTACCTCGCGGGAATTACCCTGTTTGGCCTGCGCTTCCGCAAGAAACAGCGCACACTGCGCGACTACTTCCTCGCTGGACGCGACATCCCCTGGTGGGCCATCGCACTCTCGATCGTCGCGGCCGAAACCAGCACGCTGACCATCATCAGCATCCCCGGCCTCGCCTACGATACGAACCTGACCTTCCTGCAAGTCATCCTCGGATACATCGTCGGCCGCATTATCATCAGCTTTCTATTCCTGCCCCACTATTTCCGCGGAGATCTCTACACCGCCTATCAACTCATCGAACGCCGCTTTGGACGCACCCTCCGCTCGGTCACCGCCGGATTGTTCTTGCTCACGCGTGCCGCCGCCGAAGGCGTGCGTGTCTACGCGGTCTCGATCGTCGTCTCCATTGCATTGGGCACCGGTGAGGTCGCCTCGATCGCTATCATCACCGCATTGACCCTCATCTATACGCTTGAAGGAGGCCTCGCCGCCGTCATCTGGACCGACGTCGTCCAAACCGCGATTTATGTCGGCGGTACGCTCGTAGGGCTCGTGACCATCACCCATCTCGTCCCCGGCGGATGGAGCGCCATCTCCACTGCCGCCACCGCAGCCAACAAGTTCCAGATCTTTAATTTCTCAACCAGTCCGTGGATTCCCTACACGTTCTGGGCCGGAGTCATCGGCGGCGCATTCTTCACTACGGCCAGCCACGGCACCGACCAGCTCATTGTCCAGCGCCTCCTCGCGGCTCGGAGCGAAAAGCAGTCGGTGACAGCACTGATTTCTAGCGGCATCGCAATCTTCTTTCAGTTTGCGCTCTTCCTCATCGTTGGAGTCATGCTGTGGGCCTACTACCGCGTGCCTTCAGGGGCTTTCGGCACGCCGGACCATATCTACCCGACATTCATCGTCAACCGAATGCCACACGGCATCTCGGGCCTGCTGGTAGCTGCTATCCTCGCCGCAGCAATGTCGAACCTGAGCGCTGCGCTGAATTCCCTTTCCTCCAGTTCGATCATGGATTTCTACGCCCGCCTTCGCCCGCACTCCGACGAACAACGCAACATGCGCCTGTCGCGGCTGGCCACGCTCTTCTGGGCCCTAGTTCTTTTCGCTCTGGCGATCATCGCGGTGCATGAAGCAGGACGCGTCGTCGAAGTGGGCCTTCAGATCGCGTCAGTCGCGTACGGCGCGTTATTAGGGGTATTCCTTCTAGGTGTTCTGACGAAGCGAGCAAACCAACCGGGCGCAATCATCGGGATGCTATGCGGCTTCTCGGTCGACCTCTATCTCTGGCTCGGCACCCACGTCCCGTGGACATGGTGGGTCCTGATCGGCAGCACGGTCACCTTCTCCATTGGATGGACCGCGAGCGTACTCTCCTCGCAGCAGCAAACACAAACCTTGAACCGCTGAGGTCGCGAAGAACAGCCGCAGAGATCGCGGAGTTCTTTCTCTGCGCCCTCTGCGGATTTTCTCCGTGGCCTCAGCGGTAATGGCTTTTTGCTTGGAGCTTACCTGAGTTTCACCGGCACTCTTTCCTCTATTCCCGGTTCTCATCCCCGTTTTGTCTGCTCGCTCCGGCTCTTCCCCAAAAAACGCCCATCCAAGCCCGTTTTGGGCCTTTTTCTCAAACGGAAACCCTTCCGGTTACTGAAGGTCAAGAGCCGTGGACACGTTTACCCCCTGTCCTATTTCCCCTATTTTTAAGTCTCCAAGCTCCTGGTAACTCCCCGACTGGGTCCCAATGGAAGGAACTTGAATGGCAACAGCTTACGGCGGTTTTCAGCTCGGACTTCTGCCCGAACGAAAGCTCAATAAGAAAGCGATCGCGACCGCCTACGGCATTGTTGCGCTCGTATTGCTCATCGTTATTAATGTCTCGGTCTTCATGCCTGAGAAACTGACATTGGCCCAGTATCACGTAACCGAAATCATTCCCATGCCGTCCCTCCGCCCTGAGCCCGAGCCCATCAAGATCAAGCCGGAAGTTCACGCCAAGCTGCTCCCCGCTGTAAAAATGCCAGTCTTTGAGCAGCCGAAACTGATCGTTCCGCACGAGATTCGCCGCGAAGCTCCGCAGCCCGTTGAAGCGCCAAAGGTCGTCGTCAATCAATTCGCTCCTCCGGAGATCAAAGCGGCCGGCGGTGCTCGACCGCAGTTGGTCCACACTGGAGACTTCGGACAAGGAAGCTCGCAGACACCAACCGTCAACGCCCCCATACAGAAAGTTCAGACCGGAGGCTTCGGCGATCCCAACGGATTGCCCGGCACCGGCAAGCAGGGCGCAAAACTTTATGCTGCCTCGATGGGCTCGTTTGACATGCCCGCGGGGCCCGGACAAGGCAACGGCTCCGGCGGCGCCAAGGGAATTAAAGGAACGGTCGCCAGCGCCGATTTCGGTAATGGTGTCGCAACCCCCGGCAAGGGCGATGGCCGCAGCAACGGCCAGGGTGTTTCCACCGGAGGCTTCGGGGCCCAGCAGGTTGCCCAAGGCGGCGGACCCAAGGTCATTCAGGATGCCGGCCCGGCGACGACTCCCGTTGAGATCACCTTCAAGCCCAATCCGATCTACACGCAGGAAGCGCGCGATATGAAGCTTGAGGGCGAGGTCCTGCTCGAAGTGAGTTTCTCGGCCAACGGCACTCTGCGCGTGAATCGTGTGGTACGCGGCCTCGGCCATGGCCTTGATGAAGCCGCCATAGCAGCGGCCAACAAGATTCGCTTTAAACCGGCATTACGCTACGGCCAGCCGGTGGACTCGACCGCGGTCGTTCACGTGTCGTTCCAGTTGGCGTATTAAAAGCAGTGGCCAGTTGTCAGTGGACAGTGGCTGGTAAATGCACTCGAACTCGGACGCTTGGGACCAAGAGATGTTTGAGGAAATAGTTACCTGCTTGCGGCCAGTGAGCCTTCTGACGACTGGCCACTGAGCACTAACCACTGGTTTTGGAGAAGATAGTCATGCGCACTTCGAACTTTGTTTTCGCCGCGGCCCTGGTGCTCTCGATCAGCTCTGCCGCTCAGCAGGCGACGGACACAAAACCGTCCGCGCAGCCGCCCGCGCCTCAGGCGACGCAGACGGCACAACCGCCGCAGCAAGCTGCTCCGGCGCAGACTGATCCGGCGCAGGCTCCTGCCGCCGCGCCCAGCAACACCATAGCGCCTCCGCCGCCGGCACCTGCTCCGACCACAATGGATCAGGTGGTGAACCTCTTCATCGAGCGCGAACACGGCCTCATCAAAATTCTGTCGAGCCGCACGCCCGTTGTTGAGACTTACCTGCAAAACTTGGCTGCCGATCCTCAGCTTGGGCCGATCCCCAGCGAGGACCACTACTTCCTTGGCCGGCTCGACATGGGTGAAAGCGTTGACCGCAAGGACTATCTCAAGGAAGAAGAAAAGAGCATGCAGACCCGCCTGCTCGGCGGCTTCCAAAAGCTCTACAAGGTCCAATACCAGCCCATGGGATTCTCGTGGATGGTCTACGCGGACCGCACAGACTTCGATCGTGAGCACTACGACTTCCGTTACGCACGACGCGAGTTTCTCGGCGAAGTACGCTGCCTTGTCTTTGACGTCACGCCCAAACCGAAATCCGGCCACGGACGCTTCCTCGGCCGCATCTGGGTAGAAGATCAGGGATTCAACATCGTCCGTCTGAACGGCACGTACTATCCCGCACCGCGCAACAGCTTCTTCTTCCACATGGATAGCTGGCGTCTGAACCTGATTCCCGGATACTGGGTCCCGGCGTTCATCTACAGCGAAGAAGGCGACTTCAGCGCAGGCGCAAAGAACAAAATGGCCTTCAAGGCGCAGACCCGCATCTGGGGATACGACTTGAAGCGTGGCGGCAAGGATGATGAACTGACGAACATCCGTGTCGACAGCGTCACTGACGAAAGCGCCTCACAGCAGGACGCTTCTCCGCTGCAGGCTGAGCGCGTATGGCAGCAGCAGGCGGAAGACAACGTCGTCGCGCGCCTCACCGAGGCGGGCTTGCTCGCCCCGGAAGGCGACGTCGATCGAATTCTTCAGACTGTCGTCAACAACCTTGAAGTCACCAACAACATTGATCTGCCCCGTCCGGTCCGTACACGCGTGCTGCTGACCTCGCCGCTGGAAACGTTCAGCGTTGGCAACACCATCGTGATCAGCCGCGGATTGGTCGACGTGCTTCCCGACGAGGCCAGCCTCGCCGCCGTCCTGTCGCATGAACTCGCGCACATCGTCCTCGGCCACAACCTGGGCTCGAAGTACGCCTTCAACGACCGCATGCTGTTCTCTGACGACGCAACCTATCAGAACCTCGGATTCAAGCACATTCCCGAAGAAGAAACGGCGGCCGACAAGAAGGCTGTCGATCTTCTCAAGAATTCGCCGTACGCCCAGAAACTCGACAACGTCGGCCTCTTCTTGAAGGCATTGCAGCAACGTGCTGGCGCGCTGAACGCACTGCTCACCACGCACCTGGGTAATCCATTGGCCCAGGCCGGACAGGTCAGCCGCCTCTCTGCTCTCTCGACGATCGGTCCAGCGCTCGACAACAACAAGCTCGATCAGATCGCCGCCCTGCCACTCGGCGGACGCGTGAAGATCAACCCGTGGGACGACAAAGCAGAAATGGTGAAGACGGCTCCGGTCAACATCACGTCAGCCCGTGACAAGATGCCGTTCGAAGTTACGCCGTTCTTCCCGCGCTTGTCCCGCATCGGTGCCGGTGCAGCCCAACCCGCTGCGCCGACGACCGCCGCTAGCAACAACGGCACAGGCAACTAGAGAAACTGTTTCAGCTACCGTGGAAGAGCGGCGCTTTCAGCGCCGCGTTCCGCGGTAAAAAGAGATGTCGGGGCTTTAGCCCCACCTGATTTCTCCACCAAGGTGCACTAAGACGAGGCCGGGAATCCGGAACACCCTTCCGGGATGACCGGCCTTCGCTCTCTCTAGACGCACACCGTTCCGAAACCGAAATTAATGTGGAAGAGCGACGCTTCAGCGCCGCGTACAGGCCCTTTGGGTCCGAGGGCTTTAGTCCGTCATCTCAACGAGATACGTCACACCGCGGTTGCCCTCACCCCGAGCCCGGGCCCCTCGGGAAGAACCAATTTGCCCCGCTCTGCCCGCACACCTTCATACGGATCATTCGCGATCAGCAGATTCCCGTCCAGATCGGCATAATCGACCAGCGGCGAAAGATGGGCCGCTGCCGTCACGCTCACCGAACTCGACACCATGCAACCGAGCATCGTTTTCATGCCGAGCGACTTGGCCACATAGATCATCCGCAGCGCCTGCTGGATGCCGCCGCACTTGTCGAGCTTCACGTTCACGCCGTCATAGGCGTCCACCAACCCCGGAATCGCTCGCGCATTCACTGCTGCCTCATCCGCGATCAGCGGCAGATGCACTCGCTTTCGGACCCACCGAGTCTCTTCCATCATCTCGGCTGGCATCGGCTGCTCAACGAACTCGACTCCCTGCGTCTCGAGCCAGTTAATCTTCCGGACTGCCTCTTCTTTATCCTTCCAGCCCTCGTTTGCATCGACGCGCAGCGGCTTATCCGTCACACTACGCACTGCTGCGATTGTCGCCTCATCGGTGTCCAGACCGACCTTGATCTTCAGCACGGGAAATGCTTCCGCTTCCTTCACCTTCAGCCGCGTGATCTCCGGAGTGTCAATCCCGATGGAGAAAGTCGTCAACGGCGTATCCGCGGGATCGAGCCCAAACAGCCGATAAAGTGGCACGTTCATCTTCTTTCCAATCCAGTCCATCACAGCCACGTCCAGTGCTGCTTTCGCTGCGAATTGTCCGGGCATCGCTTTCGAAAGTTGGTCCATCAACTTCTCGGAGTGCCACAGGTTCGCCGTTTGTAGAGTCGGCGTAATCGCGGCGATTGCCTTGGCTCCATCCTCTGCATTTTCGTGATACCGAACGATCGGCGCTCCTTCGCCTACTCCGGGTACACCATCGCTCGTGAGACGGACGTGAATCGTGTCGCGAAACTGGCTCGACGACATAGTCGTCGTCCACGTGTGCCGAAGCTGTAACTTCTTTACGCTGACTTCCCAACTGCAAGCCTGCAAAGCCGCGGCACACGCGGAAATATGGCCAAAACGGGCGAATGCCAGTCCTGCTCCGATCTCTCCACTCGCCTGGAACCATTCACGACGATTCATCTTCCCTCCAGACTTTACATCGGCAACTGGCAGTCTGGTCTTTCGACGGATCGCGTGTCAGTGATAAACATCACAGACTGGTAATCTCATCACGAATCGACGAGCCAACCCTTTCGCAGTTTCGAGGGTCGAGAAATTTCGACCTCAAAATTTTTGGGTGCTGATGGTAAACGAAACGGGTTTTTCCCGTTTTGGGTCGGAGTTTACTAGTTAGTACCGGGTACCCCCCTCCCCCTCGGTCTCGTGGGATCAGAGAGTTAGCGGGAAATCCAGGAATAATCTATGTGCTGCAATCACTTGCGGGCAAAATCTTGAGCCACAAGGAGTTGCATCCTGCGGCCTAAATCACTTCACACCGCGCGCGGTTGGATCATGCTCCATTTCGACTTAAGAGACAAGGTCAGATGTCACATGCGGCTGTGGAAATTTATCGTGGCCTTCTCTCGCTCCTGCGGAAATAGTTTGGTTGGAATGCGTTCCCACAGGTTGCGCTGTGGGCTGCGATCTTTCGCCGCTGCGAGGTTTCTCTGCCGCAGAAGACACTAAAGCCTGGACCGCTGAGGTCGCGAAGAAAGGCCGCAGAGTTCGCTGAGAAAAACCGGTAGGAACCTCGCGTCGGTACGTTCTTCGGCGTCTCTACTTTTGCGCGGCCCACGCCAGGCCGTCTGCGCCTGGCCCGGCATCGATCAGGCGTGATACAGCCCAATTCGACGTTTGGATTTCTGCAACTTTGTGGCTGGCATCGCAGGAAACGTACGCCACTGCGCCATCGGGACGAATCAACACCTCCTGCGGCGCCGCGGGAACATCAATTGTGTACTCGACCTTCAGTGTCTTCAAATTCAGCACGCCTACCTGTTTCACAGTCGGCATCGCGATCACCAGCCACTTCCCGTCCGGCGTTGGTGCGGTACCGTAGCCCGTTCCAGGCAGTTGCACCCACGATGCCACCTTGCGCGACTGTGTGTCGATCACGGCGAGTTGTGGCTTGGATTGATCCGAAGTAAATGCCAGGCGATCATCGACGGAGAGCGATATCCGCTGCACCATTGGCGAGACGGAGATCACATCCAGCGTCTTATGTCCCTGCATGTCGAGCACGGACACTGTGCCCGAGCCCACGTTGGTCGTAAATCCGTAGCGCCCGTCACGCGTGATGGCAAACATGTGCGACTCTGGCTTGCCGGTCGGAATCGACGCCACAATCTTCATGTTATGTGGATCGACCACGGTGATGGCATTGTCGATTTCGGTGGAAACATACAACAACCCATCCTTCGGTCCAAACTGCGGACAGTGCGGACGAACGCCGTGACCGAAATCCAGATTGCCCACAACTTTGCGCGCAGCGATATCGATCGCGATCATATTGCTGCCATCAGTACCCGGTTTGCCGACACCGGAATTGCCGTAAATCGGAACATAGGCAAACCGGCCGTTCGGTGAAGCGATCACCTCGTGCCCCGTCACTCCACCTTCGGCAACCGTGGCGACTTGCTTGCCTGACTCAGGATCGATAATGCCGAGCGTCTGATCGCCCTTGTTGGCTACGAGAAGAACTCCACGCGAAGCTGCGTTCGCCGAAAACTCGGATACCAGCGCAATTCCGCCGACCAGGACTAATGGCAACAGCACTAACAGTCGTGTCATGTCACTTCGCTCCCAAATCATCATGCTCGTGATAGTTCGGATAAGGTGGAGTCTTGATCTCTGGCAGTGGATGCTCCTTTAACTGCTGCATGACGACCTCGATGGCCTTCTCCAGTTGCGAGTCGCGTCCTTGACGCCATGCTGCCGGTTCGAGATCGACCTCAACATCCGGCGCAACGCCGTGGTTCTCCACTTCCCAATCGCCGTTGAGTCCGTAGATCGCCGCGCGCGGCGCGGTAACGCGTCCACCGTCAAGCAACTCAGGATAGCCTCCGATCCCGACGAGACCACCCCAGGTTTTCTTACCAATTAGCGGGCCAATGCCCGCTTTGCGGAAGTACCAGGGCAACGCGTCTCCGCCCGAGCCCGACATTTCGTTAATGATCATCACCTTCGGCCCGTAGATTGCCTCCGCTGGGCTCGACCAGTCATGGCCGTCGCGGGTCGTGACCTTGCTCATCAAAGGACGGCGCAGGTACTCAATGATGTAGTCGGCAAGTTGACCACCTTCATTGAAGCGTTCGTCAATAATCGCTCCTTCTTTGCCAACTTGTGAAAAGTAGTAGCGGTTGAAGCTTGTAAATCCGGCACCGGCAGTATTGGGCACGTGCACATACGCGACGCGTCCGCCCGTCGCTTCGTCCACACGGCGACGATTGTTCTCGATCCACGCGAGATGACGAAGGTTTTCTTCGCTCTCCACCGGAACAACGGTAACGTCGCGTGAATCTTTGCCATCGGGATTGGCGCCGACTTTGAGCACAACCTGCTTTCCTGCTGTCTCTTCGAAGAAACTGTAGATGTTGTCGGATGCGTGCAGTTCGCGCCCATTAACCGCAAGAATGTAGTCCCCAGACTTCACGTTCACGCCCGGCTGCGTGAGCGGAGCTTCATTGCCGGGATTCCAGTTCTCTCCGTTATACACCTTCGCAACCCGATAGCGGTTGTTCTCTAAGCTGTAGTCGGCCCCCAGCAGGCCAACCTTGAACTTCTTAGGTTCGGGATTTATCTCTCCGCCACCAACGAACATGTGGCCGACAGTCAACTCCCCGAGGCACTCTTGAAACAAGTACGTGAGTTCACCTCGCGAAGCGATGCCGTCGAGATAGGGAGCGTACTTCTTTTTGGCCTTCTCGAGATCGAGGCCGTGATAGTGCGGATCGTAGAAGAAGTCGCGCTCAATGCGCCATGTCTCGTTATAGATCTGCTTCCATACGGCTCGTGGCTCAACGTAGACCTGCCAGTTGTCGAGTTTGAGGGGACCGAATCCAGGCTTCGGCGAGCCTCCGCTTGGCCCGTCGTCAGGCGATGCCGTCGACCATGAGTCGTCCTTGCGATAAAGAATCTTCTCGCCATCGAAAGAGACAGCGAAATCGTTAACGTCTTCCAGCACCTTATCAACCTTGCGCTTACTCAGATCGAACTTCTGAATGGTCTGGCTCACGTTCGGCTGATCATCTTCTGTAACCACCAAGGGTCCCTCAGAGAGAAACAAGATGCCCGTCTTGCCTCCCAGCATATTCAGGTAGTTTTTGGGAGGAATCGGCAGCGACAAGATACGCTAGCCGATGCCGTCGATGTCGATCTTCACGACGACAGGCTCTTCTTTTTTCTTATCTTTGTCATCCTTGTCTTTTTCGGCAGTTTTGTCTTTGTCCGCATCCCGAGCGGACTTCTTCTTGTCCTTCTCCGTATCTTTCAACTGCTCTTTGGTCTTGTCTTTTTCCTGATCAGCCTTGGCTTCTTCCTTCGGCTTCTCTTCGTCGCTTTCGGGCGCCAGCGGAGACTTCTCGTCTTTGCTCAGTACAGCAACGTAAACGTTCCGCGTGACACGGTGCTCATCAGCTGTCATATCGAGCGCGACCGTGGCGAGGCCAACGTTGGTGGAAGCTGTGAAGTAGAGGTACTTGCCATTCTTGTCCCACACGGGATAAAGCGCGTCACTCATCCCATCGGTGACCTGGAACGCTTTCGACTGATCGATCGAGTACACGAAAACTGCGTGCTGGCCATTCACCAATTGCTTGGTATAAGCAATCCACTTGCTATCCGGAGACCAGGTCTGGCTGAGCGGATTGTTCGCGAATGTCCAGTAATAATCGGTGTCGACCATTTTCGGCGTGGGCTTGTCGAGTTCGAGATACCACAGGTGGAGACGCTTATCGAAGTAGGCAATCTTCTTGCTGTCTGGCGACCACGTCGGTGAGTAGTAAAACGTCGGAGAATTTCCAAGATTGATGTGCCGCACCGTCCCGAGACCGTTCTGCTCGCGGACGCAGAGTTCGTATTCGCCCGACTCGTCGGAGAAATAGGCGATCGATTTGCCATCTGGAGACCAGGCGGGATCGCGGTCGGCCACAGCTGGACTCCTCGTGAGATTGCGGATGTCCCCCTTGTCGGTAGGAACCGTGAAGATTTCTCCCCACGCCTCGAAGATGGCGCGCGCGCCGGTCGGGGAGATCCCAAAATTCTGGATGCGCTTGGGTTCCACTTTCGCGAAGTGCGGACGGACGGAAGCCAGATCCCCCTCGATGCGGATGTTGACGTTGTGGGCGTGGTGCGTCTTCAGGTCGTAGAGCTTGATGGCGCCGAACTGCTCGATCACGATCGCGTCCGGCCCCGCCGTCGCAGCTTTGAAATCGAATCCATCGCTGTGAAGAGCCTCCGATACCTGCTTCGTCTTGGTGTCGTAGGCAAAGAGACTGACTGGACCGTTGCGATCCGAGAGAAAGTAGATGGTATCGCCAACCCACATCGGATGATGATCGTTGGAATTGTCGCGCGGAATCTTGACGAGGCTCAGGCCTTTGAGATCAACGATCCAGATGGGAGTCGTTTGGCCGCCGTGGTAGCGTTTCCAGGCATCTTGCCATTTCGGATGCGGAACGTACGCGATATGAGATCCATCAGGAGAGAACGACGCGTCCTCGGCGATCGGAAGCGGCAACGCAGTCGGTAAACCACCTTCGACCGGAACCGTGAAAATCTGATCCTCGAAATGGATGAAGTTGCTGCCCCACGACGTGAAGAATATCTTTTTCCCGTCAGGTGTCCATCCACCAACAAACTCATCGGAGGGATGATATGTCAGTCGCCGCGGTACGCCTCCCGCCGCCGGAACG
>Ga0126370_10000998_pt1 | contig 12605 bp, 8 predicted proteins | sample PanSoiMetaPlot_3_FD_92586 | JGI IMG/M metagenome (GOLD analysis project Ga0126370, IMG submission 92586) | Tropical forest soil microbial communities from Panama - MetaG Plot_3 | ecosystem: Environmental > Terrestrial > Soil > Tropical forest > Bulk soil | place: Panama | collected 2016-02-17 | reverse complement strand
TCCTTTCCCAGGATCGAAATTGTTGGGGTCTTGCAGGAAAGGGTTTGTTCCAGAAATAAGCGCTGGTAAGCATCCTTGCCCAGTGTAAGAGGTCAGGCAAGCCCCGGAGCGAACCCACAAGGGTGTCCCTTTGGAGTAGCGAATAATTGGGCTGATTTGCCAGCCCCCCGCCAAGCGGTCAAGAGCGCCACTGTCATGCAAGTAGCGCTTGCCTCTGCCCAGGGGCAACTCATAGACGAAGGCTGCTGAAAGAGTTTGCGGAACATCATCCGGAGCCAGGGAGCGGTTTCGCTTCTCTTCATAGGGCGAGATCACTCCTTGCGAGGCGTTCCAGGTTGAGGCGTCCCGCTGCGTATTGTCCGCAGCATTGGTGAGAAGCTTCGAGTTCGTATAGGCCACGAGCATGTACAAACCTTGGCTGTAGCGCTTCTCGAACTTCAACTGGAACGAGTGATAAATCGAGCTGCCATGATTCTCATTCAGTCCCTGAAGTTTGTCGCAGAACTGGGGGAAAGGAAGCAATGCCTGACCAACCGTGGGAGAACAATTTCCGGCGTTGTTGAGCTCCGCGATCCAACCCGCATAGGGCGGCTTCACTCCAAAGAGCGTCTGATTGTCCGAGGTAAACGGAACGTCTAGCTCAGATACGTAACTGCAATTAGCCCCCTGCGTCGGGTTGGGAGTGGCGCACGACGGGTCAATAGGGGTGGTATTTGCGTAAAGCGCGCGAATCTTTGGATCGAAGGGATTCAGGACGTTTATTGGATTCAGGCTGGAGGGCAAACGCGAACCCTTGTTTCCCACATAAGCCGTGCTCAGGAAAATATTATGTGGAAGCTGCCGTTCAATGGTCAGGTTCCATTGTTGGGCATAGGACCGCCGGTTAGCATCCAGTGGGCGATAAAGAATGCCATGCCCGTTATCAAAGGACCCCGAGATAAATGGCGGAGTCTGCGGGGGCGCCGGGACTCCGTTGTCGAGGTAAAAAGTGGGGTCGTTTTGATTTGTCGTCGGGTCTTTGAGAGTGCCGAAAGATTGATTCAGGTTATACCCGTCAAGCGAAATCCCCCCGCCCCAGCCTGGATAGAATGCTTGAGTAAAGAAAACGCCGTAACCGGCTCGAACAACCGTCTTCGGATCGTAGGCGTAAGCGATACTCAAACGGGGAGCGAAACCCTTGCGCCAGGCTTTGTCCGGATATTCTGCTCCGTAGCAAGCGGGCTGACACGTCGAGCCGTTCCCGGCAAAAGCCAAACGGCCTGGTATTCCGTCCGGATTCATGCCGCTGGGATCGAAAAACGAAAGGTGATTGTATTTCTCGCGGGATGGCGAGAAGTAATCCCACCGGATGCCGAAATTTGCAGTGAATTTTGTAGTCGCCTTCCAGGAGTCGTTGACGTGGAACGCCCAGGAATTCTGACGAGGGTACCAGGCGCTCACCGTCCGACGGTCCACGGAACCACCGGTGACGGCTCCGAGCAGGAAATCCGCCACAGGGGCGCCACTATTGAGGCTGGGTATGGCTGTCGCCGAGCCGCCGAAGTTATAAGTACCTGCCTGATTGGTGTGCTGGTGAATGTTGCCCTGAATGTTTCGCCAGTCAAAGCCAAAGGTGATCGTATGATGGCCAATGGTTTTGTTTGCGGTGTCGTTCAGGTCCCAGGTCGGGCGAGCGGTGACATTCTCTCCCGAAATGCCGGCGTTGTCTGAAATCTGATTAAAAGTTGTAAATGTGAATTCTGGCAGGGTAGCGGCGCCTGGAACTGCTCCTGCGACGAGCGGCAGTGTTCCCGCTTTGGCGGCTGCTAGGACCGCCGGCTCGGAACCGTACCCTTCGTTGCGGTTCAGATATCCCAGAGTCATATGGTTGGTCATCGTCGTCGAAAACGTGTGCTCCCAGTTAAAACGCGCAATCGGTGAATTCTGCGGCCGCGTTGGCTCCTCTGTGGATATGATCGCCGGAAGAGCCGTCGCCGTGTTGTAACCGGTAAACTGGCGCCACCAGAAGAAATAGAAATGGTCTTTATCGCCGTAATTGTGGTCAATGCGCGTCATGAAAACATTGCTGTTGGAGACCAATGAGTCCGGCACTGGCTTGGAAAGGGTGTAATTGTTGAATGACTGAAGATTTGTTGGCTGGGGCATTTTTGCCAGGTAGGCCACGGCAATCTGGCTGAAACAATTCGAAGGGATGATGTTCCCAGGGAACTGCTGTCCCGGTCCCACTCCAGCGGCAGCCTGACACGCTGCGCTGGCATTGCCGGGCATATAAATTGGGATCAGTTGGCCCTTGCTGTCCTTCCAATCGGTGAAGTTCCCGCCTCGCTCGAGCACCGAAGGTATCGAAAGCGTAGGAACATTCGAGCCTCCCGCCTGGTGAAACGCCTCCCAGTCGAAATAGAAAAACGAATGATGCTTTGAGGTTCCATGGTAAAGGTGTGGAATCTTGATCGGGCCGCCAATGTTGGCGCCGAAGTCGTGCTCGACATCCGGCGGACGGCGGTCGCAACCCGGCGTGCTGCAGGTGGCATTCCAAGGAGCCGCATTGAATGATTTGTTACGGGTGTATTCAAACATCGCGCCGTGATAAGTGTTGCCACCGGACTTGCTTACCATCGTGATTTGTCCAGATGTGGATGAGCCATATTCGGGAGCATAATCCGAAGTCAAGACCTTGACCTCTTGCACCATGTCCGGAGACATTTGAAAGTCCCCTTGGATGGAGACCATGCCGCTCTGGCTCATGAAGCCTTCCTGCATGGTGGCGCCATCCAGAAGAGCCTCGTCGCCGGATTGCAGCCCGCCGTTGATGCGGGCGTTAAAAGCCTCATTACTGCTTCCCGTGGATACTCCAGGCAGAAGCACCGCGAAGCTTGCAGAGGACCGGGGTTTCCCCGAAACGATGAGCGGCAGGTCCTTGACGGTCTCGGGATCAATGCCCCCTTGCAACGTTCCGTTGTCGTAGTTAATGAGGGTATTCTCACCTTCCACCGTAACGGTCTCCGTCGCCGTCCCTAGCCTTAGCGTGGCATCCGCGTGACCGGACTGGTTGATTGTCAGAACGATGTCTTTTTGGACGTAGTTCTGGAATCCCGCCTTGTCGACCTTCAGGTCGTAAGTGCCTGGCGTCACATTGCGAAAGGTGTACTCGCCCCTCTCGTTGGACGTCACTTTCATTTCGAAGCCGGTAGCCTTGTTGGTCAACGTCAGTTCGGCGTTGGCCACCGCAGCGCCCGACGGGTCCATGACCGTGCCACCCAAGGTGGCATTGCCAATCTGCGCGGATGCCGAAATGGCCAGAGCCGAGGTCATCACGCAAAAGACAAGTAAAAAGCCCAGATGAAGGATTGAAACACTCACTGATTTCCGGAACATAGTTATCACCTCGCAGATTGGACTCTCTCGCAAGGCCCCCAAGACTGAATTGCAGGAAGGTTGCCCACCCTCGGACGCAAGCCTACGTAAGCGCTTACGTCCCTAATGGTTTTGCATTATTCGCGCCGCCTCTTGTGCTGTCAAGGACAAATTCAAAAATTCGTTTTGCTCTGTCGGGCGCTTGCGAGGGCACCGCCACGGACCTTTCGGCCCAACCGACCTTCAGGCGTTACCATCGGCGATTTGCGCCTCCAGTTCAAACTCGGATTTCTGAACATTCCCTTGAGGAATACTGAAAGTGAGGGACACTGAAACTCTATCCTTTGACATTTAGAAGGTCACCGCTGTCCTCGAGCTACACGCCTAAACGAGGTCTGCCTCTAGCCCCATTCCCGAAACCATGATTCGTCAATGTCGCAATGTGCGTTAGGGGCAGCTTTTTTTGCGCGGAAACAGAAACCTGATTACTTCGAGAGTGGTGCTGCAGCTGTGGACTGCCTAACCACCAGCTGAGTGGAGATTTTAACTTCGCGACCTTCAATGGAACCGGTTTGCAATATCGCCTCAACTGCGGCAACGCCGATTGCTGCTCGCGGGATCATGATCGTAGTTAGTTGAGGATCGGTCAACCCGGCAAGCGCTATATCGTCACATCCGACGATGGAAACATCTCCGGGAACCTGCAAGCCCGCTCGTCTCAGCCCACGCAGAGCTCCCACAGCCATCAAGTCGTTGGCGGCAAGGATGGCAGTTGGCCTGCTCTTGAACTCGACCACTTCACGGACCATCTGCTCACCGCTCTCTAATCTAAAGTTCCCCTCGAGAATCAGGGGCTCTGTGTGCAGCGACGCTCGATGATTTTTCATGGTTTCGAGGAAGGCTTGGCGTCTGAACTGTGCGGATTTGAACCGCACCGGACCGCTCATGAAAGCAATCTGCCGGTGGCCAAGTTTCAGGAGATGTTCAACCGCTTCATGAACACCCTTTTCGTAGTCTATCCGTATGTTGCTGGTATGCGGGCCCACCTTCCCGATATCCAGAAAAGCTACAGGGATTTCGCGCGAAGAGAGACGAGCGATCACGGAGAGATTCATCTCCGTTGTCAAAATCATGACCCCGCGGACCCTCAATTCGAGCAAGCGCTGCACATAACGGACATCGCGCTCCGGCTCGTAGTTCGTATTCAGAACGATTACGTCATAACCCAGTTCAAGGGCTCTCTCCTGAATCGATTTCACGAGGTCTGGAAAAAAAGGATTGGTAATATCCGAAATGATTAATCCGAGCGTCCGGCTCTGGCCGGAAGCCAGGTTGCGCGCGTGAATGTTCGGCGTGTACCCGATGCGCTCAATCGCGCTGAGAACCTTCCGTTTGGTGCTGTCACTGACAAATCGGGTCTTATTAATGACGTGAGATACCGTTGCAGTGGAAACTCTCGCCAGCTTTGCCACTTCTTTTATTCGAACAGTGCTCATTCGCGACGCAAGGCCATGCCCAACAAATTTCAGGATTTTAGTTGATGCTGAACATCCTTAGCAAGGTAAGGCTCTACGATAAATCCGCTCCTGGGCACATCTGGGGCACAATTAGAGGAGATGGCTTGGTAGCGAACCGACGAAACAAGGACTTTTGGTGTTCGGTTGTCGGCTTAACAGCCGAATGCTCTACCGTTGAGGGGAACCAAACAACTAATTTGTTTTCATTCCATTAGAGCAGTTCGCGCGAAGCCAAGAGTTTCGGCGGGCACGCCAAAGACCGCTTGCTTTCGCAACCCAACTCTCGTTTCGCCAATCCGTTTGCAGGTGTCTGAGCATTCCGTATCCCCGAAGAATTCGATCACGGCGTCATGGCTACCCGTTATCGCTACTACTTCGAGAGCCCGTAACCTTGCCAGTCGCCAGTTGGCTCAAAACAGTTGGGGCACAACTGGACAACAGCAGTTACGCGTGGCGGAAGGGTCGGGGGTCCTTTTGTGCGGGCACCAGATGTCAACTACTCAACCGTATAAGTGATCTCGATTCGATGGATCAGAAGACAGGAAAGCACAAGAACAACAAAAGCCAAGCTGAACAAACCGAGAACGGCGAGAATTGGCGCGACCGGCTCAGCTACTACCGTGAAAATGGCCATCGGTCCTTCAACCGGCAGAGTAACCGGACAGAGATGCTTCAGATAGAAAGTGACGCTGAGGCGTTGAGCCCAGCCGGGAAAGATCGGAACAATGGTCTCCCATCCCATCAGCACAATGCCGGGAACTATCGGATTCTTGAATAGAAGGCTCAGCGCAAGAAAAACGGCCCCGTAACCGAGACACGCCAGCGCAGTCACCAACAGGTAGGATCCCAGCTGGCTCATGCCGGGACCGTCAAAAACGTACGAGCTGCCAGCCGAACCAAAGCGCGCATAGGCAAGATAAAAGCAGGAAAGAATCGCAGCTTCAAACAGCGCAATCGAAATGAGTGTTCCAGCAAGGAACTTCCCGATGACCAGCACTTCCTTTCGCACTGGGACCATGAACTGATAGTGAAGCGTACGCTCGACCATCTCACCGCGAAAAAGCCACGTAAAAATGCCCATGCACGCAAAAAAGATGCCCAGGCGAACGTAATAAAGCTGGATAATGCCCGCGAGAACTTGGGTGGTTCTTTCGATATACCAGGCCTCGGTCGAGCGAGGGCCAAATAGGTCACTGGAAAGAAGGATCAACACAGGAATCGCGGCTAACAAATAGACCCAGATCCGGCGCCGGCTAAACAGGCTGCGCCGGACCTCACCCCGCACCAACACGGAAATTTGGCTCGCGTAGAGTCTCCAGGGCTGTTCCGCCGACCACTTTTGAACGCGCGCCACGAGTCCCGGTGTGCTCATGACGGTCCGCCGGTCGACCCAATAAGATATTGGTAAATCGAATTGACATCGTCATCGGCAGGCGCCACGGCATCGACCTCCACGAGGCCCCCCGAAACAATTTTATTGAGCAACAAATAGAACTCCTCCGCGTCTCGCGTGCGGATCAGGACGCCACGGCCATCGTTGAGGATTTTCGCTTCCACGACGTGGTCCAGTTCGAATGCGGCGGAAGCCAAACGCGGCGCGTTTGAACAGCGAACCAAAATCTGCAAGGGATGATCGCGAACTTCTTTGCGAACTTCCCGAATTTGTCCTTCCGCCACAACGTAGCCGCTGCTGATTAGAACGACCCGGTCCGAAATGCGGTCGACTTCTTCCAGAATATGGCTGGAAATCAGGACGTGCATGCCTTGCCTGGCGAGCTCTTGGAACAAGGCAATCGATTCTGCGCGAGCCATGGGGTCAAGCCCGTTGAGCGGTTCATCCAGCACCAAAACGGAAGGGTGATGCGCTATAGCCTGCGCCAAGCGCATGCGCTGCCGCATGCCCTTGCTGTAACCCGCTACTTTGCGCCGGGCGAATTGCGACATGCCGGCACGTTCCAATGCTTCGCTGGTAAGCTTGGCGGCCTGTTCTTTACCGAAGCCATGAAGCCGCAGGGGCCAGAAAATGAAGTCGTAGCCGGTCGTGCCAGGCGGAAACGAGTCGAACTGCGTGCAGTAACCGACTCTTCGAAAGAACGCGATCGGCTGATTGGGTGTTAAACCAAGAACGCGAATCGAGCCCTGGGTCGGCTTGATCAGGCCCGTCAGTAAGTTCATCAATGTCGTCTTGCCGGATCCATTCGGGCCAACGAGGCTGGTGATCCCCGGATCGAGAGCAAAACTGACTCGATTCACGCCCAAAACTTCTCCGTAAAACTTGGAGACATTCTCAAACACGATTTGGCGGTCGCCGGGCGTCATCCACGCACGACCTCACGAGCGCGCAAGCGTACATTGAGGACGAATAGGGCCAATACGCAGACTAAAATCATCATGAGCCATGCGGCAAACACGGGCATTTCAGGCGCAGATCGGTCCGGATTGCCAAATCCCTTCGTCACCATCACCCGGAACAGATAGGTAAAATTCAGCAGGCGCCCCCAGTACGTTCCCATAATTCCGTTGTAGATTTCGCCAAATCCCGCTGGAACCAAAAAGGAAATGAAAATCACGCCGGTGGCGACGATACGCAGTTTCACCCAGGCCGAAACTGCCAAAGAGATAAGCGATAACATCAGTATCCAGATGGCGCAGCAAAAAACGAGGGGAATGGTCATCCATAGATGCGACCAGAACCATCCATCAGCCGCGAGCCCCGATTGCAAACCAAACAAAAGCAAACCGGGAATCCAGGTGACCGCCGACAAAAGCAGCGCCAGGACGGCCAGCTTTCCTAACACATACTCAGGCCGGCTGAATGGGCGGCTCAGGAACAAGGGCAGGGCGCCGTTCGTCAAGTCGCCGGAAATCAGAACCGGGCCGACCCAGCAGTTCAGAAGAAAAGCCACCTGGGTCTGGACAATAACAAGCACCATAAAGAATTCCGTATCGACGGCGAACCCGTTGCCGTTCATCCGCAGGAGCAGCTGCGCGGTGGCGTTGTTTGCCAGGAAAATGTAGCCAGCGTAAAAGAGCGTCGGCACAAGTGCGAGAATCAGCAGGATAACGAACGCGCGGGACTTGAACAAGTCGGCAAAAGCATATCGCGTCAAAACAAAAAAGCGTGACCGCTCGGGGGTGAGCGAGCCGACGTACGGACTATACTTCCGTTTATATACGGCCATCCGCCACTCCCGTCTGCTCCATGGCGTTCAGGAAAATGTCTTCCAGCGAATCGCGACGGTGATTCATGCGGCGAATTTGTACGCCGCGATCCGCGGCAACCTTGAAGACTTCGCGAATCTCCACGCCATCCGGCATGACCACCTTGACGCGACCGTTGCCGAACACGGCGCACTCGCAGCCGAGACTTTCCAAAGCAGCAGTGAATGATTCTTCGGCGCCGAAAGTTTCCATTTCGAGGAACTTGCGGTTGGCGCGGCGCTCTTCTACTAGATTACAAATCGAAGCGATTCGCCCGTTACGCAAGATCAGCACTTCGTCGCAAGTGTCTTCCACGTCGCGAAGAAGATGCGACGAAAGCAGGAGACAAATGTCACTCGCTTCGCGGATTTCACAGATGAGCTCGATGAGCCGTTTGCGCGCTGGTGGGTCCATGCCGTTTGTCGGTTCGTCGAGAATGAGCAGCTTAGGACCATGCGCTATCGCCTGGGCTAGCTTGGCAAGTTGTTTCATTCCCAGGGAATAGGTCCCCACGGGGCGATAGCGCGCTTCACCCAAGCCAACGTAAACGAAAGCCTCATGCGCGCGTTCCATGGCTTGGTTGCGCGGGAGACCTGAAAGCTCCGCCAGGTAGCGAACAAAGCGAACGCCGGACATTTTTGAAATGAAAGCATCATTCTCAGGCATGTAGCCGACGAGCGAACGCAAAGACCGGCCGTTGGTGTGGCTGTCCAGCCCAAACACTCGGGCGCTGCCCTTGGAAGGCGCGTGGAAACCCAGAAGCGTGTTGATCAGCGTAGATTTGCCCGCGCCATTCGGACCGAGAAGGCCGATGGCGCGGCTCTTCAAAACACCTGTCAGACCTTGAAGAATCCTGCGTCCACCGAGCTGCACTTCCAGTCCGTCAAGCTCGATTGTGGGGTTCATCATTCACAGCTTATTACGTTTTGCCTCGTGCCGAAGTTCCATGCTGGCTCACGCCCAGCAACTGGAACAAGGTCATGATACCGGGATTCAAGTCCAGAAGCTTCCCGTTGGCCACCACCTCGATGCGATCACTCTCGCCATAGGCGCACATCACGCTTGGCTTGGAGTCAGCCGCGAGTTGCTGAACCAGCGCGAACTGCTGCGAGGTCAACTGCGCAGCGAGCGGCTTCAGGATCGGGCTCAGATTCTGATACAGCATTCCTGAAAAATTCGCCTGATTATCGCTGGGAAGCAGTGAGCGGAGGGAGGGCGAGCGCGCCAGGGTCGTGCCGTTTGCGTGAGTTTCCAGCGCGGCCAGGAGCAGCGCGCGGGACGGCGCCATAATCATATAGCCATCCACGAAGGTATAGTCATATTCGCTTGTAAGCCCGGGGCCCTGCGCGTTGATCCTGTAGAACGTCCTGCCGCCGGCCTGTTGTTGATCCAGCGTCAGGCTGACCGCCTCATTCGATCCTTGAGCTTCCCGGCGTGCATCCGCTAGCAACCTTTCTATGGCGAGTTGAAGAGCGCCGGAATTATTCACCTCAACGATCACCTTCCACGACGGCGTGGGCAGTACCGGTCCATCGAGCGCGAGCGTCACTTCGCCGCCGAGAGCGTTAGCCACGTCATTGCGAATATCCAAGCCGAGCTTGGCGTTGGTATCTGCCAGATCTTTGCTGAAGTTCGGATCCGACGCGCCGAATGTACTGGCCAGGTCGTCCAGCATCAGCGCGGGTTGCTTCGTCACGAAAGAAAGGGCGGCGCCCGCGTTGGCCGATACATAGTCGAGCGAACCCATCGGACTGGGAGCCGCAAGCCAAGACGCCATGCCGCGCCTTTCTCCTTGGAATTCGAGCGTGAGCCGGTTGTTTCCTTGATTGCGCGTCTCCGCGCGTGTGGCGATCAAGTATCTTAAATTGTTGAATCCGCTCTTCTCAAAGACTTTCGGGTTGTCTTGGTGAGCGGACTTCAGAATCTCACCCAAATTCACGCCAACTAGAGTTTCGGCGCCACGCCCGTAAACGCCAAGAATTCTCTGCCCCAAGTCCGTATCAGAGAATAGCTTCGCGCCGCTTTCCAACTGTGCGTTCATGCGACGGACGGAAGCGGCATCTCCGCCAACGACCAGCATGTTCGGGCGAACGAGCATGATCATTGCATGGCCGCCGTCGGGAATCGACGAGAGCGACGGAGAGTCTACGACGCGCACATTCGGAGTCCCCTGCTCCGTTGCCAAAGTACTTGCAAAATGATTATGCAGGAAATCCGTCAACCCGGCTTGGCGCACTTCGGCCAGCAGGACCGGCCCGCTTTCCCGGTAGGGTGAGCTGGAAGCCATGGTAACCACCACTTCGTCACCCAAATACTGGCTCAGGGTGCGGATGGTTCCAATCAATTCGTCGAGGCTGGGACCCCGTCTTGATTTTTCATTTTGGTTCCACCATTGCTGGAGAATCGGACTCTGCGAAAGCTGCTGCTGAAAAATCTGGTTCGCCTGCTCTAATGTTTCGCCCAGATTGGGGATACCGATATACAAAACAGTATCTGCGGGCAGCAGAGGAAGAATCTTACTTTCATAGCGCGGCGCAGGCGCGGGGATTTCGTTGAGTTTTTCACGGAGCTTCGAGAATTCCGCGAGCAACGCCAGCTCATGATCCAGATCCTGGCTCCATGCGATTTCCTCGCGCACAGGAACCAGCCCGATGGTTTGCGTCGTCGCGACCTGATCGCCTGAGTGCAAAATCGATTCCTGTCCCGAATGCTTGACGTGCACCTCGCCCTCGATCACCGTCACGCGCGACCCTTTGATCCCGGAGTTGACGGCAAAGAGTGTCCCTGTTACAGCAACCGTGCAGTCCGGAGCACTGACGTAGAGATGGCCGGTGTGGCGCTTCGCCGCGTGCACCATGATGCTGCCCTGATCGAGATGAATGGAGGTGATGCGGCGGTTTGCCGTAACTGAGAATTCGGCGCGCTGATTCATTTCCACTTCGGACCCGTCAAACAGCTCCAACGAAGCGTGCGAACCGGCCCCAGTGCGGACGAACTCGCCGGGACCGACGGCGTCGCCTCGGGTCAGCGGACGCACTCCGTCCACGCTCACTCGGTAAGCTTGCCCCACCAGAGAAACGACTTGCGCGCGGCTGCCGGGAAGCTCGCCGAAATACCAGTAGCCGCCGGCCCAGACCATTGCAACTAATACAGCCAGGGCCGCACCGGCAAAAGCCAGCCTGGCCAGGCTCCATTGGAAACCGCGCGATGCGGAATCTATCTGCCAACTGACCGCCGTGCCGCTTTCCATTCCGCGGCCCGATACATACGAGCGGCACGCAACGCACTCTCGCAAGTGGTCCTCCACGATCAGCGCACGGGCCTCAGTCAGCTCTTTTTTGTAAAACAATGGAAGCAACGTGCGAATATCGGCGCAGCCACGAATGACCTGTAGCGTTGACGCCGCGGCCTCTTCACTTCCCGATGTTTGAAGACTTTGCCAGACGCGCTCGGCCGAGGCGGAAAGCGTCTTGGCATCCGGCAGATCTTCGTGAAGGCTGGAGATGGCTTGGTTTAGGATGGAATCGCGTTTGGATCGAAAAAATTTCATAACGCACCCTTTATGAATCGCTTCAGTCCCTTCTTTAATCTTGCCCGTGTCCTGTGCAATGTCACCGCAACCACCGCCTGGGTGGTGTTCATCATCCGGGCAATCTCGGGATTATCGAGTCCTTCTAGATAGCGCAGGATGAACATCTCGGCAGCGCGCGGATTCAGCTTGGACAGCTCGTGGCGCAGCCAACTGCGAATTTCAGAAGAGGAGTGGGCGCGCTCTGGGGAGGGCGAGCTGTTCGCCTCTAAGGCGTCTGCCGTCTCCACCGAAACCGATTGGCGCTGGCCCCTCGCGCGCATGACGTCGAGCGCAGCGTTGACCGCAGCTCGATACAAGTAGCTTTCGAGATTGGCGATGCGGCCTGCATCCACATCTCCGCGGGCGAATCGAAGAAAAACCGATTGCGCCACGTCTTCGGCGTCCGCCATGCTCCCGGTGATCCGGTAAGCGGCTTTGAGCAAGCGAACATGATGAGAGCGAAAGAGCGTCTCTAAACCTGTAGCCGCCTGCGTCACCATGAGGTTTTCTATCGCGGCCGCCAAGCACGCCCTCCTCGGCTCTTCTATATCTAAGACGCGATAGCTAGGAACTTCTTAACACACAATTCATGATCCTTGGCAAACGGGTTGACAACAGAAGTGCGGCTACTTCTGAAGCTGTTGGGTTAACAGCTGAATGCTCTACCGTTGAGCTACCGGGGAACCGCGCAACATATTTGTTTTCATTCTAGTACAGCCGTCAAAATCATGCCACTTCAACTGGTTGTGTTCATCTTAGGTTCAACATCAAGTTTTTCGAAGATTTTTGGTGAAGACCCACGAATCGGCCGACTGATTCTCAAGGAGACACCTTCGTAGCTGTGCAGATCATGCGCCGTAAGAAGCCAATTGCAAGATACGTATGCCACGCATCGTCGGGAGGTTGCGATCATTCGTGAGAAAAGTGGCACAGCCAGCAGCCAAAGCGGCCACAAGCTGAAG
>Ga0126370_10000997_pt1 | contig 12611 bp, 15 predicted proteins | sample PanSoiMetaPlot_3_FD_92586 | JGI IMG/M metagenome (GOLD analysis project Ga0126370, IMG submission 92586) | Tropical forest soil microbial communities from Panama - MetaG Plot_3 | ecosystem: Environmental > Terrestrial > Soil > Tropical forest > Bulk soil | place: Panama | collected 2016-02-17 | reverse complement strand
TGAAAAGGCTGTATCAATGAAAAATTTAGTTAATAGATTATCGGCTGAGTTAGACTAGTAGGATAGAGGCTTCGTGTCTATAAAGCCTGTCGCTATCAATATGTATATTTAAGCCAAAAAGTAAAAAAGAAGGCTAAAAATTGATCTGATAACTAAATACGGTAGTAACCGCCCCTAGTATAGCACTGGTATTATTTACGCTTCCATACTTCATAGCAGTCGTAGCAACTGTTATTTAAACAAATGAGAAAATTAGAAAAGGTGATTATAATAAGGATAGCAATGAAAGTGAACAGCAAGAAACTACTATCTAATGATCTCAGAAAATAGATTTATCACTTAATCTCCTCCATATAATATAATACATTAGGAACAATCGTAACTTCATTTGTTGATCTGTTTGTCTCTTTCTTCGTAACTCTTCGTCCAAAATCATTGTGTATATTTGTGGTATAGCCTCTACCCCTGCTAAGTTGTCTTCAACTATGTGCGTATTGAACTTTTCTGGATCTACTACTTTTTGCTTCTCTTGAATTTCTTTATAAATCATTTTTCTAACTTAGGCTATTGTTAGTGCTTTTGTCTTTGTCTTTGACAATACGGTATGTTGTATGTTAGTCAGTTATAGGATTAAAGTCCAGACTATCGATTAAGAGAGGGAGAGCCTGAGATAGGGTATAGTGTGTAACTACCCTATCTCAAACTCGATTAGACTAGACTCAATTCGTTACTATTTGTGTGTTCTTGGCTTTCTATGGTATTCATATGTCGGTCCTATGGCAGATATATATTGAGGGCATACTCATAAAAGCAACAACACTACGACTAAATCCTATTTGAACAGTGATTGCCTAATTATACTAACAAATCATGTCAAGTCATTAGACCCGTCATTAGTCCGTCCCCCATGGATTATCTATGACAAATCGCCAAGAACCATCAGACTGTTGACGCAGAACATCCGCAGATTTGGCAGTCATATTAACAGGATTACCATCAGATCCAGTTCCACTGAAAGACCATTCAGTAATTACAAGAGCAAGATCGCTTGCTTGAAGAACCCTTTTTACCTTTAAATCTAGTTTGCCCTTCAAGTCAATAAAACTACCTAGACTTTGACGTATACCATCTGGACTTTTTGCAAGTTGCCCTGGTTGCAACGCAAAACACGCATCAGCCTCATAGAGCACCATGAGGGAATTTAGATCCCCTGTGTTAATACCTTCAACTACTGAATTGAGCACTTCTCCTGGTGTCATCATATTAGGCATAAACGGGTTTTGTAGTGATTGTCACTTTAATGTTTGTTATGAAAGGTAGAATTCATAACTTATTGAGAGCTCTAGCAGCCAATTAATATCGGACCTTTCAAAAATCCTCCTCATTTTGGTAGCAAGCATCCAAACAGTTAACCTACCGTTTTATGCAAATAAAATGGAAAGTATTGTTAAACATTAGATTTACTTTCCTACTAACTAATCTGGCTCTGCTGATAATCTTTCAATTAAATATTTTATCTAGACAGGCTTTTCAATAAGACATCCAAAACTTACATTACGGTATACTTACCTTAAAGCGGATATTTGCAAAAAATGAGAAAGAAAGTAGACTCGATCAGGTTTTTATTTCATCATACTTTTCATCATTTTTTCATTTGCTGGACTACAAAACATAAAGTTCTTCAAATGTTGCAATTCGCCATGACTTGCATTCTGTAATCCAGATTTCATCATTCCTTGTTCCATCATGTTCATCATCATTCCTTGGGTTGAATTAGTTTCATTACTTCCAGCAGTAGCAGCTGTAGTAGCATTAAGTAAACTGGGTAATGATTTCATTACGTCGCCGAGGGTAACGCACATTATTGGAGTAGTAATAACACCGAACCTGGTGATATTGCCAATCAATGATTTTGTTATACTTGATGCAGATTTAGCTATCGCCTGATGTGGTCCACTTATAGTTTGCGAGGTAAAGCTGGCGGCCGTGAGCGCAATTGTAAAAAATAATATGGTTCCTAAAGAATTCATACTGGAAAGCCATCTGAACGCAATCTAATAAACATTTTGTAAACGACGGCTGTGTAGAAAACCATCACCAATATTACAAGATTAGTTAGTCTTTACATGTTGTAGACTATGCATCTGAATGATAATTCCCTGTCCTGTATTCTGGTCAATCTAGACATCAAATGCTACCCATATAGTCTCTTTATGACTCACACTATGGTCTCATCCTTGTTTCGTTGATTGTACAACAATCTGGAATAACCACGTTTTCATCTGCTTTCTATACCTACCAGATGTTCTCCATATCGGGAAATGTTCATATCGAGCTGGGATTATACTTAATGCATGCAAACCCTCTCTTACCAGCTGATGATTGTCTTCATTATCATAACTCCTGTCAACTGTAACTACGGATAATGGAAGGATATTTGATGCTCTTGTTATAATTGGTTTAAAATCAATATTATCATGTCCTGTAGGAGCTCGTCTTATCCTTATGTTACAGATAATCTATTGTTATACGTCAGCCTCCCAATAGATAGATAATTTCGCATATTTTCTTCTTAATCCTGTTCCTTCAGTATAATATTGTGAAGAGTTATCTTAAATCCCGTTGAATCTATTCCTTCAAAGATATGCTTGGTACGGTTAATTAAAATAAATGACGAAATTATCTTTTCGAACAATGCATTATTGATTCCTACAATATGTCATGTCAGGTTACGACTATACTGTAATTTATGATGATGGGGAAGCAATGACCTAAATTTGGTGAGATGCATCCTTATCACAAGGCCATGATAACTATGTATGATCGTGTCTCATTTCAAGTCCAACAAAAGTCTCCTACCTGAAATTAGCGGGAAACAAGTTCAGAAAATTTAGTGATAGAATATCGCACTATTAATATATTTTAAGAGGACTTTATTATCAAGAAGGAAGAAGAATATGGCTTTAGTTATTGGAGTTGTAGTTGCTGCTGTAGCTTGGCAAAGAAAAAATGAAAGAAAAAAAGCAAGGGAGATGAAGAAGGAAATGAAGAAAAGGAGGAAGAAAAATCGATAATATGGAGTAGGTCGTTGGAAATAATCAACGCAGATAGACGAATTACCAAGAAATTAGAAATACGGAAATAATAAAATAATACTAATAGAAACTGTCGGGCACATAAATTCGAACTGCGAACGTAATGCGCAGAATTTGGTTTGAAATTAGCAGCAAAAATAAATACAATAGAAAATAAATTTCCTAGCTCAGAAGCAGAAATAGAAGAGTTAGAGAAATTACTACTAAGGACTAGGTATTGAGATATTCATCCACCCGCGAGGTAGCACAAACAGCACATCGTGAAGAATAATTGGAAAAACAGGTAAAGCAGAAAATCCTAACTCATTCAAGGATTGCTAGGAACAAGAAGTAAGGATTCGCAGACAAACAAAAGATGCTATAACTAACCGTGCAGTTCTATGATTTGATATTGGAAGTTGCACTACATAATTGACTTGCAGCACAAAATCTACTAGTCCAGTAGCTAAATAATTGATTTTAGAATATCTATCTAGGTGAACAGAAAAGGTTTGTTAGATATGAAATCGATTGCCGGGAAGAGAAATTCTATAACCCAAAACTTTAGCGTAGCTTCCATAATTACAGAAAAGATCACAAACATATAACGTTGAAGAGACTTGAAAGCTAGGCATCTAATGGCATTACAAATGTAAAAGCAGAACTACAGTAAAATTTCGAGTACGTTATAGAGTAAAAGAAAGACGCAGAACTAGACGATACCTGTGTACAAAATAGAAATATTGCTTTACATTGTCTTTATTTTACCATAATTATTTGCCAAAAATACTTCTGTCCTTTCTACCTAGTAATGCTTCTTTCACTTTATTATTAGTACGGGACAATCTGCATATTTGACTACTTCCGAAGCAACACTTCCAAGCAACATTCTTTTTAGTCCACTTCTACCTCTTGTTCCTACAATAATTAAATCTACACTAAATTTATCAGCATAGTCTACTATTTCTAATGATACCGATTTTGTGGCAACTATTATATCAGTTTGAATATTTACATCTGATTTCTTAGCCTTCTCTACTATATTGTTAAACCATTTCATCTCCGCTTCTTGTTTTGAAATCGCTATAATTCCTTTTCTAGGGGTTGCTGGGATATTTGGTGTTATTGCATCTATATCATCATGTGCATATCTAAGCTCCCGAGTCAAGACATGCATCACAATCATAAGAGCATTAGAGAGCTTCGCCAGGTTGATTCCATAGTCTGCTGCATCAAATGACTCCTTAGAACCATCTATGCAAATTAGGATTTTATTAAAGCTCTTGCTTGAAGACTCGAGCTTTTTTATGAACTCATCACAACTTTCTACTATACTACAATCTTCTTTCAGGATATCTTTGACTTCTCTCAGATACTTGATTGCTAGTGGTCCACGTGCATATAATTGATATATTTTCTCAAGCCTGTGTTTCTTATCCATGGAATTAATTATTTCATCTCTCAAGTCTTCAAATTCTGTGACAGACAACGACTCATTTATTACTGCGTCATGCCTGCTATATTCGTATACACATGTAACTAGTTCTAATTGCAATTTCAACTTGCAGCAAAGAATCTGTTAAACACATCCATCAAAATTAGAACTTACGTCACAAATACGAAGTAATTAGATAAGACAAAAGGATTTGAACTGACGTAATGTCGTGGCTAAAACTTTCTAATAAATTCAACCAATTTCATTTGCATACAAACATGATATCGACTACATAATTCATAGGATATTTCCTGCATTGCAGTGCATACTATTTTAATACCACATATTCTACATTGATTTGTATTAATTAGTATGAGTAAACTTAGACTGGCAATCAATGGCTTTGGAAGAATTGGAAGATGTTTTTTGAGAGCTTCTTTAAATGATCATGAATTTATGAATTCTGTTAGTATTATAGCAATAAATGATTTGGCTGATGCAATGACATTGGCACATCTTCTAAAATACGACTCAGTATTTGGAAGATTTGATGGTAGTATCGTAACCAAATTGGAAAATGATGATCATAGTAGGAACAAAAATGTCTCAATAATAGTAAATGACACTATAGAAATTAAAATCCTATCTGAGAAGGATCCTGCTTTATTACCATGGAAAGAAATGGGAATAGATATTGTATTGGAGTCTTCAGGCAGGTTTAATGATGCAAAGGAAGCAAGAAAACATCTGGATGCTGGTGCCAAGAAAGTAATAATCTCCGCACCTGCAAAAAACCCTGATGCTACTATTGTAATGGGAGTCAACGATGATAAATATGATAGTGAAAATCATCAAATAGTATCGATGGCTTCATGTACCACAAATTGCCTAGCACCAGTAGTTAAAGTATTAAATGATAAATTTGGAATTCAAAAAGGATACATAACTACGACTCATGCAATAACTAATGATCAGAATTTGTTAGATCTTCCACACAAAGACTTGAGAAGGGCAAGGGCTGCTACTATGTCTATAATTCCAACTACCACAGGTGCAGCAAAGGCAATAGGTGTGGTAATACCAGAACTAAATGGCAAGATTGATGGAACTGCATTACGTGTTCCTGTGCCTAGCGGATCCATAACAGACATAGTACTGAATTTAAGAAAGGAAGTAACACGAGATGAGGTAAATGAAGCTTTGAAAGAAGCATCCAATAAGGATCTAAAGGGCATTCTTTCTTATACAGATGAGCCCATAGTTTCAAGCGACATTATTGGCGATCCCCACTCCTCAATTGTAGATGGACTTAGTACCATGACATTAGGGAATAAAAATGATACAATAAAGGTACTTTCATGGTATGATAATGAGTGGGGTTTTTCTTGCAGACTAGTCGATTTAATTAAACTTGTAGCGAAGAAAATGACAAAACAAAACAGCTAGCTTTTTAAGATGCAAACTAGTGGTCCTATAGTATTAATCGCTTCACAGTCGATCAATTGCATTGCATACGTAGCTATTATTTAGTAGTTGGCATAGATAGGACATATGACGACAATCATCTGCACAAGACTGGATTTACATGCAAATGTCTAGACATAAGAAAGCTATCCTAAAGTCTGAAAGAGACATTGTATTTGAATATTTTAGACGTATTAGAGATAAAGATGTTTCAGGATTATTGGATCTTTTTACAGATGATGCTGTCATATACGAACCCTTTAGCAAGTCAGAGGATATTCAAGGTAAAACAACAGGAGTACATGGTAAGCAAGGTATCGAATCTTTTCTGGGAGTAGTAGTTATGGCTAATGAAGGAGTAGAGGGCAATATCACAATAGATAAGATCTACGAAAAAAGTGACAATCCAAATAACAAATCCACGGAAGTCTCTGCAATCGTAACTTTTGAGCGTGGTAATAGAATAACTGCTAGATTCACATTTGAATTAATTTCTCCTGTCACAAGATATAATACAAATACAAATCAAAATGAGAAAAAGATCAAGAGTCTACATATTCAGTTCCCAAACTAACTACGTGAGTGACACCAAATTTTGATTAATCTTTTCGACTTCAATTTACTGAACTTCTTGAAATGTACTATTAATGTATCGGCTAATACGCATGGATACAATCAAAAACGATCGGCTGTTTTAAATCGCTATTAATACAAGGATTGTTTACCTAGTATATACTGCAAAAATAGTATATCAATTAGATAGAGGCCCCATTCAAAATCAAAATACCGAAAAAGTGAAGCAAATTCGATTTATTAAGTAAATTGATAGGATATTCTGAAAAATGTTAAAAACAAGTATTCGTAACTATCGTTATTCAAATGAGTGATATTTTCGATACATCCTCAATCAACGTCAATTCAGATCACTCCAAAAAATCCACTAGAAGTGTTTCGTTTAGACTTGATTCCAAAGTTATTGATGAGATGCAGAAAGAGGCAAACCAGAATGAGATTTCACTAAATGTTCTGGTAAATCAAACACTAAAGAAGTATGCCGAATGGGGAAGATATGAAAACAAAATCGGTATGATGCCAGTACCAAAACTAATGTTGTCATCTTTAATCGATCGAGCGATAGAAATAGCAACAAAGAACGGATTACTCACTGACACCACTATAGACGCATATAGAGATCAAATCATAAAAGAAGCTGCTAGTACCGCCTATAACTTGATGAAAGATGCGGTATTGTTTATGAAGAAAGATTATAACTTGTGGACAGTATTATCTGTACTACAAGAATATATGAAAGTATCAGGTATCAATTCGGATCATCAAATTGAAAGTGGAAGAAAGCACGTATTTGTTATAAAACATGAATTAGGACAGAATTGGTCTCTGTTTACAAAAGAATTATTAACGCAAATATTTGAATCGCTTGCTCAGGTTAGAGCTGAATTTAGAATTACTCCAAATACCATTACTGCTGAGGTAATTTTATGACCTAACTACTTTATAAAAATAGTGCGTTATTTTGGTACAAGTAATCGTCTATTTTACTGATGTATTCGCGATTCTATTTATAGGACTTGTCTGTTCAGACGATTTACTATAACAGAGCTGTTTTAATTTCGAATTTTCATAACTTCCAAAACCACACTATATCAACATTATTAATACTATCATGATTAGGTTTATGACCAACAAATAGTTATTGGGTAGGGCAAATATCCCTAAACCAAGATGGTGAGGTATACCTACCAAACATGGAGTGTTGATCGACAAGGAATGTTGGATCGGCTAACAGATTCATAGCTAATGACTGATTTGTCATAATTGCCTTTAGAATATCTTTGTCTGTTATAATCCCAATCATCTTGCCAGTATTATCTACTACAGGCAGCCTACGAATATTTTTTACTTGCATTGTCGAGATTGCGTCATTAATAGAGGCAAATTTTCTTTTTGTGATTAGCGGTTTGCTCATTATTTCAGATACTGGAACATCTACTAGGAACATATCAGAAAAGCCTATGAAATGCACATAGTCCCGTTCTGTAACTATGCCAACTGCTGTCCTATCATTCGTAGTAGTAGAAGCTCTTGATTTACTCATATTTTCCAAAATAACAACGCTACCAACTTTTTTATTACACATTAATTTACACACATAACGTACACTTTGATTTTCATTGGCAGTCACCACATTCGTAGTCATAAAATCGGACACAGGGATAACTTCGCCAGGAGAGACAGTATTTTTATTCATAATCAGGAATATTATTGTACATATAATATTTCTAATCTATGACCGCTTTGCATTGCACTGCAAACTTTAACAATATATTATTATAACACTATACCTTTTTGACAGTAGTTGTATTCAAATTCATTATCCCAGAAGGTTGGTGACCTAATTGATAAAGATTTTGCTACTCTATATGAAGACGCCAATATTGTCGATGCAACACAATTGATGAATAGCAAGAATACATCTTCTATAATTGTTAGACTCAGAAATTCTGAAGAACCAATTGGTATAGTTACTGACAGGGACATATTGTATCGAGTAGTAGCTGAAAGCAAGAATCCATCAACGATCACACTGAAGGAAATTATGAGTTCACCATTGCATACGGTTGGCAGGGATGTATTAGTAAAAGATGCGGTATCGATTATGAGAAACAAAGGAATAAGAAGACTAGTAGTGACGAATAAAAATAAGTCTGCTGAGCCAGATTCATCTTTCTCTGCCAAAGATGAAGGCAAAATAAGTATACTAGGTGTTTTAACTTTAATGTCAATCATTGGAGAATCGTCTAACCAAAGTATAAGTTTGGCGGATATTGATATTTCTGATAATATTATTACGTCAAAAAATATTGCGATAGTTTGTCCTTATTGTGGATCGAAATTTGATAATAAAAATGATTTGTCAAATCATATAGATAGAATTCATATCGGATCTGGGCTCCTTGAAGGAGATACACGACAATGGTAGTATTTTGTACTATCATGATATATTCTTAAATTGTCTATATGTAGAATATATGACTCAATATAGGTAATCGTTCAGAGTGCACGATATTTACCAAACCGATTGCGCGTTGAGAACTCGTGCGAGAGTAGACTTCAAATGAAGTGAATACTGGGCCGCGAGTGAGTCACAAGTATTCACTTTGCGATAACTACGGTACATTTGGCATTGTGAACAATCTTATATGTTGTACTCCCCAACATGAACTCCTTTGCTTCATGGGGTCCCCTACTTCCAATTACTATCGTATCAATCCCTTTAGTATCAACTAATTCCAAGATTTGGCCAGCCGCACTAATTCCACGGAGCTGTATTGTAGACAGGGAGGATAGATTAGATTTTTCAGCTCTCTGACGGTACATTTCTAAAAGCTCCTTACTCTGTTGTTCCAACTCCTTAGAAATTGAATATCCGACATTACTATATTCCTCAAGTACGTTAACGATAAGCAAATCCGATTTGCATCTAGAAGCAAGGAAAATTGCATATTCGAAGGCCTTGTCGGAGTATTCTGACCCATCGATGCCAACTAGAATTTTCGACAACATTTGTAACACACTTTAGAAATTGTAATATATATTAATTAAAGTCGCGTACAAAGCGCTGCTTTGCAAACGCACTGTCGAAATAGATTAATGCATCAGTTTTTCTTGCACAATGGCAACTAGCACACAATCAATAATGAAAATGGCGAGAATAACATTCAGAATACAAACAATCTAGATACAATGTTGTTTGAAACAATCCACCAATATCAAAGTCTTAAGTACTCAACAAACACCAAAATCGAAGATAATTCGTGGGGGAACATGTATTGGCTAAAGTTGAGCTACTGGATTGTGCCACAGCGATCTCTATCTCATTTCTGGAGATTGGAAGAAAAGCGTACCTCTTCAATTACCAAAAATACCTGGACATGAAATTGCTTGTTGGATAAAAGAAATAGATAATAGCGATTCAAAAGGATTAGTAAAGAATCCTTAAATCTTGTTTTATGTATGTGAATAATGAAATGACTTGTCTGACAGAACTGGAATTATTACAAGTACAAGTCGATCTTTTCAAAGAAATAGAACATCATTTATTATTTATAATGAATAGATGCCATCAACAAGGAGAGAAAGAATCTGTAAAAATGAAAGATGTAATTTCGAATACTTCATGTCTCTAAATGATTAATTTTCCGATGCTAATCTAGTTACAATATCTGTCTTTGTTATTATACCTGTAAGAATATTATCTGAATCTACTACTGGAATACCACTTATTCTATTTCTCATCATTATGTGGGCAGCTTCAGATAAATCGGAATCATTTGTGATAGTTATTGGATCGTATTTCATTACATCCATTGCTAAAAATATTGCCTTAATACCAGATGGGATAAGAATCTGTTCTCTTCTGCGTGCTTTGGCTTGCTCCGATACATGCCAACTATGTCCGTCTATTCCTGTCCCAAATAATAAACTAATAGGTAGCAAGTCGCGTCCTGTGATAATACCCACCGGCCTCCGATTTCTCGTCACAATTACTCTGGATACTTTATTATCAGTCATTAACATAAGGGCGATTTGTATAGGCTCATCGGGACCTACTGTCAATACTTTTTTTGTCATATATTTTTGTACTAAATCTTGTACTAATTTCCTATTTGCATAGTGCAATGCATAAGAATGTACTAAATCGCTCTTGGTTACTATTCCCTTGAGAAGACGGTCTTCATCAAGTACGAGTAAGGAGCTAACATTGTTTTCTATCATTAACTTGGCACAAGATTTCAGTTCTTTTTCTTCACTAACTTCGATAAGATCTTTATTCATTATCTCGTCTAATCTGATCTCCTTGAATTGCCTTTTTTGTGGTTCGGTGTACAGAATCCTGGAAATATCCTTCTCTGTAATTATCCCCAGGGCCTTACCATTCTTAGCAATTACAATCCTACTGATATTATATCTTAGTAAGGTATTGCGAACATCAAGAAGCGTATTCTCTGGTTCAAGTGTTATGGCGTTATTACTTACTTCTGATATCTTTAATCTAGTATATTTCGGCGCATTCTGATTCAATAATTCTCCCATGTACATTTGATTGGCAGTTTTATATATATGAAGAATTTGTTTTCGCTGTAGTGCAGTGTACCAATTTTCAAAGCGGTTCAAACAAATACAATCAGTCCTTATGTAGGTTAGGAATATTCAAGTATGTACCGCAAACTCCATAATTGGACAGTGGGTATTTAAATAAATCCCCCGTTAAAATATTAAGATGACTATGAAAGTCGAAGATATTATGCGAAAAAAACTTGAAACTATTGAGGACTTGTCTTCAATCCAAAAGGCTGCTCAAAAGATGAAAGACAAAAATGTGAGTTCTTTGGTAGTGGTTGACGGCACTGGTCAACCACAAGGCTTGGTAACGGAGAGAGATCTGGTCTGGAAGGTGTGTATCAAGGATATTCGTACTAGTACTGTTACAAATAAGGAAATTATGTCCTCTCCAATGATCACTATTAAATCTAATTCGTCACCATCTGAGGCTGCTGATATGATGTTGCAACACAATATAAGACATTTGCTTGTTGTTCATAGTACTGATAGCAATCCTAGTAATAATCCCATTGGCATACTTACACCACTCGACTTCACGAGGTATCAAGAATATGCAAATGATAACGAAAAGGACTCCATTGAAAAAATATTAGAATATTATATTTGATGATATATATTCGTGATTTATCATAAAACATGTATTACTAAGATCTTTGGTATCCATTGTTACTGTGATCTCCCAGAGGGAGATCTTCTTGTCACATTATTCAATATTAATGTAACCTTGAATGACGCAATAATTCAATTGACCTACGCCTTACATGTAAAAAAGTGATGTTTTTATTGTGTCCTGTGCAAGATATCGTCAGACCAATATTGAGTGAATCTCTCATATAATTCGCTCGAAATTGGTACTACATTACTACTAATAAAAGTAGACATAGTGTCTTGATTCTTGACAATTATTTTGAATATGTCCCTGGAAGTAATTATACCAACTAATTTTCCGTCAGGTTCGATTACTGGGAGTCTTCTTATATTCTTCAGCTGCATAGTTTCCATCGCATCCTTAAGAGAACAGGTCGATGTTATGCTAATTATGGGTTTGCTCATAATCTCCCGCACAGGGAGATGATACAAAGTTGGATCAAATGAACCCACTATTCGAACAATGTCTCTTTCAGTAATAATACCTACCACATTGTCTTGCCTAATACTATCTTGTGCTGAATAATTTTTTACTATTAATACATTACCAATATTATTTTTATACATGGTATTTGATATTGCCTGGATATTTTGATTGTCGGTTTGAACAATTACCTTTTTGGTCATAATACTAGATACTAGAATCGATTCAAAACTCATTAATTTAGTAATACTACGAACAGTATATTACATTTTGGATTGTAATGTGTGGCAGTGTCTACATATCTTTAATATACTAAATCAACATGACGACAAATGCAGTAATGACAGATATCAATAGTAATTGTAATATTCAAATAAGAAAGATACTCGTTCCAATAGATGGTTCAAAATGTTCCTTAAAT
>Ga0126370_10000996_pt1 | contig 12627 bp, 14 predicted proteins | sample PanSoiMetaPlot_3_FD_92586 | JGI IMG/M metagenome (GOLD analysis project Ga0126370, IMG submission 92586) | Tropical forest soil microbial communities from Panama - MetaG Plot_3 | ecosystem: Environmental > Terrestrial > Soil > Tropical forest > Bulk soil | place: Panama | collected 2016-02-17 | reverse complement strand
CTGGTTGTCAATGACGCTGATGAGCATGGCCACCATGAGCGCGGTGATAGCCAGGCCCAGGGCCAGGGCCAGCACCAGGGCCACCAGGTCAACCCCCAGGTGCGGGCGGCGGGCCATCAGCAGACCCGCTTAGCCAGGGCCACCTGACTGGTCAAGCTCTGCCCTGAGCCGCCCCAGGATGCTTGCAGCGAGAACACGCCGTCACGGGTGGAGTCCTTCGCATTGGTGCCTGACGACTCGGCCTGGTGGCCCTCAACCACGTTGCCATTGCTGGGGCTTAGGTTCGTGTTCCACTCGGATTGGTTGCCCTTGACGAAGCTGCGGACCTGCCCGCCTGTGCCGAGCGACACGACGATGATCCGGGCAGTTGCCCACCAGCGGAACAGGTTGCTATTGCCGAATGAGGTTGACCCGAAGCCCAGGGTGACCATGGCCACCGCGCCGACATTGGCCCGGAATGACAGGGTGGTCTTGCCTGCCTGGGTGATCGAGCCATTGCCCCAGACCTCAAGCTCGTAGACCGCGCCGACATCACTGTCGTAGGCAGGAATGGTCATTGACGCCAGGGTGCCCCAGCCGGTGCCGCCGTAGCTCAGGCTCGGGAACGTGGCCCGGCCCCAGCACCCAAGGCTGCGGGCATTGCCTGGGTTTAGCTGCATCGCTGCCGATGTGCCTGCTGAGGCTGGCACGAAGATCAGCCCCAGGAAACAGCCCGAGCGGCCCGCCATGGCTGCCTCAGTGATCAGGGCCAGTGTCCAGGTGGCATTGTCGGGGTTGATGTCTGCCCAGAGCACATCGACGCGGGCAGAGGCCCCGCCTGCTGTCTCGTTGAACGTGGCAGAGGCCCGGTTGCCGATCACTGCCCTGGTGCCGTCGTTGCAGTCCACCACGGCCAGCCATGGCCCCATGGTGATGGCCAGACCTGACCCAGCGGTGAGCGTCGGCGCGGCTTTCAGCCCGGTGAGGTTGCTCCCGTCAGCCAGCAGGGCTGCAATGGCTGAGCGGTCGTCTATCGCGTTGAACTGGCCAGCCTGCCCCCATTCCAGCAGGCCCGTTGGCATGGTCATGGCGTCGTCCTCCGTTACGGGTTGGTGCCACCAGGCGGGTTGCCCAAGTTCTGGTGCAGGGTGTTGACCACCTGGCCGTTGAGCCGGGCAAGCTCCCGCACCAGGCTGCGCTTGTACGGCGGCGGCTGAGTGATGGCGATGTCCCATGAGACGGTGCCTGCTGCTGCATCAGCACTGGCCCCGATCAGCCGCCCCATGGACGTGTAACCCGAGGGCACCAGGGGGTCGGCCAGGGCTACGGCCACGTCATCGCCCATGGCATAGGTGCCCAGGGGCGGCCCGTTGACTGGCACCGTGGCGGTGACGGCGAACTGAGGCCCGCTGTAGATGCTCTGGGCGGTGTTGGCCCGGTCGGTCAGGGTGGCGGTGTCGCTCACCCCTGGCCAGTCGTCAACATGATCAATCTCGGGCAGCCCGGCCTGAGGCTGGGTCACCAGCACGCTTGGGTTCGTGCCACTGGTGGCTGAGCCCACGGCGAAGGTCCGGGTCCGCATCTGGTCAGAGGTCCAACTGCTCTCGAACGTGACGGCCCCGCCTGGTGCCACCAGGGCCAGCCCAGAGGCATTGCTGCCAACACGGGGGTAGGCGATGTGCAGGGTGCAGGTGGGCTTGCCTGACCCGTCCAGGGCGTACTCAGAGCGAAACTCAGGCCCGTTGGTGACCTGGCACAGGCTGACAAGCAGGTCGCCCCTGCTCTGCCCTTGCAGGTACGTGTACGTCCGCTGGCGGGTGCGCCCTGGGCCTGGGGTCAGCAGCCTGGGCACGCCGATGTTGTCCAGGCGGGCAGCCAGGTCACCGGCAATGGTGGTCTGCTCAACGCCGTTGTAGGTCTGCGTCGTGGCGTACTGCTTGACGTTGAGGTAGCCGGGCAGTTCCACCAGGCTGACCGTGACCGTGGTGCCGCCCTGGTCGGTGAGCCCTGTTGCCAGCCCTGCCCAGACTGGCTGCCCGGCGTAGTAGGCCCAGAGCCGCCAGCCATAGAACTTGAGCAGGTCTAGCCTGCCCATGGCGGTGCCCTCAAGGACGATCACGGCCTCAGCAGAGCCAAACCCGGTCAGCGCCCACGAGCAGGTAAAGCTCTGCACCGACACCTGGCCGATGGAGGCATAAGGGCTGACGCTGTTGTCCGCGTAGAACGTCCAGAGCCCTGGCAGGGCAACAGGGTCACCCGTGCTCGGCGGCAGGATGGGCGGGCTGGTCATGCGTACACGTCCCGCCAGGACAGGTCAATATGGCCGCCGCCTGTGCCGTAGAGAGACCATTGCACGCTGGACTCAGGCGGGATCAGCAGCGGCGCGGTGCCTGCCTCAAGGTAGTTGGCACGCGAGGCCCCGCCTGGTGCGATGGCGGTCAGGGTCTCGGTGTTGACGATCACCTGCTGGCCTGCTGCGAGCGGGGCCAGGTGAATGGTGGTCTGCCCATCGGTGAGCCGGGAGTCTGACAGGTCGCCGTAATAGGTGGCCAGGACAGGTGCCGGGGCGCTGCCCGCGTTCACCAGCCGGGCCGCGTTGGGCAGGTCCGCGCTGGCGTAGGACCGCAACGGCTGCCAGGGGTAGGCGCGGCCAGTCTGCCCGCCTGCTGCTGCTGGGCTCACCGTGATGGTCTGGGTTGCGGCGTCGTACAGCCGGGGGTCAGCGGCGGTCAGTTCCACCTGGTAGACGAAGAAGTAGCGGCCAGTCCACGCCACCGTTAGCTGGCTGCTGTCGGCCCTGACGTTGGCTGACAGCAGGACTGTGCTGCCGTCGCCTGCGCCCTCGTCCTCTGCGATGGTCAGGGTTGCTGGCTGGGGGTTGGCTGCCCTGGCTGCCAGGTCTCTGGCGAACTGGTTGAGGGCTGCCCTGGCGTCGGGTATCTCAGCAGCCACCGACCCGGAGACCACCACCACCCTGGCCGCTAGGGTCTTGAACCCAAAGATCGCCCCGTCAGTCAACTGCCTGAGCAGGTCGTTGCCGTTCAGGGCTGGTGACCCGTACCAGCCGTCAACGTTGGTCACCACCGTGACCACCCCGTCGCCCCGGTCGCCGTCGTTGAGGCTGAGCCCATCCCAGGTGATTGGCAGCAGGTCTGGGGCTGGCAGGTAGCGGGGCGCGACATAGGGCGGCGGGGCACTGGTGCCGGTGCCAGCCAGGCTGATCTTCTTGCTGGCAATGGCCCCGGTGCCGGTGATGGGCATGGGGGTGGCGCTCGCGGTGCCGGTGCCCGCCAGCTTGATCTTCTTGCTGGCGATGCCACCAGAGCCCACGATGCCTGACCCGTAGGTGCCCAGCCCGGCCAGTTTGATCTTCTTGCTGGCGATGGCCCCGGTGCCGGTAAAGGCCGGGTAGGTGTGCGTGCCCGAGCCCGCCAGGGTGATCTTCTTGGAATGCACCGCGCCTGTGCCAGTGATCGGCGGCGGCAGGACTGTGCCCGAGCCAGCCAGGCTGACCTTCTTGCTCGCCACCGTCCCCGTGCCGGTGAACATGGGCAGGAACGTCCAGAGGCAGCCCCGGATATTGGTTGGCCCTGTTGGCACCGTGACCGTGACGCTGAGCGAGCCAGGCGGGATATCCAGGGCGTGCCCAAGGCCCTGGTATTGCGTCAAGCTCTGCCCGAAGTCGGTTGACCAGGTGCCTGGTGCCCCAGAGAACGTGGGTGCCCCGCCACCGGTCTGATTCTCGCTGCTCACCACGCCCGCATCGAGCAGGCCCACGGTGGTAACCGTCCACGTCAGGCTGCTGACGCTGGCCCCGGTGCCGATGTATTGCAACTGGTCAAGAGGCCCCGCACCTGTGACCGCAGCAGCCACCATGCCCACGGCCATGGTGCCCGAGTAGCCAACGTTGGCGGTGATCGTGTCGCTGGTGCTCAGGGCCTTGGTTGCCCCGCCTGTTGAGCCGCCCGTGGCCCCTGGGGAGCGGAACACTGCCCCGGTCGGGTTGACCCCAGCCTGCACCCCGTCACGGGTGTAGACGTTGCCCTGGCTGTCCGTCACGGTGGTGGTGGCGCTCAGGTTGGTGGAGTTGGCCACCACCTGCACCAGCAGCGTGTCACCCGCCAGGCTGGGCGTCGTGATCGGCAGCACCCGCGTGGTCGAGCCGACACCGCTCTGAGTGAACGTGCCAATGACGACAGGTGCCAGGGCCATGGGGCTACTCCGTAGCGGTGTAGGTCAGGCTGCTGACTGCCACCGCGCCGCCCGTGGTGAGGCTGGTTGACGAGAGCACCAGGTCTGCCGCGCTGGTGCCCACACTGCCGTCAAAGACAGCGCCAGCAGCCGAGGTCAGCGCCCGGAACCAGGTCGCCGTGCCCGTGGCCGCAGCGTTGGCACCTGTGATGGCGTTGGCCGTGGCCACCCCAGCAGCCGCAGCACCGAACGCGGTTGCCGAGAATGTCAGGGTGCAGAGCAGGGTGCCGGTGGCTGCCTGGTTGGCGTTGGCAGGCTGGGTGCCTGACCTGATCTGAATGGTGCCCCCGTTGCAGAGGGCTGTGACGGCATTGGCTGCCGCGTTAGCAGCCGCATCTGACAAAAACGGGTTGTTAGCCATGGCTTAGGCCCTTCCGGTTGCTGCCGCCCAGGCCAGGCGGCGGGACACTGCTGCTGCGATCTGCACTTCGCTCTGGCCCTGGGCCGGGTGTACGTGGATGACCACGGCCTGCTGGGCTGCTGGCATCTGGGCTGCTGGGCCAGTCAGAGGGCTCACGTACTCAGGGCCACGCTCCCCGAAGAAATAGGCAGACCCAGTGCGGTGGCCAAAGCCGGTGATTGGCTCGGTAATCATTCCGCCAGTGGCATAACCATGGCCGTGCCCCAGCACTGCGGCAATGCTGCTGCCATACCTGGCAATGGCATAAGCGACGGCGGCGTAAATGTTGGCCAATGGGTCAAGAATGCCCCGCGAGCGGTACGGCCCTGCATATGCCGCAAAGGTCGGCGGAATGACCTGCATAAGGCCCTGCGACGGAATCCCGGCCGCAGCGTTGGAATCCCACCTATTGATAGCGAATTGGTTGCCGCCACTTTCGGTCTGCATTTGCGTCATAAAGGTGCCGAATAGCTGGGGAATGCCAAAGTGCGCCAGCACCGCCCGCATGATCCCCGCCCACCGCATGACCCCTGTACCTGTACCGCCGCCGAACAGGCCGCCGAAGAACCCGCCTATCTTGGTCAGTGCGCCCTTAAAGAATCCGCCGACCTTGCCCAGGGCTGACAGGGCCTTAGCGGGCAGGCTGCCCAGGCTGACCATGCCCTTGGTGACCAGGCTGGCCAGGGCGTTGGGAATGCCACCGAATACAGTCTTGGCGACGGCCAGCGGATTGGCCCTGACAATGCCCTGAATAAAGCCCGCAGCTACGTTGTGCCCCAGCCCTGCCATGACCTCTGACGGGGAATGGATGCCGAAGAAGTGTTTGACGGCATTAACCACGGGGTCAACGATGTGGCCCTTTACCCAGCCCGCGATGCCTGCCAGGGCTGAGGTCATGCCGCGCAGCAGGTTGCCAATGGCACTGCGGCCTGCCGCATAAAGGTTGCCTGCGATGGTGCGGACGATGCCCACCAGGGCGTTGAGCCCCCGCGAGACCGCCGCCCGCAGCAGGCCCATGACGGTGCCCACCACGGTGACCAGCGCCCGCATGGTGGTGACCACCACGCTGCGGATCGCGCCCCATGCCTCGATGCTGACCTTGGTGACGGCCCGCCAGGCAGACACGATGGCGTTGCGGATCACGGTGAACCCGGCCACCACCACCGAGACCATCACACGGGTGACCGAGACTGCGACCCGTTGCAGGTCTAGCAGGGCTGGGATCAGGCCAGGGCTGCCGCCGAGTATCCACCTGACCACATCGGTGATGATCCTGACCAGCCAGGTGAGGGCACCGACCAGCAGCCTGATGAGCGGCACCAAGACCTTGATCACGTACCACTTTTGGAACGCCACGTACAGGTTGATGGCGGGCACCAGCAGCTTGAGAACGACGCCGAGCACCAGGCCCAGCAGTTGCGCCAGCAAGGCGATCAGGGGGGTGAGGCTGAGCAGCAGCGGAGTCAGGGCCTTGATGATCGGGGCAAGTAGCTGGCCCAGTGTCCTGCCCAGCAGGGTGATGATCGGCAGCAGCGGCTTGAGGGCCGCCAGGATGGCCTTAAAGGCGGGCATCAGGGCGGTGATCAGCGCCCGGACCAGGCCCATGACTGCCTGCCGGAACTGGGGCGATACGGCCATCAAGGTGGCGAAGATCGTCAGGATGATCCCGACCGGGCCAGCAGCAGCACCCAGGGCCTTGCCCAGCCCTTCGGCCTCACCGACCACCCCGCCGAGGGCTGGCACCAGTTGGACGGCTGCCGCCTTGGCGATGGACAGTATGCCGTTCTTGACCAGCATCAGCGGGCCTAGCAGGTGCTCAAGCAGCCCGCCCAGGATCGGGATGTGACCCAGCAGCCCTGCCCCTGTGAACACGGCAGAGGCAGCCCCGACGCCGAGCAGGGCAGGGCCAAACCGCTTGATGGCGTCCGCGATCTTGGCAATGGTCTGCGGGTTGATCTTGTCGATAAACCGGGTCAGCCTGGCACCCAGCCCGCCGACTGGCCCCAGCACCCTGCCAGCAGCCACCCCGATGGCGTTGACAATGGGTGCCAGCTTGCCCCCTGGCCCGACTGCCTCAGCGATGGACTGGCCCAGCTTGGCGAACCCGACGAAGGCGGGGGTGAGCACCTTGACCAGTTGCCCGCCGATGGTCTCGGTGAGGTCTTCGGCTGTCAGCTTGAGCAGGCGCAGGGCACCCTGGGGCGTCTTGAGTTGGGCGGCGTAGGCCCCGGCGATGCTGCCCCCAGCCTTGGTGACAGCGTTGAGCACCGCTTGCGACTTCTCGGCGTTGGTCAGTTCGGTGCTGGTCTTGCCGATGCTGGCTGCGTACTTGTCCAGGGCGGTCTTGCTGTCAACGTAGATGCCTGCCCGCTTGAGGGCTGAGGCGTTGCCGGTGGCGATGGCCTTGGTGATCGCGGTCTCAACGCTTGAGTAGTCACGGCCTGTGACCACGCTGGCATTCTGGGCGATCCGGGCCAGGCTGGTGGCATGGGCCAGGCCGATGTGCTCTCGGGTGAGGTCAGCCACGGTCTGCTGGGCCTGGCCAGTCTGCAAGCCCAGGGCCTTGAGCCCTGCGACTTGTTTCTGCATCGCGGCATAGCTGACCCCGTTGGCCTTGGCCAGAGCCCGCAAGCTGGCGTCCATCGCGGCCACCTTGCTGGCAGCCTTGAACGCCTCGACGCCGAAGGCCACGGCGGCGGTGGTGGCCACGCCCAGGCCAGTGGCAACAGACCTGCCGACTGTGCCCGCTATGGGGGCGATCTTGGCCAGGCCCTTGCCCAGCCTGCCGCTGATGGTTGCCCCGGCCTCATCCCCGGCCTTGGTGGCTGCTGCCTTGACCTGGCCTGGCAGTTCACGGGTGTTGGCCGTGACGGCGACCTCAAGGGTGGAGTAAGCGTAGTTAGCCATGCTTCGTCACCACCCCTGGCAGTCCGCTCAGGGCGTAGACAGCAGCAGCCCACTGGCCTTGGGCAGGCTGGTCACCATTGGTCGCATACGAGGCCCCACGTCCTGCTGAGGCCCTTGCAGGTGGCCTGGGGGGTCTGGGTATGGGCTTGGGCCTGGTGGCACCCTTGGCCCCAGCAGCTTGCAGGGTCACCCAGGTCAGTTGGGCAACGTGGTCAACCAGGACGGCCAGCAGGTCTGCCTCAGCAGACCAGGGCTCACCTGGCAGCCTCGCCCACGGGGGCAGCCTGTTGGCCAGCACCCAGACCCGGCGCAGCGAGACACCTGGGTCTAGCGTGTCAACCCCGTAAGCGGCCATCAGGGTGGCCTCTACGTCGGGGTCAAACCGGCCCGCGCAGGCTGCGGCGAGTTTGGGAGACCGCCCACCCCGGCAGCCTCGCCCACGGCCTCGAACAGCACCGTAAGCTCACCCACCGTGATGCCCGCGCTGACAAGCTGGTCGTAAGCCTCGCGGCCCAGCAGCATGACCAGCGCCCGCTCAAGCTCGCCCTGCCCGATCAGCGATTGCGCCTCAAGGGGCCAGGACTGGGCAGGGGGCACGCTGTAGCTGCTGCCCTTGTACGTGAACAGGAACGGCTCAGGCTTGACCTCGGCCATGGCAGCAGCAGCCGCCTTGTCAAGATCAAAGCCCTTCCGCTGCCCGTTGGCAGCGCCGGTCACGACGGCGGGCCAGACATGACCGTGCAGAGCACCTGGTTATCCGCCTGGGCGGTCAGGGTGACCTCAAGCGGGATGGTTGCCCCGCGAGTGATGGCCATGTCCCCGGCGTCGGTGAGCAGCGCCCTGGTGAACCCGACGCGGAGCACCTTAACGCCGTCCAGTGAGTCGATGGCCACGGCGTACTGGTGCCCGCCCTTGTCCACCCTGACCGGCATGGTGAATGAGCCATCGGTGGGGCTGGGCACCGGCTGGTCAGCGTCAAAGTAGATGCCGAGCGTTTGCACGTTCAACTGCCAGAAGATCATGTGCAGGGTCACGTCACGGCCAGTGATCACCGACCGGATCGGGGCCACCGACTGCCACGGCGTCATGTCCTGCTTGCTCGTGTTCTGGCCGATGGTTGGCCCGGCGTCGGACAGATAGCCCAGGTTGAGCCAGGGCGTGGCGAACGCCGTCTTGCAGTCGGTGGGCAGGGCGGTGCCCACCGGGGCGACCCAGACACCTGGCCCGTTCGGGGTGCCGATCTGCACTTCCGTGGTGGTCAGGGTCGGTGCCCAGGCGGCTGCGGCCACGACCTCATCAGGCGGTGCGGCTGTTGGCATGGTCTTGCGTCCTTCCGATCAGCCAGGTGGCACGGGTCGCGGGCATCGGGCTCACGGGGTCACCTGGGGCGGGTGGGCTCGTATCTCGTAGCGGGTGACGTACCTGGGTGCCCCGTCCGGGTCAGGCATCCAGAACGGACCCTCAACGGGCTGGGTGTAGGCCACCCAGCCCTCAGGCCAGGGCACGTCAGGCAGGCCAGTGATCACCTGCCTGATCTGCTCAGCCAGGTCACTGGCTGCCTGCTTCGTCTTGGCCCTGGCGTCGATCTGCACCGTGTAGGCCACCAGCCACGGGGGCCAGGTGTGGACGGCTGCCACCGTGAACGAGTTGACCCCCGGCAGGTCTTTGACGTTCGCCCAGACCCATGCCTCAAGGTCTGGGTGGATGACCTCAGCAGCGGTGGTCACCGCAGCCCCCGGTACCTGGCCAGGACTGGCCCCAGCGCGGGCTCTGCCGCCATGTCTTTGGTGCCAAACTCAACGAACGCGGTATAGGGCACCGGGTTGGACAGCACCCGCACTGCCGGGGCTCGGCCCTTGGCAAGCTCCCACCCTGCTGCCAGGTCTCCGGTCGGGCCGTGCGGGGTGGCTGCCTTGACCTCAGCCAGGATGTGCTCAGCCAGGTCACCGATGAGGGGATCAGCGGCCTGCCTGGGGGCGCTCGGGTGGGTCACCTGGTAGCGGGTGCTGGCGGGCATCACTGCCCCCAGCCATCAGTGCCGTGGCCCTCAGCGACCCAGCAGTCAAGCTGGCCGGTGCCGGTCGGGTCAGTCACCAGCCGGGCGCGGGCCAGGGCTAGGTGCTGGCTGCCCACCACCGCGACCATGCCGTCTGCAACCGGCGCGTCAGGTGGCAGGTACAGGGTTGCCAGGGCGGCGGCGTTCGGCTCGTAGGGGCCTGCACCGCCGCCCTCAGATGCCCTGGGGTCGCTGGGGCCTGGGCCTGGCTGGTAGCTGCACTGCCCTTGCCACACGGGGGCGCTCAGGTCTGGCTGAGCCCATCCGTGCGTGTCGGGGTCGGCGGCCTGGTCGTAGAGGGCCACCTGGGCAGGGCTGAGCAGCAGCACCTAAGCGACCTCCCACCAGCCGGGGATGCCGCCACCAGCCACCGCGCTGCCGTAGCCGGGCCAGGGGGCACCGATGTGCCAGAGGCCCGGCATGGCGTTGACCAGTTCGGGGCTGTCCGAGGCTGCCAGGGACCGATGCCAGGCGGCGCGGCTCATGGCTGCCCCATAGTCGCCGCCTGGCATCGGTGGCGAGTAGGCCACTGACTGCGCCCCGGTGCTGACGTTGGACACCGCAGGCGAGGGCGGCAGCATGGCCGCGTAGCCCTCCCACTGCAAGGCGGCGCACAGGTGCGGATCAGTGGCCCAGCAGGCATCAGCTACCTGCTGCGCCCAGTCGGCTGGCAGCCCACCAGGCGTGGGCGGGTCCAAGGGCGGTGCCCACATCTGCCAGGTGAGCCCAGGCCCAGGCTCGGCAGGCGCGGCCATGCTCAGCACTTGCAAGAGCCGCCGCTGGTTGCTGCCTGGTGGCACGAACGCTGAGCCCTGCTCGGCTATCTCCACCGTGACGCTGACCCAGGTGCCATGGTCGGTGACCGACTGGGCGGTCCACCGCTGATAGTTCTGGCTGTCGTTCGATGCCTGCTCGGTGATCAGGTCACCTGGCTGCACTGCGGCCAGCCCGGCCTGGCGGTCGTAGCCGTCAGCGTCGATGCCAGCAACGGCCACCAGCGTGGGCGCAGCCCAGACATCAGCCCGGTACTTCCCGGGGCCTGGTGCCGTGGCAGGGCTGCCGGACTGGGTATCCCAGTTGCCCTGTGCAAGGACTCTGCCCGTTTTGCTGGTGGCCATTGTCGCGGCCTATTTCTTGGCTGCGCTGGATTGGCTGGCGGGCTCAGAAGTCGGCGCGGTGCCAGCGGTCGCGTGCGTGTCCACCTTGGCGAATGGAACGGCACCAGCAGGAACGGTCACCGTGACCGGGTTGATAAGGACGAAGCCAAATCTCGCCCAAATTTTCATCGGGGTCACGTTGTCCTGAAAACCGCTAACTTGAACGACTCCAGATGCGTCCGCGATAACGGCGCTGGGGTCGATCAGGTAACGGATGTCCTGGCGCACGCCGAGCACTGCCCAGGTCCAATCCCCGGTAATGAAGTCTGCCGGGGATGCGCCGCTCTTGCCCTGGTATGGGGTGTAAGCGATGGGCAGCCCGTAGAGGGTCGGGAATTGGTAGTTGTCCACCTGCGTGGTGCCGAGGATCAGTTCGTTCGTGGTGGCCCTCAGGCCCCGGAACAGCGAGCGCACGGTCAGGTCACCGACGCTGCCTGAGGGGTTGAGCCCCTGCCCTTCCACCTGGGCCATCGCCTTGTTTACCGAGTCAACAGCGTCGATGCCCGCGTTGACCGCAGCAGCGGCACCGCGCACCCCGCCAGCAGGGAATGAGGCAGGGGCGTTGACACCGAACAGCACGGCCCCGTCAAGGGCCATGGCAATGGACTGCGCCAGCAGCGGCCTGGCGTAGTTCCACAAGTTGATCGTGGTGTCCTCAATCATCTTGTCGGGAATGGCGATAACTGCCGCCACTTCTTCGGCGGTCAGGGTGGCTGGCTTGAGCCCTATATCCGTGTAGGGCTTGCGGCCAGAGCCAGATGCGGTGACCCACGAAGCGGTGGGCAATGTCTTTGGCACGGGCATCTGGCTGACTCCGGTGCCCATGGGCACCTTTTGGCACAGTTGCAATGCCGCAGACTGGCGGATCGCCTCTTGCATGATGGTCGTGCTGACCTCAGGCGGGATTACACCTGAGAAATCGCCTAGTGCCATGGAAAGCCTCCGATGGGGCCATTGCGGGAATGGCCCCTAGCGCAACGTTGGTGAATTGTCGCGCCGCTTTCCGTGTCACCACCGGGGCGGGCACAGCCCTGCCCTGGTGGCCCTTGGCTCAAGACGCCTGGTTAACACGCCTCCGGGTTCGGCCACCGGCTGCCACCTGAGCACAGCCCAGGGGCATCCCCGCCAGGCTAAACCAGGCTCGGCCTTGCCCGCCAGTCAGCGGGTCACCCGCATGGCTGACCGCAGGAAATCGGTGTCGCCTGGTGCCCCGCGTGCGCCTGCTGGCACCTTGCCGCCGCTGTTGCCAGAGGGCAGGGCAGCAGCGAGCTTGTCAACCAGCTTGCCCAGTTCCGCCTTGTCTACCTCCCCGGCGTCGTTGACGAACTTGGCCAGGTCGATGACCTCAAGGGCGGCGGCGGCGTCGGCCAGCTTGCCCAGGGCCAGGGCTCGAAACTCAGCGGCAGCGACCAGCAGCCCAGCCTCACGGCGGGCCTCTGCCGCGCCGTCAGCCTTGGCCTTGGCAATGGCCTTTTCCGCCTCGGTCATGCTGGCCTGCTGGTGCTGGGTCAGCGCATCCTGGGCCTGCTTGCGGGCATCCCGCTCATGGGCCAGGGCTGCCCTCAGCCGCTCAAGCTCTGCCTGGGGGTCAGCAGGGGCCTGGGGCTCTGGGCTGGCTGGTGGCTGAGGGCTCGCAGGACTGCCTGAGCCCGGCGTGGGGCCTGCTGGCTGGGTGCCTGGGCCTGCTGCTGGCTCTGGCCCTGCTGGGGCCGGTGGTGGTGGTTGCGGTGGTGATCCCATGACATCCTCTCAAGCGACTTCGGGGGCAGCGGTGCATTGGCAGTTAGCGTGGGCAGCGAACCCGGCATCGGCGGGCCGGTAGCCCTGGTCTGCGATGTCCTGGCAGAACGAGCACGCATCGCCCCCAGTGACCCGCT